>Ga0209060_10002179_pt1 | contig 18803 bp, 11 predicted proteins | sample Coa_R1_8_FD_187155 | JGI IMG/M metagenome (GOLD analysis project Ga0209060, IMG submission 187155) | Surface soil microbial communities from Centralia Pennsylvania, which are recovering from an underground coalmine fire - Coalmine... | ecosystem: Environmental > Terrestrial > Soil >...
CGGCAGCTCGATCATGGTGCCGACCTGATAATCGAGTTTCGTGCCAGTCTCCTGCGCCACTGCCTTTGCCATCGCATCAATGCGCGCCTTGACGAGATCGAACTCCCGCCGGGTCGCGATCAGCGGCACCATGACCTCCGGCACCACCGGCCTGCCGGTCCGTTTTCCGGCCGCAACCGCGGCTTCGAAAATGGCGCGGGCCTGCATTTCCGCAATCTCCGGATACGCGATCGCGAGGCGGCAGCCGCGGAAGCCGAGCATCGGGTTGAATTCCGCTAATTCGCGGGAACGGTCGGCGAGCTTCTTGGGATCGGCGTTCATGGCGGCCGCAACCTCGGCAATCTCGGCCTCGGTGTGCGGCAGAAACTCGTGCAGCGGCGGATCCAGCAGCCTGATCGTCACCGGCAGGCCGCCCATGATCTCGAACAGCTCGATGAAATCATTGCGCTGCATCGGCAGCAGCTTGGCGAGAGCGGCGCGGCGGCTTTTTTCGTCGTCGGCGAGAATCATCTCGCGCACCGCGCGGATGCGATCCGCCTCGAAGAACATGTGCTCGGTGCGGCACAGGCCGATGCCCTCGGCCCCAAACCGGATGGCGACGCGGGCGTCGTTCGGGGTGTCGGCATTGGCGCGAACCTTGAGCTTGCGCACCTTGTCGGCCCATTCCATCAGGGTCGAAAACTCGCCTGACAGCGCCGGCTCCAGCATGGCAACCTGGCCGGCCAGCACCTGGCCGGTCGAGCCGTCGATCGTGACGATGTCGCCCTTGCGCAGCGTCGTGCCGCCCGCCGAGAGCGTCGCAGTCGCGTAGTCGACGCGGATTGCGCCGGCGCCCGACACGCAGGGCTTGCCCATGCCGCGCGCCACCACGGCCGCGTGGGAGGTCATGCCGCCGCGAGTGGTCAGAATGCCCTCGGCGGCGTGCATGCCGTGAATATCTTCCGGGCTGGTCTCGACCCGCACCAGGACCACCTTGCGACCTTGCGCTTTCAGGAGTTCGGCCTCGTCAGAGGAAAACACGATCTCGCCTGATGCCGCGCCAGGCGAAGCCGGCAGGCCGGTGGCGATGACGTGGCGCTCGGCACTGGGATCGATGGTCGGGTGCAGGAGTTGGTCGAGCGTGTTGGGATCGATCCGCGTCACCGCCTCGTCACGGCTGATCACCCGCTCGTTGGCGAGTTCGACGGCGACGCGCAGCGCCGCCTTAGCGGTGCGCTTGCCGGCACGCGTCTGCAGCATCCATAATTTGCCCTGCTCGACCGTGAATTCGAGGTCCTGCATGTCGCGGTAGTGCTTCTCGAGGACACCGCAGATGCGGTTGAGCTCCGCGAATGCCGCCGGCATCGCCCTCTCCAGCGACGGTTTTTCGGAGCCGGCCTCCTGGCGCGCAAACTCGGTGATCTCCTGCGGGGTGCGGATACCGGCGACCACGTCCTCCCCCTGCGCATTAATGAGGAATTCGCCGTAGAGGCGCTTCTCGCCGGTCGACGGATTGCGCGTGAAGGCAACGCCGGTCGCAGACGTGTTGCCCATGTTGCCGAACACCATCGCCTGCACGTTGACGGCGGTGCCCCAGCTTTCCGGAATGGCATGCAGGCGCCGGTACGTGATGGCGCGCTGGTTCATCCACGAACCGAACACGGCGCCGATCGCGCCCCACAGCTGTGCGTGCGGGTCCTGCGGAAACGGCGCGCCGCGCAGTTCCTCGACACGCGCCTTGAACTTGTTGGCGAGCTTCGCCCAATCCTCGGCATCAAGGTCGGTGTCGAGCGTGTAGCCGTTGAGCTCCTTGTGCTCGTCAAGAATCTCCTCGAACACGTGATGCTCGATCCCGAGCACCACGTTTGCGTACATGGTGATGAAGCGACGGTAGGAATCATAGGCGAAACGGCGGTCGCCGGAGCTTTTTGCCAGCGCCTCGACGGTGATGTCGTTGAGGCCGAGATTGAGCACGGTATCCATCATGCCGGGCATGGAGGCCCGTGCGCCTGAGCGCACCGAGACGAGCAGCGGACTGGTCGCGTCCCCGAATATCTTGCCTCCGGCGATCCGGCCCACCGCCGCAAGCGCAGCCTCGACTTCGTCCTTCAGTTCCTTCGGATAGCTCCTGTCGTGACCATAGAAGTAGCTGCACACCTCGGTCGTGATGGTGAAGCCGGGCGGCACCGGCAGCCCGAGATTGGCCATCTCGGCAAGATTGGCGCCCTTGCCGCCGAGCAGATCGCGCATGTTGCTGCTGCCCTCGGCCTTGCCGCCGCCGAACGCGTAGACCCACCTTGCGGCCCGCGCTTTCGCAGGCTTTCTGGCTGGAGGCTGACGAGCGGCGCGCGTGGAGGTCGCGCGCGGCGCCGCGACGGCTGACCTACGTGGCGCCGAATTGCTTTTTCGTGCAGGTGCTTTTTTCGCGCCGGCTGCAGCCTTCGCGCGGCCGCTCTTTTGGGCCGCGCGCGACGCTCTGCTCGGAGCATTTCGGCGACGGGAAGACTTGGTGGATTTTGCCATGATGGTATCTCATGCAATCTTTCTCGGTCCCCGACAAAGCACGCTCGGCATCACCCTGCAACCCTGGCCATGGCGCATGATGCTCAATGGAACCGCAGGCCCAGACCCAGAAGGCCAACGAGAATCAGATAAATCGCCACGACGTAATGGAGCAGCCTCGGCACCACAAGGATCACGATTCCCCCGATCAGTGCCACCAGGGGCTGAATGTGGGACAGGTTGACCATGAATGCGATCTCCTCGAATCGGAGTTGTAAAGGCCGATCTGGCTTGAATGACGGCCGGACTGGACCTAAACCGTATTCGCGGATGATGCTCAATGGCTTGCCGCATATTCCGGTCCGATGCGGCGACCGCAAAGGTTAATCGACTGCAAAGAAGCCGCGGATGGGCCTGACGCTTACTATCGAAAACCAAACGAGCTTGCCGGATGGCGGCCCGCTGAGCGTGTCGATCAAGGGCAAGCGTGGCATCGATATCGGGCGCGGCCAGTACCTCGACTGGACCTTGCCGGACCCGAGCCGCTTCATATCGGGCCGGCACTGCGAGGTGCGCTGGCACGACGGCGGATATTGGCTGCACGACATCTCTGCCAACGGTACATTTCTGGACGGCGCCGATAGCCGGCTGAAGGCGCCGCACCGCTTGCGCAATGGCGACCGCTTCGCGATCGGCCACTACATCATCGTGGCTACCATTGACGACGAAGGCTCCGGTGCCGAGCCAGAAGCCGCGCCGTCGAACACGCCGCCAAATTACGAGGACCTGTGGGATCCGGTCGGCGAAGTGGCGCCGCCGATCGACCCCAAGCAGCTCAAGGCGGCCCGCGACTTGCAGCCGGTTCGTCCGGATTTTCTCAATTGGGCAATCGACGTGCCTGATCCCGACGTGCCATCGCCGCCGGTGTCGGGATCGCGGCGGACAGACCGCGCACCGCCGTCGTGGGATACCTCGCCGGCGTCTCCGAGCGGCGACATGGATTGGGCCCAGGGCGCGCCCAAGCCGCCGCCACCTGCGCCGGAACTTGCTCCGGTGCCAAGCCCGCGCCGCCCGGTGTCGACCGAACCGGGAGGCCCGTGGGCGACGCCGCCCTCCGCTCCGGAGCCCGCCCCGAGCGTACAGGCCAGCGGGCAAGCGCGTGCCGTGAACACGGCCGACGCGCGGCGCGACTCCGCGCGTCAGATGCCGATCGATGCCGCGGAAGCTGCCGCCATGAAGGATTTCGTGCGCCTGTTTGCGCGCGGCGCCGGTCTGCCCGAAGACACTTTCGCGACGCGGGATCCGGCCGAGCTTGCCGAGCAGCTGGGCCAGTTGATGCGCCTCGTGGCCGAGAACGTGAAGCAACTCCTCGAAGCGCGGCAGATGGCCAAGCGCCTTGCCCGCAGCTCGAACCAGACCACCGTGCAGGCACTGAACAACAACCCCCTCAAGTTCGCGCCGAGCGCCGAGGATGCCTTGCGCGTCATGTTCGGACCGCCGACCAGGAGCTATCTGGATGCCCGACGCGCCCTGGCGCAGAGCTTCGACGACCTGAAGAGTCACCAGGTCCGGACGTTCTCCGCCATGCAGCACGCCTTGCGCCTGATGCTGGGGGAATTCGATCCGGATGTCATCGAGAATACCACGACCCACGACCGCGGCTTTGGCGCGTTCGTGGGGTCACGCAAGGCGCGATTATGGGAGGTCTACGTGGCGCGCTGGCACGCCCGTACGCAGAACCACGCAGACGGAATGCTCAACGCATTCATGGATTACTTCGCGGAATGCTATGATCACGATGAAAGATAAGGCGAGGGAGAGAATTCAGAGATAAATAACTGTTTGGTTTCCAGCCCCTCTCCACTTGCGGGGGAAGGGCTGGGGAGGGGCCAGCAGCAAACCCGGGCCGTGGAATTAGGCTTTCCGCACCCTGCCCGCGAGCGAGCAGGGCTATCGCGTTTGCGGCGGCACCACGCCCCCGTTCACACGCGTCCGAGCTTGCGGAGAGGGTCCCCTCCCTACACCTCCCCCGCAAGCGGGAGTAATCATGCCGCGCGAGCGCGGGACGCCGGCGGGGCCGAACAACGACGGCGGGGCTGAACCGTTCGTTAGAAACGCTACACTAAGTTGGTAAATGCTGGGGGAATCGGAGCCTGAAACCTGTTCGAATCATCCTCGCTATCGTGCCCATTCCTGGACTTGATCTGGGGATCGTGGCGCCTTTCGCGTTTTGTTTGCCCCCTACCCTCCCCGGCATACGGGAGGATAGCGGCTGACACAGATGGGCCGGGGCGAGGCGGGCCATCGCCCCGAAGGGGCGGTTCGATGTGGCAGAAATCCGATCTGAGATCACGGTTTAAGCAATAGAGACAACTGATGTCCTGGTACACCAAAGTGGCGTGGACGGAAGGCCTCTTCCTTCGACCCCATCACTTTCAGCAGAACGACCGCTACCATGAGCACCTGCTCGAAGCGCGGGTGCGATACGCGACCCCTTATCCGTGGGGATTCTCGCATCTCGAAATCGACCGCGATCTCGCGCAGCAAAGCAAATTCGCGTTGCGCCGCGCCGCCGGCGTCATGCCGGACGGCACGCCGTTCGACATTCCGACGGACAGTCCGCTGCCGCCGCCGATCGTGGTGCCGGACACCGCGTCCCAGCAGATCGCATGGCTGTCGATGCCGGTCGCGGCCGCCAACATGCGCGAAGCGGATGACCGGGAAGCCGAAAGCGCCGCGCGATTTGTGATCGGTTCTGAAACTTTCATCGATTCCACCGCGGCGCTGCGCATCGAAGAGGAAGTGGATATCGCGTATCCCCGGCTGGGCTTCGAACTGCGCAAGACCGCGAAGCCCGGATATATCGGCCTCGGCATCGCCCGGATATTGGAAGTCCGCGACAAACAGATCGTCTTTGACGAGAAATACATTCCGCCCGTGCTCCTGTGCGGCGCCCATCCGATCGTGTCCGGCTGGATCGATCGCGTGATCGGCTGGATCGACAACAAGCTCGACGAATTGGCGCGCTATGCCGCCGACCCAACCGCCGGTGGCGGCCTGCAGAGCGTGGACTATTTCGTCCTGCAACTCCTCAACCGGCATATTGCAGTGCTCAAGCACTATCGCACATCGGGCTATCTGCATCCGGAGCGGCTGTTTGAGGAGTTCCTGCGCATCGTCGGCGAACTCGCAACTTTCGCAACGCCTGAGCGGCGGGCGCGCGAATATCCGGCGTACGACCAGGACGATCTGGAAAACGTATTCGGGCCGGTGATGCGCGATCTGCAGGACTTCCTCGGCGCACGCCTCGGCCGTCGCGCGATCCGCCTCGAGATCATCGAGCGCGCCAACAATGCGTTCATATCCCCGATTCGTGATCGCGCCTTGTTTCGGAATGCGACCTTCGTGCTCGAGGTCGCGGCGCGTCGCCCGCTCACCGAAATCCAGAGCCAGTTCCCGCATCTCTTCAAGATCGGCCCCAACACCAAGATGAACGACATCGTGTACGCTCACCTGCCGGGCGTGCCGCTGATCCATCTGCCGACGCCGCCGCCGCAGATCCGCGCGATCACCGACCACGTCTATTTCTTCTTCGATCGCAAATCGCCGTTATGGCCGGAATTCTCGACGGCGAATTCGATCGGCATGCACTTCTCCGGCGACTGGCCGGAGCTTGAGCTTGAATTGTGGGCGGTATTGGAAGATCGGCGATGAACGACAAGATTCCACCGCGCAGCCCCTTCGGCATTCCGGCGGAGAAGACCGTCATCCGGCCCAATCCGGGAGGACGGCGCCCGGTTGCGCCACCACCCCCACCCTACCCTCCCCCGCAAGCGGGCGAGGGTAGGGTGGGGGCGCCGGCCGCGCCCTACAATCCCGTGCCGCAAAGCCAAGTGCCGCCGCAGCCTGCGCCGCCTCCGGCCACCCCCTATGTGCCGCCAGTTGCTCCCGGCAGTGCCAACCCTGACGAGTGGATCAGAACCCAGGCCCAGGCGCCGCAGCCGCCGATCCCCCAGGCGCGCATGCCCGAGGTCAGGATCGACGAACTCGTTGCGCCGAATGAAAATCCGATCCTGCGCTCCGCCGGTCCGCTCCTGCTCCTGCTCGGTCGGCTGCGCGTGGCGCTCGCCCGGGCGTCGTTCGCAAGCCTGATGGAGCAGGTGGCCGACGCCATCCAGTTCTTCGAGCGAGACATTCGCTCCGCCGGCATTCCAGAGGCGCAGGCAAATTCCGCCAAATACATCATTTGCGCCACCGCCGACGACATCGTCCAGAATATCCCGACCGAGGACCGTCACGTCTGGACGCAGTACAGCATGCTGGCCCGGTTCTTCGGCGAACGCATCGGCGGCGTGCGCTTCTTCGATGAGCTGACGCGGCTCAAGCAGGACCCCGTCGTCAACTACAACCTGCTCGAATTGCAGCACACCTGCCTTGCGCTCGGATTTCACGGCATCCATCGCACGTCCGCGGGCGGCGTCGCCACGTTGCAGCAGATTCAACGCGATCTCTACGAGACGCTTCGCCGGTTGCGCCCGAAGGTCTACCGCGAATTGTCGCCGCGCTGGCAGGGCCAGCAACTGACAAGCCAGGCGTCGCGGCTGCGGGTGCCGTGGTGGGGCCTTGTGGGGTTCGTCGGCCTTATGCTGTTCGGTGTCTATTTCATTCTGCTCTATTGGCTAAGCGGTGGCGTCGATCCTGCGGTGGCTCAGATGGCGGCGCTCCACGACTTCGGCAAGCTTTCGATTGTCCGCCCCGTTCCGCAGGCCCCGCCACCACCGCCGCCGCCACCCGAGCCCGATCGGATCACGCAGTTGCAGCGCATCTGCGCCGCCCTCGGACCGGAGGTCGCCGCCGACAAGGCTATGGCTGAACAGACCGCAAACCAGATCACCGTCCGGGTCGGCAACGTCATCCTGTTCGATTCGGGCTCCGCTGCGGTACTCGACCAGTTCAAGACCCTCGCCGCGCGCATTGCGATGACGCTCGACAAGGAGGAAGGCTTCATCAAGGTGGTCGGGCACACCGACAATACGCCGATCAGCCACAGCAATGTCCGCTTCCCCTCGAACTACGTGCTCTCCGTTGAGCGTGCCAAGGCGGTGGCAGCTCTGTTCAAGCCCTACCTTGCCAAACCGGAGCGCCTGCAGACCGACGGCAAGGGCGAGACTGCGCCCATTGCCGATAACAGGACTCCCGAGGGACGCGCCAAGAACCGCCGCGTGGAAATTCTCATTCCGCGAACCGATCCCGGCCCTGTCGCCGAAAAGACGTGCCCGCGATGATGAATGACGTCTTACGTAATGTTGCTTTTGCTGCGATGGAATCGCGATCACTCCGCAGTGTCATCGCCCGCGAAAGAGCGTGTGGAGGAATCTCTGACCTCATCCTGAGGAGCCCGCACCGAAGTCGGGCCTGTCCGACTTCGGCATTGTCAAGTGTCGAAATCGGCAACAGCCGATTTCGATGCGGTCGTCTCGAAGGATGGCCGCTTGCTCCGCCGAGTCCGTTGCCATCCTTCGAGACGGCCGCCCAAGGGCGGCCTCCTCAGGATGAGGTCACTGGGATGAGGGGCACTGATTTCTTCACACCCGTTTTCGCGGGGCGTGACAAGGCTGCGATTCATTCTTTTCAGACAAGCAGAAATTGACGAGCAAGCCATGAGCGGCATCTCCTCGAAAGAAATCCTGCGGATCGTCCTGGCCGGGATTGGCCTCACCTCGGTCTGCGCGCTCGTCTATCTCGCCGGACCTTTGATTTCGATCGGCGGCTGGCACCCGCTTGAGAACGTGATCGTACGGGAAATCACCATTCTGGTGCTTGTGGCGGCATTCGCTTCCGTGCTGGCTTTCAACTGGAACCGTCGCAAGAAGGCTACCGCCAAAATTGCCGAGGGCATCGCAACTCCCGACAAGGTCGAGGATGACGCTGATGTTCTCAAGGAGAGGATGAAGGACGCGCTCGCGACGCTGAAGTCGGCGAGCCGCGGCAAGTCCGATTTCCTCTATGATCTGCCGTGGTACGTGCTGATCGGCCCGCCGGGCTCCGGCAAGACGACTGCACTCGTCAATTCGGGACTGAAGTTTCCGCTGTCGCGCGGCGCCACGCCAGCCGCGATCGCGGGCGTCGGCGGCACGCGCTATTGCGACTGGTGGTTCACCGAAGAAGCGGTGATGATCGATACGGCGGGCCGCTACACCACGCAGGACTCCGACGCCAAGGCCGACAAGCAGAGCTGGCTTGCCTTCCTCGATCTCCTCAAGAAGAACCGGCCGCGCCAGCCGATCAACGGCGTCCTCGTCGCCATCAGCCTCGAGGACCTGATGACGCTTGCGCCCGCCGAGATCGCGGCCCACGCCAACGCCATCCGGGCGCGGCTGCTTGAATTGCACGAACGCCTCAAGGTCGATTTCCCGGTCTACGCCCTGTTCACGAAGGGAGACCTGGTCGCAGGCTTCACCGAGTATTTCGCGAACCTTTCCGACCCGGGCCGTCGCCAGGTGTGGGGCGCCACGTTCCAGACCGACGACAAGACGCGCAACCTCGTCGGCGACATCCCGCAAGAGTTCGACGCTCTCATCGAGCGCCTCAACAGCGAGCTGACCGACCGGCTGCAAGAGGAGCCGTCGCCGGCCGACCGCGTGCTGCTCTACGGTTTTCCGACCCAGATGGCGGCGCTCAAGCGACCGATTTTTGATTTCCTCAACCAGATTTTTGAGCCGACCCGCTATCATGCCAACGCCACCCTGCGCGGCTTCTACTTCACCTCCGGCACGCAGCATGGCGCGCCAATCGACCGGCTGATCGGGGCGCTGGCAAAGACTTTCGGCGCCGAGCAGGTCGGCGCCCACGCCTATTCGGGGCTCGGCAAAAGCTTCTTCCTCACCGATCTCATCCTCAAGGTCATTATCGGCGAATCCGCCTGGGTGTCGACCGACCGTGCCGCGGTCCGCCGCGCCCGCATCATCAAGGCCTGCCTCTACACCACGGTTGCGCTCGTCGCGGTCGCGATGACCGCCCTGTGGTGGGCTAGTTATACGCGCAACAGGGATCTGATATTCGCGACGCAATCCAATGTCGCCGATTACGCCCGCCAGGCGGAACCCTATGCGCACGAGGCCGTCATAGGCGACCACGACCTGCATAAGGTCCTGCCGCTCCTCTACAAGCTGCGCAATCTACCGGCCGGCTACGCAACCCGCGAAATCCCGACGCAATTTTTGGCGACGCTCGGATTGAGTCAGCGCGAACGCCTCCAGGTCTCGGCCGAGCAGATCTATCACGTAGGCCTCGAACGGATGTTCCGGCCGCGGTTGATGTTCCGGCTGGAGAAGGTGCTCGAGGCCAACAAGGCAAATCCCGGCTTCATCTACGAGGCGCTCAAGGTCTACCTGATGATCGCCGGCGTCGAGCGGGCCGACCGCGATCTCATCGTCAACTGGATGCGAAACGACTGGAGCGAAAACCTCTATCCGGGCGCTCCCAACACCGAGGGCCGCAAGGCGCTTGAAGGCGAACTCAACGCCATGCTGGATCTGGAAGGTGGCGATGAGCCGCTCGTCGAGCCCCACTGGGGCTTGATCGAGGAATGCCGGCGCATTCTGGCGCGGCTGAGCATCGCAGACCGCGCCTACCAGCTCCTCAAATCGCAGGCCCGCCAGTCGATCGCCCCGGATTGGGTGGCGTCCCGCCACGGCGGGCCGGATTTCGCCACTGTGTTCGAAGCGGGGGCCGGCGGAAATGTCGACACGATTTCGGTCCCGGGTTTCTACACCTATGATGGCTTCCAGCGCGCCCTCATCGACAAGCTGCCAACCATCGCGGAACAGCTTCAACGTGACAGCTGGGTGCTCGGCGATATCGGCAAGCTCGACGCCATCCAACAACAGTTCGGCACGCTGGTGCGTGACCTGCTCGACCGCTACGGGCAGGACTTCGTCGCCGCATGGAAGCAAGCGCTGGAGAAGCTGCACCTGCGGTCCGTCACAGCAGATAGACCGAAATACACGGTATTGAGCGCGGCCGCCGCCCCGACTTCGCCGCTCCGACAGTTGCTCGAGTCGATCAGAGATGAAACTGCGCTTACGCGGGAAAGGTCGAACGCCAACGCCGACAAAGACAAGAAAGACCCACCGAGGCCCGGTTTGCTCAACCCGCAGGCTGGTGCGCCAGGGGCCGCCATCGAGGCACAGTTCAGGCCCTTCCGCGATGTGCTCGAAGGAGGGGGGGCGCGACGTACCATCGACGGCTTCGTCGGTAGTCTCGTCGAGATCAACAACACGCTGCAGCTTCTCAACCTCAATCCGAACCAAAAGCAGCAGGCGACAGCCGCACTTCGTGGCCAGGTCGCGACGCTGCGGAACTACGCGGTGCTCTTCCCGGCACCATTTGAAAACGAGCTTGCGCGCTGGGTACGCGAACTGGAGATCGTGCTGGTCGGGGGCACGCAAGCGGAGATACGCGAGGCATTCAAGAATTCCGTCGTTCCCGACTGCGAGCAATTCGTCGGTGCAAAATATCCGCTGGCACGAGGTGGGCGTGATGCCACGCCTGCGGAATTCGGCAAGGTCTTCGGCCCAGGCCAGACTTTTGATTCCTTTTTTGAAAAATACCTGAAGGCTTATGTGGACACGTCGAGACCGCGTTGGACCTGGCGCCAGGACAATCCGGTTTCGGCCGATTTTGCGGCTGATACATTGCTCCAGTTCCAGCGGGCGCTGGCGATCAAGAACGCCTTTTTTGGGACCGGCGGCTTGCAGCCGTCGTTCTCAATGGCGGTGACGCCGCCTGTGCTGGCCGGCACGGGCTTGAAGGCTAAACTGGAAGTCAACGGCGTTCCGGTGGAGTCGCCCACGCAGCCGAGTGCCGCGCCTGCCAGTCCGGCAGTCACTGTTCAATGGGTCGCCAGCAACGCGCGTTCCGCGATCACGATCACCCCTGAAGCCGGTGGAGCACCTACGGTGATTGAGGGTACGCCGCCCGGTGGCCCCTGGTCGTTCTTCCGCCTGCTCGAAAGAGGCGCGCCGTCGCCGCGGGGCAACACAGTTGTCGCGAGATACGGCGGCTATTCACAAATCCTCGAATACCAGTTCACACCCCAAACCCTGGGGAACCCGCTGCTGTTGCCGGAACTGCGGGAGTTCAAGTGCCCCAAGGTGCTGTGAGGGACCATGCAATGCAGCCTTTACGGTAAGGTGCCGGCAAAGCGGGACTTCATTGCCATCGGGGCACCGCGCAATTTCCTCAACGCCTGGGAGCCGTGGCTGCAGGGCGCGATTTCGGCTTCGCGCACGACGCTCGGCGAAAAGTGGCAGTCGGCATTTCTGACCGCCCCGATCTGGCGCTTCTGGCTCGGGGCGGACATCTGCGGCCGCAGCGCGATCGGGGCCTTCATGTCCTCGCTCGACGGCGTCGGCCGCTATTTCCCGCTGACTGTATTTGCGTGCGCGGACGACAATGCCGCCATCCCGCCGCCGGAGTTCGCCTCGCAGGACGACTGGTTCGATGCGGCCGAAGCATTCCTGATGTCGACGCTCGAGCACGATGCGAGCTTCGAGGCGATGACCGCCGATCTCGCCGCTTTGCCGCCGCCCTCACAGGAGCTTCCCGAGACCGCGGCGCCTGATGCCAATTGCAACGGCGCCTGCGCGGTTCCGGCGCACGGCCGGAGTTTCAGTGAACTTTTCACGTCGATTCGCATTCGCGATCACGGGAGGATTTATGCCGGTTCGACCTTCTGGTGGACGATCGGCGGCGAGGGCATCGCGCCAGTCGCGCTGTCCGGCAAGGGCATGCCTGACCCGTTCCTGTTTTCCGCAATGCTGACCGGCAACTTCGCGCACGCTCCGGCTTGAGGCACGGCGCCACCATGCACGACACCATGTCAAGGATCGAGGCCGGTGCCGCCACCCATGTCGGCAAGGTGAGGCGGCAGAACGAAGACAATTACCTTGTCGCCACGGCGCGCGGCGTGTGGGCTGTGGCCGACGGGATGGGCGGCCACGAGGCCGGCGATGTCGCAAGCCGCGTCGTCGTCGAGGAACTTGACGCGATCGCTCCTCCCGCAACAGCAGCCGAATTGCTGGCGAGCTGCGAACAGCACATCATCAACGCCAACCGTCGCCTCAAAAAGCTCGCGGACGTGCGCGGCGCGCTGATCGGCACCACCGTTGCGGTGCTCCTTGCTTTTGACGGCCATTACGCGGTGGTGTGGTCGGGGGACAGCCGCGTCTACCGCATTCGCCGGCAACGGATCGAGCAAATATCGGTCGATCATACGGAAGCGCAGGAACTCGTTGACAGGGGCCGGCTCACCCCGGAGGAGGCGCGCATCTGGCCGCGCCGAAACGTCATCACGCGGGCGATCGGCGTCAGCGACCATCCGGAGCTTGAGATCAAAGACGGCGCGCTCGAGCCGGGGGACACCTTCGTGATCTGCAGCGACGGCCTCACGACCCATGTGGAGGACGACGAAATACTTGCGCTTGCAAGCGAAAACCCAGCCCAAAAGGCCTGCGATCTCCTCGTCCACATGACGCTCGATCGCGGCGCCGTCGACAATGTCACGGTCGTGACGGTACGCTTCGACCCCGCCGCGGCCCCGGCTGCGGTGTCCTCCCCCAAAGGTTAAGGACACCGTGCTTGGGTAACTCGGGAGGCTCTCGGTCTGGATCTTCCTCTCCTGACCCCACAACGCCGCGAAACTCCACGCGCTGCGATCCTGAGAATTGGTGAAGCGCTACGTGCAGTCCGGCCCGGCGATCGACTCGCAGCAGCCGTTTGTGGTTTTTGGAGCGCCGCCCTCAGTCATCGGCGTGGCGTCAAGGCGAGTTTTCGCTTGAGGAAATGCCTGCGTCGGATCGCCGGCTAAATTTGGCACTGTGTCCCGGCCCGATGGTCCGCGAACGTAAGCGCCGTAGCGCTCGCGGGATCCGCTCTGGGAGAGGCAGCGATGAATTTAGTCGCCCCGCCCGCACTTTCCTTGACACTTGGGGACACGGCACCCCATATCCGCAGGCGAAACTCTCCGCAGGAGAGAGCTGGGATGATCAGCGAAAAAGACTTCGCAGTTGCTTCAGTGGATTCGCCAGAGATGGCTTTCGTTCGTCTGGAGCGAAGATTCCGCGCCGCTTACGAAGCGAACCTCGAGAACTCAGGCGGCAATGCTTACGATCACTACACCGTCGAGTACATAAACCACACGGTTGCGGCTGCGAAGGCGCTCGGGTTGGATTTGTGCCGCGAGCTGGAAATGCTGGAGGTCGGCAAGCCGACTCGGGACGCTGATGAGCGCCCCGCTCAGTACGCGATTTCCAGCGCAAACGAGCTATACGCCAGGTACAGGACTTTCCGCCAAATGGTGGACCACTACGCGGTTCAGATTCAGATCGCGCACGTGCGCGCCAGTCCGCCGCCGAATAGCCGAGTCCGAAGCTTAGCAAGCCGGATCTGGGCGGCGGTGGGTGCCGCGCGCGACAAAGTGATGAGCTACTGGCTGAGCGCAAGATTGTCCGGCAGGTAGCGGCCTTGAAGGAGTCCCGCTGCGCGGCCTCAGCTCAAGTTAGCGCCAATGAGGTCTCCGCCAGGGAAGGCTCGTCCGCGCCACGGCTGGGGAGGCAACTGGAAACGGCGCCAGTCTGGCCTGCCCCCGGGGGCCACCGAACGGAGCCGGTTCGCCCGCGATTCGGCTGTGGAGGCTTGCCTGGCGCGTTGCGGGTGGAGCACCCGGCTCCGGGCGTTGACCAAGCCTACAGCCGCGTCATAGTGACTTATGTATACTGACCCCGGGCGACCGCGAAAACTCGCCGCCGCTGAGGGGGCTTAGTCGGGATCGTTGCCAGGAAGTTGAAAAAAATAAACTAATGGCTACAACAAGGTAAAGCGGCCATGTATTCCGCCGAGCCATCGCGCCTTGCGCCAGGCACGCGCCTCAACGGCATCTTCGAGATCGACCAGCGCATCGCATCCGGCGGCATGGGCGAAATCTATCGCGGCCACGCCATCGAAACCGGCGATCCAGTTGCCATCAAGGTGATGCGCACCGATCTTGCCGACAACGCGACGGCGCTCGCGCTGTTTCGCAAGGAAGCCTCGGCGCTGCACTACATCCACCACGAGGCGATCGTCCGCTACTACGCGTTCGCCAACGACCCGGGAATCGGGCGCCATTACCTGGCGATGGAATTCGTGGATGGACAGCCGCTGTCCGAACTGTTGCACCGCGGGCCTCTTGGCTTCGACGCGGTACGCCTGCTGCAGGAGCGTCTTGCGGCGGGGTTGAGTGCCGCTCACCAGCACGGCGTGATCCACCGCGATCTCTCCCCTGATAACGTGCTCATTCCGGCGGGCGATCTCGGCAAGGCCAAGATCATCGATTTCGGCATCGCCCGCCTGACCCATGTCGGCGACGGCACCATCATCGGCAGCGGATTCGCGGGCAAATACAATTACGTTTCGCCGGAGCAGCTCGGTCTGTTCGGCGGCGACATCACGGCGAAGTCGGACATCTACAGTCTCGGTCTCGTGCTGGCGCAATGTCTGACCGGCCGGCCGATCGACATGGGCGGCACGCAGTTCGAAGTGCTGGAAAAGCGGCGCTCGGTTCCGGACCTGCGGGCGGTCGACCGGCGCTTCCGTCCGCTGCTCGAAAAGATGCTGCAGCCGAACCCGGCGGATCGGCCCGAGAGCATGGCGGCTGTGGCGGCATGGCGGCCGGAGCCGGAAGCGGTGCCTCCACCACGCCGGGGCGCCGATGCCCGAGATCGCGGCCGGCCGCCGCCGCCCCGGGTCGCCAGTACGCCGCAGCCGAAGGCAAAACCAGCTCGGCGGCGGGCGAAGGTCGCCGCTGTGGTCATACTGCTGATCGGCGTCGGCGGCGTCGGCCTTTATTTCGCTGAGGATCTTTACTCCTTCTTTTTTGACAAGGACTCGCCCAACCCCCGCGAACCGGGACCGCTTAGGCCGGTAGAGGGCATCCTCGATTTCGCCAATCGCTACGACGGTGGCGATTGCTTTTTCGTCACGTCTGAAACAGTGGGCGACAGCACGGCGCCGCGCGACGTCGACGGCTTGGGCCGCTCGGTCGAGCCCTTCCAGGATCTCTACAACGAATTCAAGCGCCAGAGCGATCGCGAAGCCGACATCGGCTTCCATCAGGTCATGCCGGCGCAGTGCCCGGCCGTCAATTTTCTGTTTCGTACGCGGAATCAACGGGGTCAGGTCCCGCGGCTCGAAATCCATACCGCAGGGCTTCGGAGCGGAGGTCTCCTGACCGGCGCCGTGGCCGACTTCGGCTCTCGCCACGCGGAGCTCCTGCTCGTCGGAGACGATGGCTACGTCTTCAACATCACTGAGAACCTCGACCCCGGCAGCGACAACACCAGGACATTCTCGTTTTTCATCGGGAAGAGAAATCCCGGACGGCCCCGACCGCAGCTTTTGATTGTCGTTGTATCGTCAAAGCCACTGGCTTCACTGAAGTTGCCGCCGGATGGGTCGCCGGCCGAGCAGGTCTTCTCTCAGGTTCTCGCCGAGGCACTGCAGAATCGGGAAACCCTCAACGTCAGCGCGAAATATTTTATGCTGGAAAACGTGTTGGAGAAGAGCCCCGCACCGGGCACTCCATAGTTAAGGCTTACCTCGCTTTGCGCCCCTACCCATAACCCGGCGACGCCGCTCCTGGGGTTCGCTGATGTTCAACCCGGGCTACAGCGTTAATCGGATCGCGCGAATTAAACCCATGGACCTCATCCTGAGGCGCTGTGTGCAGCACAGCGTCTCGAAGGAGGGCCGCGAGTTCGTGCCGTGCCTGTTGCCATCCTTCGAGACGCATCGCTACGCGATGCTCCTCAGGATGAGGTTCGTGGATGAAATCGATGTTTCGAACCTCGGAAAGGCTTACCTGCGGCCCACGATGATGATGTTGAGGTCCCGCGTCGGCGTGAAATCGCTTGCGCGCACTTCAAAGGCGGTCGGGGAAATCTTTTTCACGCCGTCCCCGCAGAAGCTGACGATGCGATCGGGCTGACCCTTGTCCACGACAAGGTGGAAGTTCTTGATCGGACCGGCCCAGTTGGCGCCGGTCTTGAGCACGTAGCTGATGCGTCGTTCGATGACCTTCGCCTTGTTAGCCTCGTCGGCCCCGGCGAGCTTGTCGATCGACCGCAGGAAATCATCGAGGATGCAGTAAGTCGCCTTGTAGCGCTGCACCTCGGAGTCAAGCGCCTTGTTCTGACGCAGCCCCTGGCGAAGGATGGAATCGAAGCTCATGCCGACGCTGGTGCGGTAGCGATGCTCGACCGATACCGGTTTTCCGGGCGGAAACGTCTGCTGCCGCACCACCGACGTCTTCAGCGTCCAGGTCGGCTCGTAGAGCGGCTCCCCCTTGTCATTGGTGCCGGATTGCACCAGCAGGCCCGCCGTGACGGCACGATCGCGCGTCTGCTGGGGCAGTTCGTTGATCTTGAGCTGCCGCGCGCCGATCGGCAGCAACGGAATGCCCATGTCGCGAAGCGTCGCGGTCACGTCCTTGCCGTCGAGGGTTGCCCGCTGATTGATGGTGAAGTTGATCGGCTTGCCGTCGACCTTGGTGGAAAAGCCGACGAAATTGACGGGATCGCCGGTCGGGAACGCCACATTGGCGCCGTCCGCGAGATCGATGTCCGGCAACGGAAACGCAACCGTCAGCGTGACGGGGCTGGCGCTCTGGTTGAGAAACACATAGCGCACCGTGACGTTGTCCGGCGTGATGGCGAGGTCTTCCGACTCGATCGAAACATCGGCGTTCTTGGTGAACACCAAGCCACCGACCGCCAGCTCCGCCGACGAATCATTGGCGTGCGACGGCGACGCTCCCGCGTCCCAGCCGACCACGGCGCACGTCGCCAACAGGGCGGCGAAATAGCGTCTCATCCCCCGACCTCTCCGCTAAGCAGGCCGGCGCCGGCCGGGAATGCCAGCCCAGCACAGAATGGGCCGGAAATCGCTGGAATCAGCGCGCGGCATCCCTGCATAGTCGCACGGCGCGCGGTTGAGGTTCAACCGGTGTCGGGCGCCATAGGCGCAGCGCATTGCACCCAACCGGGCGCTTAAGTATTGAGCGAAACCGCCAAAGCTTCTCGAAAGCGTCACGTCGCCCAGCCATGTCCCGCCGCGCCCTCACCTTTGTCTGCCAGAACTGCGGCGCCGTCTTTGGCCGCTGGCAGGGCAAGTGCGATTCCTGCGCCGAGTGGAACACCATTGCGGAGGAGACCAGCGGCACGCCGATGGCGGCTGGCCCCGGCAAGCCGCCCCGCAAGGGCCGGCCGTTCGTGCTTCATCCGCTCGGCGGCACGGCGGATGATGCGCCGCGTACGCCGTCCGGCGTTGCGGAGCTTGACCGTGTCACCGGCGGCGGCTTTGTGCGCGGCTCCGTGCTGCTGGTGGGCGGCGATCCGGGCATAGGCAAATCGACGCTGCTGATCCAGGCCGCGTCCGCAATCGCCCGCGCGGGCCACCGCGCGGTCTACATCTCGGGCGAGGAAGCGGTTGCGCAGGTGCGTCTGCGCGCCGAGCGGCTCGGCCTTGCAAAAGCGGCCGTGGAGCTTGCTGCCGAAACCGCGGTCGAGGACATCGTAGCGACGCTCAGCGAGGGCCAAACGCCGCGGCTCGTCGTGGTGGATTCCATCCAGACCATGTGGACCGACCAGATCGAATCGGCGCCCGGCACCGTGAGCCAGGTGCGCGGCGCCGCCCAGGTCCTGATTCGTTATGCCAAGCGATCGGGCGCCGCCGTCATCCTGGTCGGCCACGTCACCAAAGACGGCCAGATCGCGGGCCCCCGCGTGGTCGAACACATGGTGGACGCCGTGCTCTCATTCGAGGGCGAAGGCGCCCACCTCTTCCGCATCCTGCGCGCCGTGAAGAACCGGTTCGGACCGACTGACGAGATCGGCGTGTTCGAGATGACCGGCGGCGGCTTGCGGGAGGTCGCCAATCCGTCAGCACTGTTCCTGTCCGAGCGCGATCTCGGCGCACCTGGTACCGCGGTGTTCGCCGGCATCGAGGGCACCCGGCCGCTGCTGGTGGAAATGCAGGCGCTGGTCGCCCCGACCACGCTCGGCACGCCGCGCCGCGCCGTCGTGGGCTGGGACCACAATCGCCTCGCCATGGTGCTTGCTGTGCTCGAGGCGCATTGCGGCGTGCGGCTATCCGGCCATGATGTCTATCTCAACGTCGCCGGCGGGCTGCGCATCCAGGAGCCGGCAGCGGACCTTGCGGCGGCGGCCGCACTCGTCTCCTCGCTCGCCAACGCGCCGTTGCCGTCCGACGCCGTCTATTTCGGA
>Ga0209060_10002181_pt1 | contig 18754 bp, 15 predicted proteins | sample Coa_R1_8_FD_187155 | JGI IMG/M metagenome (GOLD analysis project Ga0209060, IMG submission 187155) | Surface soil microbial communities from Centralia Pennsylvania, which are recovering from an underground coalmine fire - Coalmine... | ecosystem: Environmental > Terrestrial > Soil >...
GAGTTCCGCTGCGCTGCACTCCGGCTCCGCTCAGCTTGACAATTCCAAGTGGCCTAGAGAGCAACGCGAAGGATGATGACGGATACATTGCCGGCGTGCAATTCCTGTACGGGAGTTGGTCGAGGGGATGCTTCGACTGCGCCGGAGTTTCGCTTCGCTGCACTCCGGCTCCGCTCAGCATGACAACTTTCCACGTGGTCTAGAAAGCAACGCGAAGGATGATGACGGTTACGTTGTCGGGAGCGCCCCGGTCGAGCGCGGCTCGGACCAGCTTACGGCAGGCCTCGGCGGGAGGGTTCGCGTTGGCGATCTGTGCGAGTTGCCGCTCACCGACCACGCTCCATAACCCGTCGGTACAGAGGATCAGCAAATCTCCGTGTTGCAGAGAGATCGGATGCGCGGGGGCATCTGGAATAAGTTCATGGCCAGAGCCGAGCGCGGCAGTGAGAATGTGACGTTGCGGATGAGATTCGGCGTCTTCGGATCGAACAATGCCGGTTTCGACAAGCCGTCCTACATAGGAGTGGTCGCGCGTGAGACGCTGGATTGCTTCGCCGCGGATCAAGTACAGGCGGCTGTCTCCGACATGGGCAAAAAAAAGTTGGTGATCGACAATGGCCAGAGCAGTGCAGGTCGTCCCCATACCACTGAACTCAGGATGGTCGAAGGCATAGCGCTGGATGGCGTCATGCGCAGCCTGCAAACTGATAATCAGAGTGGATTGAGGATCGCCATTGAAGTTATGGTCGTAAACGTGGCGGACGGTTTCAACCGCAAGGCGACTGGCTTCCTGACCGCCTTCGTATCCACCCATGCCGTCGGCGATGATGGCAAGCCGGCCTTTGCGGCGGAATTCGTCCTCGGGTTCCGGTTCCCAATAGAGATAGGAGTCTTCGTTATTGTCGCGCTGCAGGCCAACGTCGGTCAGGCTGGCGGCTTCAACTCCCGGTTTAGGGTTGGTGATATCAACCGGCATAGGCGGAGAATGTGGTGCGGACTCCGGAATGATGAGATTGAGTCGCGTTAGCCAGCAATGTGGAGATCCCCGTGAGCGTTGTCATTATAAGGGATGAGTGATTTAAAGCTCCCGGTGGATCGCCGCTGCACTCGCGTCTTGCGCCTAACTCGAGTTTACCGTCCTGACAAGAATTTCCCCTCCAGGATTCCGGTCATACCACAGACAGGAATCCGCTAGCCTACCACTTTCACCAGGAATTGTGACGCCGACAACGATTTTGTTACATAAAAGAAAAAAGCCGCGAGATTTGCGGCTCTCTTCCATGGCATGACTGGAAGCCAATGCTTACTTGGCCGAGTGCTTGTCTTTCGCGATGCGGTTGCTCATGTGATTGGCTTCCTTGTTGAGCTGCCGCTGATCCTGCTTGGTCAGATGGCCGTTGTCCTTGGCCATATCCTTCTTTTCGTTGTTCTGGAGACGCTGCTCGCCACGCTCGAGGCGCGCGGTCTGTCCAGGAGTGAGCTGACCATTCTTTACGCCGTTGGCGATGCGGTTCTGCTGGTTGGTCTCGCGCTGGTTGACCTGGTTGACACGTGGGTGTCCAGGATCAACCTGGCCGGCGCCGGCACCAGAAGTATTGTCTTGTTGCGCAGCGGCGGACCCAAGAAACATCAGACCACCCACTGCAAGGACTCCGAGCAACTTGCTGAGTGTGTTGTTCATGAGAGAGTGAACCCCCGGCGAAGAGTTTAGTTCTCGGGCTTGAGGAAACGACGGTTACCAAGGGGAAGATGAGGCATCGCCTGAAAGTAACCAGTAGAAGGTGACTAGGGAGGACCGGAGTGCTGCGGCTAAAGCCGCGGTTCTATTGTGCAAAGTGCGGTATCGCTGAAGCGATACCCTGATACGAACCTTGTCACGACCATTTTGAGTTAGTCCGCTGAGTTCATCGTTTATTTGGCAATGTAGTGGGCGGCGGGTTAACATCACCGATTCCGAGGGCCCCTTTTATGATCAACCTTGCTCACTTCCGTCTGGCGTGTTTCGTTGGCGTTCTGGCTGCAATTGCGTTGGTGCCGGCACACTCTTTCGCACAGTCGGCATCCGGACAGGCTACCGCTCTGCCCAGCGAGACGCCTGAGAAGCTGGTGCCGGCCACTGACAGTTTCGATTACGTCAAGCGCGATCTGATGATCCCGATGCGCGACGGGGTGAAGTTGCATACCGTAATTCTCATTCCGAAAGGGGCGAAGAACGCGCCCATTCTGCTCACGCGCACTCCATATAGCGCGAGTGCTCTGACCAGCCATGCGGCCAGTTCACATCTTGGTCCGATTCTGAACGGATATGACAATGCGCTGGAAGTGATTCTTGAGGGTGGATACATCCGCGTTGTGCAAGACGTGAGAGGGAAGTATGGGTCGGAAGGCGATTATGTGATGACGCGTCCGCTGCACGGGCCGTTGAATCCCACGGCGGTGGATCATGCGACGGATACGTACGACACGGTTGACTGGCTAGTGAAGAACATTCCTGAGAGCAACGGGAAGGTGGGCATTCTCGGAATCTCTTACGACGGATTTCTGCCGCTGATGGCGCTGGTGAATCCGCATCCGGCGCTGAAGGTTTCGGTGCCGATGAATCCCATGGTTGATGGATGGATGGGTGATGACTGGTTCCACAACGGAGCCTTCCGCCAGCAGAACATGCCTTACATCTACGAGCAGGAAGGAACGCGATCGAATTCTGAGCCGTGGTGGACCGATCACTTTGACGACTATGATGCGTTCATGGCCGCGGGATCGGCAGGGGAACTCGGGCGGAGGCATGGTTTGGAGCAAGTTGGATTCTGGCGGAAGTTGCTGGAGCATCCGAGCTATGACTCGTGGTGGCAACAACAAGCGATGGACAAGATTCTGGCTGCGCAGCCGTTGAAGATTCCGGTGATGCTCGTAGACAGCTTGTGGGACCAGGAGGACATTTACGGCGCGCCTGCGGTCTACAAGGCATTGAAGCCGAAGGATACAAATAATGACAAGGTATTCCTGGTCATGGGCCCATGGCATCACGGGCAAGAAATTGATGATGGGAGTTCCCTGGGAGCGCTGAAATTTGGGAGCGACACTGGATTGTATTTCCGCGAGCACATTTTGCGGCCATTCCTCGATCAGTATTTAAAGGATGGTGCGCCGAAGGCTGATATTGCACCTGTCATGGCATTTGAGACGGGAACGAATACGTGGCGGCGTTTGCCGTCTTGGCCTGCGGGCTGCGAAGCGGGATGCGCGGTGCATCCAAAGCCGCTTTATCTTGAGGCCGGACTCAAGCTGGGCTTTGATGCTCCGAAAGCCGGTGGGGCAGAATTTGAGGAATACATTTCCGATCCGGCGAAGCCGGTGCCATTCCGGTCGCGTCCGATTCAGCCCGTGGGATACAGCGGCGAGTTCACGTGGGCGCAGTGGCTGGTGGATGATCAGAGAGAAGCGTCGGGGCGTCCAGATGTGCTGGCGTTTGCATCTGACGTATTGAAGGAACCGGTGAAGATCAGCGGACAGCCGGTGGTGAATCTGGTTGCGTCGACCAGCGGCACGGATTCCGATTGGGTGGTGAAGGTGATCGATGTGTATCCGGATGAAGTGGCCGGCCAGCCGAAGATGGGTGGATATCAGTTGATGGTCTCGGCTGATATTTTCCGCGGGCGGTATCGCGAGAGTCTGGAGACGCCCAAGGCGATCGCTCCGGACAAGCCGCTGGCCTATAAATGGACGTTGCCCACTGTCAATCACGTGTTTCTGCCCGGACACCGGATTATGGTGCAGGTGCAGTCGAGCTGGTTTCCGCTGTATGACCGGAATCCGCAGACGTTTGCGCAGAATATTTTCTGGGCGAAGCCGGGGAATTATAAGAAAGCCACGCAACGCGTGTTTCATTCGCCGGAGCATGCGAGTTTTGTGGAGTTGCCGGTGGCGGAAGTGAGATAGGTTTTGGAAGGGACGGGAATGAAGGGGGTCGTACGGCATTTTCCGGTTCGTATCAGGGTACGCCTTTAAGCGTACCGCGGGTACGATCGGAATATGAACGGCTTTAGCCGTAGTGGTGCGGTCGGCAGCGAGCGGGGGCTAAAGCCCTTTCCCTATGCAGTTCTCTGCGGCATCGCTGAAGCGATGCCCTGATACGAACCTTGATTGCAGGCGTGACCTCATGCGGATGCGCAGCGCGAGTGGAAGTCTTATCAGTCAAAATCAATTCATAAAAAGAGTATTGCAACTTTCTATCAGCGTCATTCTGGTTGCTCTGCCATTGGTTGCGCAGACGAAGCGGCTTTGGGTGCTGCGCGCAACGGGCGAGATGGTGGAGTACGATCCGGGGACGTTTGCGGCCAAACAGACGGTGAAGCTGCCTTCTGAGGCCGGGCGGGCACCGGCTAGTGTCGACGTGAATCACCTGGGTCAGATCCTGTTTGCTCCGACTGTTACATTGCCGCTGTCCGCGGAAGATGCTGCTGCTCCGCATAAGGTTTGGATCTGGAACGGGCAGGCTCCGGCGAGCGTCGATCTCGGCGTTACGAGGAAACAAGAGTCGGTAGGGTCCAATCAAGCCATCACCGACCTGGTGCCTGCGGCCTATCTATCGGCCGACGGGGCACACCTTTATTGGTTCGCAAACGAAGGGCGGCGATTGCAGCGCGAAGATATCGACCTCTCAACGACGATTACCTGGAAAGCGTGGCGCACTGACCTCGCGGGCTCCGGGCGGGAAGAAGTGACTTCCAGCAAATTGCCGGATTGCACCTGTACGACCGGATCCTGTGAAGAGACTTGTCCTGTCGGCGTGGTGTGGGTCCCCGACGACGGGGTCGGCAAGTTTTTTCTGGTGACGCAGTTCGTCGCGGGGCAGACTTCGGTGGTTTACAAGTCCAGCACCCGGTACGACGAGGCAGGAGGAAAGTGGACGGCGAAGAACTTGGCGGATCCGCTGCAGCGTGTGCTCGATGCCAGTTCTGCGGGCGATTCGATCGTGGAAGCTATTCCTGACACGGGCTGTTGTGGCTGGTCGAACCAAAGCAACGATCAAACGTTCGTGTTAACGAATGGTAACAAGATCGCGGTGTTTGACGAGCAGGCTACGTACAAGAATCAGGATTACGATGTCAGTTTTCTGACCTCGAATGCGTATCTGTCGCCGGACGCCAGCCGGATTGCGATGACCGTGACCGCGACTGCGGAGCCGAACAAGCCCGTTCAGCTTTCGGAGCAGGGGCAGGCGAGTCCGGAAGAGTCACAAAGGATCCGCAAGGCTTTGATGGAACTGCCGGCCGTTGTGGTGAAGAGCGTGGAGGATTCTCCGAAGCAGATTGCTTTCGTGCCGCATGCGACGCTGGTGGGATGGATCAACGACAAGGAGATCGTGATCGTCGAGGATCATCTGCTTGTTGTTTACAACGTTGCGAGCGGGGCGCGGAGGAAGTCGAGTGTGCGGGTGGAGGATGCTGGGCATGTGTTCCTGCGGTGACTGTTGTTCCCGGGTAGGGATGCTTCGACTGCGCCGGAGTTTCGCTTCGCTACACTCGGGCTCCGCTTAAGCGGGTGGAGGACGCTGGGTATGTGTTCTTTCGGTGACAGTTGTTCCCGGGTAGGGATGCTTCGACTGCGCCGGAGTTTCCGCTTCGCTCACTCCGGCTCCGCTTAAGTGTGCGAGTGGAAGACGTCGCGCATGCGTTCTTGCGGTGACAGTTGTTGCTGGGTAGGGATGCTTCGACTGCGCCGGAGTTTCCGCTTCGCTCCACTCCGGCTCCGCTCAGCATGACAGTATGCTGAGTGGCACAGTACTTACGCTGCCTCCTTTCTTTGGCCTGCTTGGTAGAGAATCCAACCGAAAGCAATTGGCGGCCACGACTATGAGAACGATTTTCATGTTAAGTGTGCGAGTGGAGGACGCCGCGCATGTTTTCCTGCGCTGAGAGTTGATCCCGGGTAGGGATGCTTCGACTGCGCCGGAGTTGCGCTTCGCTGCACTCCGGCTCCGCTCAGCATGACATTGCGTTTCTACCTTACGCGTTCTCTTTTCTCTGGCCTGCCTGGTAGAGCATCCATCCGAAACAGTTCGCCGCTAGTACCACGAGTACGATCTTCATGGCGTACTTCCACAGGCTGGCGACGGGAATTACGGGTACGACCGACAGGATCACAAAGAGGAGCGTTACGACAAAACCCGTGGCGCACCCGAGTTGGAGAAGGAAGTTCGGACGAAGGCCTTTTTCTTTCGGCGAGATCAGCGGGATCGCGAACATGGTGAGATACGCGAGGCCGTAGAACGTCCACGCCCAGGTTTGCAGCAGGGTGAAGGATTCCTGGCTATTGACTCCGACGAGCACCCCTACGCTGGCTGCCAGTGCGACGCCACCCATGAACAGGATCGAGTTGACTGGAGTGCGGTACTTCGGATGGAGCGGAGTAAACCAGCGCGGCAGCAGGTGGTCCCAGCCGGCGACCAGGGGAAGGCGTGAATTCGCGGAGAAGTAGAGTGTGTAGCTGGAGAGATAGTTGAGCAGAAGCAGAAGTATGACGATCGAAGTGAACGACTCCGTGGCACCGAACGCGGCGAATCCGCGGGTCAGCGCCTGTGGTACGGCTCCAATCACGTCGATTGCGTCGGGAGAAACGAACGCGAGAATCGCGCTGGTGCCGAGAATGTAAAGTAGCGCGATGACAGGCGCCGTAAGAAGAATGGAGCGGGCGATTGTGCGGGCTGGATTGCGGGACTCTCCCGCAAAAATCGCGATGGTCTCGAAGCCAGAGAGAGCTCCGAAGGTCATTTTGCTGAAGACACTGAGACTGAACAGCGACATTGCCGGCAGAACGAGGGGAAGTGGATGATAGGCGGGTAGGCGTCCGCGCCAAACATGCAAAAACGGCAACACGATGAGACCGGCCAGAATAACGACGGTGAAAATGCTTCCCGTATTGCTGACCCACTTTCCTACGCGGAGGCCGTAGCGGGCAACAACCATCATGCCTGCGATGAGCGCGACAGACGCGACGATCAATGCGGGCTGGCTATTGGCGATCCAGGCCGCGCGGGGCACGGCATAGGAGATGTAGGTTGTGGTCACGAGCGCAATCTGCGAAACTTGAATCGTCTGGAGGAGCCACATATTCCAGGCAGTCAGGAATCCTACGCGATCGCTGAAGCCAAGCCGGGCCCATTCGTAGAGACCTCCTTCGAGAGGCATGAGGCGATTCAGGTGCGCGACCACGTAGGCATGCGGGATGAAGAAGAGAAGGATCGCGAACAACCAGAGAACAACGTGTGAGGGACCAGCTTTTACGGCGGTTCCGAAGAACTCGGGAACGATGATGATTAGGATCTGAGCGAGAGCAAGGTCGAAGATTCCAAGTTCCCGCCGCAGCGCGCGGCTCGGGGATTGAAGCTCGGATTCTGTTTTGGCCAACGCGTTTTGGGTTGTGGACACTGTTTGTGAGTTCGAGGGTGAAATCCCCACTTCTCGCGCACAGAACGCGCGAGAAATGGGGCACCCATCTTTCCTTACTACCCCGCCATTGCTCCCCGCTGTTCTATTTCTTTTCTGCTACGGCTGGTTTCAAGAGCAGGTCCTGATAGTCGAAGCTGAAGTCTGCCAATGGCGATACGGCTGCCATCTTTGCGCTTTCGATTGAGCCATCGGGATTTAGTGAGAACGTGACAAACGCGTCTTCGATCGTGCGCACGCGCCAGTGCGCTTTGAAGGTGTCGTATTGCCAGTGCTGCAGGTCTCCGATCATTCCCGGCGTGTGATCGAAGCTGATGGTCAGTCCTGCGCCTTCGTGGCGAATGGTGATGGGTCCGTACCATGCATCGTTGTAGGTTCCCACATACTTTTCCAGCGGAAGAGATGGCGCAGAGTTAGCGGCGCGCGCGCCTTCCGCTTTCTTCATCGTCTCGGCGGCGTCTTTCTCTTCATCATCTTCCAGCTTTTTGTAGTTGGCGATCCAGTCCGAGGGCGGCAGATGCAAGTAGTAGTCGAGCACGTGATAAAGGATGGCATCGAATGCCCCATCCTCTTCAGCGTTGGTCAGAATGACGACACCCAGATTTTCTTCAGGGACCAACATGACGCGCGAGACGAATCCGCCGACGCCGCCGGTGTGTCCGACGAGTTTGTGGCCGTGGTAATCGCGGAGTCCCCAGCCCAGGGCGTAGTCGGCGAAGTTGGTCTTGAGCCCGGCCAGCGGCGCAGGTGGGTCGCCGGTGGGAAGGATGGTTTGTGGCGTCCACATATCTCGCGAACGCTGCTCAGTGAACAGGCGGCCCTCGCGGTCCACGAACTTGCCCCGATTGAGCTGGAGTTGGGCCCACTTCGCCATGTCGGCGGCAGAGGAGTTGATAGAGCCTGCGGGGCCGACGTTGTCGAGGTCGCCAAAGGGAATCACTTGCAGCTTGCCATCGACGCGCGAGTGCGGGAAGGAGTAGTTATCTCCCGGTTTGTATGCGCCGTTGCTGACATTCGAGTGATTCATGCCCAGCGGGGTAAAGATGCGCTGGCGGATGTAGTCGTCCCACGAGATGCCGGTGACGGCGGGAATGATCTGGCCGGCCGTCATATATAAGAGGTTGTCGTAGGCGTAGTGGCTGCGGAAGCTGGAATGCGGCTTCATGAAGCGCAGCTTGTAGATGATCTGGTCGCGCGTGTAGGTGGAGCGCGGCCAGAAAAGAAGGTCGCCCTCGCCCAGGCCCATCCCGCTGCGGTGAGTGAGCAGGTCTCGGATCGTCATCTCGTGGGAGACGTACGGGTCATACATGACGAAACCCGGCAAGCGCTGATAGACAGGGTCATCCCACGAGAGCTTGCCTTCATCGACCAGCGTCGCAAGTGCGGCAGTGGTGAACGCCTTGGTGTTCGATCCGATGGCGAACATGGTGAATTCGTCGACGGGGGTCGGATCTCCCAGCTTGCGGACGCCGTATCCTTTCGCCGTGAGCACCTTGCCATCTTTCACGATGGCCACGCCCATGCCCGGGACTTCGAAAGTCTTCATGGAATTGGCGACGTAGGAGTCGAGGTCAGGAGGGAGTGTGCCGGGTGCGCTGGCGCTTTGGGCGATTGCTACGTGACTAAGGGCTGCAAGCAGGAATCCATAGAAAAATTGTTTACCGTGAAATTGGGGCATGAGTTTTTCTGAACGCGTTCTCCTTGGGTCGAGGCGACGGGGAGATTAGAACACAGGAGAGGGAATTTTCCGAGACATGTCGTACGGGACGTTGGCCTGAGAAACGGTGCGAGTTTGGCGGATTCCAACCGTCATTCCGATTGGAGAGGAATCCCTACCCGCGGCAGTTGTTCTCGGGTAGGGATGCTTCGACTGCGCCGGAGTTTCGCTTCGCTACACTCCGGCTACGCTCAGCATGACAGACACCTATTTTATGGTCCGCCGTCATGGTCAGTTCATGCGGTCGGAGATCACGGCTGTGATGTATTCCAGCAAATGATCGATGTGCAGTTCGCATTCCAGTAGCTCCTGCAGATCGGACGAGGCGACGGGGAGATTAGAACACAGGAGAGGGAATTTTCCAAGAGACGGCGTCAAGAGCGTTGGCCTGAGAAACGGTGCGTGTCTGGCGAAGATTGCGACCGTCATTCCGATTGGAGAGGAATCCCTACCCGCGGCAGTCGTTCTCGGGTAGGGATGCTTCGACTGCGCCGGAGTTTCGCTTCGCTGCACTCCGGCTACGCTCAGCATGACAGACACCTATTTTATGGTTCGCCGTCATGGTCAGTTCATGCGGTCGGAGATCACGGTTGCGATGTACTCCAGCAATGATCGATGTTCAGTTCGCATTCCAGTAGCTCCTGCAGATCGGACGAGGCGACGGGGAGATTAGAACACAGGAGAGGGAATTTTCCGAAACGGCGTCAAGAGTGTTGGCCTGAGAAACGGTGCGAGTTTGGCGGATTGCGGCTGTCATTCCGAGCCGAAGCGAGGAATCCCTACCCGCAGCGTTGTTCTCGGGTAGGGATGCTTCGACTGCGCCGGAGTTTCGCTTCGCTACACTCCGGCTACGCTCAGCATGACAGAGCACATTTATTTTATGGTCCGCCGTCATGTCAGTTCATGCGGTCGGAGATCACGGCTCCGATGTACTCCAGCAAATGATCGATGTTCAGTTCGCATTCCAACAAATCCTGCATATCGGATGAACTGAAGCCGGTGCGGGCCGCGACCTCTTGAAGGAGGCTGCCGTAGTCGGCTGGTTGTGTGCGGTCAAATAACATTGCGATGCTCCTCACGAATGTTTTGTTATGAATTGGTCGCGCTTGGCCCGTGACAAACGCTCAGCCGAACTGAACGGCTGAGACAGTTCGTCAACAGCGAATCATGCGGAGGAGTATCGGACGGAAATTGGGATCGCGATTGTCAGCGAGTTTTTCAGGCTCGCGGAATGCGCTTGATAGTTGGCTGGGATCCGGCAGCTGGAAGGCCGCAGCAACTGCGACTGTCGTGGGGGCCGAGGTGCCTCGGGCATGGACGACTAACGGCGCGGTGCCCTGATGGAACGCAGTGTCCGGCAGGTCGACGTCGGGCAAGACAACGATCAGCAGCATGATGAAAACCAGGCAGCTGAGGATGACTAACGTCGACCGGTTAATGTGCCACTGCGACATAGATCGTTCTCTTTTTACAGAGTTTGATGCGGAAGTCAACCCCTCGATCGTGCCATGTGAAGAAAAATGCGAGCTTGCCGTTTTAAGCGGGAACGGCTGCGAAGGCCCGTTTCCTGCGGGAACTCCGCTGTACAAACGCGTCGCCTTCGTATACAAACTGTCGAAGCGAACGGCGATGCGGGATTCTGGGGCCTAAACCTTGTATCTCAAGCCAAGAACACTGGATCAGGCTGTCTCCGTGTTGGCCACGACCGGAGGACAGATTCTGGCCGGCGGAACGGATTTTTATCCGGCGCTGGGCGAGCGGTTGCCGCAAGGCAATGTCGTCGATATCACGGCGCTCGATGAGCTTCGGGGAATCTCGATTGAGAGTAACCATTTTCGGATCGGCGGCCTGACGACCTGGACGGAAGTGATCCGCACTCCCCTGCCGCGTTGCTTTGATGCGCTCAAGGCGGCTGCGCGCGAAATCGGCTCTGTGCAGATTCAGAATCGGGGTACGGTTGCAGGGAACTTGTGTAACGCGTCTCCGGCGGCGGATGGAGTGCCGCCGCTCTTGGCGCTGGATGCGGAAGTCGAGTTGGCATCCGGGGTAGGTAGAAGGCGAGTCCCCCTCGCTCTGTTTATTACCGGAAATCGAAGAACGCTGCGTGGGCCGAATGAAATTCTGACTGCTGTGCTGGTTCCGCGGCGGTTGGAAGATGCCGCGTCTGCGTTTCTGAAATTGGGCGCCCGGCGATATCTGGTGATCTCGATTTCTATGGTTGCGGCAGTCGTCCAAGCTGCCGATGGACGGGTGTCGGAAGCTCATGTCGCCGTTGGGTCGTGCTCAGCTTCGGCAAAGCGGCTGGGAGAGTTGGAAAAAGACTTGGTTGGAGTGTCTGCCAAGGCCGGAATTGGTGTGGTGGTCAGGGCGGAGCATCTGTTGTCCCTATCACCGATCGATGATGTTCGGGCTACGGCCGACTACCGGCGCGACGCTTCGCTCACGCTGGTGCGGCGTGCCCTCGAAGCATGCGTGGGGAGGCCCTGAGTGGCGGTCATCGCAACAGATACAACCATGATTGCGTTCTCAGTCAATGGCCGCGACGTCGAAGTCGGCGCTGACGGAGCGCGTCGGCTGTCGCGTGTTCTGCGCGAGGATCTTGGCCTCACTGGAACCAAGGTTGGTTGCGACGCCGGCGATTGTGGAGCGTGCACGGTTCTGCTGAATGGCGAGCCAGTTTGTTCTTGCCTGGTCGCTGCGGGGCAGGCCGCGGGATGCGAAGTGGTCACGGTTGAGGGGTTAGCCAAGCGATCTCCTGTGCTCGGGCGTCTGCAGCAATCGTTTCTGGCGCACGGGGCCGCACAGTGCGGGGCTTGCACGCCGGGGATGCTCGTTTCGGCCACTGCGCTGCTGGAGAAGCATTCATCTCCCAGCGAGAACGAAGTGATGGATGCGATTGGCGGAGTGCTGTGCCGCTGCACGGGGTATCGGAAAATCATCAGCGCGATCCGCGAAGCTGGTGCAGGAGACGGATCGTGCGGAGTCAAGACTGCAGACGCTGGTGCGGCGGTTGGTGCGCGGCTCGTTCGCCTCGATGGGCAAAGAAAAGTGGAAGGCAGCGACATTTTTGGCGCGGATGAAATTCCTAAGGACGATTTGGGAGTGCGGGTTGTGCGGTCGCCGCATCATCGGGCACGTTTTCAGTTCGGCGATTTGGACACTTTTGCGGGGAAGCATCCCGGTATTGTGTTGGTGCTGACCGCGAAAGATGTACCCGGCGTCGACTGCTACGGAGTCATTCCCCGCTGCGCCGATCAGCCGGTATTTGCGCATCACGAAGCCCGGCATCGCGGAGAGGCAGTTGCAGCGATTGTCGGAGAGCCGTGTGTTCTGGAGAAATTGGACGTCGGTGAGTTTCCGGTGCAATGGGAGGAATTGCCGGCGATTAAGACGGTGGACGAAGCGCTTGCTGATGGCGCGGTCAGGATCCATGGACATCGTGAAGAAAATGTCCTTGTACGCGGACGCGTTGTTCGAGGAGATGTGGAGCAGGCACTGGAGCAGGCTGAGCACGTCGTCGAAGGAGAGTTCGAGACCGGATTCGTTGAGCATGCTTATATCGAACCGGAGGCGGGATTCGCGCGAAGGGTTGGCAGCACGATCGAGGTTCAGGCGTGCACGCAATCTCCGTACATGGACCGGCATGATATCGCCAAGATTCTGGGCATCGCTCAGGAGAAGGTTCGGATCATCCCCACGGCCGTCGGTGGAGGATTCGGATCGAAGCTCGACCTCTCGGTCCAGCCATTCATCGCGCTCGCGGCGTGGAAACTGGATCGGCCGGTGCGCATGGTCTACTCGCGCACTGAGTCGATTGTGTCGACGACCAAGCGGCATCCCGCGCGGATGCGGTTGCGTGCGGGCGTGACGCGTGACGGACGATTGACGGCTCTCGACTTCAGCGCTGATTTCAATACCGGTGCGTACTCTTCCTGGGGGCCGACGGTGGCCGGACGCGTGCCAGTGCATGCGTCTGGGCCGTACGTGGTGCCGAACTATCGGGCGCTGACTCGGGCAGTCCATGCGAACATCGTTCCGGCTGGGGCATTTCGGGGATTCGGCGTGCCGCAGGCGGCAATTGCGCAGGAACAGATCTACGACGAACTTGCTGATCGCGTTGGGATGGATCGTCTTGAGTTCCGCATTCTGAACGCTCTTCGCAACGACACGCCGACTGTCACAGGGCAAGTGCTTGGCGAAGGGGTCGGTATCCGTGCGTGCTTCGAGGCGTTGCGGCCGAGGTGGAATTCGGCTCGTGCCAACGCATCAGAGTTCAACGCCGCGGCCGAAAGGCCTCTCCGACGCGGAGTTGGAGTTGCGGGCATGTGGTATGGCTGCGGAAATACTTCGCTGCCGAATCCATCGACGGTGCGCATCGGATTGAAGCGCGATGGCCGGATCGCATTGCATCAGGGCGCGGTGGATATCGGTCAAGGTTCGAACACCATCGTGACGCAGATTTGTGCGGACGCCGTCGGCGCGCCCATCGCGCATTTCGACCTCGTGTCAGGGGATACAGCTGTCAGCCCAGACTGCGGGAAGACTTCGGCTTCGCGACAGACATTCGTGACTGGCAAAGCGGCGCACATGGCGGGAACAAAATTGCGTGAGGCGATTCTGAACCTGGCGGGCGCATGCAAATGCGGAGAGATTGAGTTTGGAGAGGATGGCATTTCGGTTCACGAGAACGGGAAGAGTCAGGCACTCGATCTGAGCGTACTGCCACTTGATGAATACGGATACGTCATCACGTGCCAGGAGACGTTCGATCCTCCGGTCTCGCCGCTTGACGACGACGGCCAAGGGAAGCCTTATGCGGTTTATGGCTTCGGTGCGCATATGGCGGAGATTGAGGTCGATGTGGAACTGGGAACCGTCAGGGTGTTGAAGGTGACAGCAGCTCATGATGTCGGGAGGGCAATCAATCCAACGCTGATCGAGGGACAGATTGAAGGCGGGGTCGCGCAAGGGCTCGGCATGGCGCTGATGGAAGAATTCTTTCCCGGCAAGGGAGAGAATCTGCATGATTACCTGATTCCATCGGCCGGAGACGTGCCGGAGATCGAATCGATTCTGATCGAAGAGCCATCGTCGATTGGAGCGTTTGGCGCCAAGGGAATTGGAGAGCAGGCGGTAATTCCAACTGCGCCGGCAATTCTGAATGCGATCTACGACGCGGTGGGAGTGCGCATCCGCAAGGTTCCTGCGACGCCTGACCGCGTGCGCGCAGCAATTCTCGAGAAAGCCTGCGGAGGTGCGCGTGACTGACGACGCCATCCGCTGCGACGCTTGTCCCGTGCTGTGTTACATCAAGCCCGGACGCACGGGATCGTGCGACCGCTACGGCAATCATGATGGCAAGTTGGTGCGCCTCGATCCGCATGTTGTGCTCAACCGCGCGGTCGAGCGCGGCGATTCGGTGGTGCCGTTTCTGGAGCGCAGTGGCGACTGGAATGGATCCCTGGTCAGCCACGGCGAGACGTTTGTGACGGCGATTGGGGCGGGAACGACATATCCCGACTACAAGCCGGCGCCGTTCATCATCTCGTCGCAAGTGGAAGGTGTCGACATGGTCACGGTAGTGACCGAGGGCATTTTCAGTTACTGCGGCGTCAAGGTGAAGATCGACACGGATCGGCATTTAGGTGCTGAGTGCGCTACCGTGCGTGCGCAGGGCGAGGCCGTTGGTCATGTGACCACGAGCGAGTACGGTTCGCAGATGTTGTCGCTGGGTGGGGTACGTCACCTGACCGGAGGTAGCAGGCAGGAAGGAACTGCGACCTGCGATGCACTGCTGAAATTGTGCAACGGCAAAGCGGTCGAGTTGGAAATCGACGACGGAGCAAAGGTGGTTGTCGAGGCTGGAGAGCCTCCGGTTGTTGATGGTGTACGAGAAGAGCGCATGCGCGTTGGGTGCGGGTCGGCAACCATCGGAATGTTTGCGAAGCAATGGTTTGGCAAGGTCGATGAGGTTGTGGTGGTCGACGATCATATCACCGGTGTGCTGTCGGAGCATCAGGCAGGAAAACTGCTGGGCATTCCTGAGACCGGTATCAAACTGAAGGGAAGAAGGTCGACGCCCGGGAGATATTTTCAAGTCGCGGAGCCGGGCACGTCGTGGGGTGGAACGGACATCGACGATCCGCTCTCGATCCTGGGAAAGTTTAATGCGAAGAAGGCATGGCCGGGGCTGCGTTTGCTGATGGTCAGCACGACCGGCGAGCACTATGGATATTTTGAATTGAACGAAGACCTTCGGCCGAAAGAGAAAGAGTTGCCGGCAGCTTTACGCCAGTCGGTGGCGCGAATCAAGGAGAACTGCGAGCCGGCACTGTGTACTGTTCTTTTCATGGGCGGCGCGGGTGGATCGCTGCGGGCTGGAGTGACCGAGAATCCGGTGAAGCTTACGCATTCGGTGCGTGACGCTCTCACGCGCGTTACATGCGGCGGAGCGCCGGTTTACGTGTGGCCCGGCGGCGGAATCACCTTCATGGTAGACGTCACACGCATGCCGAAAAATGCGTTCGGGTATGTTCCCACACCAGCACTGGTGGCGCCGATTGAGTTCACGCTGAGGCTGGCGGATTATGGTGCTCTGGGTGGATATGTCGACCAGGTGCGGCCGCTGAGTTCGATCTCCGCGGAGAAAGATGGAAAGAGAACTGTCGTAGCGCGGAAGGACAATCCGTGGCCGCTTGAGGCGGGAGCGAAATCGAGATGAAGCCACGAGCTCAGATGCGAATGTTGCCGGATGGGCGTCGGCTACATCTGCAGGACGGGCCCATCGATCTGGTGGTGGAGGCATTTGGTGCGGCGGGCGAAGTGGATCTGGCGTACCGGGCCGCTTGTGCCCGATTCGTGACCGTACTCGACGAGTTGTGCGGCGAATTGAAGTTTCTGCGGCGACAGTGTTGCCGCGACGCCGAATGGCCTTGCGGATCCGTTGCACGCCGTATGGTGGCCGCCGTCATGCCATATGCTTCCGAGTGCTTCATCACGCCGATGGCTGCTGTTGCGGGCGCCGTGGCAGAAGAGATTCTGGCTGGCATGGTTCGCGCTGCCAAACTCTCGCGCGCCTACGTCAATGATGGTGGAGATATCGCCCTGCATCTTACGGCTGGCGAAAAGTTCATCGTGGGGATGGTGGAGCGGCCCGATCGTTCATCGCTGTTTGGAAGCCTTACAGTCACCGCGGACAATCCTGTGCGAGGCATTGCGACCAGCGGATGGCGTGGGCGCAGCTTCTCACTCGGGATTGCGGATGCGGTAACTGTGCTCGCGGATCGTGCTGCTGCGGCCGATGCCGCGGCAACGATCATTGCCAATGCGGTCGATCTGCCGGGGCATTCTGCCATTGTGCGCGTACCGGCGTGCGAGCTTGCTCCTGACAGCGATCTTGGCGCGCGATTGGTCACGCAAGGAGTCGGGACGCTAACTCAGGCTGAGGTGAGCCGGGCCCTGGCTGCGGGCGTGCAAGCTGCGGAGCGATTGCGCCGCATGGGTTTGATTCGTGCGGCGGCGCTTAATCTTTGTGGTGAAACACGATTGGTGGGAGCGGATAGCATCGCGCAATTGAGTTCTGACGTGCGTGAAAGGAGCCTGGTGCATGCCTGAGGTGGTTGTAAGAAAGAAGATCACCTGCGTGGAGGAGATCTTTCACGAAGGCGGTCCGGTCGCCGAAAAACCTCTGCGGCGTGCCGCTGCGCTGGCGATTATTCGAAACCCGTTTGCGGGTTCATACGTCGCGAAAATTGAAGGATTCATGGACGATCTGAAGCCCCTGGGGCTGGAGATGGCGCGATCGCTCGTCTCAGCGCTTGGAGGAAATGCAAAAATTGTGGAAGGCTACGGCAAAGGCGTAATCGTGGGTTCCGCCGGGGAACTTGAACACGGAGCGCTATGGCACGTCCCGGGCGGATATGGAATGCGCGAAGTTCTTGGTGGGGCGAAGGCCATTGTTGCCTCGACGAAGAAAGTTGGTGCGCCGGGGACGAGGCTGGATATCCCGATCACGCATATCAATGCTTCCTACGTGCGCAGTCATTTCGATGCAATGGAAGTCGGCGTGAACGATGCTCCGCGGGCCGACGAGATTTTGCTGGCGCTCGTGATGACGACTGGGCCACGCGTCCACGCTCGCGTCGGCGGGCTGAAAGCGTCAGAGGTCAAGGGAGAAGATGGGCTGCGATAGCGGCTGAAAAAAGAGCGAGAGATGAAAGCGAAGATCCGGAAGATTGCTACGTTTGTAGAAGAGACACAGCGCGAGATGGATCGCGAGATCGCCCCGCCCACGCGCAAAGCTGCGGCGGTCGCGGTGATTGAGAATCCTTGCGCGGGAAAATATGTCGAAGACCTTACCGAGTTGATGGCGATCGGGGAAGAACTCGGCGAGTTGCTGACGGCGCGGGCCGTCGCGGCACTTGGAATTGCCGGTCCCTCAGCCGAAAGTTATGGCAAAGCAGCGGCAGTCGGCGAGAACGGTGAATTGGAACACGCGGCTGCGATCCTCCATCCCAAGCTTGGCACTCCCGTGCGGCGCGTCCTCGGCAAAGGCGCTGCGTTGATTCCATCGTCGAAGAAGCGCGGCGGACTGGGAGTGGTGCTCGACATTCCGCTTGGACACAAAGATGCCGCATTCGTCAGGAGTCACTTCGATGGCATGGAAGTTCGACTGAACGATGCGCCGCGTGCGAATGAAATCATGGTCGCCGTTGCAGTGACGGATAGCGGGCGTCCGCTGGCGCGCGTTGGAGGTCTGACAAAAGATCAGATCAAGGGCGAAGACGGCTTGCGCTGAAAAATCATTTGCTTGTCGGCGCACGCATTAGAAAAGAGATGTTTCCCACTTTGTAGAGCACTTTCCCCGGTGAATCCGGCGTGGGTTTCACTTTCCCGGCGCGCACCGCACCAAAGGCGTCCACCAACTCTGCAAGGACTGCAGGCTTCGCGACCGGAATATTGTGAGCCCCTAAAACAATCTTCACTTGCGGAGCGAGTGCAGCCAGGCGGCGGATCGAGCGGGCATAAGCGTCGAGATCTGTCTCCGGACGAAAGAGCCAGATCGGCGCGGGATAGTACGTGTCTCCCGTGAAGAGAAGACCGTTGGCGCGGTCGAAGAGGGAGATCGCATCCGGAGTATGCCCGGGTGTGGCGATGACCTCGATAACTCGACCGCCGAGATCGATGCGCTCGCCGTCGTGAATATATTTCGTAATCTTCCACGGACGAGTCTGGTACGCCTTTGCGTCAAATCCTGGCGGCAGTGTGCCGCAGATCTGGTCGGGCGCGATCTCGGCTTGCGCGTCTTCTCGTGAGCCGCGTGCGTTCTGACGGCTGAAGTCAGTGTCTATGCTGTAGATCGTGCGGAACTCCCAATTGCCTCCTACGTGATCATCATGGGTATGCGAGTTCAAGACGACGATCGGCAAACTCGTGAGTTCGCCCACCACTTTCTTGACGTCGCTGATGCCCATCCCTGTGTCGAAGAGAATTGCTTGCTTTGTGCCGAGGATGAGATAGCCGATGGTTTCTTCGGCCTGGTGCGGTTCGTAGATGGCGAACACATTCGGAGTGGGCTTGTAGACTTCGA
>Ga0209060_10002192_pt1 | contig 18706 bp, 12 predicted proteins | sample Coa_R1_8_FD_187155 | JGI IMG/M metagenome (GOLD analysis project Ga0209060, IMG submission 187155) | Surface soil microbial communities from Centralia Pennsylvania, which are recovering from an underground coalmine fire - Coalmine... | ecosystem: Environmental > Terrestrial > Soil >...
CCATAGGCGTTACCGTGTCCTCTTTCACTCAATAACCAGTCCGCGAGATTCAGATACTTCTTATCATTCGTTGCCTTGTACAATTTCACAAGTGCAAGTTCCAGTTCCTGATGACCAGTTACCCAATGCCTTTTTCCGGGACCGAATAATGAATCAAAATGATTCGCAAATCTGATAGCCACATCCAATAATTTTCTTTTTCCTGTTGCATCATAATAAGCCACTGCAGCTTCAATCAAATGACCGCCATTATAATCTTCATGCATGCTCATGTCTGTCCAGCGCTTATCTAATCCATTTAAAGTAAAATATGTGTTGAGATACCCATCCGGTAATTGTGCTTTTGAAATAATATCAATCCATTCATCAGCTTTTCTTTCAAGAGCACTGTCAGGGTTATGGCTCAAAGAATAACTGATTGCTTCAAGCGCTTTGTACACATCAGAATCATCATAAAAAATGCCGACAAATTTTCCTTGCTTTAAATGTGCAGCAATTTCAAAATTTCGGATGCGCGGCGTTTTCACTTCAGTCTGGTCAACACAAACAGGAATAGTGACAGTTGCCACTTTATCAATTTTCGGTTTCCAGAAATCATCATTAATAGTTACATGAGAAAATTTTACAGGCTGGAATTGCTGAATTGTCTGTGCGACCAAATTCATCGTGGTTATTATTAATACTAATAATAAGAGCAGATTTTTGATATTGATTTTCATGCAATGCAATAATGGATGAAAGAAACTAAACCTTCTCAAAGTTAGCCTTTCCTGAAAAGAATCCGTTTTTATGATTGATGATTTATTTACGGATATTAACCTTTATTTTTACCATTGAAAAAATATGAGTTAATATTTGTAAAATGAAGGTCGTTCAGTTTACGATACCTGTTGCCGAAAATCATTCCGTCATTGTACAGGAAGATGTATTACCTCATTTTTATGAACACCTGCATCGTCACAAGGAAATGCAGATTATGTGGATTATCAAAGGCGAAGGAACTTTTATCGCCGGCAATAATATGCAGCGTTTTAAGTCGGGAGATATTTATATTATTGGCGCAAACCAGCCACATGTTTTTAAAAGCGACCCTGTTTATTTCGACAAGCGAAGGAAAAAAGGAGTTCACTCTCTGATGATTTTTTTAAACACAGACGGGCCGCTTGCAAAACTGTTCGACTTACCTGAAATGAAATCCATTAAAAAATTTCTCGCTATCACCCCCAATGGATTGCAGGCTCCTTCTAAATTTCAATCAGCAATTGCTAATGCTATGACTGAAGTGAAAAACAAAACAAACGCACAGCAAATCACTTCATTCATTCAGTTATTACAAATGCTTTCCAATCTAAAAAAATGGAAAATGCTTTCCATGGAAAATATTGAATATGCCATTACTGACTCAGACGGATTGCGCATGAATAATATTTACCAATACACAATGGCAAACTATACCAATAATATTCCACTTGATAAGATTGCCTCGATTGCTCATCTTACACCACAGGCATTTTGCCGTTATTTTAAAAAACACACTTTGAAAACATTTGTCACTTTTTTAAATGAGGTTCGCATCAGCGAAGCATGCAAAAGAATGATTGCTGGTGATTATGACAGCATTTCATCTATTGCCTATCAAACAGGATTTAGCAACACAGTCACGTTTAACCGCGTGTTCAAACAAATTACAGGCACTTCACCAAAAGTATACATCGGTCAATTTAAAGAACAATCAATTGATGAAGTATGAAGTTGAACTTGTCAAAATCCGTAAAGAATGAATTAAAAGCCGATTGCTGTAAGAATAAGGGAATATTAATTTTGCGTTGAATTAAATACACATATATGGCAAACGTAAACTGGCTTGGCGTGTTTCCTGCACTGCTCACGCCTTTCAAACAAAATGAAGAAATTGATTTTGATCTTTTCGCAAAAAACCTGGACACACAAGTGCGTGCAGGCGTTGATGGAATTGTGCTTGGCGGCTCACTTGGAGAGGCAAGCACTTTACTGAACAGCGAAAAAAATCAGTTGGTAATATATAGCAAGGAAATTTTGAAGGAGAGCCTTCCTGTAATTGTAAATGTTGCAGAACAATCCACCAAGGCTGCAATACAAGCAGCAAAAGATGCGGAGAAAAACGGAGCTGATGGTTTGATGTTGTTACCGCCGATGAGATATAATGCAGACAACAGAGAAACATTGGAATATTTTAAAGCAGTTGCCACCAGCACTTCTTTGCCAATCATGATTTATAATAATCCTGTTGATTATAAAATTCTCGTGACGCTGGATATGTTTGAAGAACTTTCAAAATTCGCAACAGTACAAGCTGTGAAGGAATCTACGAGAGATATTTCAAATGTAACGCGTATGCTTAACCGATTTGGCAATCGCTTTAAAGTATTAACTGGCGTTGATCCGCTGGCTTACGAAAGCCTTGCTGCCGGCGCACATGGATGGGTTGCAGGTTTAGTAGATGCATTTCCTGCTGAAACAGTTGCAATTTTCAGATTGGTGAAAGCAGGAAGATTTAAAGAAGCACTTGAGATTTATCGCTGGTTTTTGCCATTGCTCGAATTGGATATTCATGCAAAATTGGTTCAATATATCAAGCTAGCTGCAAAAGCAACAGGCATTGGTTCAGAATATGTGAGAGCACCAAGATTAATATTGGAAGGTGAAGAGAGAAAACAAGTAATGAATGTTATTGAAACTGCTTTGGCAAAAAGACCATCATTACCGGATTATCATCATTTGAAAAGCGCTGCGCTGGAGGCGATGGAAAAATGATTTCGTGAATGGTGAATAGTCAATGGTGAATAATGATCTCGAACATATTGACAATTCACCATTGACCATTCACGGCATTTTTTATTTTTATTAATTTCAATCTCCCTGATGGCTTCAAAAACTTTTTTTTGTGTAGATGCGCATACTTGCGGAAATCCTGTTCGTCTTGTGGCGGGCGGTGGACCGATTTTGTATGGCAATAATATGATGGAAAAGCGCCTTCATTTTTTGCGCGAATATGACTGGATAAGAAAAGGATTGATGTTTGAGCCACGCGGGCACGACATGATGAGCGGAAGCATTTTATATCCGCCACATGATGCACAAAATGATATTGGCGTTTTGTTTATTGAAACAAGCGGATGCCTTCCGATGTGCGGGCATGGAACGATTGGAACAGTTACCATCGCAATAGAGCAAGGATTGATTATTCCAAAAGTTCCTGGCAAATTAAGATTAGAAACTCCCGCAGGATTAGTTTTGGTTGAATATAAACAGGAAGGGAAAAAAGTGAAGTCAGTGAAACTTACGAATGTGAAATCATTTCTATATGCAGAAGATTTGGAAGTAGATTGCCCAGATTTAGGGTTGCTGAAAGTGGATGTTGCTTATGGTGGAAATTTTTATGCGATTGTTGATCCGCAAAAAAATTTCAATGGTCTTGAAAATTTCAAGGCCGATCAGCTAATTTCATGGAGCAGGGTTTGCAGAGAAAGATTAAATGAAAAATATAAATTTATTCATCCGGAAAATGAGCACATCAAAGGGTTAAGCCATTTGCTCTGGACAGGAAAAACCATATCGCCTGATGCAACTGCACGCAATGCAGTCTTCTATGGCGATAAAGCAATTGACCGCTCGCCATGCGGAACAGGGACATCTGCACGCATGGCGCAGTGGCATGCAAAAGGCAAATTGAAAAAAGGTGATGAATTTATTCATGAAAGCATTATTGGTTCAAAATTCATAGGAAGAATTGAAGAAGAAACGACGATTGCAGAAAAGCCGGCCATTTTTCCTAGCATTGAAGGTTGGGCAATTGTTACAGGATATAATAATATTATCATTGATGATGACGATCCATATGCGCATGGGTTTCAGGTATTATGAGTTTCAAGTTTGTAGTTTACAGTTTGTAGTTCTTTAGGTGCATCAGTGATTATAAAATTATTATACATTTTGCGACAATGAACTGGAAACCGAAAATTGGAAACTGGAAATTAAATAGAAACATTCTGCTCTGAAACTAAAGCTTAATAGTAGCACTACCGATGAACGAAATGCGATCCGCCGCGGCGGACAAGCTGCAACGATGCTCAACAGGATTACCAATGCCTGTATCAAAATATTTATAGAACTTCAATACCAAATCACAATTGCTATGCACAAGATTCACATGAGAAAACTTTTTTTTCTTTTCATTTTATTTCCTGCATCAACATTATGTTTTGCGCAATCAAAAGCTGATTATGTTCCATGCAGCGAGATGCCTTATATTATGCAGCAATACAATGCTGACTATAATGCGATAGAAAGATTTTATACTCCTTCCGGAAATGATTCGCCGTTTGGTTATCGCTGGCGAAATGACAACGGCGCTGCATCGCCTGAAAAAAGAGAGCGCCTCGAAAAATTGTACAAAGAATATTTAGACAAACTTTCTAAAATTGATTTTGACAAGCTTTCTCAGGAATGTAAAGTGGATTATATTCTTTTCAAAAGAGATTTGAACGGGAGTCTGCAATTGTCTGCAACAAAAGCAGCAGCGTATGAAAAAATAAAATCATGGGTTCCTTTTGCAGACAAAATTTATGCTGTTGAAAAGCTGCGCAGGCGCGGCACTCAGCTTGATGGCGAAAAGATTGCCAAAGAATGGTTTGATATTTCGAATGAAATAAAATCACTTCAGGCGAAATTGAAGGATGATAAAACGATTGCTTTCGAAAACACTTATGATGCTGCTGACAATATCAGAATAATTAAAGCAGCAACGGAAAGTGTTTATCAATTTTATAATGGCTACGATCCGATGTTCACATGGTGGGTTCCAAAAGCATATAAACCACTTGACAGTTTGCTTGGCGATTACGCAAATGCATTCAAGAAAAAAAGAGAAAGCATTGCAACACCTGATAAAAGTGGAATTGTTGGTCAGCCATGCGGGCGAGATGAATTGGTTCGCCAATTGCAATATGAAATGATACCATATTCGCCTGAAGAATTGATTGATATCGCGAACAAAGAATTTGCATGGTGCGATGCAGAGATGTTGAAAGCAAGCCGTGAAATGGGCTTTGGTGATGACTGGAAAGCTGCAGAAGAAAAAGTGAAGAACAGTTATGTTCCTGCCGGCAAACAACCTGAAATGATTTTAGGTTTATTAAATGAGTCTGTTGATTTTTTGAAGAAGAATGATTTGATAACTGTTCCACCACTTGCAGAAGAAACATGGGGCATGTATATGATGTCTCCCGAAAGGCAATTAGTAAACCCGTTTTTTCTTGGCGGAGAAAGCATTATCATCTCATATCCCACCAACACAATGGATGAAGATGCCAAGCTGATGAGCATGCGAGGAAATAATCCTCATTTTTCCAGAGCAACAGTACATCACGAATTGATTGCTGGTCACAATCTAGAAGGTTTTATGAACGATAGGTATAGAACTTATAGAAATTTCAATACCCCATTTTGGGTTGAAGGATGGAGCCTATATTGGGAACTATTATTGTGGGATTTGAAGTTCCCTAAAGGCCCTGAAGACCGCATTGGCATGCTGTATTGGCACATGCACCGTTGTGCAAGAATTATTTTCTCGTTGAATTATCATATGGGGAAATGGACTCCTCAACAATGCATTGATTTTTTAGTTGAACGAGTAAATCATGAAAGAGCCAATGCAGAAGGGGAAGTGCGCCGTTCTTTTGAAGGTGGTTATCCTCCATTATATCAGCTCGCCTATTTAACTGGCGGCAGACAGTTTTATGCATTGAAAAACGAATTGGTCGACAGCAAAAAAATGACATTTAAACAATATCATGACGCCATCATGCATTTGAATTGCATGCCGATTGAAATGATCAGAGCGATATTGACAAATCAGCCACTAACAAAAGATTTCAAAACTTCGTGGAAATTTTATAGCGAGATTAAGTAATAAATTGAACAACCTGAGACATTTAAGAAAACCTAAGATGAACTTAAATGTCTTAGGTGCTTTAAAATTCCAGCATTAAATTCTATGTTATGCTGTACTTTTTTTATTTGAAACTGCGATGTAGTAAATTGGGATACCTATCAACGTTATTATTAACCCTAATACTGCATATAGTGGTTTGTAGAAAATCAGTAATATGCAAAATGTTGCGCCCATCAGCATATAAATGATCGGGAGCACAGGATACCCAAAAGCTTTGTATGGCCTTTCTGCATCAGGTCTTTTTTTGCGAAGCACAAAAATTCCTGCAATAGTGAGCACATAAAACGCAACTGCAACAAAAGAAATCATGTCAAGCAATTGCCCATAGCTTCCGCTTAAACATAACAATGCTGCTACTACACATTGTGCCCATAATGACCATTGGGGGACTGCATTTTTATTAAGCTTTGTAGCAGGCTTAAAAAACAATCCATCAAGTGCCATTGTATAATACACCCTCGCGCCTGCAAGCACAAGCCCATTGATGCACCCGAAAGTTGAAACCATAATAAGAACTGCAATGATTGATCGGCCCGCACTTCCAAAAATCACATTTGCCGCCGCGACAGCCAACCTGTCTTCCTGTGGGAATGCAACTTTGTTCATTGGAAGAACATGAATATACATCAGGTTTGTTGTGATATAAATAACGGTTACTATAAAAGTGCCGAGGAACAAACTCAATCCAACATTGCGTTTTGGGTTTTTAATTTCCCCCGCAATGAATGTTACATTGTTCCATGAATCGCTGCTGAAAACAGAGCCAGTCATTGATGCGGCAATAGCTCCTATCAAGGTAACACCACCAATAGACTGCCAACCCGTGGGAACCAAAGTCCCGCTTGCATCTTTCCCTCCCAAATCTTGTGCAGATGCAAAACCATTAGTCCAGTTCGTGCTCCAGAAACTTTCTTTTACTAAAAGAAAACCAAAAATGATGAGCCCGAATAATGCAATCAGTTTCGTGGAAGTAAAAATCGTTTGAATAGTCTTGCCTGTTTTCACTCCACGTGTATTGATATACGTTAGCAAGGCAATCACTCCGATAGAAACGAGTTGCGCTGCAGAAATTTTGAACCCCGACCCAATTTCAATCAATATATTTTTTTCACTAAATGCCGGGATAAAATAGGAGGTGAACCTTGCGAACGCAACTCCGACTGCTGCAATGGTAGCTGTTTGTATCACTGCAAAAAAACTCCAGCCATATAAAAAACCAATCAGCGGATTGAATGCTTCTTTCAAATAAACATATTGCCCCCCTGCCTTGGGAAACATTGAACTCAATTCACCATAGCTGACAGCAGCTGTGACCGTCATGAACCCTGTAATAATCCAAACAACAATCAGCCAGCCTGCACTGCCAACATGCCTTGTGATATCTGCACTCACAATAAAAATCCCTGAACCAATCATAGAGCCTGCAACGACCATGGTTGCATCTAATAATCCAAGCGAAGGTTTGAAAGCAGTAGTCTGTTCAGCCATAGAAATAATTTATCTGGTAAGATAAGTAAATCATGGGAAATCAAACAAAGCTCAATAAAAATTCGAGGGAATTTTGTGCGCACTCAAATAACAATAAATCTCTACTTCTTTTTGTAGCTGGCATTTAATCCGGAAATAACATCATTTGTGATGTTGAATGCACTGTCTTTGTAATAAATAATTGTTGTGGGATCGTAAGAAAAAATAAATGCAAAGCTCTTTTGCTTATTATATTCTTTGAGATAATTTTCAATCCTGCTTTTAATATCAGTCATCACTTCGGTGTTGCTCTTTGCCAGTTCTTCCTGCAATGCCTGTTTGCGCGATTGAAAATTTTGCTGCATCGCTGCATATTCCTGTTGCGCTTGCTGACCTTCAGCCTGCGTCATTGTTGAGCCTTTTTGTTGCCACTCCGCAATTTTTTTCTGATAGCCTTTCTCCATTGAAGCAAGCTCATTGTTCATGGCTGTTTCTTTTGTTTTCACCTGGGCTTCTGCATCTTTGAAATAATTATAGTGCGCTTCGAGCGAATCCAGTTCAAAATATGCAATCCTGAAAGTGGATGCTGTTTGCTTATCAGTTTTTACTGATATCTCTTTTAATTCTTTGGTGTGATTATAAAATAAAAAAAATAATACACCGATAAGAGCCAGACAAATAACACTAATAATTGAGGAGAAATTTTTCATCAAAACTTTTTTTGCAAATTAAATCCTTTCATGAAAAGAGAAGTGTTAAAAGAATTAAGCTTAAAGATCGAAGAAACAAGGGACAAGGCTATTGAGATTCGAACCTTTTGAAATTTTGAGATTTTTTGGATGCTTATCCGAGAGAGTCCGGATTCAGCGCTTCAGCCCACCGAGGTTTCAGAGAACCACAGAGAACTCCTTAAAATTCAAAATTGATATCCTACCAATCCAACAATCCTGAAAATCCTGATTCAGACAATAAAAAAAGCAGGAAGAAATCTTCCTGCTTTGAATTTTATTAATCACAATGATTATTCTTCTTCATCAAATGTCATCGCTTCGCGTGTTGTCTGCAGCAATTCATATTCTTCCTTGCTTCCGACAATCATATTCTCAAATTCGCGCAAGCCCGTGCCCGCAGGAATTGGATGACCAGTGATTACATTCTCTTTCAACCCAAGCATATCATCTGTTTTGCCCATGATGGCCGCAGATGAAAGCACTTTTGTTGTTTCCTGGAATGATGCAGCAGAAATCCAGCTTTGTGTTCCAAGAGAAGCTTTGGTAATACCAAGCAGCAACGGAGCTGAAGTTGCAGGATTTGCATCTCTGAATTCAGCAAGCTTCTTATCGTTTCTGCGAAGGATTGAATTTTCTTCTCTCACTTCGCGTAGGCTAACAATTTGTCCTGCCCTCAATTTGCCGGACTCGCCCGGGTCAGAAATAACTTTCTTGTCAAAAATCCAGTCATTCTCGTCGAGGAATTCGAATTTATCAACTGTATCTTCTTCTAAGAATCTTGTATCGCCTGGGTCAACGATGGTCAATTTGCGCATCATCTGGCGAACGATTACTTCGATGTGTTTATCATTAATCTTCACACCCTGTAATCTGTACACTTCCTGAATTTCGTTCACCACATATTCCTGCACTGCGAATGGCCCTTTGATGGAAAGAATATCTGCAGGTGCTGTTTGTCCATCGGACAATTGTGCACCGGCTTTGATAAAGTCACCATCCTGTGCCAGAATCTGACGAGTCAACGGAACAAGATATTTTTTCACTACGCCATCTTTTGCTTCAATCACAATCTCTCTGTTACCACGTTTGATGTTACCGAAGGAAACGACACCATCAATTTCAGAAACGATAGCAGGATTTCCAGGATTACGTGCTTCAAACAATTCAGTTACGCGAGGAAGACCACCGGTGATATCTCTCAATTTTCCAAGCACACGTGGAATCTTCACGATAACCTGACCAGCTTTCACATCATCACCTTCTTCCATCACAATGTGTGAACCAACAGGAAGGTTGTATGATTTCACTTCTTTTGTTCCTTCGATATTGATAGAAGGAATCTTCGTTTTATCTTTTGTTTCGATAACCACTTTTTCGCGGTGACCAGTTTGCTCATCAGCTTCTTCACGGTAAGTGATCCCTTCAAGGACACTGTCGAATTTCACAGTTCCTGCAATTTCAGAAATCACAACGTTGTTGAACGGATCCCATGTGCAGATAACATCGCCTTTGGCAATTTTCTGTCCATCTTTCACATTCAATGTTGCTCCGTAAGGAACGTTATTTGTGATTAATAATCTGTCGTTCTTCACATCCATGATACGAACCTCACCTGTACGACCAATTACTACCTGAACTTTATCGCCTTCATTATTTTCAATCCCTACAGTTCTTAATCCGTCGAATTGAATAGTTCCTTCAAATTTTGCAAGCATGGTTGATTCAACAGAAGCAGAGCCCGCAACACCACCCACGTGGAATGTACGAAGTGTCAACTGCGTTCCCGGCTCACCGATTGACTGCGCCGCGATGATACCAACTGCATCACCTCTTTGCGCCGTATAACCTGTTGCAAGATTTTTTCCATAACACCTTACGCAAACGCCACGCTTGCTTTCGCAAGTAAGCACTGAACGGATTTCAACTGTTTCAATTCCGGCTTCCTCGATTCTCCTTGCACTTTCTTCTTTGATTTCTTCGCCTGCAAGAACAATCAATCTTTCGCTTACAGGGTCATACACATCATGCAAAGAAACACGACCGAGAATTCTGTCGTACAATGGCTCAACAATATCTTCATTATCTTTTAATGCTGAAGTTGCAATACCTCTTAATGTTCCGCAATCTTCTTCAGTGATAACAACATCTTGCGCAACGTCCACCAGACGACGAGTTAAATAACCAGCATCAGCTGTTTTCAACGCCGTATCCGCAAGACCTTTACGAGCACCGTGTGTAGAAATGAAATAATCCAATACGTTCAATCCGCCTTTAAAATTTGACAAGATTGGGTTCTCGATAATTTCACTTCCTGTTGAACCGGATTTTCTTGGCTTCGCCATCAATCCTCTGATACCGGCAAGCTGTTTAATCTGTTGCTTAGAACCACGGGCACCTGAATCAAGCATCATATAAACTGAGTTGAACCCTTGTTTATCCGAAGCAAGTTCACGAATCAATGTCTCAGTGATACGAGTGTCAACACGAGACCATATATCTACAATCTGGTTGTAACGCTCGTTGTTTGTTATCAAACCCATATTATAGTTATCCCACACTTCATCCACCTCGCCTTTCGCATTGCCGAGCAATTCTTCTTTTGTGTCAGGGATAATCAGGTCATTAATATTAAATGACAAACCTCCGCGGAACGCCATCCTGAAACCGAGTTGTTTGATATCATCAAGGAACTTCGCTGTTTTAGGAACGTTGGTCCATTTGATGATGTCGCCGATAATTTCACGCAAAGATTTTTTAGTAAGAAGTGCATTGATGAAACCTGCATCAGTCGGAACATGTTGGTTGAACAACACACGACCTACCGTAGTTTCCAAAAGCTTCTTTTCCAAATCACCATTGTGCGCTCTTACATTCACTTTCACTTTCACGAAAGCGTGCAAATCAACAATGCCTTCATTATATGCTATAATCACTTCTTCCGGGCTATAGAAAACTTTTCCTTCGCCACGGACTTTTTCTTTGTCTGTTGATTTTTTCCCTTTCGTGATATAATACAAACCAAGCACCATGTCCTGTGAAGGAAGCGTGATGGGCGTACCATTCTGCGGGTTCAAAATGTTGTGAGAAGAAAGCATCAATAATTGAGCTTCCAAAACTGCAGCAGCGCTTAGCGGAACGTGAACAGCCATCTGGTCACCATCGAAATCGGCGTTGAACGCTGTGGTAACCAATGGGTGCAACTGAATCGCTTTTCCTTCAATCAATTTTGGCTGGAAAGCCTGGATTGACAAACGGTGCAATGTTGGAGCACGGTTAAGCATCACAGGATGCCCTTTCAAAATATTTTCCAGGATATCCCAAACGATAGCTTCTTTCTTATCAACTAATTTTCTGGCGCTCTTTACTGTTTTTACAATGCCTCTTTCAATAAGCTTGCGAATGATAAATGGCTTGAACAATTCAGCAGCCATATCTTTCGGCAAACCGCACTCGTGAATTTTTAATTCTGGTCCTACAACGATAACTGAACGACCAGAATAATCCACACGTTTACCGAGCAAGTTCTGACGGAAACGTCCTTGTTTTCCTTTCAGCACATCGCTCAAAGATTTCAATGCACGTCCACCTTCTGCCTTAACAGCATTTGATTTTCTTGAGTTATCAAACAAGCTGTCAATTGCTTCCTGCAACATTCTTTTTTCATTACGAAGAATGACTTCAGGCGCTTTGATTTCCAATAATCTTTTCAAACGATTATTGCGGATGATAACACGGCGATACAAATCATTCAAATCTGATGAAGCGAAACGACCGCCATCCAGCGGAACAAGCGGGCGCAATTCCGGCGGAATAACCGGTATGTATTGCATCACCATCCATTCAGGCCGATTTGTGATTCTTGTGTTTGCATCACGGAAGCTTTCAACAACGCTCAAACGTTTAAGCGCATCTGCTTTTCTTTGTTGAGAAGTTTCGTTTGCTGCAGCAGCGCGAAGGTCGAATGATAACTGATCAAGGTCTATTCTTTCCAATAAACCATGAACAGCTTCAGCGCCCATTTTCGCGATGAATTTATTTGGGTCATCGTCCGGCAAATACTGGTTGTCTTTCGGAAGTGTATCCAGAATTTCAAGATATTCTTCTTCAGTGAGCAGGTCACCAAAATTTTGTCCTTTATCAGCGCGGATACCTGTTTGTATCACCACATATCTTTCATAATACACGATGGTCTCTAATTTCTTAGAGCTCATGCCAAGCAGGTAACCGATTTTATTAGGCAAGCTTTTGAAATACCAAATGTGAACAACAGGCACAACAAGCTTGATGTGACCCATGCGCTCACGGCGTACTTTCTTTTCAGTGACTTCAACACCGCAACGGTCGCATACAATGCCTTTGTAGCGAATGCGCTTATATTTTCCGCAGGCACATTCGTAATCCTTAACCGGACCGAAAATGCGCTCGCAGAACAAACCATCGCGTTCAGGTTTGTAAGTGCGGTAGTTGATGGTTTCAGGCTTCAGAACTTCACCATAAGACCTTTCGAGAATGGAATCAGGAGAAGCCAATCCGATTGTAATTTTTGAGAAAGAGGCTCTGGGACGATTTTCTTTTTTAATAGCCATATTTCAATTATAGTTTTTTATGATTTTGGGATTTTAGCGTTCAAACAATAGAAAAACCTCAATTAAACCTTGTTTTATTTAATTGAAATTATTAATTGAACCTCAATGTTTTAGCGCTAAAAAACCCACGTAAAATTGCCAACTTACCTAAATTAAGGACGGCAAAGGTAAATATAAAACAACAAACAACCATAAAAGGTTTCAAGAAAAGCTTCCCTGTTTTTCCAGAAATTTCTCACGTATCACATCCTGTACCGGAACACCTTTGATTTTGCTTTCGAGCCAGGAAATAATATCGAGATAAGAAAATGCACGGGTGGCAAATGGATTTTTTTCCAGCGCTTTTAATTTATCTAACAATCTTTCGAATTCAGGTTTCAATTCTTTGGGTGAAAGATGAAATGAACGGCGAAGAAAGTTGAAAATTTCTTCTTCTACTACACCAAGGTTTTCCATTTTCGCCATGAAGCGATAAACAGATTTGATAAGATATTCGAGCAACTGATAATTTTCCAATTCATAATGCGCAATCAGATGAAGCAACCGCGAATAACATTGCAAATCCGTTCTCAGGCTCACTTTCCAGTTGATGATTTGATTGAGGTAATCAATCGCAGTTTCATAATCAGCGCTACCAAAATATAGAGAAGCAAATTTGTAATAGAACACAAGCACGCGGTGTCTGTCAATGAACAAATAATACTCATCCAGCTTCTGCAAAATTTCCGGAACAATTTGTTTGCCTTCAGTAAAAGTTCCTTCAATAAAATGTTTGTTGATGCGCGAAATGTTCAGGTAAATAAATGTCTGGATGAGATTATTATCATTCTGCAAAACAATTTCTGATTGCGAAAATTTTTCAAACTCATCTAATGTCTCCAAAAACTTTTTATAGTTCTGCAAATCGAAATGAGCGCCAAGTAGATTGTGCATGCCTTTGATATAATGCGCCGTTTCAATTTCAATCATGAATTTTTCCTTATGAAAAACATCCACCCATTTTTGAGCATATCTGTAATACAATAAAAAATCCTGCCTGATAAAAGCATACCAGCAATAGCTTTGATAGAGATATAATCTTTCATAAAACCCGCTGCAGTGCTCAGTATTAGCAGGAACTCTGTCTTCAAAAAATTTCTGCACAGCATCTTCATCAGCTTTGTTTCTTGCGTGACCATGTTTAATATACCAACTGTATAATTGTAAAGAAAGATTTGATAAATTTCCAATTAATTGCAGGCGTTTATTAGTTGTATCAACTTCCGCGGTCAATTGCTCTGCGCGGTCCTGCATGCTTCGCGTGATATGAAGCGCTTCAATTTTCTTCTCAAAAAACAATACCTGCAATAAAAAAGTAAGCTGATTATTTTCGAGCGCCGTTTCTTTTATTTTATCAAGTGTTTTCAGGCTTTGCAGATACAGACCCTTATTGTAAAGAATTCGTGCAAAATCCAATTGCTCGTGCAATTGAATATCGATGTTATCGTCGTTTTTAATCAATCGCAAACTCGATAAAATCTCGCGATACAGATGTGCTTTGATATTTGATAATTGTTGCTTCGCAATCTTCTTATTCTTCTTCAGCAATTGCATTTCATCATACAAATCCATGCCGTCCAAAGCATCAAACAATTGAATGATTTTCAAATCTTCTGAAGACGAATTTCGCGTGACATATAACTTGAAATTGCGCTTTTCTGACTTTTTAAGCGACTTAATCAATTGGAACAATGTATCTGACGAACGGTTGGGCATTGTAATTAGAAATCTTTAAAACGCTTTAGCAGCAAGGGTTTTCACCAAATTTTAACTGCTTATATGTTGTAAAACAGTGTTAACTTTGATTTCCCTGCCAAATTAAACAAAGATAACTTCGAAAAGGTTGTTTTTATCTCTTTACCAACACTTTAATGAAAATGACGCCTGACAAAAAAATCCACATCTTCGACACGACGCTTCGCGATGGCGAACAGGTGCCGGGCTGCAAATTAAACACGTCTGAAAAAATCGAGCTTGCGGTAAAGCTTGAAGAACTTGGTGTTGATATTATCGAAGCCGGTTTTCCGATTTCCAGTCCTGGTGATTTTCATTCGGTAGAAGAAATTTCAAAGATTATTAAAAACGCAACTGTTTGCGGATTAACCCGCGCCGTTCAAAAAGATATTGAAGTGGCGGCAGATGCATTGAAATTAGCAAAACGCCCACGCATCCACACAGGAATCGGGACGTCCGATTATCACATCAAAAGCAAATTCAATTCCACTCGTGAAGAAATTTTGAAGCGTGCAACTCAAGCTGTGAAATGGGCAAAGAATTTTGTGGATGATGTTGAATTTTACGCAGAAGATGCAGGCAGAACCGATAATGATTATCTCGCTCAGGTTGTGGAAGCTGTAATCGCAGCAGGAGCAACAGTTGTAAATATTCCCGACACAACAGGTTATTGTTTGCCTTATCAATATGGAGAGAAAATTGCTTACTTGATTAATAACGTAAAAAACATTGACAAAGCAATTATTTCCTGCCATTGCCATAATGATTTGGGGTTGGCAACAGCGAATTCAATTGCCGGCGTAATTGCAGGCGCGAGACAAATTGAGTGCACGATTAATGGATTAGGCGAACGCGCAGGAAATACATCTATGGAAGAATGTGTGATGATTATTAAACAGCACAAACATCTTGGGTTTTATACCGGTATAAAAAGTGAAATGCTGAACCCGATGAGCAGATTGGTTTCAGACACGATGCGCATGCCGGTTCAACCGAACAAAGCAATTGTTGGCTCGAATGCATTTTCACATTCTTCAGGTATTCATCAGGATGGGTTTTTGAAAGATTCATTGACTTATGAAATTATTAATCCGGAAGAAGTCGGTGCCGGTGAATCAAAAATAGTGTTGACAGCGAGAAGCGGAAGAAGCGCATTAGCTCACAGGTTTCGCAAAATCGGATATGAATTCACAAGAAATGATATTGATGTATTGTATGAAAAGTTTTTGAAGGTGGCGGATACAAAAAAAGAGGTAGTAGAAGAAGACCTTCAGGATTTGGCAAAACAATATTTGGTGACATTGAAAAAAGCTGAGGAAGCAGTATAAACAATCAACACTCAACATTCAATAATCAATTTTCAAGTAAGAAAACCAATATGAGCAGCAAAGCGTTTGACTTGGAAGATAGGTTAGTTGATTTTTCTTCGAGAGTAGTTGATGTTGTTGAAGCGCTTCCCGATTCGAGGGCTGGAAATTATATAGCTGGTCAACTGATTAGATGCGGTCTTGCTCCAGCTTTATTATATGGTGAGGCGCAAAGTGCAGAATCAAGAAATGATTTCATCCACAAAATGAAAATTGTTTTAAAAGAATTGAAAGAAACAAGAGTTTGTTTAAAACTCATCAGAAAAAAAGAAATGATAAAACCTGTTTCAAGAATGGATGATATAAAAAACGAAAATGAAGAGCTGATTGCAATCATTGCAAAAAGTATTGAAACTGCCAACAAAAACATTCATCTATTGAACAAAAAAAATAACTAATAATCGTTCTTCACTTGAACATTGATTATTGAATGTTGAGTGTTGCATGTTTTTTAAAATTATAAAGTTCAAATGGCTAAAACTCTCTTCGAAAAAATCTGGGACACGCACGTTGTCAAAACGATCGACGGCGGTCCTTCTGTTTTGTATATCGATAAACATTTTATTCATGAAGTAACCAGCCCTCAGGCATTTTCGGGGTTGAAGAAAAGAGGCATCGAAGTTTTTCGCCCAAAACAAATTGTTGCAACTGCCGACCATAATGTTCCGACTATTCATCAGGAACTTCCTATCAAAGAAGAACTATCAAGATTACAGGTGGAAGCATTGAAAAAAAATTGCGCTGAATTCGGGATTGAGTTATACGGTCTTGGTCACCCCTATCAGGGAATCGTTCATGTAATCGGACCTGAACTCGGCATCACACAACCCGGAATGACAATTGTTTGCGGTGATAGCCACACATCTACTCACGGTGCATTTGGTTCAATGGCATTCGGCATCGGCACCAGCGAAGTGGAAATGGTGATGGCAACGCAATGTTTGTTGCAAAGCAAACCAAAGCTGATGCGCATTAACGTGGAAGGAAATTTGAATAAAGGTGTCGTTTCAAAAGATATTATTCTTTATATCATTTCAAGAATTTCAGCAGCGGGTGCAACAGGTTATGCTGTTGAGTTTGCTGGTTCTGCCATTCGTTCGCTTTCAATGGAGGCAAGGATGACGATTTGCAACATGAGCATTGAAATGGGCGCTCGCTGCGGAATGATTGCTCCGGATGAAATCACTTTCAATTATATGAAAGGAAAATTATTTGCACCACAAGGAAAAGAGTGGGATGAAAAAATCGGATATTGGTCAACGTTATATAGCGATACAGACGCAAAATTCGATAAAGAAATAAATATTAATGCTGCAGATATTGAGCCGATGATTACGTACGGAACAAATCCTGGGATGGGCATTGGCGTTAGTGGTCATGTCCCGGCGTTGAATGAGATTAATGAAAAAGAAAAGCCTTCTTTCGAAAAATCTTTGCAATATATGGGCTTGCAGCCCGGGACAAATATCAAAGGCAAAAAGGTCGATTATGTTTTCATCGGGAGCTGCACCAATAGCCGCATTGAAGATTTGCGAATGGTTGCCTCTTTTGTGAAAGGGAAAAAGAAAGCAGATAATGTGGAAGTGTGGGTTGTTCCGGGAAGCAAACAAGTAGAAAAACAAGCTATCGAAGAAGGCATTAACAAAATTTTTGAAGAAGCAGGATTCAATCTTCGCCAACCGGGTTGCAGCGCATGCTTAGGAATGAATGAAGATAAAATTCCTGCAGGCAAATATTGCATCTCCACTTCCAATAGAAATTTTGAAGGAAGGCAAGGGCCAAATGCGCGCACCATGCTCGCAAGCCCTTTGACAGCAGCAGCTGCTGCCATTACGGGAGAAGTGACTGACGTGAGAGAATTAATTTAAAATAGAAATAAATTAAAATGAGAAACCTGTTATTTATTTTTCTTTTTTGTGCAGCGACCACAATCGCAAATGCACAAACTTTTACTCTAAAAAGTAAAGACATCGGCGGACAGGCAACCGACAAACAAGTGTATAACGGTTTTGGTTGCACGGGAGAAAATCTTTCACCTGAATTGTATTGGGAAAATGTTCCTGCAGGCACAAAAAGTTTTGCAGTAACGATGTATGATCCCGATGCTCCAACCGGTAGCGGCTTTTGGCACTGGGTGGCTTTTGATATTCCTGCAAACACAACTGAATTAAAAACAGGTGCAGGAAATATTGCAAAGGGATTAATGCCTGCTGGCGCTATTCAAAGCACCACTGATTTCGGTCAGGCTGGTTATGGCGGACCTTGTCCTCCGCAAGGTCATGGCTTTCACGAATATCGTATCACCATTTATGCATTGAAAGTAGATAAACTTGGATTGGATAAAAGCGCAACACCTGCTTATGTTGGTTTTAATCTTTTCTCAAACACGATTGAGAAAGCAACATTGGTAATGTACTACAAGCGCTGAGCTTTTAGCTGTGAGCAACGAGCAAATACATATTACTATAAATGAATAAAAATTTTTTGATACCAGCTTCAGTAACTCCGATTGAACATCGTTGCGTCGCAATCCGTTCATCGATAGAATTACTATTAAGCGCTTCAAAATTGCAGCAACTTTTATTCACCATTCACTATTGACCATTCACGACAATGAGCAAAAGCATCAACATCATAAAATCATCAGCAGTTCCATTGAACATGGAAAATGTGGACACAGATCAGATTATCCCTGCACGCTTTTTAAAAGCAACAACCAGAGATGGTTTTGGAGAAAATCTTTTTCGCGATTGGAGATATAACAGTGATGGGCAACCGAAAAAAGATTTT
>Ga0209060_10002193_pt1 | contig 18700 bp, 14 predicted proteins | sample Coa_R1_8_FD_187155 | JGI IMG/M metagenome (GOLD analysis project Ga0209060, IMG submission 187155) | Surface soil microbial communities from Centralia Pennsylvania, which are recovering from an underground coalmine fire - Coalmine... | ecosystem: Environmental > Terrestrial > Soil >...
CTGGCGGCGGTCTCGCTCGTCGGCGCGGCGGCGGCCGTGCCGGGCTACTACGCCTGGCAGCACCACCAGCGGAGCGCGGCGCACGGCGTGGCGGCCTCGGCCGTCGTGGCGCTCCGGCCCGTGGAGACGCAGACGCCCGTGGCGGCCGGGCCCGCCGCGGCGGTCGCGCCCGCGGCCCCGGTGGTGGCGGCGAACGAGGCGCCGGCGCGTCCGGTGCGGCGCACGGCCCCGAGCTCGGTCACGCTGGCGCACGAGCTCTCATCGATCGACGCCGCGCGCGGGATGCTCGCGCGTGGCGACGCCGCCGGGGCGCTGGCCCGGCTCGACGCCTACACCCGCGCCTACCCCCACGGGCGGCTGGGGCTCGAGTCGGAGGTGCTGCGCATCGACGCGCTCGAGCAGAACGGCCAGGGCGACGCCGCCCACACGCGCGCCGAGGCCTTCCTGCAGCGCCACCCGCACAGCGTGCTCGCGGCGCGCGTGCGGGCGCGCCTCGCCGACTAGGTCGAGGATGCCCGCCTCCGCCCGCTTGGCTCGGGGGCTCGGTCGCGTCGCGGCCGTGGCCGCGCTGGCGCTGGGCGTCTGCGCGTGCGGCTCGACCACCGACTCGCTCGGCTACGACAACACCGAGAGCGCCACCCTGCAGAAGGTCACCGGGCCGGCGTCCTACCCGAACCCGTTTCGCGACCTGCTCGGCCAGTCCGACGCCAACATCTCCAGCAAGATCAACAACGCGTTCAATACGCTGTTCCACGGCAGCACGACCTATTCGTTCTACACGGAGGTGGGGACCGATCAGGCCACCATCACGGACACGCTCCACGGCGACATCCGCACCGAGGGGATGGGCCTGGGGATGATGATCTGCGTGCAGATGAACAAGGAGTACGAGTTCGGCAAGCTCTGGACCTACGCCAAAGAGGTCATGCAGGTCGGCAGCGGGCCGAACGCCGGGTACTTCAATTCGTTCTGCAACGACGTCAACGACAAACCCATCCCCTGCCTCGATCCGTACGGCTTCCAGCAGTTCGTGACCGCGCTCATCTTCGCCAACGACCGCTGGGGCAGCACCGGCGCGATCGACTACGCCGCCGACGCGCTGGCGCTGTTTCACACCGTGCACCACAAGGTCGACGACAACGGCGGCATCGTCGACGGCGTGACCGACCTCTTCGACCCCCAGGCCAACCTGCCGCTCGAGGTCCCCAACGTCTCTTCGGCCGGTGTGACGCGCCCGCCGCTGGTCATGCCGGCGTATCAGGCGCTCTGGGCCCAGGCCGACGCCGACCCGACCTTCACCAAGATCGCCACCGCCGGCCGCGCCTTCTGGCAGAGCGCCGCCAACCCGATGACCGGCTTCATGGCCGTGCGGACCGACCTCTCGGGGACACCGTCGATGGGCTGGGCGACGTTCGACCCCGAGGCCTACCGCTCGCAGATCAACGTGGCGATCGACCAGATCTGGTCCGGGGGCAACGCCTGGAACGTCACCGAGAGCAACAAGCTGCTGGCGTACTTCAGCGCGCAAGGGATCAACACCTACGGGCGCATCTTCAGCCTGGACGGGACGGTGGTGGACGACAACACGCGCGACCCGTCGCTGATCGCCGCCAACGGCGTCACGGCCGTCGCCTCGACCAACACCGATCGTTCGAGCTACGTCAGCGCCGTCTGGAACATGGACGTCCCGACCGGCAACGCGCGCTACTACGCGGGGCTCCTCTACATCATTGGCCTGCTGGTGCTGAGCGGGCAGTTCCAGATCTACTGACGTCGCCGCTCGCGCGATCGCGAACCGAGGTAGCATCGCGGCGTGCGCAGGCGAACCGTCCCGGGGTTGTTGCTGGTGGCCATGGCTGGCGGGGCGCTCGGCTGCATGACCCCGCCGCCCGTCAACTCGGCGAGCGCGGCCCCGGCGATTGCGGCCGCGGCGAGCACGGCTCCCGCGGTTGCCAGCCCCCCGGGCCCGACTCCGGCGCCCGCGTACGCCGCGTCCGAGCTCTGCCGGAGCGAGGAGCGACCGCACGATTCGCCGATGTTCCCGGGGTTGATCGACGACGCCGAGGAGGGGAGCGGCCAGATCATCGAGCACGACGGGCGTAACGGCGTCGTCTACTCGTACGTCGAGCCGCACGCGGTGCTGGTCCTCGGAGCCACGATGTCGCGGCAGCTCCCTCGCCCGATCCTGGGCGGCGCCCACGGCTCGCGCTGCGCCTGGAATCTGCGCGGGGAGCTCGCGCGGCAACTGCCGATGTGGGCGGGCCTGGGGATGGACATGACCAACCCCAGGTCGGCCTACGACGCCTCTCGCTTCACCGGCGTCTCGTTCTTCGCCCGCCGGACGCCCGGCTCGGCGACGTTCATCGAGGTCTTGATCCCGGACGCGAACACCGACCCCGGCGGCAAGGTGTGCACGAAGTGCTTCAATTACTTCAAGCGCCGCGTCGCGCTCTCGGACGACTGGCGGCAATACACGCTGCCGTTCGAGTCCTTTCAGCAGATGCCGGGGTGGGGCGCGCCGCGCCCCGAGCACCTCGACGCCTCGAAGGTCTTCGCGGTCCAGTTCGTGGTGAACGAGCCCGGGGAACGGTTCGACTTCTGGATCGACGACATCGCGTTCGTCGCTCCGGGCGCGCCGCCGCCGGCCGCGCCCCTGCGGCCCGTCCCCGGCGATCGCTGACCGCGCCTCACCGCGGGCCGCCCGGGACCAGCATGCGGGCCAGCGCGCGGGGCGCCCGGACGCCCCGCTCCAGCATCCAGCGCTCGCCGTCGGCGGCCGCCGCGGCGTCGGCGCCGAGCTCGCCCGCCGCCAGCTGCGCCGCCGCCCGGTGCAGCGTGAGCCCGTGGGCCCCGGTCTCCTCGATGGCGCGCCGGAGCCAGTCGCCCGCCTCGCTCGCGCGCCCCTCGGCGCGGGCGACGCCGGCGTGGAGCAGGGCGGCCATCGCCTTCCCCCAGTCGGGCCCGCGGCGCAGCTCGGTGGCGCAGCGGCGGGCGACGGCCAGCCGCGCCGCGCGCTCGGTCCCCTCGGCGGCGAGGCCCCCGGCCAGCGCCGCCCGCCCACGCAGGTCCACCGCCACGATGCGCGTGTGCTGCATCTGCAGGAGCAGCGAGCGCCGCAGGGCCGGCCAGGCCTCCCGGCAGCGCCGGTGCGCCCCCTCGCCGTCGCCCTGATAGAGATCGATCTGCGTCCCCGCGATGAGGTCGTACCAGTGCTGGATGTGGTACCCGCGCGCCGACCAGCCGACCATCGCCTCGCGCGCCTCGCGCCGCGCCCGCGCCGGATCGTCGCTCAGCAGCCAGAGCGCGTTGCTGAGGCCGATCCGCAGCGTGGTCGCGGCGTAGACAGAACCGCGGTCCTTGGCCTCCTTGAGCCCGTCGGCGGCCTCGGCGCGGAAACGATCGAGGTCGCCCAGGTAGTAGAAGCACTCGAGCGTGAATTGGCGGACCGCGTTCAGCTCCCAGGCGGTGCCGACGCACCGCTCGCGGAAGATGCGCTCGGCGTTCGCCAGGTGCGTGGCGGCGGCGGCGAACTGGCCGAGCAGGTGCGCGCTGAGGCCGCTCATCAGCGCGACGATGCCGCTCGGGTGCGGGTCCCCGAGCTCGGAGGCCAGCGCGCCGGCCTCGGCCAGGAGCTTGGTGGCGCGCGCCCCGTTTCCCTGCGCCGCCTGGTACGCCGCCTCGCCGGCGATCCCGCGGCAGACGCGGGAGGGCTCGCCGGCCGAGAGCGCGAGCCGCAAGCTCCGCGCCTGGAAGTGCGCCCCTTGCACCGGATCCATGAGCCCCAGCCCCGAGGAGATCGACCAGCAGAGGTCGGCGCGGGCCAGATCGCGGGGCGCGATCTCCTCGGCGCTGCGGCGCTTGAACCGCCGCCCGCGCAGCGCCAGCGCCGCCCGCTGCGCCAGCAGCGCGCGTACGGGCGAGCGGGCGAAGCGCAGCCCCGCGTCGCGGAGCGCTTCCTCGGCGACGGCGCGGCCCTCGTCGAGGTGACCGCTGCGGATCAGCTCCTCGGCGCCGCGCCGCCGCAGGTCCATCGCCTGGGCCGGCCCCGCGCCGCGCGCCGCGGCCAGGTAGTTGGCGGCGGCGTCGGCGCCGCGCCCCACGTTGGAGAGCGCGTCCCCGAGGCCGACCAGCATCTCGCGCCGCTGCTCCTCCGGCCAGTTGCCGAGCGCCAGCGCGTCGGTGTAGCTGGCGATCGCGCGATCGAACGCCAGCGCCTCCGCCGCGCGCCGGGCGGCCGCGGCGAAGTGGACCGCGGCCCTCTCGGGGTGGCCGGCCTCGCGCCAGTGGCCGGCGGCGCGCAGCGAGCTGCCGGCGTCCTCGAACGCCTCGGCCAGCTTTTCATGTAGCTCGCGCGCCGCGGCGCTGGAGGTCGACTGGCGGGCCACCTGCCGGATGCGATCGTGCGTGAAGTCGCAGAGCTCGTCGCCGCGCTCGGTGACCGCGTAGACGAGGCGCGCGGACCGCAGCTCGTCGAACATCCGCACCGCCGTGGGACCGTCGAGATCGCCCAGCCGGCGCAGGAGGCGCACCGGCGTCGGCGCTCCTGAGATAGCCAGGGTGCGCAGCACGCGGACCGTCGGATCCGAGAACGACTCCATCTGCGCGCGCAGCACGCTGTCGAGCGTGAGGTGCGCGCCGTTGCCGCGCCGCAGGTGCGCCGTGCGGGCCAGCTCGTAGAGGAAGAGCGGGTGCCCGCCCGACTCGCGCGCCAGCACGTCCGCGCCGTGATCGGGGTCGGCGGCGCCGCCGGCCAGCAGGAGCGCCCGGGCCAGCGTCCGCGCCGCGTCGCCGCCCAGGTTGGCCAGCGTCAGCTGGTCCTCGGGGACGTCGCCGGCCAGGAGCCGTCCGCCGGCCTCGTCGGCGCCCGTGGTGCGGAGCGTCCCGACCAGGAGCAGCCTCGGCGCCTCCGGTGGGCGCAGCACCTCCGAGAGCAGCGCCAGCGAGTCGGCGTCGGCCCACTGCAGATCGTCGACGTAGGCGACGATCGGCGCTCGTTCGCCCAGCGCCCGCAGGAGCTGGCGGAAGGCGGCGAACATCGAATCGCGCACCTCGCGCGGGTCGGGCCCCACGTGCTCGTGCGGCGCGTGCGCGATGAGCGGGATGCGGCCCAGCACCGGGAAGGCCTGCAGCAGCACGGCGGCCCGGTCGGGGATGATCCGCCCCAGGGTGTCGGGATCGAGCTGGCGCAGCAGGCCGGTCAGCACGTCGACCAGGCCGTCGAGCGCCTTGAACGGCAAGAGCTCGCGCTCGTAGCAGCGCGCGGTGAGGAGAATGGGCGGGGCGTGCTCCTCGCGCGGCAGGCGCGTCTCGAGAAAGGCGCGCACCAGCGCCGACTTGCCCACCCCCGACTCGCCGCGGACGATGAGCACGCGCGCGCCGTCCCCCTGGCGCACGCCGTCCAGCGCCGCCTCCAGCGCGTCGAGCTCGCGCTCGCGGCCGACGAAGCGGGTCGCGGCGTCGCGCGGCACGGGCCCTTCGCCCGTCCGGTCGACCGACAGGGGTGTCGGGGCCAGCGCCGCCAGCACCTCGGGGCCGGAGGCGCGCGCTTCCGGCTCGCCCTCGAGCAGCCGATCGCACAGCAGGGCGAGGTCGGGCGGCACGTCCGGCGCCAGCTCCGCGGCCCGCGGCGCCCGCCCGTGCTGCTTGCGATAGAGGATCTCGTGCGGCAGCCCCTCGAACGGCAACCGCGCGGTCAGCAGCTCGAACAGGATGACGCCGAAGGCGTACCAGTCGGCGGCGGCGTTCACCGGCTGCATCGCCACCTGCTCGGGCGCCATGTACTCGGGCGTCCCGGCCCCCGACTGCGTGGTCTCGATCGAGGCCGCGCTGACCAGCCCGAAGTCCAGCAGCACGGCGCGCCCCTCGGCGGTCACCAGCACGTTCGACGGCTTGACGTCGCGGTGGACGGCGCCGGCCGCGTGGAGGGCCGACAGCGCCTGCGCCAGCTGCGCCATCGCGGGGCGCAGGCGCTCGGCGCGGTAGCTCGGGCCCCCGGGCGCGCCGACCGGCAGGCCCGACGCCGGATCGTAGCGGCGCGTGGCCTCGCCCGGCTTCACGAGCGGCGTGGGGGCGTCGGCGCCCAGCCTGGGCGTCAGCGAGGGGCCCCGGGCGTGCTCGATGCCCCGCACGTAGCTCATCAGATCGACGCCCTGCACCAGCTCCATGGTGAAGAACCACTGCGACCCCTCGGCCACCAGCTCGCCCAGCCGGACCAGGTTGGGGTGCCGGACGTCGGCGACGGCCCGGAACTCGCGCTTGAAGCGGAGGAGCATCTCGGGGCTGACGACCGGCAGCAGCTTGAGCGCCACCGGCGCGCCGTTGGCCTCGTCGAACGCCTCGTACACCACCCCCATGCCGCCTCGCCCGAGGAAGCGGACCAGACGAAACCGCGTCGTCCCGCGGAACGCGACAGCGCCCAGATCCATCGTCACCGCGCGGCGTCCGCGCCGCTCATGTCTAACGCGGCTCCCCCGGCGCGTCCAGGGCGTGTAGGCTGCCCGAGGCCGGCGTCACGCGGGCGGACGCCGGCGAAGTGGAAGAAAAGTGCCGGGCTCGCGTTGTCAGCCTAGGGGGGGAGACCATGGAGCTCGCGACCGACCTCATATCGATTGACGATCTGCTCAACGGCAAGTGCGGGCGGCTGTCCGAGGGTGACGTGCTGGCGTTCCACGGCGCCTCCACGGTCGACGCCTTCATCCAGGACGCCACCTTCTCCAGCATCTCGCACGTCGCGATCCTGATGCGCGAGGATCCCGAGGCAGAGCTCTCGGTCCTGGAGGCGACGGGGGCGGGCGTGACGGTGACGCCGATCGACGCCTCGCTGGCCAAGTACCAGGAAGAGCACATCTGCTTCTATCTCCCGCTCACGGACCAGAACCGCGGGCGCGTCGACGCGGCCGCGCTGGCCGGCTACTACGCGGCCAACGCGCGCCAGAAGTACAACTACAGCGGGGTCTTCGCCGCCGGCCTCTACGAGCTCGACAACCCCCTCTTCGAACGGCTGATGGAGCACGTCGGTGCCAGCTCGCCCGTGGCGCGCGCGGCGCGCTGGTGGGAGGAGCTGGCCGGGAAGGTCTGGGACCACGTCTTTCAGCTCAACCCGGACTACCGGCGCCTGTTCTGCTCGCAGCTCGTGACCGAGGCGCTGCTGTCCACCAGCCTGGCGCTCGCCGGCCCGCCCAACCCGCGGTTGGTGGTGCCGATCGAGGTCTGCTGGTTCAATCTCTTCGCCCGCGCCTACCAGCTCAACGGCGAGCCGCTGGCCCAGCCGTTCCGCTGGGGCGGCGCGCCGATCGCCCCGCCCGCCGGCTAGCCGGGCCGCCCCGTAACCGCCCGGCGCGGCGATCGTAGACTTCCATAGGAGGTCGTCATGAAGCCGTCCGGAGAGCTCAAGCCGAGGCACCTGTCCCCGGCCACCGTCGCGGTCGCCGCCCTGATCGGCATCGCGCTCGTGGGGGTCGCGAGCTGGAGCCGCTCCGCGTCGAGCGCCAGCGACCCCCGAGGAGGACGCGTGATGTCGACCCAGAAATACACCAAGCCTTCGCCTGCCGATCTGAAGAAGAAGCTCACCGGTGTTCAATACGAGGTGACGCAGAACGCGGCCACCGAGCCGCCGTTCGACAACGCCTACTGGGACAACCACCAGCCGGGCCTCTACGTCGACGTGGCGACCGGAGAGCCGCTCTTCAGCTCGACCGACAAGTTCGACTCTGGCACTGGCTGGCCCAGCTTCACCCAACCGGTCGAGGCGGGCCGGGTCGTCGAGTCGTCCGACGGCTCGCACGGCATGGAGCGGACCGAGGTCCGCTCGACCGGCGGCGCATCGCACCTCGGCCACCTGTTCGACGACGGTCCCGCGCCGTCGCACATGCGCTACTGCATCAACTCGGCGTCGCTGCGGTTCATCCCGGCCGCCAAGCTCTCGGCCGAGGGCTACGGCGCCTACGCGCCGCTGTTCGGGGCGGGCGGCGCCAAGGCGGCCAACGCCGCGGCGCCGTCGCCGGCCCCCGCGCCCAACACCTGCACGCGGCCCGCGCCCGGCGAGAAGCCCGGCTGCTCGCCGACGCTGGAGACGGCCATCCTGGCCGGCGGCTGCTTCTGGGGAATGGAGGACATCCTTCGCCAGATCCCGGGCGTCGTGGAGACGGAGGTCGGCTACGAAGGGGGCAAGACCGCGCACCCGACGTACGAGGACGTGCACACCGGCTCGACCGGCCACGCCGAGTCGGTGAAGGTGGTGTTCGATCCCAAGAAGCTGTCGTACGACGACCTGCTCGAGAAGTGGTTCTTCCGGATGCACGACCCGACCACCAAGGACCGGCAGGGGAACGACGTCGGCTCGCAGTACCGGTCAGCCATCTTCGTGACCTCGCCGGAGCAGCGGAAGGTCGCCGAGCTGGCGCGCGACCACGCCCAGAAGTCGGGGCGCTGGAAGAGCCCGATCGTCACCCAGATCGTCGACGCCGGCCCCTTCACCCCGGCCGAGGCGTACCACCAGAAGTACCTGGAGAAGAACCCCGGCGGCTACACCTGCCACTACCTCCGCAACTGAGGGGTTGCAGCTCGCACGCCGCGCGCTGGGCCGATCCGGGCGATCTGCATGACGCATCGCCGCTGCGGTCGCGGGCGCGCCAGGGTTACCCCTGGCGCGCCTTCTGCAAATCGTCCTGTCATGCGAACGCACCGCCTGGCTGACATCATTCCGATCGTCCCGGGGCGCGGCTTCCACCTCCCGCTCCCCACCACCGTCGCCCCAGGGCCCGTCCGATCCCCACGCGGGGTGGCGGCGGCGATCTCCGGGGGCCTGCTGTTCGTGGCGATCGTGGCCCTCTCGCAGCTCGATCTCGGCGGGAAGATCCGGGATCTGCCGCCCGCCGCGCGGGGAGACGTGTTCCGGCGGTCGCTCGACGACGTCCAGGCCTCGTGCACGCTGGCGTCCGCGCGCGACGGGCTCCTGCGCGAGCATTGCCTGGCGCAGGCCCGCTTCGTGCTGCTGTTTCCCGAGTGCGACGCGCACTGCCGCGCGCTGGCCTCGTCGATCCTGCCGCACGCGCGCCGCTGAGCGCCGGACGCACCCGCCGCGCCCCTGCCGTCGATAAAGATTTGTGACGGGTCGCCCGAACGCTGCCATTGTCGTCTGCGTTGTCGCGGTCTCGCTCCCGCCTGCTGCTCGCCTGGTTGCTGCTGTCGGTGGCGCTGCTGCGCCCGGCGCCGGCGCGGGCCGCGGGGACGCTGCGGGTCGACTTCATCGACGTGGGGCAGGGGGACGCCGCGCTGGTGACGTCGCCGACCGGCAAAACGGTGCTCATCGACGGCGGGCCGCACGTCTCGGGGCCGGCGCTGGTGGCCTTTCTCGCGGCGCATTTGCACGGTCCGATCGATCTCGTGCTCCTCTCGCACCGGCACGAGGACCATCTGGGCGGCCTGCCCGAGGTGGTCCGGCGTTTCGGCGCGCGGACCGTCCTCGACGCGCCGGTCGAGCACGCGGAGCGGGGTTACACGGCGCTCCTGCGCGCGCTCGAGGCGCGCGGCGCGGTCGTCCGGGAGGCGACGCGCGGGCGGGTGATCGATCTCGGCGGCGGCGCCAAGCTGACGCTGCTGGGCCCGCCGGAGCCGCTCATCACCGGCTCGCACTCGGACGTCAACGCCAACAGCGTCGTGGCGCGCCTCTCCTACGACCGCTTCTCGGTGCTGTTCGCGGGGGACGCCGAGGCGCCGACCGAGCGCTGGCTGCTGGGCTCGGGCGTCCCCTTGCGCAGCGTGGTCCTCAAGGTCGCCCACCACGGGAGCCGTTACGCCTCGGCGGCGCCGTTCCTGCGCGCCGTGGGGGCGCGGATCGCGGTGGTCAGCGTGGGGGCCGGCAACCGCTACCACCACCCGGCGGCGGCCACGCTCGACCGGCTCGCCCGCGCGGGAGCGACGGTCTATCGTACCGACATGGACGGCGACGTGACGGTCGAGAGCGACGGCGTGGACGCTCGGATCCGGACCACTTGGGGCCGCCAGCAGGCGGTGTCGGCGCGATGAGCGACGACGCGCACGCCGCGGCCGCGCTGCTGTTCGTCGATCAGATCGACGCCGGCTGGGCGCACCTCGTGCTCGGCGAGGAGGCCTTCGACGTCCCGGCGCGCCTGCTCCCGCCCGGCACCAAGGAAGGGGCCTGGCTGCGCTGGTCGTTCGCCGCCGCGGCGGCGCCGCCCGACGCGGCGGCCGCCATCCGCGCCCGGCTGAAGCGCGGCGACGACGGCGGCGACATCAAGCTCTGATCTCAGCCGATGTGGACGCGAGCGGTGGAGCTCCGGTCGCCCGCCGCGCCGACCGCGCGGGCGATCGCCCAAGCGATCTTCCGGCCTCCAGGCCCGGACGGCTCGATCGGATTGGCGTAGTCGGAGGGTTCGGTACAGATCAGCCGGAGATCGATGATCCGGAGGCCGCGCTCGAACGCCACCCGGAGAATGACGTCGTTGAAGGTCATCAGGGCCACCCGGACGACCGCCGCTTCCGGCGCCGGGATGTTCCCGTTGTAGATGGTGCAGATCGTCGTGTCGCGGCCCAGCGCCACGGCGGCGGCGATGGCTGCGCGATAGGATCTCTCGAATCGGGCCAGGCGCTCCCCGAGCTGGAGCAGCGCCTCGGCGGTCGAACGGACGGGGAGCCTCAGGAGATTCGCGTTCGCCAGGGCGTCGTTGCCGCCGATCGAGACCACGACGTGGGTCGCATCCGAGGGGACGTCCGCGCATTGCTCCTCGAGATCGGCGGTCGTGCTGCCATCGATGGCGGCCAGGCTGGCGCGCCAGCCGGGCGGCAAGGCTTCGCGAAGGTGACTGACCACGTCCGGCTCACCCGCCGTGTAGGCGCGGTTGTCGAAGATGGAGTCGCCGAGAAGGACAAGGTGTGAAGACATGGATTCCAACCGCCTGGGCCGAAACCATACGTACGTTCCCCTGCGCGCGCGACCGAGCTTACTGGAACTTGACGTTGTCGATGCGCAGCTCGACGGTGCAGGTCCCGGAGCCGCTCGACGAGTTGAGCTGCCACTGGACGCCCACGACCTGGGTCGGCGTGGCGATCGGCGAGCTCGACGGGTTGTTGAACGCCGTGAACGGCTCGGTGTAGGTCGTCCCCGCGGCCGCCGGCGTGGCGAGGCCCGTGGCCGCCGGGTAGCGGTAGCAGGCGGCGCCGCCCGCGTCGGGGACGCAGGTGCCGCCGCTCGGGCCCGTGAGGTTGCCCGGGCGCTGGTCCTGGGTCTGCAACTGGACCTGCCAGACGCAGCCGGTGAGGCTGCCCGAGGTGACGCTGGCCGTGAACGAGAGCGAGGTGAAGCTCGACGCGCTCACGCACGAATCGAAGGCGATGCCCCCGCCGGCGTAGCTGCCCGCGCCCACGGTGAGGTCCAGTTTCAGGTTCTGCGCCGTGGTGTCGACGGCCGCCGTCGCCGTCGACGGCGACGAGCCGGCGTAGGCGAACGTGCCTCCGCGCAGGCCGTCGGCGTCGCACCACTTGCTACTTCCGCTGTTCCACTGCGCCGCCGAGAAGTCGGTCACCAGCCCGTCGGGCGTCAGCTTGAGCGCGCCCGAGCTCGAACAGTCGAGTGTGCCGCCGAGGGGGCAGACGTTGCCGCCGCTGCCCGCCGCGCCGCCAGCGCCACCCTTGCCCGCGGCCCCGCCGGTCCCGCTGGTGCCCGCCGCTCCGCCGGTCCCTGTCGTCCCGCCCTTGCCCGCGGCTCCGCCGGTGCCCGTGGCTCCGCCCTTGCCCGCGGCCCCACCGGTTCCGGTGGCGCCGCCCGAGCCCGCGCTCCCTCCGGTGCCGGTCGTCCCGCCCGAGCCCGCGGCTCCGCCGGTGCCCGTGGTCCCGCCAGTTCCGGTGACCCCGCCGGTCCCGGTCGTCCCCCCGGTCCCGGTCGTCCCCCCGGTCCCGGTCGTCCCCCCGGTTCCGGTGACCCCGCCGGTGCCCGTGGTCCCGCCCGTTCCCGTGGTTCCGCCGGTGCCGGTCGTGCCGCCAGTTCCGGTGACCCCGCCGGTCCCGGTGGTCCCGCCCGTGCCCGTGGCGCCGCCCGAGCCCGTCACGCCGCCGGTGCCGGTCGTTCCACCCGTCCCCGTGACGCCGCCGCTGCCGGTGACGCCACCCGCGCCGGTGACGCCCCCGGCCCCGGTCGCTCCGCCCGAGCCGCCATGACCGCCGGCCGAACCGCCCAGGCCGCCCGTTCCGACGACGGACGTCCCGCCGGCCCCCGAACCGCCCCGTCCGCCGGTCCCCTGGATGCCGCCGGTGCCGACGACTCCACCGTCCCCGATCTCTTCGGGCGCCTCCATCCCGCGGTTCGCGCACCCTCCCGTCCCCAGCGCCAGCAGGCAGCTCAGGAGCGGAACAGGGGCGCACAGCCCGACCAGGCGGGAGCGGCGCGCATGAAACGATGGGGGGGCCATCGGCATGAGAGTCTTAACCAATCCTGGAGGCCCGCAATTCGATAAACGGATCAGGGCCGGTTCGCGGTCCCCCGGACTGTCCCATGGCCCGTGACCCGGGCGGTCCGACGCGGTCCGTCTGAGGGCTCTCAAGCCGGCCGGCGATCCTGCCGACATCGGTGTCATTCGACCACACGTGTCGGAGGGGGAATCGACGTGAAGGTCAATCGCTCGGTTTGGTCGCCGTCTTCGGGCTGGACGCATGAAGACGGCGGGGCCGCCAGCAACGACGTGGATCTGGCGCTGGTGTTCGGCGCGACGGCGCCGATGATCGAGGCGCGGCTTCGCGACATCCGCCAGCGCTATCCGAACGCCTACGTCTGCGGTGGCTCGACGGCCGGCGAGATCGTCGGCAAGGAGGTGCGCGACGACTCGGTGGTGGTGACGGCGATCGAGCTGGAGAAGACCGAGCTGCGCACCGCCGAGGTCACGGTCGCCAGCGCGGACGAGAGCCTGGCCGCCGGACAGAAGCTGGCCGGCGCCATCCCGCACGCCGGCCTGGTGCACACGTTCGTCCTGGCCGACGGATTGGCGGTCAACGGCTCGGAGCTGGTCCGGGGGCTCTGCTCGGGGCTTCCCCCGGGCGTGGCCGCCACCGGCGGGCGTGCCGGCGACGGCGAGCGCTTCGCGCATACGTTCGTCTGCGCCGGCGACTCCGTCGCCGAGCGCCGGATCGTGCTGCTCGCCTTCTACGGCGAGCACCTGCGCGTGGGCTACAGCGCGATGGGGGGATGGGACCCCTTCGGCCCCGAGCGGCGGATCACCCGGGCCGAGCGCAACGTGCTCTACGACCTGGACGGGACGAGCGCGCTGGCGCTCTACAAGCGCTACCTGGGCGAGCACGCCAAGGACCTGCCGGCCAGCGGCCTGATGTTCCCGCTGACGGTCCGCGATCCGGTGAGCGGCGAGAGCGTGACCCGGGCCGTGGTCGGGATCGACGAGGCGGCCCAGAGCATGACCTTCGCGGGAGACCTGCCCGAGGGGGCGTTCGTGCGGCTCATGCACGCGAACTTCGATCGGCTGGTCGACGGCGCGTGCGCCGCGGCCCGCGCCAGCCAGCAGATGCTCGGCGTCCCCGCGGAGCTGGCCATCCTGGTCAGCTGCATCGGGCGCAAGATGCTGCTCAAGCAGCGGGTCGAGGAGGAGGTCGAGGGGGCCATCGAGGCCCTCAGCCCGGGGGCCCACACGATGGGGTTCTACGCCTACGGCGAGCTCTCCCCGCCGGCGCCGGGCGCGGCCTGCATTCTCCAGAATCAATCGATGTCAGTCACCCTGTTCGCCGAGGTCTAGGCGCGGACGGCACGCGCCAGGGGGAACCGAACATGCCGAACATGCACAGACTGCTCGAGCGCCAGCTGCGCAAGCATCTCCGCGCCGAGCCTGGGCCCGAGCTCCAGCGCCTGCTGCAGGCGGTGAACGACGCCTACCAGCAACAGGACCAGGAACGCCAGCTGGTCGAGCGGGCCATGGAGCTCTCGTCGCAGGAGCTGTACGAGCGCAACCGCGCGCTGGCCGCGGCGCAGGAGCTGCTGCTGGCCGAGGTCGAGCAACGCAAGCGCACCGAGTACCGGTACACGCTGGCGGCGCAGGGGGCCAACGACGGTCTGTGGGACTGGGACGTCGAGACCGGGCGCGTCTACTACTCGCCGCGCTGGAAGGCCATGCTGGGGTATGAGGAGGGCGAGATCGGCGACGGGCTGGGCGAGTGGCTGGACCGGGTGCACGCCGACGATCTCCCCCGGCTGCGCGCCGACATCGACGCGCACCTCGGTCGCGAGCGCGAGAACCTGTCGTCCGAGTTTCGCATTCGCCACCGCGACGGGCACTACCGCTGGGTGCTGTGCCGCGGGATCGCGGTCAAGGATCCCGAGCGCGACACGCTGCGGGCGGCGGGCTCGCTGACCAACATCACCGACCGCAAGCTGGCCGAGGAGCAGCTGCACTTCGAGGCGATGCACGACTCGCTCACCGGTCTGGCCAACCGCAGCCTGCTGTCCGACCGCCTGACGCATAGCCTGGCGCGCAGCAAGCGCGACGTCGACAACCGGTTCGCGCTGCTCTTCATCGATCTCGACGAGTTCAAGGTGATCAACGACAGCCTGGGCCACCAGGTCGGAGACAAGCTGCTGATCGAGGTGGCGCGGCGCCTCTCCACCTGCGCGCGGAAGGTCGACACCATCGCCCGCATCCCCGCCGATCACGTGGCGCGCATCGGCGGCGACGAGTTCGTGATGCTGCTCGAGGATCTGGCCAGGCCCGAGGACGCGCTGCGCGTGGCCGAGCGGGTCCATGGCGCGCTGGCCGAGCCATTCAGCCTGGGCGCCCACGAGCTGGTCGCGCGCGGGAGCATCGGGATCGCCACCAGCGAGGGGGGCTACAGCCGGCCCGACGAGGTGCTGCGCGACGCGGACATCGCGCTCTACCAGGCCAAGCAGGCGGGCAAGAGCTGCACCTGCATGTTCGACCCGCAGATGCACGAGCGGGCCATGGCCCGCTGGTCGACGGAGACGGAGCTCCGCCACGCCATCGAGCGCGACCAGTTCGAGGTGCACTACCAGCCGATCGTCGACGGGGCCGGCCGGCTGGCGGCCCTGGAGGCGCTGGTGCGATGGCGCCACCCCGTGCGCGGGATGGTGCCGCCCGACGCCTTCATCCCCATCGCCGAGGAGACCGGCCTCATCGTGCCGCTGGGGAAGCTGGTGCTGGCCCAGGCCTGCCGGCAGCTGCGGCGGTGGCAGCGCGAGATCCCGTCCTTCGCGCACATGGCGGTGGGGGTGAACATCTCGCACCGGCAGTTCGTGTCGCCCGCCGTGGTGGACGACATCGCCAACATCCTCCAGGAGACGGGGCTGGCGCCGCAGAACCTGAAGCTGGAGGTGACCGAGTCGGCCGCCATGCAGAACGCGTCGCAGACCATCGAGACGATGGCGCGGCTGCGGGCGATGGGCGTGCTCATCTACATGGACGACTTCGGCACCGGCTACTCGTCGCTGGCCCAGCTGCAGCGGATGCCGCTCGACGCGCTCAAGATCGATCGCGCGTTCGTCAAGGACATGAACCACGACGAGACCAGCCGCTCGATCGTCGAATCGATCATCGCGCTCGCCCACACGATGCGGCTGCGGGTGATCGCCGAGGGCGTCGAGACGGCCGACCAGGCGGCGCGGCTGGCCGCCTCCGGCTGCGACTACCTGCAGGGCTACCACTTCGGCCGGCCGATGCCGGTCGAGCGCGTGGCCGGGTTCGTCGAGGACCGCGAGGCCGTCAGGACGCCGCGGGCGGCCGCGCTCTAGACCTCGCGCGCAGCGTACGCCCGCGCACCTGCCCTGGCTGGGTTGATGTGTGCCGCCATCAGCTGGTCGCCTGATGGCCCGTGTGCCCGCGGGCGCGCGGGCAACGTTCGGGCGCCGGCGCGGCAATTAATTGCCGCGCCCGAAACGTTCGTTGCCTGTCTCGTTGCGCGCGCGTTAAGCATCGCCGCGACACGATTCCCGACGGAAGGAGCCCGCCATGTCGAGGACACAGTTTGTCCGTTTCGTTCTGCGGATCTCGCTCGTTGTTGCGGCCGCCGGCTGGTCGAACGGCTGCAGCAGCAACAACAGCGGCGGAACCGGCGGCACGGGCGGTCATCTGGCCAGCGGGGGGACGACGGGGAAGGGCGGCTCGGGCGGAAGCGCGGCCGGCGGCTCGGGAGGCGGTGGCGCGGCCGGCACGACGGCGACCGGTTCGGGAGGTGGTGGCGCGGCCGGCACGACGGCGACTGGCAAAGGTGGCGCGGGCGGCGGCGCCGGCAGCGGCGCGGCGGGCGGCTCCGCCGCCGGCGGGGGCGGCCACACGGACGCCGGGACGGGCCACGTCGACGCGGCGAAGGATGGATTGGCGTGCCTCGGTCCCTTGTCACCGAAGGACGCCGACGGAAGCACGTTGCACGGAGAGGTCCAGACCCTCCTGAACACGCATTGCATCGCCTGCCACAGCCCGAAGGACGGCGGCTCGTCGACGACGTTGCCCCACAGCCTGGATTTCCGCGACATCGGCGCGATCGTGGCGACGAGTCGGGCGTCGTCGAAGTGCAACGGCGACGCCGGCCCGGCCAAGCTGCTCATCGACCCCGGCCATCCGGAGAAGAGCTACATCGTCGACAAGGTGCTCGGGCGCGCGCAGGACTGCGGCTGCTTCATGGGCGCGCGGATGCCGTACATGTGCAGCGCGCCCGAGGGCGGGCCGGCCCACCTCGCCTGCCTCATGGACAGCGACATCCAGACCATCGTCGACTGGATCGGGGGAGGCGCGCACTAGGCGCGTCTTCCAGGGCGGCGTTCAGCGGGCCTGGCCTGATCCGCGGGGCAGGGGCGGCACGTCCGCGAGGCGGCTATGACGCCAGCGCTGGCTGTGGCACCTCAGCTGCGGCAGAGCGCGAGCAACAGGTTACGTCGGGTGCGAGGCAGAGGACGGCCTGTTCGGCTAATATTTTCCGCGCGCGATGTCTGCTTTCGAGCCCACGCTGGCGGACCGTCGGTTCCGGCCGCGGACCGTCATGGTCGGGGGGCTGATCGCCGCCGCCGCGCTCCTGCGCCTCGTCGTCGCATGGCTGCCTGGAGAATGGCTGCTGCGACACGTGCTGGCCGATGATCCGTTCTACTACCTCACGATTGCCCGAAACCTGGCTGGCGGGCACGGTCTGACGTTCGATCAGGTCGAGCCCACGAACGGGTTTCATCCGCTCTGGCTGTTCGCCATCGCTCCCATCTTCGGTGTCTTTCACGGTTCGTGGACGGCGGTCCACGTCGTGCTGACGCTCGCCGCACTCATCGACGTCCTCGCGCTGGTCCTGTTGGTGGTCTTGCTGTTCGACCTGGAAGTGTCACGCGCCGTCGGTGTCGGCACGGCGGCGCTGTATGCGTTCTCGCCCTTGTTGCTCTCGCTGGCCGGTCCCCTCAACGGCCTCGAAACGGCGATCGACGCGGCCGGAACGTTCTTGTTTCTCATCTGCTATCGCCGCGCCGCCGAACATCCCCGGGGCAACTCGTCGTTCGTGGGGCTGAGTATCGCGGCGGCCGTCCTCTTCCTGGCACGGACCGACAGCGCGGTCCTGCTCGTGTTCGCCTTTTCATTCCTCTTCTGGCGGGCGCGCGCCGACCGCCGTGCCCGCGTTCGTCTCCTCGTCGCCGCCGTGGCCGGGGTATGCCTGACGGCGCCGTGGTTGGCGTGGTCCTGGAGCCGCTTTGGCTCGATCGTTCAGGTGAGCGGCCTCGCCGCAGCGCACGTCACCCGCGCGATGTTCGAGGCTCAATCCGGGACCTGGGCGGACTATGCGGGGAAGTTCGGGCGAAACCTCGCGACGCTGGCGGCCTACGTCCCGGTCGGCGTGGGCGTCGCCTCGACCCTGGCCCGGCGAGCCTCGGCGAACATGGCCTTCGTCGCCGCGCTGCTCGTTTCGGGCGCGCTGCTCGCGCGATCCGTCTCGGGCGCCGAGAGGAGCGCATTCCGCGCGCGCCTCTCGGTGTGGTGGCCGTTGCTGCTGGGGGCCTGCACCTTCATCTTCGTCCACACCGTTCGTGCGGTCGAGCTCCGGAGCTGGTACTTCAGCAGCCTGGTACCAATTGTCCTGGTGCCGCTGGCTCTGGTCGCTGACTTCATCTCGCGTTCGTTGCTCTCCCGGCCACCGACCCTCAGGTGGCTCTGCGGGGCCTCGACGACGGTCGTGTTCCTGGCGATGCTCGTTCACGGTTGGACCATTGGCCTGGCTCCCCGGTGTGGCGAGCTGGATGCGTACCGGGCCATCCAGCTCGCCAATCGGACGCTTCCCCAGGGAACCACGCTCGGTGCTTGGAATGCTGGCCTCTTCGGCTACTTCTACGAACGCGGCCAGGTCGTCAACCTCGACGGTCTGGTGAACAATGCCGCGTACCACCACGTCGTCGATCGTTCGCTGGGCGCCTATGTCGTCGAGCGCAAGATCGACTACCTCATTGACTCAGATGGCGCGATCGGCTTTGGCCAGACGTACTGGAACAACGGTCGTCGAGTGTCGTTTCCGGCGTTCCGTCCGCTGGTAGAGGCGCTGCCGGGCTGCCGGCGCATCGTCCTGGCCCCGCTCGCGCCTGCGAACGAGTGAAGCGTTCGCGCGGGAACGAGGGACGCGCCCGCGCCGGCGCCAGGACGTTGAGCCGGCGTCGACGCGCCGGCCGATTCGACTTGAATAGGTAAAAAAGGTACCTATTATTCCGGCCATG
>Ga0209060_10002196_pt1 | contig 18677 bp, 16 predicted proteins | sample Coa_R1_8_FD_187155 | JGI IMG/M metagenome (GOLD analysis project Ga0209060, IMG submission 187155) | Surface soil microbial communities from Centralia Pennsylvania, which are recovering from an underground coalmine fire - Coalmine... | ecosystem: Environmental > Terrestrial > Soil >...
CTATATCGCAACGCCGCGACCTTCCAGGATGTCAAAAAGAGAGTCTGTGGATTCGCCATAGAATATCCCGACCGAAGTAACGAGGCGCTCGGTCGCCTCATTGTCTTCTTCGACGCGGATACCGAAAAGAACACCAAACTCCTGTTCCTGCGCTATGTCCGTCAGCAGTTGCAAATGTTGGCATTGAAAGGTAGTGTCCAACAGGAACGTATCTATCAATGCGGTAATCCCGAATGTGAACAGCCTTTGATTTCTCAGGACATCGTGGCGAAAGCGAAAGCGAGAGAACAAAAGCGCATCTTCTGTAATCTCTGCGGACATCCCATTCTCTTAGACGATCTGGAAGAGCAAAGTGCGAAACCCGATCCGCGTGTGGAGAGGATCGAAATGCAGTCTCAGGAAGAGAGTGAGCGTCAGCAGCGCCTGGTCGTCATTTCCCAAAAAGAAAAGCTACACGAATACGACGTCTTCCTCTGTCACAACAGCAAGGACAAACCCGAGGTGCGTCTCCTGGAAGTGCAACTCCGCGAGCAAGGCATCCTGCCTTGGATAGACGAAAAAGGCATCCTGGCAGGCGACCTATTTGTACCTGCCATCGAAGACATCATTGACGCCGTTCCTTCCGCCCTCGTTCTCGTCGGCGCGAACTGGCTGGGCCGTTGGCAGCAGCAGGAATATTACGCCTTCCTCCAGAACTTTGTCGAACGTCGCCAGGAGTCCAGTGGGCGCAAACTCGTCTTAATTCCCGTCTTGATGCCCTCCGCGCCCGAAGAACCGAACCTGCCCGTCTTTCTGCGCGGCAGAAACTGGGTGGACTTCCGCAAACACGGCTTCGAGGACCCGGACACCCAGCGCTCTCTCGTCAAAGGCATCGTCACCCCCCGCGACTATTAGAACTACAGTTGTAGATACCTGGATCTGGCTATAACCTCATCGGAGGTATGGTCATGCTCGCATCAGAATTACAAGAACATCTGGAAAGTGTCCATAAAACGGCGACAAGGGGCGCTCGGCAGTACACCGGCACCTCCGGACGCATCGAAAATGCCCAGATGGGCGTCTTTTTGACCTATGCGTCCCTGAAGGGATCCAGTTTCCTGGACCGTCAACTCTATTTGTCCCAGGAGTGGACCGACGACAGTTTCTCGGTGAGCGGTTCTTGCAGACACTCTTGCAGGCGTGGAACCAAAGTAGAGCAGATAGTGCTCCAGAATTCTGCTACAGTCAAGAGGTTGGCACTCCTTTTTCGATTTGATCCGGCAAGACCAAATTCGGCAAGGAGTGCTAACTCTCATTGTTCACCGTATTTTTGAAAAAGGCTCAGTATAGTGAGGCATTAGGGTTTGATCATCGTGCCCTCAGTATTTGGGAGCAAGTCTCCAGTTCTGACCAAGGCACAACCAAGGACATATTAAGACTGCGACTGGCGAACCGTCTGCTGTTGTATTAACTGGAGAGGAGGAAAAGTCATTGTGCTAAGACGCTTTGATGAGGTCGAGGTGGAGCGGGATGTAAACTCGTCTCAGGTTGTGTGGGTGCCTGATGACGTTCTCGACTCCGGGTGGTATTCCGGTAACCATGAATGGTTCGACACGCGCGGTACAACATGGTCGCAGGCACAAGAGGCCCTGCAGAGCGAGGAGCGACTCCTGGAGCAATTAGGCCTGCTGGATGACTCATGGGATGAGGACTCTGAACTATACGAAGAGGTTACATTGGAGCGGTTTGAGTCTCTGATGGGACTGGACATCGGCGTGGCATCTACCGTTTCTGCGTTGTCCGCTGCAGGCTGCCTTCCGTTTACCAGTTGTAATGGCGGCTGTCTCGGTGGTCATCACCAAGAAAACTATCCTTTAGTGGCCTTCTACGCCCGTTCACAATGGATACCAGAACTCCTTGAGGCTGCAACAGAAGCACAGGTGGGGCTCGTCAATGGGGATCAAAATTCCCTTGTTGTGTATACAGGAGATATTCACAGAATGCTGGCTTATGGGAGGACGCTCATCGCACGCCGTTCAGAATTCGAGAAATTACTGTCTGTACGCAGAGAGCACTGACTAATATTGCAGGGCAAGGGAACAGGGAATACACATCGCACAAACCGCATATCAACTGTCAACAGGCAACCTGCACTACACAACGGTCAGTGCGCCCCGTTCAGCCCGCCTCCTTTCTTCTCTTTCTATGACACTGATAACCGCCCTTGCGACGGCTTCGGCAAGCAGGGGAGGCACGGCGTCAGCGACCTGCTGTTGTTGGAATCCAATAGAACCCAGGAACCTGTAATTATCGGGAAATGACTGCAGTCTGGCAGCTTCCCGGATAGACAGCCCGCGATGCTTTTCAGGATGGATGAGCATGTTCTTGCGGAAGTTGCCGATCACCTTCGAGGACTCGTTCCATTTCAGGCGGTAATAGAGGCCAGTGTGGCAGCGGGTCACATCCTCATAGCAGGCCATCAGCTCACGCGGCACCGCTTCCCAGTTCTGGCCACGCCTGATGTGCCTGTAACGTGCGATAATGTCTTCTGAACTGCGTGTAACCAGGTTGCCATATACTGACTTTGCGTCCCGCGAATTCGCGCGCATGAGCAGTTGATACGCCGACAGCCTCCGAAGCGGCCGATACAGGAGGCAGTCTGTTGCCGCTCCGTTTTCCAAAAGAGGGAGATCCCGGATCGCGTCCTCGACAGTTACGAACGGCAAAAGATCGCCGCCGTGAGTGGGTTGGGGAAACTCTATTGGAAGGTTTACGCGATTTCCGACTATGAAAATCCGTCGGCGAATCTGAGGAACGCCGTATTCGGCCGCATTCAAGACGGCGACGTCTGCCGTGTATCCCAGACGCTCTGCTTCCCCCAGGATAGCCTCCAGTACTGCTCCCCTGGACAAGGTGCGTAAGCCCGCCACATTTTCCATGACAAACCACTCAGGCTGTATCTGCTCCAGGAAATGAAAGTATCTCTTGTAGAGATGGTTTTGGGGATTCTCCAGGTTACGCGTACGCCTGTTGGACTCGGAGAAGCCCTGGCACGGCGGCCCACCGATCACAGCCGTCAACTGACCAGGAAGCAGGCCGATGCGCGCCAGGCATTCTGCCGGGCATATAGAGGTGATGTCACCCTGAATGAAATCAACGTCAGGATGGTTATGCTTATAGGTTACCTCTACTTTCTTATCTTTCTCAATGGCCTGTAAAATGCGGAAGCCGCCTCGTTCGAAGCCGAGGCTGAGTCCGCCAGGTCCAGAGAAAAGTTCGATCACGGTCTTATTCGCCATATGATATTTGTTCGGTATAGAGGTCTTTCGTTCCCGTAGAGTAGTTGTCAACGTTGTACTCTCCGGGAACACAGTAGGTGATCTGGACTTGCGGGTTCTGCTCTGCGGCAAGGTAGGCTCCCACTGTCGAGAGTTTGGTCGACATGGGGGCCAATACCAGGTTGTAATGCGGCGCGTGGGCCTCAATCAATTCCTGCAGACGTACTGCGCAGCTCTGTATGCTATCTGCAGGGAATTCGAACGATTCGATGTCCTGCTGTGCCAGAAAGAGCTTCTGCTCCTCCTTATTCCGTTCCAGGAAATTTGGTGAGGTTGCAGGATTGCCAATCCCGAGGAAGACCTTCGCGGGTTCATATTCGTTTGCTACGCGCACTACGCGGTCATACTCGAAACCGGAAAGAACGATTAGCGCAGTGGGGAGGGTGGGATCCTGGATGCCGGGGAAGCCAATGACCGAACGTACAGAACGAAACCCACGGCTTAGCCAATCGCCGTGGTCATCAGGTGACACATACAGGATTCTGATGACCGCGCGCTTGAAATGAGCTCTGAGCAGGACCAGGGTGACCAGGAGCGCTTCGCGGTTGAAAGTGGTGGCGTCCAGGCTTACCGACCGTACAAACTCAGCCCCTCGCAGATTCTGCTCGATAATGGCTCCTTGCAGCGCTTCAAACTGCTTCTGCGGATCAAGCCAGCTGCCGCGCGCCTCAATAACCTTGCCGCCCCGCCTTTCGAGGGCGGCTGCGATCTTCTGCGCGGCAGCGTCTACTCTGCCGCCGCAGGTACTGCCCAGGATTTCCTCGTTCATATATACAATGGCCCGTTCGGCCTGGTAGCTGGAAGACAGCAAATCGGTGACGGCAGTTGAGCGCGGCTCGTAACTGGCGCAGGCCAGGTACAGGTCGTCAGGGCGGTCGGAAATTATACTGTCGATTCCGACTGCCTGCTCGCCTTCCCGCACGCTGACTTTATACATGGCGCTACTCTTCCTCCGTCAGCGAAAAGAGGTCCAATTGGCTGCTTTCGGGCGACTGTTTGAGCCTGAGGCGCACGAATTTCTCCGCGTTGGTGCAGGCAATCTTCAGATGATCCGGCGTCAGGGAGATGCGGCCCTCAAACCCGGTAGGATCGAGTTGAAACACAGGGCACAGGCGTCGGTTGAGCACATACCACTTCTCCCTGCCGCCGCCTTCCTTGGTGCTGTAGGTCCGCAGTTGAAAGTAGCGGTAGCGCACACCGAGCCGAAGTACTTCCTGGATATCTTCTGGAATTTGCCCGCGCACTGTAAAAGAGAACAGCCGCGCTTCTCTGGCGTCAGGATCATGCAATCTCTCATAGAACAGCCTTCCCAGCGAGTTGAGAAGCGTGGACAGGGCTTCCAGGCTGCTTTTCGCTTCGGGCGGCAGTTCCTTGCGTATCTTATCGATGTCGGCGAGAATGAATTCTTCGGAGTACCTGAACAGGACCTTGTTCTGGACATCCGGAGGAATGGATTCGACATGCCTGCTTTCGCGTCCGCTCACGTACTCATCGTACATCAGGTAGCAGGGCTCCAAGAATCCTCGGAGCACCCCGGACGAAAGATGAACCATGTTTGTGAAGCCCGCATAACTTTTCTTCTTTTTATCTCTGAGCCATTGGAATAAACGTGCTGTCGCATAGCGGTATACGTAATCCTTCTGCCTTCCAGGCCTTCCCCTTTGTTCCCATTCCTCAGCTGTATCCTTTTTGATTTGCTCTAAGCGCGCTTCCTCTTCTGCATCGGGCGGCAGAAACTGCTCAATGTCCTTTACGGGCAAGTTTGCGACTTCCAGGCGGCGGTTCGCGATGCCCTTCACCTTGGCGATATAGTCTGATTGGCTGTTTGTATACAGCTCGTCTACATCCACTCCCGAATAGTCGTGGGGTGCCTCGATCCACCCTCCCCCCTCAATGGCGAGATCAAGATCGCTGGGCTTTAGCGTGGAAAACAGTTCTCTGTTGTTCCTGAACGTCTGGTACCCGCTGAATTCTGCGGCGACCTTGAAGCAGACGTGCTCCTGGTCCCGGTTGCTGATCCAGGTATTTACCACTGTCTGCTGGTCGCGCGTCAGCCTGTTGGCGTCATCAATCATCACGTAGACGGGTATGCCCTCCATATGCGGTAATTCGCGCACAGCTTGCATAAGTGGAAGCAGAAAGTCATGATAACCGCTTGTGGCGCCCTCATAAGACAGCTCTCCCTTTCGGAGTACATTATTTCGGAGATAGGCATTGATCTTCTTGTTCTCAACCCCGAATAACTTCAACAGCCAAACTAGGCTGTTCTCTTCGAGGCTGACGTACTCGTTGACCTCCTCGACGGAGGAGGCGATGGAGGCACGGTCGAATAGGCTCAGGACGGTTCTGGCAAATCTCTTCTTTGAAGCGTCGTCGAAGAATCCGCTGTCAAACTGGGAATGCAGGCAGTCCGCCAGCTTTGCCGCCACATACAAATTGAGCATGTGCTCGGTCAAGATGCGGGCGGTAAGCGGCTCCAGCATGTTCATTTCCGTCTTATTGAAGTACCCCTCTTTGCAGGGACAGTAGAGGGCCAGGAAGGGTGGTTTCGACCGAAAGAATTCGGCAGTTCCGTGATGGACAATCGCCTGGCATTTGGGTTCCAGATAGCGGAGCATCATGCTCTTCCCTGAGCCGCGCGACCCCCAGATGAACGTGTGCTTGCGCTGTTTTATCGTTTCTATCCTCGTATAAGCCTCCACGAACAGGCGGGCAATATCTTGCGGCTGAAGCTTCTCCGGGCTCTCGACTACGAACGGGTTGAGCGCTTCTACCCTTCCAACTTCGGGGGCCGCATCAGGAGTCGTCATTTCCGCGAATCCTCCTTAATCTTTTCTGGCTTCCAGTCAGGATGCTGTTCGAAAAACCTGTCTACCATCTTGATCTTTGGATAACTGTCCCCTTCCAACCCGAAGTCGCCCAACGTGATTGAAATCTCATATCCCTCCTTCGGGGTCGTGCCATTGAGTAGAGTCAGACGAACGTCAATCTGCCTTATAAAAACATAGCGGCGGAACTCGGGAGAACAGTACGCCCGTTCATTGTTCATCTTTTCAAGGCGGCATAGTATATATTCGATCAGTGGTAATTTCCCCTCGCCGTCAGTGCGCTCTGGGTGCTCTGTGCATTCAAAGCGTTCGGCGGCATCCGCGCTGTCGACCTCAACCTCGATGACTATACGTTCCCTGGCGTTATTAGGAGCAGACGAGGTGATGGAATACGCGTATTCCCAGTAAATCCTGTTTCCTGGGGGGACTTCCTTTCGAAGAGCCGCGCTCACCCGTGTCTGGTTCTCTGAGATCTCATCTGCAAACCGAACAATGGCTGCCAGAGCTTTTGGATATACGGTGTATTGTTTGTGCGGGGTATGGACGTTAGTCTCAGAGCGCGTAACATTCAGGCCCTGTGGGCCTGAATGTGCCTGGGCGATGGACACCACAAGTCTATAAATAGCAGGCGTAGGAAACGCCAACTCTTTGATCCGTTCTGTCAACTGAGTGATTTTCTCAGCGTGCCCAGTCCTATTGATAACGTTGCCCACGTCATGCCAGAGTACGGCAGCAAGAAGCAGGTAAATGTCTAACGTTGAAAGCCCCTTTTTCGCATCTTCGCGCAGATAATCTGCCAGTAGTGCACTCGCAGACTGTATGACAGCGCTGATATGCGGTTCACCGTGTTCAGTGAACCAGGGGTTTTGAGCCTGAATCCATCGGTAGTAATTCTCTTCAAGATACTTCTTAACGCTCTGATAACTGTGCCAAAAGTCTTTCGCGTCCTGGTCTTGGTCTGGGCCGCTTTCAGCGCGCTTCTGCAGTTCCTCGTCTAACAACCGATGGGACATAGAATGCTGTATCCTCGCTGTCAAGTGACAGTGCTTAATAGCGGCTCAGGCCATTTCCGATTTGAGGCGCAGCCCTTCCGCTACGTTCTCCTTGATCTTCGTTTGGTCACCGTGGATGAACACATGGCCTCTTCAACGTTGTTGCGTGAGAGTTCAATGCTTTAGAGAGATGACATTTGAAGCCTCATTCGCGATGGTTGTGAAGACTTTCGCTTGGTATACCATTGCGTTGAGAGCGCGCCTCTCTTGTTTCTGGTCTTAAGCGACCCGCGAAACGCACATACTCCGTATTTATAGAAAGTAAGTTTTCAGATTACCCTATTGTACCTCTTATGGCGGCGTAAGAGTGCGAAACGAAATCATGTGGTCTATTTTGAGATAGGTTATACCAATTTTGCACTGTGATAGCGGGTCTTACTGCCCAGCAGAGAATAGACCGGCATCCCTGCCCGCTTGCCTTTGATGTCCCAGAGCGCCGTATCTACGCCTGCCAGCGCGGTCATCAGGACCGAGCCGCCCCGCCAGTAGGTCCCCTGGAAGTGCATCTGCCAGATGTCCTCGATATGGTCGGGATCGCGCTCGATGAGCAGCAGCCCGATATGTTCGTTCAGAGCGCCGGCGACGGCCAGTTCGCGCCCGTTGAGCGTCGCGTCTCCTACGCCGTACAGCCCCGGTTCGTCGGTCAGGATCTTGACGACGACATAGTTGCGCGACGGGCAGGTGACAATGACACGGACTTCGGTGATCTTCATGAAATAGCACTCCTGCGAGATATGCACACCCATTCGTCAGGCAGCGATCGGATTCCTACCGTAATATGAGCATTCACCCTATCGCTAAAATGCCCGGTTCTTAATCAAAACTTAACATAGCCAGAGAGAAAATCGGCAGGAGTTCGTTCGCTAATTGGTTAAGTTGCAGGGGTGTGAGAACGTAGCCGCTGCCTTAGGATCCTTTGCTTTAACGCCGCTCGGATTGTGACCGGGACGCGGGACGTTCTGCGCCTATCCATCCCCCAGGAGATCCAAATCTTGATCAAGACATCCCTTTGCCTGTTGGCCCTGCTGGCCCTTGCTCTTCCGTGCGTGGGAGAGACGACCCGTCCGCTCCTTCCGCTGCCCACGGGAGGCAGCGCGGGAAAAATCGCTCCACCTACCGATCCCAACCACTTCACCTTTGTCCTTTCAGGGGATAATCGCGCTGCCGGACGCAATGTTCCGGCTCCGCCCACCGCCGCAGAGATATTTAGCGAGACGCGCCTGCTTCAACCCGCGCTTTGCCTCTGGACGGGGGATTGCATCTTCGGTTCGGACGATACGGTGGGAGAGGCTGCTGCCGAGTACGATGTCTTTCTTGCCTGCGCCCTGTCCGCTGCGACGCCGGTCTACAATTCTCCCGGCAACCACGAAATCTTTGATCGCAAGGAGATGGAGACCCTCTACACTTCCAAAATGGGGCGGCTCTACGGCTCTTTCGACTATGGCAATTCCCATTTCATCGCATTGGATACGGAAGAGATCGGCCACGAGGGCGGTATCGGCAAAGCGCAACGTGACTGGCTCCAACACGATCTGGCGGCCAACCAGAAGGCGGCGCATATCTTTGTCTTTATGCACCATCCCCTGTTTCCGAAAGTGGCGAAAGAGGGTTTCCCCGACGCTGCGAACCGCGATGACATCCACAAACTCTTTGTGCAGTATGGCGTCAAGCATGTGTTCAGCGGGCATGAGCATCTCTACTATCAGTCCGTCCATGATGGCGTCACCTACACCGTTTCGGGTGGGGGCGGCGCTCCCAGCGATGCCGATCCGAGAGAGGGCGGCTTTCAGCACTACCTGCTGTTTGAGATAGATGGCGACAAGGTCACGGCGACCGTGCTGCAACCCTGGCGACTCTTTGCGCAGGTGGCTCCCGTACAACCGGACGGCTCTTGCTCGGCGGTCGTAAGCAACTACAACGATGCGGATCTCTCCGTCTGTGTGGAACTGCCCTCCGATAGGTTCGGTAAAAATGCCGTGCTGACAGCCTCATCAACGTACAAGGGCAAGACTCATCCCCTGGAAGCGACGCTCGTGCCATCCCGTGTGCCAGGCGTGCTGACGGTGCGGGTCACCGTTCCCAAACATCGCGCTGCGTTCGTTACTATCGGCCCAAAGAGATAGACAGTCTTCCTCTTGCCACCCAGAAGAGAGTAGACCAGCATTCCGGCCCCGCTTCCCTTTGATCTTCCCAGAGCGCCGTATCCACGCCCTCCAGGGCAGTCATCAGGACGGGGCCTCCCCGCCCATAGGTCCCCCGGAAGTGCATCTGCCAGATGTCCTCGATAATATAAAGGCTTTTTGGTTCGTATGGCATTGAGGTCTGGACAAGTACGAAATGGTAAAGTATACTTTAGTTAATTATGATTGACCTGACTGTGATTGACAAGATTGTCATTGGAAAAGGAGCAGACTATGCTTCCGGATACCCTGAAACCCGATCCCTTCTTTAATCGTACCAGCGAACTCGCCGCATTCGACCGCGCCTGGAGACAGCGTGGACGCGGCGGGCAGATGACCCTACTCTATGGACGGCGACGCCTCGGTAAGACCTATCTGCTGCAACGCTACTTCACCGGCGGCGTTACGGGAACGGAGGAGGCAAAACCACACTGCTACTACCTGGCAGAACAGACGACGGCTACCGCACAACGCCTGACGCTCGCACAGCAACTGCTGGCAGCGTTGCCCTCAGACGGTGTAGCCGATGGGGATATCGCCGTCTCCTGGAACGCGCTCTTGCGCTATGTGTCGCAGGAAGCACGCAATCGCTATCCACAATCAGGCAGGTTCGCGTTGATCCTCGACGAGTTTCCCTACCTGATCGAGCAGACACCCGAGATGCCGTCTATCCTTCAGGCATGGTGGGATCGCGAAGGCATCCACGCTCCCCTCTATGTTGTCCTATGCGGCTCCCAACTCTCCGCAATGGCTGCGCTTGGAGCGGAGAGCGCACCGTTGTTCGGGCGCTTTAATGCCGGTGTCTCTCTGTTGGACCCGCTACGCTATGAGGACGTCGCTGCCTTCTATGCCGATAGCCCACGCTATGGTCTGGTACAGAAGCTGATGATGTATGGCGTCCTGGGCGGCACGCCGCGCTACCACGCGCTCGTGGACACTTCACGACCGATGGAGGAGGAGATAGTCGCGCTCCTGTTGCAGCCGCGTGCTGTGCTGGAAAATGAGGTCCGCTTCCTGCTCGGCAGCGAACAGATCCGCGATCCTGCCCCCTACAATGCGGTGCTGGGAGCGATTGCTGCCGGTGAGACCCAGTTCGGGCGTATCCAGGATCATGCCGGCGTGGACAAGAATATGCTCTCTTTCTACCTGAAGACCTTGCAGGAACTGGGATGGGTGCGTCGGGAACTGCCTTTCGAGGAGACCTCCGACCGCCGGGCGCTCTATCAGTTAGCCGATCCGTTCCTGGCCTTCTGGTATCGGTTCGTGTCCCCTTTGTCCAGTACCTTGCAGTTCTCCGACCCCATGAAAGTCTACCAGGAGCGAGTGAGACCCTATCTGGACGACTACATGGGTTGGAATGTCTTTGAGGAGATTTGCGCTCAATGGGTGCGGCGATACGCACAGGAAAAGCTTGGCCTCACCATTCGGAAGATGGGCCGCTACTGGAGTCGCGACGGACGAACGGAACTCGATATTATGGCTTTATTGGGAGACGGCAGCTACCTGTTCGGCGAGTGCAAATGGAGTGCAAGCAGCCTGGTAGGAATGGGTGTGTATAGTAGCCTGCGTGCAAAGATCGCTGGTCTGCCCGAAGCGAGGTGGTGTGAGAAGCCGACATGCATCCTGTTCTCGGTCGGTGGCTTTGATCAGAGGCTCTTCAGTTTGGCTGCCGACCCGGAAGAGCGATTATATCTTGTATCTGGTAATGACTTGTTAAGCGCTGGCTGACGATGTCGCAAGGCAGGAAGTTGCGAATGCTGCGTCGAACACTGGGACCACAGTGCTCTTCCTAGCGACAGCACAGCCGAGGGGGCCGATGGAAGCAAGAACTCTGACGATCCAGGAGAGGGGCAAAACCGGACGGGGAGCCGTAAGGCCCTCCGATTTCCAGGTGCGGGACGGAGGAGCCATCGATCCCCAGATCGTGCTCCGTGAACCGAACCTCAGCCTCTACTGCCTGGACTTCGAGCAGCGCCAGGCGCTCTTTGTGGAGACCCCACAGGAAACCGACCTCTCCCTTGCTCCCTTCCTGTACCAGGCGCAATACGCCGCTGCCCGCCGTCTCCTCCAGGTCCCTTTTGAAACGCTTCACCGTCTGGCTGCCGAAGTCGTTATCGATCCTCAGAGGCTCATTCTGATCTACTCGATTGGGCGCTGCGGCTCCACGCTGGTAAGCCGCGCCTTCCGTGAAATCGAAGGGGTGGATAGCATTTCGGAGCCCGATGTCTTTACTCAGATGCTATTCACCTGGGGTGCGAGCGACCTCGATGGGGCGGAGAAGGCAGAGTTATGGAAGAGTTGTACCCTCCTGCAATGTGCGCCGGGCAAGATCCGGCACGCGACCGCCTGGGCGCTCAAATTCCGAAGCGAGGTCACGAACCTGTGGCCTCTTTTCTACGCGATATTCCCCGAGGCAAAGGTCATTTTTCTCTACCGGAGCGCCAGAACATGGGCGCGCTCCTTCCTGCGCATGATCGGTGTGGATGACCCTGCCGCGCCGCTGCCCGTGGGTTTCTTGCGGGCGTTCCTTGGCCGCACGATCCCTCGCTTCGAGGGGCAGGAAACGATCTCGGCCCTGGAACTGGCAGCACAGGTCTGGCTGTGCATTGTGGAGCAGTGTCTGGAGATGCAGCGCAAGGGGATTGCCATATTTGTGACCCGCTATGAGGAACTGAATGCGGCTCCTCGGAAGGTCCTTGCGCAGATGTTCGCCTACTGCGACCTCGCGGCAAACGCCGTTACCAATCTCGATACCGTACTGGAGCAGGACTCACAGGAGGGATCGCCGCTCTCCAGGGCGAGAATGGCGGAGGCTTCCGTCCCCTGGTCGCAAGAACACATGGACGAGATCGATAGGCTCATCCGTGAGAGCTCGCAGGGACTGACAGCAGACACGATCCTTCCCGGTACTTACTTTCCGTAAGTCACGACAGAGAGGGGGGAGAGGCCATGAAACGCGTTGCGGGCAGCGCAGGCGGGCGGTGAGACGAAGGCTGAGGGGCTGCTGCGGAGTAGCCAGGGCAAGTGAACACATGCAGAATACGGTGTCAAGGAGGTCCGGCATGCATGCCGACACGCTGAATGAGTATATTCGCGCCCGGATGGAGGCGCAGCACACACCAGGGGTCTCCCTGGCGGTGCTGGAGCGAGGAGACCTGGTGTTTGCGCAGGGCTACGGTCAGGCCAATGTGGAACTCTCCGTACCGGCCGCGCCGGAGACGGTCTACCAGTTGGCTTCGGTGACCAAGCAGTTCACGGCGGCGGCGGCGATGCTGCTGGTGGGGGAGGGTAAGCTCGGCCTGGACGATGGCCTGCTGCAGCACCTGCCGGATCTGCCCTCCGCCTGGGAGGGCGTGACCCTCCGGCACCTGCTCACCCATACGTCCGGCATCAAGAGCATGACGGATCTGCCCGATTTTATGAAGACCATCCGCAAGGACAATACGCCGGATGAGATGCTCGCCTGGGTGAAGGACGTGCCGCCGGAGTTCGCGCCGGGCGAGCGCTATGCCTACAACAATACCGGCTACTTCCTGCTGGGACTGTTGATCGAGAAGGCAAGCGGGAAAGCGTATGGGGACTTTCTGACCGAACGCATTTTCGAGCCGCTGGGAATGACACGCACCCGCGTCAACGATCTGCACGCCATCATTCCTGGCCGCGCCGCCGGATACACCTGGGGGAACGAAACGCTGCGCAACGGCGAGTATGTCAGTCCCACCCAGCCGTATGCTGCCGGCGCGCTCGTCTCCACGGTATTGGACCTGGCCCGCTGGGAGGCGGCGCTCTGGACCGACACGCCGCTCCCACAGGAGGCATTGAAGCAGATGTGGACGCCTGCCGCCTTAACGGACGGCACGACCGTAGAGTACGGGTTCGGCTGGAGCGTCAGGACGTATCGTGGGCATCGCCAGATCGGGCATGGAGGCGGTATCCCCGGCTTTTCCACCTACATCGCCCGCTTCCCCGATGAGGGCCTGGCGGTGATCGTCCTGAGCAATTCGGATCGAGGCGACGCAGACCAGTTGGCGCGGGGCGTGGCCGCGCTGTATATCCCTGCCCTCACCGAGCCGGAGCCAGCTATCGAGGATGAGGCCCCCCAGACAACGGAGGGCCTGCGAGAACTGCTGGTCGGCATTACCGAGGGCAATGTTAAGGAATCACGCTTTACGCCGGGGGCGCGGGCGGTGCTGTTTCCCGACCGTATCAAACGCACCGGCGACTTTCTGGCCTCCCTCGGCGGCCTGAGCTCCTTCACGCTGATCGAGCACAGCCGCCAGGCGCAATACATACAACGCCGCTACCGGGCTATGCTGGGCGAAACCATCCTGCTCTTCCGGTTCCTCTTGACCTCGGAGGGCACGATCCACGTGATGGAGTTCAGGCCGGACTAAAAGGGGCGCTACTTTCCGACCACCAGGACCGAGAACGAACCCGCCAGCATCGGGCCGCGTCTGGGCCGTCCGTTCGCATTCGGCTGCTCCGGCGCCGGCCCGTACTCAGCGGTGATGAGAAGGACCTTGCCCGTCTTGCTGTCGAGGGTCAGCGTCTTGGCGCCGGGCATGGTCTTGACGTTCTGCTCCACTTCAAAGCTGGTCGGCGTTTTTTCCTTGATGACCGTCAGCGTGCCGTCCCCCTGCGAACTGAAGCACTCCATGGTCTTCGGGTTGAACACCGCACCGTCGCAGCCCTGGCCTATCGGCAGGTCGGCCAGGTACTTGCCGTCATTGGCGTCGAGCATCACCATGGTCTGTGGGTTGCGGCAGGCCACAAAGAGGACGTGGTTCTTCGCATCCAGCGCCAGGCCGGCGCAGGTGCCTCCCTTGCCGTTCAGGCTATACTGGGTGGTCATTTTCATGGTGGCGGCATCGATCACCGCGACGCTGTCCTTATCCTCGATGTCCACATAGATATGCCCCTTGCCGTCCGAGGCGGCCTGTTCGGGCGCTCCGCCCAGGTCGATGGTGCCCAGCACGGAGCCGTCCGCCGCATCGATCACCGTGACATTCGGCGCTCTGTGGCTGAAGACATAGACGCGATGGTTGAAGGGGTCGCCCAGAATGCCGTCCGGCCCGCCGTCCACCGGAATGGTCTTGATGAGCGCCATCGTCTTTGTGTCCCACATCGCTACCGGCTTGCTGGATGCGAAGCCGTGGTGGGACTTGGTGTCCGTGGCCGCGCCATGCGCACCGGTCTGCGCGATCTCCCCGGCAGGCACGAGGGTATCGAGGTTGAACACGGAGACCCGAGGCGCGGAGCCGGAGCGCGCGATGTAGAGGCGTCGCCCGTCGGAGTCCGCATACACATAGTCGAATCCGCCCTCACCGCCGACCTTGGTAGTCTTCTCTACGTGATAAGGGCCTTCGGCGGGTTGCTGAGCCAGTCCGGTCACCGCGAAAAGCGTAAGGCCGGCGGCCAATGTCGGGAAAAGTCGTCGCATAGTGGATACCTCCATTCATCCAGAAGAGATGTCAGTCCATACATCAAGACTCACTTGTATTCCAGCAGGAAAGACGATGACCCTCCGACAGACGTTTCGGTCAGAATAACCTGCCGAAGTGAGCGTCTGGGCCTGATTCCCGTTCTTCTCAGAGCAGGCCGATCCAGCCGGGCCGAAATTGCCGCAGCACGTTGAAAAAGTGGAGGAACTTGCCCTGGCGCTCCATGGCGTTGTCATGCTCGATCTGGACTTGGGCCAGGAAGAGCCTGTCCTCCTCGGTTTTGGATATCGGCCTTTGGCTCATGTTCAGCCACTCCTGCATCTTGCTCAACTCCTTCTCCTCGATGAAGCAGCCTCCGCAGTCGGTGCAGACTTCCAGAACCACCGGCGAATCGTAGAGATAGTGGTAGTTCTGAAGAGGGAAACTGTCCGCCGGGCAGTGGCGGATCGAGGGGCCAGCAGATTCCTGAGTGATCTTCATAGGCGTGAGATCCTCCAGTTCGAGGAGGGCCAGAGGGTCTCGATCCATCAGGTTGCGTAACTCCTCGGCGTCGAACCAGATCCCGGCGCATTGAGGGCAGACATCCAGTTGGATCCCGTGCACATCCTCAACGTGCATGGGGTTGGAGCAGTTCGGACAGATACGAGCCATCGGGCGATTACCTCCTTGTGAGCATTCCCTACAGTATTCTCCCCCTGGCCTCATGAATTCCTCTTGCATTTTTTGCGTAGAACGACTATTATAGTGAGCTACAGAATTTGCCTGCTGCAAAGGAGGCAAGACCATGGAGAAGTTACGCCTGGTCATTGCGGAGGGACGCACCCTGTTCCGGCAAGCCCTGGCCGCGTTGCTGGGAGCCGAGCCGGATGTCGAGATCGTCGGAGAAGCCTCGGAAGCCGATGAAGTGCGGCGGGTCTGCTCCCGCCTGCAGCCGGACATCGTCCTGCTGGAAGCGGGACTGCCCTGCAACCTGGGGTACGATGCCCTGGCGCTGCTGACAGGGCTGCGCGCGGTCAGCCCCTGCTCGGCCATTGTGGTGATCGGGAAGGCGGGCAGCGGCGTCGTTTTGGGGGAGCCGCTCTCGGCAAAGGCCGCTGAGGGAGCCGCCGAGGCCGAGCGCAAACGAGCGCTGCATCTGGGCGCTGCCGCCTGCCTGCACCCCACGGTAGACCGGCAGGAGTTGCTCCGCACGCTGCGCCACATCGTGGTCTCTCACGAGGGACCTCCTCCCGCCGAGATCCTGCGCGAACCGAACGGGCGCAGCCTCACCGAACGCGAATCGGAGATCCTGGCCCTGATCGCACAGGGACTGTGCAACAAAGAGATCGCCCAGCGCCTCAACATCCACACCCAGACCGTCAAGAACCACGTCAGCCATCTGCTGGAGAAAACGGCCCTCGCGGATCGCCTGCAACTCGCGGTTTACGCATTGGAGCAAGCCGCCAAAACAGAGTAGGGATTTCACGGCTACTCTGTTTTGGCGGCCTGGGCATAGGCGAAGACGGCGGCGATGAGGGGGTCCCAGAGGAAGTAGTGGGTCGGCAGTTCTTCTGCGGCCATCAGGCGGACGCCGCGTGCTTCGGTGTGAGAGGGCAGGGGATCGAGGCGGAGGACGGTCGCCCGGTAGGTCGGTACGAGGGTGGTTTTGCCGTCGGCGACTTCCGTTAGCAGGTAGTGGCCGAGGAGGCACAGAGGGCCGAGGGTCGCGCCGCACTCCTCCCAGGCTTCGCGCTGGGCCGCCTGCTCCGGCGTCTCACCTGGCTCCAGCCTCCCGCCGGGAATGCACCAGCCTCGCCCGGCGATGTCGGCGACCACAAAGCGCGTATCGTAGCATGCGAAGACGAGGGCGGCCTGAATGGGCGTGTCCGGAGGCGGGGGCGTAGCGGCGGGCTGAAAGGTGGCGCGGGCGGCTCCCCACACAACGGTCGGAAATGCGGACATGGGCCTGGGATCCTCGGCACGAACTGGAGACAACAAAAGAGATGCCGGGAACGCAAGCTGGGCGTTCCCGGCATTTCACATTGGAGAGCGGCGCAAGATCACCGCAGCGGCGAATTGACCAGCAATTCACTCAAATTAGCAAGCCCCAGCGGGACCGTGGAGACTTTCCGCTTGATCCGCGCCAGGGCGTTGTCAACAGACTTGGTTTTGCAATGGAGTTCGTTCGCGATTTCGCGATACGACTTACCGATCTGATAGCCCGCCAGAACATGCCACTCGAAATCGGAGAGTACCTGCTGAAGCATCTCGTGCAACACCTTGGTATCCTCGCCCATAATCACCAGGTCTTCGGGATCTTGCATTTCGGTGGCGGGGATAATGTCGGAGAGGTTCCAGTCGGGGCCGGAGTCTTCGGAGGGACTTTCTAACGAGAGGGACGTATTCAAGGGCATCTGTTTCTGCCGGGTCGCCGTCTTGATCGCAGTGATGATGTGTCGCTGGATGCAGACCTTGGCGAAGGCAGGAAACGAGATGGCTTTGTCGCAGCGGAAGTCTACAATCGCCTGCCAGAGACCGATCATACCGACCTGGAGGAGGTCCTCTTTTTCGGCTCCGACAAGAAAATAGGATTTGACCTTCGTGCGGACCAGGTTACGGTACTTATACAGCAGGTACTCCGAAGCCGATTCGTCGCCCCGCTGCGCTCGATGAACGATCTCCCTGTCGGCCATGTCCGCAAATTTTACGTGACTGGAGGGGAGATGCTGCTGCAGTTCACTAATCACCCTGTTTCCTCGATCCGTAGGAATTTTGTCGGCGGGTTCGCCGGACCGCTCCACCGGGGGAGCGCCGCACAGTGCCGGAGGAGTAGTTGCAGCGTTTACTGGTTGGTTTTCCAGGAGCACCCGATCCGAAGATCGGGTGCAATCAGACGGTCACATCGTGCGATGAGATGACCTGACGCCTGATTGTAAGCCTCGCCCATTCCGTGGAACGGACGGAACCGAAGCGCTTCACCAGGTATTATACAAGAAACCCTTCAGGAATTCAACCCTCTCCTCCGAAATTCGCAAAAACAATCGAAACAGAGTGCATCGAGCGGCATTCGCGTGGGTTTGAGCAAGCAAAATAGACGCTTCCGACCGTAAACGACCCGTGTGAGGTACACTGAGGGGAGAACGGAAGAGGCGGAGAGAGCCGGACGGAGGAGGCATGACGCAGGAGACGGAACCGATCGCGCAGGTGCGCAATCTGCGCAAGGAGTACGGGGCGATTGTTGCGGTAGATGGGGTCAGTTTCGAGATCCGGCGCGGCGAGATATTCGGCCTGCTGGGGCCGAATGGGGCAGGCAAAACCACCACGATCAGTATGCTGGCGGGGATCCTGACGGCGACCTCCGGCGAGGTGCGCGTCGCCGGTCATGATGCCCGCCATGCCAGCGTCGCCATGAAACGGGCGCTGGGCATGGTGCCCCAGGAACTGGCTATCTATAAAAAACTGACGGGTCAGGAGAACCTGGAGTTCTTCGGGGAGCTCTACGGGCTGCATGGCGCGGACCTGGCGCAGCAGGTGCAGAGGATGCTGGCGCTGGTGGGGCTGTCCGACCGCGCGCAGAGCCTGGCGGAGACCTACTCCGGCGGCATGATGCGGCGGCTCAATCTGGCAACGGGCCTGATGCACTCTCCGCAACTGCTGCTGCTGGATGAGCCGACCGTCGGCGTGGACCCGCAGTCCCGCAACCATATCTTCGAGGGCGTGCGCGCCCTGAACCAGCAGGGCCTGACGATCCTCTATACCAGCCACTACATGGAGGAGGTCGAGGCGCTCTGCGACCGTGTGGGCATCATGGATCGGGGCAAACTCATCGCCTGCGATACGGTCCCGAACCTGATCGCGGGCCAGGGGGGCGCGATTATCG
>Ga0209060_10002202_pt1 | contig 18626 bp, 14 predicted proteins | sample Coa_R1_8_FD_187155 | JGI IMG/M metagenome (GOLD analysis project Ga0209060, IMG submission 187155) | Surface soil microbial communities from Centralia Pennsylvania, which are recovering from an underground coalmine fire - Coalmine... | ecosystem: Environmental > Terrestrial > Soil >...
TTGAGCATGGTCGAGGTTCAGGATGGTATCGAGAAACTTTCATACTCCATGGCAAAACATCCCACGGCAGAAGGCTATCTAAGTTTGGGACAACTGCTGGAAGAAGACCGCAGACCTTCTGAGGCGCAAGCCGCGTATGCGAAAGCTCTTGAGATAAACCCGGGCTTCAAAGACGCCAAGCCAGCATTGGCGCAACTCAAGGCCAAGAATACAAGTTCGGTGGCTTCGCCTCATGGTAATTAAAGGTCCGCTTATTTTGTTTGCTCCGGCGCTTGCACGGGAATCGGCCCCGGAGGAAGTTTGCCCAACTGTTCTTTGATCCAATTGAAGCCCAAACCCTTGGAAGCGACCTGCCCGTAGAATGTTTTAGTGTCCGCGTAATAAACGGTTGTTGCACTTACCGGTACGACCGCTTGCTCGCGCTTGCGTACCTCTGGCGGAGTCACGGTGACAGTCCCAATCAGTTGTAAACGCATCGTCTGGGTCTGCAAGGTGGGCAACCACTTCACCGGATCAAGCTGATCCAACCGGCTTAGAAAATCTGGTTTTAAATAGTCGGCTCTCTCTGCCTCTGGTATGAGAGTTGATTTTGCGAGCCAATCCGGCCAGTCTCCCCAGGGGTTAAGCAGATCCAGCACCTTGATTCTTTGGTCCACCGCGGCTGCCATGATCGCAACGCTTGCCCCCGCTCCGTCTCCCCACATGCCTACGCGCGTCATATCAAACTCATTTGTGCTGGCAAGGTAGTTCAATGCCATTTGAACGTCGTGAGTGCTGGTGCTGAGCGCTTCCTGCATCTGGCTGACGAACCACTCTTTCGTGGGACGATCATGAAAACGATGCTCGGTAAGGGCAGGAACCAAACCGACTGCGACAAATCCATTCTGCACAAGGAACTTACATGCCTCATCATTTTTATAAATGGCATTCGTGGAAGGGTAGCTATACATATAGAGAATCACCGGCGGATTCTTTATTCCCTCTGGCCGGATAATCCATAAGTCGATCGGGTCGAGCTCCCGCCACTGTGCTTCCACGAGTTGACGGCTGAATCCGTCTCCCTTCGTCTCCAGCAGAGGCATGGCTTGGATCCGCATTCCAGCTTTGATTGTGGGCACACTCCAATCCTCGTAGTCTTCGTCTTCGCGCTCCGGCGGTTTTTGTCCGTCTTTTAATACTTGGACTGTAGCGCCCGGAAGATTAGGCACATTTGGATCTTCGTATGGTATGTTCAGGCCCGGTTTTGAAGAAGTTTGCCCGCTCTCGACCGCGTCGTTCGACATAGATGTGGGCGCATTCGTATCGCCATTTCCGGTCGAGTTAGCCGCTGGCGCTGTTTGTTGGCCAAAGACGAGGGCTGAGCTAATATGCAAACCCAAGATTACGAGAGAAAATATGATGGCTCTTTTAATCATGTTCCGCGGACTCATTACGAAAATTTCTCCACTGGTTATTCTAAATTGACTCCCAATGTGGGAGATGATCTGAATTTCCTAAGTACAATTCACTTCCAAAAAACCGGCAGGTCCCTTACTGGCGACCTGCCTTGGTTCATTCCTTTCAACATACGAAAGGTGCTATTGGAGGTTTCCAGTCGGATTGGCTGCGCCAATCGGAACAATGAAACCACCCGCATCGCCGCCGCACTCAGAGGTTGTGCCCGCTGAGTTGGTGTTCGGAGTTCCAGGGGAAACATGGCCCGTGCTGCATGCTTCCGCACTGAAATCAACCAGCGTCTGGGTTTGGTGGGTTGTGGTTGGCGTAGCGCCGCCCGGCAGTACAGGGGAGTTGCCGAGGAAGCTGTAGTGCTGACGGATGAATCCGGCATCACCATAGCCGCCGTTCGCGCTGAAGGCATTTGCGTCGTCGAACGCGAGGAAGTCAGGAACGCCACCTTGATTGCTGTTGTGGATATCCTGTTGCAGATGCTGAACCAGCGATTCCGCGCCGAGCGGATCCTGCGCGAGTGAGCAGTTCTGACCAGCGACGCCAGGGTCGCAAATCATGCGCAGCTCAGACCATGCTGGGTAGGTTCCGTTGGCGACGTTCGGATAATAATCGCCAGCTTTACCGTTGGCATCGTTACCGCCCCAGATGACAGCCTTCGTGCAGCCGAAGGGCGCCACGTTGGTGCAGGCCGGCAATGTCGGCAGTTCGCCCCAAGTTGTAGGCAGGGCGGCGTTGGCCGGCTGTCCTGGATCGAAGGCGCCAGCGTTGTTGTAGGTGTGGAAGATTGGGTCCACGCCGTCGAGCATCAAGTAGCCGTACTTAGTTTGTCCAGCCAGTTTGGAAACGTTGCCGAAGCTGAAGAACGCATACGTCATCGAATCCGGTTTGCCGAAAACGCCAGTGCCGGCAATGCTGCCGCCGTTGACGACTTCGCCGGTTCCAATGCCACGGACGCGGAAGCCTTCGTTGTTGACCGTTTCTTTGTAGTCCAGCGGGCACTGCTGATTCAGCGGGTTGTTAGCAACCGAATCCACACCAGATTCCTGGGTAGTGATCGGCGGCCGTTCGCTCTGACTGTTCGGAGGAACGTTAGAGTTGCTGCCCTGAGGTGTGCCGTAGAGGCGGAACTCAGAGTATTCGACGGTGTTCATGGTGCCAGACAGGGGTTCGCGGAGATAGAGGGTGATTGGGTAGGTTACGACTTGGCTTCCGTTGGTCACACGCAGACCCTGGTACTGTGCATTAAGCGGCCAAGTGAAGGCGGAGTTGTCGCCTTCGCAGTCGCCGCCGGAGAACATGTTGGCCAGGGGACGGCGAGTTACGTGGCACGCAGCCGACAGACTTCCGGTGCAATGCGAAGGTTGGGTCAGGCTGGGATAGACGTTGTTCTGGGGTGGGAACGGATGCTGGTCCCATACGTTGCGGATGTAGTAGCTACCGTCGGTAGTATGTTGAGCATCTGTTTGTTGAATGGCGCCCATACCGTTGGCGTTGCTGCGATTCACTAGGAACACGATTGGAGATTCGCCAATCGGGAACACACCGACCGTATTCGAAACGGCTTGGCCAGTGAAAGGATCGGTTCCGCCCGGCAGTGAGAATTGAACCGGGGTAGCCAGAACTGGCACGGTGTCAACCGCGCTCTGGATTGGATGACCGGTAAGATTGGCGCCGCCGGTGCCGTAGTTTAGACGGAACCAGTAGAGCGTATCTTTCGGCGTACCGAGAATGCGGTTGGTGGCGAACTTCGCGTCTTCCGGGCGAATGTCGGTCAAACCAGCGGTCAGCACGTGACCGGCTCCGCCAGGTTGCAGAGCAGAGACCACGTAGTTGGGAACGGAAGTAGCGTCGGGTGAGCCGTCAAAGTAAAGGTTGGATGCGATTACGTTGGTTCCCGCCGTGGTGGTAACGGCAGCGCCAAGCACGATCGTGGAGCGAGGAGCAGAGAGGTATTCGCGAACGCCGACGGTGGAATCGACTGAGATGTCGGTCCAGACGTCGCTCACTGAGCCGCCGCCCACGGGCTCGACCCAAACGATCCAGATGTTACCGGCTTCATCAGGAACGCCGGCACCGCGGTTATCATGCACCGCCGCGCAAGTCGCGCACTGGCTGCTCTTGATGCTCCAATGTTTTAGCTGGCAGGTGACGTTGATACCGCCAAAGCCGCCACATAGCGTTGTATTCGGCGCCAAATCGTTGTAAGCTCCGACCGCGAACCCTTGGAAAACAGCTGAAGATCCAGCCGCCACAAAGTGCACGTTCTGAGCGCCAGCGAATGGCGCGACTGTTACAGCTATCAGCATCGCTGCCAATAGCATTGTGGAACGTTTCATCCTAATATCTCCTTTTTGAAATTTCTCAGGTCGTTTTAATCTTGTTTGGAATTCTCAGAATCGCTTTATCTGAACGTTGACGAGAGTCCTAATGTCGCGGTCTTGCGGCACGATATCAGGGGCATCATGTGCTTGCGCCCGTAGAATCTGAGGCACCGCGATTATCCTTGCGCCGCATTAAGCCAGTGTGACAGCCATATTAATTTTCCGGTTTGCGATTTTTCCCTTCAATGCGACAGTTTGAGCGAATTTTTCTGGGCCGCTCAGTTACGATGGGATTCGATGATGACGCGAATGTTTGTTGGCAAGGTCAGAAAAAAGTGAAAATACTTTGGGTAAAACCGGGCAAGCTGCTGCCGCTGGATAGCGGCGGCAAACTACGCACTTACAATATTTTGCGGCATCTCGCAGTTATTCATGAAGTGACCTATCTTTCTTATTATCTTGGAGTTGAAGATGAAGACTACGAACGTGAAATCCTTCGGCATGTGCCGGGCACGATTTCGATAAGTAGCGGAAAACGTGAATCGCATGGCCTGACTCGGCTCGTCGAATATTTGCGACGACTGCCTGATTCAATTCCATATTCGGTGAGCCGCTTCGCTTCTTCACGCGTGCGACGCATGATCGGCGATTGGATGTCCCAACGCCGCTTTGACGTCGTGGTCTGCGATTTCCTGGCCAGCGCACCCAATTTTCCACAGGCATTGCCTAATCCCTGCGTTCTTTTTCAACACAATGTTGAAAGCGTTCTTTGGAAACGTCGCGCCATGTTTGCCACCCGCTGGGCGGATCGAGTTGTCGCGAGCATCGAGAGTCACAAGATGTCGCGTTATGAGCCGAAACAGGTGCGCCGGTTTCATCATGTGCTTGCGGTATCCGAAACTGACCGTCGAGCGATGTCAAGCATGACCGACCCTGCACGTCTCAGCGTCGTCCCCACTGGAGTTGATCTATCGCTCTACAAGTTCGACCCTCAACTGCGGCCTGCTATGCCGCTGGTCGTATTCACAGGTTCCATGGATTGGGAACCCAATATTGATGGCGTGGAATACTTTTGTCGCGAGATATGGCCCCTGGTGCTTAGGCGCGTGCCGGCGGCGCGTTTTCGGATCGTGGGGAGGGACCCGGACCCTCGAGTGCGGCGTTTGGCTTGTGCTTCAGTGGAGGTCACAGGTACTGTGCCAGCGATTACAGACCACCTCAGGGAAGCTGCCGCGCTCGTTGTACCGTTGCGGATGGGCGGTGGAACCAGATTAAAAATTTACGAAGGAATGGCCTTAGGCAAAGCGACTGTTTCCACTTCCGTTGGCGCAGAAGGTCTCGACGTTCGCCACGAGCGCGATATTTTACTTGCCGATGATCCCGCACAATTCGGTGATTATTTGGTGCACGTACTTCTCGATGAAAATTTGCGCCGCATGTACGAGGCATCCGCAGCTGCCACTGCTCAACGATATGACTGGTCCGAAATTGCAAAACAATTTGCTGTGCAACTTCTGGCCGTTGCCCGCTCATCCTGATTAATCCGCTTAATCTTTAATAAAAGATTAAACTCTGATGAATTTTTAGCGCACGACGTTTCTCCATTGACCATGTTGAGTAAAATCCAGTAGCGTCCACGCGACAGCAATTCAAGTTCGACTTGGTGCGGGAACGCAAAATATTCGGGAGGACTCGTGCGTCGGGTTGCTTTTGGAATTATTTTGGTGAGTTTGGCTCTCGCGGCCGGATGTGGCGGCGGTGGAAGCGCAAGCTCGAAGGTTCCAGCTACTGTCACGCTTACGCCATCGGTTGGCCGGTCGATCAATGCTGGTTCGACCCTGACCATCAACGCAGCTGCCTCCGATGGGTCGCTCGTAACTTGGACTGTGTCCGGAGCAGGCACGCTTGCAAACGCGACGCAGCTTCCAAACCAGCCGCCCAATGTCGCGACGTATCTCGCTCCCTCCTTCACTGGCCAGAACGCCTACGCGGTTGTTACTGCGACCACAGCCAGCGGAGCCAGCGCATACTTACCACTTACCGTAGTGCCGTTTAACGTGTTCGGCAATGTGCAAGGTGTTAGCGTTGACGGGGGACCATCTTCACATAGTTATCCAAACGCTGCATTTACCAGCGTTGATGTATGCACTACGGGAAGTACGAATTGTAAAACCATCAATGGCATCCTCGTGGATACAGGCACCGTCGGGCTAAGGATTCTTGCTTCCGCGCTACCCACTCTTACGCCTGTTAAAGATAGCAGCGGCGACATTTTGAATGAGTGTTTTCAGTTTGAAGACCAATCCTATATATGGGGGCAGGTCGAGTTGGCTGACGTACGAATTAACGGGGAGATAGCGGCGTCTCTGCCCATACAAGCAATTGCAGATCCAAGTGGCTATTCCATTCCATCAGACTGTGCGGCGACCGGAACAGAAGGCGACAAAGACAGCCTCGATGCCTTAGGGGCAAATGGAATTCTAGGCATTGGCGTTGAACCACAAGATTGCGGCGCAGCGTGCGTTGCTGCCGCGGGCGCGACACCTCCGGGCGCGGCATATTACACCTGCACAGGTGGTAGTTGCACTGCGGCGTTCGCATCACTCGCGCAGCAAGTGAACCACCCCGCCACATTTTTTGGGATCGACAATAATGGGACAGTCTTGCAACTTCCTTCTGTGTCTGGATCTGCGGGCAATCTCACAGGTTTTTTGACTTTCGGCGTTGGAACACAGAGCAATAATCAGATTGGAACCCAAACGATTTTTACTCTGGACGCCAACGACAACTTTACCGTCAAGCTGTCTGAAACGGGCCAAACATTGACCTCCAGCTTCTTGGATAGTGGTTCGAATGCGTTCTTTTTCCCAGATGATGCGATCACTACGTGCGCAAGTCCATACGCGTTGTTTTTTTGCCCAGCCGCCCCGATTTCTCTCACAGTCACCAGCATAGGTGTGAACAAGTCGCAGGATACGAATTACTTCACTATTGATAACGCTTCAGACCTACTCACAAACAATCCTGGAGATGTGGCATTTAGCGGGCTGGGTGGGCCCAACGGCACGGGATTATGTTCGGATGGCACAGGGGCATGCAGCTTTATTTTTGGCGTGCCGTTTTTCTACGGGCGGACTATTTTTACGACGGTGCGTGGTCAGTCCCCGCCAATAAACACACCTGCTGCTCCTTGGTGGGCGTACACGACGAGTTTCCCCGCACCATGAGGAATATAAGAATTTGGTGGATGACGATGAAGAACCCATGTCGCGAAAAAATCTACTCGAATAGTAGCTCGGCGCAGATAAGGATAGTCCTATTGCTCACCTTCCTGTCTTTGCCCGCATTCGCTTCGCTTGGAGGTGACCTCTCTTCTGTCGAGTCTGATCGGATGAAGATTGCGCCTAGTTCAACAACGAGCGCTGTTCAGCACGATTCTTGTTCTGTGCAAGAAATCACCGAGGCTTCCGGGACCGTGGTGAGAGAGTATCTAACGCCAGCGGGACGTGTGTTTGGCGTCGCATGGCAGGGACCATTCACTCCCGACATGCACCAGATACTTGGAGCTTATTTCGACCGATACTCATCGGCTGCAAACGAAGCGCGGTCAGGTTATTTAGGACATCGTCCTTTGGACATTCGCGAACCGAATCTCGTCGTGCAATCGGCGGGACACATGCGCGCTTTTTCCGGACGTGCTTATGATCCGACGTTGCTACCGGAGGGGGTGAGCCCTAATGATGTCCGCTAGCATAAGGATTGTACGCAAATTTGTTTGGCTCGGATTCTTGCTGTCAGTTTTATTTCTTGCTTCCTGCGGCGGTGGTTCGTCAACCTCCGGAGCTCCCATTTCGATTACACTTTCGGGACCTGCTTCGAGCATAAGCGTTGGCGAAGCTGTCACAATTGAGGCTACTGTATATGATCCGAATAAGCAGGGAGTGACGTGGACGCTTTCTCCCGCGACCTTCGGTACTCTAAGCGCTGGCACCGCAACCGCTGTGACCTATACCGCCCCAGCTCAGATAACACAGACTGGAAAGGCAACCATCATCGCCACCTCGATTACAAACCCGACAATTACCGCTTCGGTGGAAATCATCGTGTCCCCTGTGCTTGTGTCTCTGACTAACACGTTTGGCCTTGCCCTGGCTCCGTTCACACTTAACCAAGGTGCGCAGACGACAATGGTAGCGACGGTCACGCCGTCGGGACCCCACGGCGTGACATGGTCCCTATCCCCCGCTACTGGCGCTGGTACTTTGCAGGCGACATTTGCCAGCCAGGCTCTGTACACGGCGCCGAGCACCGTGTCGTCCCAGACTGCGGTAACTGTTACGGCAACTTCGGTGGATACTCCTACCGCTTCAGCCTCCGTAACAATTTATGTCCTGCCCTCAGGCGCCGGCCCGAATGTTGTTCCAGTAAGCGTGAACGGCGGCCAAGTGCCAGGGCAAACTTATGCGAATGGAGCATTTACCAGCATTTTGATATGCCAGCCGGGCAGCACAGTCGCCTGCCAAGTCGTTGATGGCATATTAGTGGATACCGGATCGGTAGGCCTGCGGATCCTTCAGTCGGCTGTGCCCATGCTCAAATTCCACACGATCACGGATGGCATAGGAAATACCCTTGAGAACTGCCAGTCCCTCGCAAATGGAGCGTACCGATGGGGAGCGGTGTCGTCAGCGGACGTATATATAGGAGGAGAAGTAGCACTCACTTTGCCTTTTCAATTAATTCCCACCGCAGACGCTGTTGTACCCGATGGTTGCACCAATGGGGGCGTCCAGAATTCGAATACGCCACAATTATTGGGTGCCAACGGCATCTTGGGAATTGGATTAGAACCTACAGACTGCACGTTGGCTGGAACGAACTATTGCGACGGAAGCACGAACGCAACTTTGCCGAATCTTTATTATAGCTGCGCCCCGTTAGCTGGATGTGCTACGACTGATTCGCCGGTGATTGCGACAACGGCGTCTCGCCAGCAAGTAACGAATCCCATTACGCTTTTCGCAGACAATACCGGTAGCATTCTTCAATTGCCGGTACCCGCCGGTCCTGGCGCGACGGTGAACGGATTGTTGATTTTCGGTATCAATACACAGATCAACAATCTCCTGGGGAACGCAACCATTCTTACTCTGGATGCAAACGACCACTTCACCACAACTTTTCAAGGTCAAAACCTTGTCAGTAGTTTCATTGACAGTGGCGCGAATGGACTGTTTTTCCCCGATTCGCTTCCTGTCTGCACATCCGATTCACAATTCTTTTGCCCGGGATCTTTAACGAACCTTACGGCGACTGACCAAGGCGCCACTCAAGGAAGTGCAGTCGTCAATTTTAGTGTTGATAATGCTGACAGGCTATTTTCGATGTATCCCGGCGGCGCAGCGTTTGACACATTGGCCGGGCCGGAGCAATCCATGCCGGCGTGTGTGGGCGGAGGTACTTCTTGTAGTTTTGACTGGGGCTTGCCGTTTTTCTATGGCCGTAGCGTATTTACCAAAATTGATGCTTGTACTCCGCCCCCTGCTATGTGCATGGGTACGAGTGGCGCATGGTATGCATTCTAGCTGTCTGGTTTGCTAAGTGCGTATACCGCCGTTGGCGCAAGTGTTATGGCGCGGCGGGAACTGAGAAAATGCTAAAGATGATGTTCAAGCCGTACTCTTCCAAGGCGAACTCTCGCAAACTTATCCCATTTTGCACATCGTAGAGTGTGATGTGGCTTGGTTTTTCGCGCATCCCTTTTCGGAAAATGTGCTTGGCCCACATAACATTTTCGCGGAATTCGGTTTTTCTTAGACGGCTAAATCCGACCCACATGGTGTGATCATGCAAAGGCAGAATTCCTCGGCACCAGCCCAACAAAGCCTCGCGCCCATCAATTTCTTTCAGGTCGATTACGCGCTCAACTTGATGGGTATCCGCATTTGCGATACTCACCCGCCCATCAACCAAAGTAAAATACATTTTCCCATTAGAGAGCACTCCATCGTGCGGATATTGTAGTGCCAGGTCAATCCGTTTTTCAGGATCGGTTAAGCAGATTGCGTCGCGCTGCCGGAAGCGCGTGACCCAGGTTTCTCCCTTTAACTCAAAAACGAAGTTTGGGTGGGATTGATGGGGCTTTGTACTTGGCACCTTCCGATAGTCAACATGCGGCGAAAACCTCGACCAGAGGAGCTCTGGCAGTACGCACCATTGCTCGACAATTTCTCCTTCGACTGTACATTTCACGACACGATCAAGCCCTGTGTTTGCGACGAGGAGCATTCCGTCGGATGACGGAACCACGTGGTGAAGGTCGTTGAAGCAGGGAAGAGATACATACCCAATTTGCTCGAATCGAGGTAATTTAAAAATTAATACTTCAGTGGACGTACAAGCGTACAACTTGTCTCCGATTAACGACCCGCTCTTGAAAACGATCGAAGATTTTGGCCCGGCGAGGACTTCAGGCGGGCTCTTGTATTCAATACAGGTTCGTACGGCTCCGGATAGGGTATTTACTTCCAGAATGATGGCAGCATCATAAAGATTCCATTCCCATTCGCGCTTCAGCAAAGACTTGCGTTGCCGCGCACCTAGTACGTACAGGCTAGACATTTGGCGATTCCACTGTGGCCTCGGGTGCAACAGACCACAAAACTTTGCGGCCGACTAGGAAATTCAGCAAAGCCGCAATAGTAGCCACATTGAGCATGACAAAACTGAAAGCTGCGTTGGTGAGCGTGCCTAATAAGCCGTGCGGACGACTCAAAAACCCCAAAAGGCCGAGACCGTAGCACATCAATTGCACCGACATGGCTGCAGTGTAGATCGGTCCGGGCAGGAAGCATGAAGTAGCGAAACATGCGAGCAAAGCAAAGGGCGCTGCTAAGCGTGTTAATTTGTGACTAAAAAATCGAAATCGAATTGGGTTCGTGTTACCCAGGAGCCACGGCGCAATCCGCAGTAACTGATAATTGCCGCTCAGAGTCCTAACCTTCCGGGCATATTCGCGTTGACGTCCAAGGTCTGGTTTATCCCAAGCGCGCGCACGATTGTCGAAAACTACTCTGGACCCCTCACGAACGACATGCATCGGAATATAGACATCATCCAAAATGATTTCTTCAGGCACGTAAGGAACTAAAGTTCGCCGTACGGCGTAGAAGGCACCGGTAGCGCCCACGACAGACCCGGAAGCCGATTCCATTTCACGAATTCGTTTTTCCAGCTTCCAATACATACTGAGTCCAGTCGTGTTTTCGTTCGATCGTTCATCTCCTAACATTAACTCGCCGCTTACGCATCCGACAGATGGATCGCAGAAATTCTCCATCAATATCTGAACAGCATCGTTTTCGATCCGCTGCCGCGCGTCCGTAAAGACAAGAATCTCTCCGCGTGTAAGCTCGATTGCACTATTCAGTCCCGCTGCCTTGCCGCGTGGTGGAGAGTTGAAAATTATGCGCGGACCATCTGTTCTATCAAACTCTTTTAAAATTTCATTGGTTTTATCGGTAGATCCGTCCGATACAACAATGATTTCTTTCTTGCTTGACGGGTAAGCCAGTGTTTCGAGATTCCGTAACTTGCGCTCGATAACGTCCGCTTCGTTGCGTACTATCATGACGATAGAAACCGACGGGAAAAATGGAGCTGCATGCACGGGACGTTTGGACACGAGATTGCGCACCCAGAGCACGGCTAAGTATCCAAAATAGGTGTAGCAGAGAAATACCACCGATCCCCAAAAGATCCATCGCACTGGGGTTCAACCTCGAATTTGGAGGCCATCATTGGCCCCCGAAGAAGTTGCATTCGGGGTGCGGTCGGACTCGATGACATTCAGTACAACGCCAACGAGAGACTCTTCAGGAAACCTGTCGCGCGCTTTGCGGACGATATCGAATGGCGTTGAGTCGGAACGCACGACCATCAATACACCATCGCAATAGTTGGCGAGCAAGCATGCGTCCGATACCGGGACTGCGGGTGGTGAATCCACAATAATCCAGTCGAACAAAGGTTCAACTCTGTCCATAAGAAACTTCAGTCGGCCATTGGCGACGAGTTCGGTCGGCCCTGCAATGGGTCGTCCCGCCGGGATAAAAAAGAGATTGTCCGGGGTGCCTTTCTGCATGATCCCAAACTCTTCCACTTCTTGTAATAAGTATTCCGAAAATCCCGGCGCGCGAACTGTCCCCAATGCGGAATGAAGACGGGGATTGCGCAAATCTGCATCGATAAGCAAGACACGACATTCCGGCTGGAGAGCTAAGGCCAGGGCGAGATTTGCCGCAACAAATGTTCTTCCCTCGCCTGGCAGGGCACTTCCGACCAAGATAGATTTTAGTTGCGCTTTTGCCTGTAACTGATAAAGACGAGAACGTAATGCGCGAAATTCTTCAACCCCGTGGGAGGGTGCGGTACCGTTAAAGTCCAACAGCGAATTCGAATCCGGCGTCCACATCTTGCGAACGCAATCGGCCAAAACAGTATCGCGCGTCATAGCGTCAGCTGGGTTGATCAGCATCGGAGTAACTTGTTTTGCATGCTCATCGCTCCTGCCCGCTTTTTCATCGCTCCCGGCATCTCCGTGCGGTTCGATGTTTCCTTGGGGCTTATGCATTTGGCTCATTGGATTTATTTCCCCTGTTGCCTGACCTTACCGCAGAGATGCCGGCCGATTCCTTCCCCTGCACTAAACTGAACTTGTTCCTGTCCCTATGCGCTCTTGTCTCTTTTATGCATCCGTTCGAACTGGCCAAGAAACCTACTTCGGTGCTCTTTTCCATTCGCAGGCGCGAATGCCCACGGCAAAGCGACAAGCATCGGTAATTCCAATGCAGCCACAACGTCACTTTCACTTCGGATGCCTTTGTCTTGCATCTCTTTCCAGAATGCAATGCTGATTCCAACACACAAGCCTGCACCAAGCCCTCCGAGCGCAAACATCCAACGAATTGGAAAGCTTGGGGCGTCGGGAAGGCTCGCAGGATCGAGCAATCTAATTTGTTCCCCTTCCTGCTTGCGTTCCATGTCCGTTTGCATCTGTGCAGCATTCTGGTTCGTCAAGAGGCCGTCGTAAATCGTGTGCGCGGTTTCGTTGTCCCGGGTCAGTTGCTTGTACTGTTCTTCAACCTCGGGACTTAGTTGCAGGCGATCCTGATAGGTATCGATCAATCCCTGAATGCGCTTCTGTTCACGCGACGTCCGCGCGATGATTTCTGTGTTCTGATGGATCTGCTCCTTCAAACGCAAAATCTCGGCGGGTTCCATCTTTGCCTGTGGATCTTCCGGAAACGGATTCTGTGCGGGGTCCATCTTGAGGGTGGCTTTAAGGTCGGCGATGTCTTTTTGCAATTTCACGACGTCAGGGTGGTCATCGGTGTAACGGCTCTTCATTTCAACGAGCTGATTTTCGAGGTTTACCAATTGCTGGCGTAACGGCGGTAGATTTGGAGACCCTTGCGCGAGCTTCCACGCCGACATCTCTTGCGCTAACTCCGACTCGGCAAAAGATTTATCCTGCTGTGCCCGATCCATAGCCTGAACATTCGCATCCAGTTGGGCATCCAAGCCCGTAAGAATTCGAAGGTTCTTGTCTTCGTCTGTGGGCAAATGGCCGAGATGTAACTTCTTGAATTCAGCTAGTTTCGCGTCTAGTTCGTCGAGATTTTGTTTGGCCTGCTGGAGTTGTTGCGAAAGGAAGTCGGTTGTGCTCTGGGCGACTTGCTGACGTAGTTCTAAATTGGCTTCCAAGAGCATCGACGTTATTTCTGCGCACACAAGTTGGGCGTTCCGCGGATTGTCGGCGGTGTAGTTCACGTAGAAGCCCGGAACATCTCCGCTATCGTCAAAGCTTGTCTTCTTCTTGGAGAGAGTACTTGCGCTTGGCCCGGCGGTCGGATTACTCGGGTCAGCTTGTGTAACCTGGACGTTCTGCTGGATCTGGTCGATTACTTCGTCTTCGGTCTTGCCATTGTTGGCCAGCCCGAAACGGCTAACAAGAGGGCGCAAGCGACTGCGACTGAGTACCTGTTGCTCCAGTGCGATCATCCGGTCACTTATTTTCTCTGTAATAATCGGCTTTACATAGCCAGCTGGCATCAACTGACGTGTCACTGCGAGCAGTGCCTGGGATGTGTATTTAGGCCGCAAAGCGTAAGAGATAAGGAATCCCAAAAGGGCAGCAATAAGCGCCGGAAATATAACTATCTTGGCGCGCCGCTTGGCGATAGCCAGATAATCCTCCATTCCTAATTCACGATTTGCGATCATAAGTTCAAGGCTTGGGCCTACGGTACGACGATCGTATCCCCCGGTTGCAGTTTGATGTTCTGGCTCATCTGATCTCCCTTCAACAATCGCTTATAGTTAACCGGGAATTTCTGCTCGTGCCCATTTGTTGTCCGAAGTACGTAAATCTTCTTGCGGTTAGCAAACTGAGTGAGGCCTGAAGTTGCCAAAACCTGTAGTACCGTCATATCTGGCAAAAGCACCATCGGTCCGTGGCTCATTACCTCGCCTACCACGTAAACTCGCTGGTGCGTCATTTGCGAAACCATGACCGTGACCCGAGGGTCATCAAAGTATTTCTTCAGCTTTTCAGTGATGGAACCGGCCAATTCGACAGGAGTCATGCCCGCGGCCTGCACGTCATTAATTAGAGGCAGAGATATCTTACCGTCGGTTCTAACTGGCAATGTGGCGCCAAGTTCTGGTTCCTTCCATACCTGGATATGCAAAATATCATCGGGGCCAATGAGATAGCCGGGGCTTTGAATCAAAGAACTCGTTCCATCTGTAGGAGGCGCGGACTGGGAGCTTGCAGGTTTTGGATCGACCAAAGCCCGCGCCCCCATAGTCGGAAGACCCAGGATAAGTAATACTCCAAGTACAACTTTGGGCGCCGTAAGTCTCATTCCTTTGCCGACTCTTCCAGCCTTCCGCCGGTAGGCCACCTTGGCAGTCCGGCGGGTTTAAACGACAAGCCAGACTCCGCTGCGAAGGGATCCCTAGGGTTAAACAATGTGGAATCTGCCGTGCGAGATAGTGGATCCCGGCCGGTTGCTCCTTGCGAAAACAACTTGTTAAGGAATATCACACCGCGGGAACATTCGGATGGGGCTTATGTTAATTTTCTGCTAAAAGTTATGGGCTTTTCCTTCAAGTAATTGCGCCTCTTATAGAATCGTACATCTGGCTGCAACGGTTGGGTTTGCCTGGCTCTTATTTGCCTGGCTCTTAACGGGTGACGGGCAAAAGCGTTAAAGATACGATAGAAATCGCAGAGCACCTTGCGTTTTTAGTTGAGCAATTGGTTTATAACGCATGAGTCATTTGGCGCATCTCGGAGTTTCGGCGGAGAGAGATTACGTCGCAGCTCAAACAACCAGAAGGTTGTGGCCACGTATAGCTATTATTGCAGGTTTAGTGTTTTGGTTATACGCTTCGATCATTTTTCGCTTGCTAGAGCAGTGGTGGGCCGACCCGGATTTTTCGCACGGATTTTTAGTTCCAATCTTTTCAATTTTTGTAATCTGGCGGGATCGTTTCTACCTCCGCAGCTTACGACCCAAACCGTCATGGTTTGGGTTCCCGTTATTGGCGTTTTCGCTCCTTATTCTTGGAATCGGTGTTCTCGGCGCCGAACTATTTTTTTCGCGTGTTTCCTTGCTTCTGCTGCTGGCCGGGCTGGTCATTTTATTTCTCGGATGGAACTATTTCCGTAGGCTTCTTTTTCCGTGGGTGTTTTTGTTTCTGATGATTCCGATCCCCGAACTCATTTTCAACCAAGTGACAATGCCCCTCCAGACATTGGTGTCCAAGATTGCCGCGTCGGTGCTGCCGCTGTGCGGCGTGCCAGTATTACGCGAAGGCAACATCATTAATTTACCGGTATTATCGTTGGAGGTTGCCGAAGCATGTAGCGGTGTGCGCTCGCTTGTTTCGTTAATCGCATTGGCGATCATTTTTGGCTATTTGGCCGGAGGTCGAAATTGGACCCGTATAGTCATGGCGTTGACTGCGGTTCCAATCGCGATTATTACCAATAGTTTGCGAATTATCGTTACAGGGTTACTGGTGCAATATTGGGATCCACATAGAGCAGAAGGTTTTTTTCATTTATTTTCCGGCTGGCTGCTATTCGTTGCCGCCATCGGGATTTTGTTACTGGTGCAGCGAGTTCTCGCATATATGGATCGAAAAAGAGGATATGCCTGTGGCACCGAATTTTAGATTCTTTGCCACCGTCCTGCTGCTTACTTCCACCGGACTTTTTCTTCGAATCCGGACTGTTGATGAAGTCATACCGCCGCGCCAGAGCCTGGCCTCTTTCCCGCAACAGTTTGGCACTTGGATGGGAACTGACGTGAGTATTTCACCCGACGTAGTCCGCGTACTTGGTCCGGGCGATTTTCTATTTCGTAATTATGAAGACACTAGTCATAGCGCTTCTGCTGTGAACATCTTTGCGGCATACTTTCCCACCCAGCGAGTGGGTGCCACGATCCATTCTCCCAAGAATTGTTTACCTGGCGCAGGCTGGCAACCCCTCGACTCGACCCGAATCACACTTTTTGTGCCTGGTCGTGCTCCTATTGTTGTTAATCGATATCTAGTAGGAAAAGGTTCTACCCGTGCACTCGTTCTGTACTGGTATTGGGCCCATAATCGCGCAGTGGCAAACGAGTACCTTGCAAAGTTCTATTTGATTGAGGATTCGATTCGCATGAATCGTAGCGACGGTTCTTTAATACGCGCTACTACCGAGATTCAAAAATCTGAAAGCATTGCCGACGCTCAGCTACGACTTACTTCATTGCTACAACAGATGATTCCCCGATTGGATGCATACATTCCGCGCTGAAAAGAAGTTTCACGAGCTTGACCAGCATCCTACGCTTTGTTTTCCACATTTTTCCCACGGAGTACGGTGGAATTTAACGAAATGTTAATACTCCAGCAATAAATGCGGATTGTCTCAGAGCTACTATGAATGCAACTCGAAGTCTTAGCTTTGGCTCAGAGTCTTCTGGTTTTATTTGTAATCGGTTTACTGCAAGAAATCTTTCTTGGAGGCGAGAATGGAAGAGAAATCGAAGCGCAGTAGAACTCTGCCTTACTTGACACTGGTTCTATGGTTGCTCTGCGCAAACGCTATTGTTTGGGCAGATTCAAACACCGTTTTTACCAACAACGACGGAACTTGGACATCCAACAATGCGCACACGACGCTGACATTGTCTGGTTCAACACTGAGTGGCGTCAGCGGATTGTTCTCGCCGTACAATTGTCCACCGCCCGCTTGTGCAGGTACGGTGACATTAATGACGGGAACGCTCATGAGTGGAGCGCTTAATCCCGCCGATAACGCGACGGGAACCGGGTACACGCCTGCTATTTTCAACCAAGGCGGGAGTCTCGATGTGACGAGCACAGGCGCTGGCGGTGGATTTACCTTCTCCGGCATTTTCGCCCAAGGCGCAACCTGGCAGAAGTTCGGTAAGGCTCAGTTGGGGACGGCGTTTTGGATTTACTCTGGGCAAGTTATTGACGGCACGTTAACTTTGGGTAATGGCATGGTGTTTAACAATATCACTGCAGGCAACGTCAATATCACCACCGAAACTGGTAAACCCGGTGGGGGTGGCACTGGTAAGCCAATCACTTGGACAGATCAGAATGGCACTACCACGTTTCCGTCTCCCGTGCCTGAACCTGGGTCACTGGCGTTATTTGGCAGCGGTCTAATTGTTGCCGGATTCGTTGCGCGTCGAAGACTCGCAGGCAAGATGATTGGATCGGCGGCTGGCAGCCTATAGAGAATTTGCGGGCGGCAGGCGATATTCTAGTTTTACATGCAAGGCTGGTCACATTTATCTGACCAGCCTTGTTCGTGTTTAACGTGAAGTCTCTTTGGCCTATTCCCCTGAGCTTATATAGAATAACGTTGGTTGATATTTGCGCATCAGATGCTGTTCTAAATAGCCCCCACCTCGTCGGAATTGGTGATAAGTCAAACAGCTCGTATCGTGTTGGTGATCAGATTCGGAGTGCATGGCGCGATTACATTTTTCGTGCGCCCAAAGTTATAAGTCGTTGTATGTGCTGAGTCTATAGTTTACGGATGGGAATTTTATCGTGGATATCTTTCCAAACATGGCCGCAATTCTTCTCCTGCAGATGAAGCCGAAGAATTCAAGAAGAACCTCTCTGTTGCTCCAAACCTTAATCGCGGTCTTGTGTTTGACGCCCGGTTGTTCCAGTAGCAAGAGTACTCCGAGCGCAGGATCCAACACGGGCAGCGGTTCTTTTACTAACGCGAACTTCAAAGGGAATTACACGTACACTTTGGGCGGTAGTTTTTTCGGATTGTCGAGCGGCAACGGGGCTTTTCAGCGCGCGGGAACGTTTGTTGCGGACGGAGCAGGACAAATCTCGAACGGCAGCGATGATCTTATTCAGGGTTCGACGCTGGTCACGACGAATCCTTTTACCGGCAGTTATGCGGTTGCCAACGATGGCACTGGCCTCGTTGTTATGAATATCGCGGGCGTACAAATTAATCTTGCTATGACCATAATTAATAGCTCCAGGGTTTTATTGATGGAAATGGACTCATTTGCCAGCGGATCCGGTGGAGCTTTGTTACAAAACTCTTCTGCATTATCGTCTTCGCCGAACGGAGCTTTTATTTTCCGTTTTCATGGTTATGAGCCAAATGTTCCCTCGTCGGGTTCCATTTCCTGCGTTGGGCAAATGAACTTTAATTCTGGCAATATCAGCGGATACGAAGACATTGTAAGATTTGGGATTTTGCGCTCACCCACGATTAGTGGATCGCTG
>Ga0209060_10002203_pt1 | contig 18621 bp, 16 predicted proteins | sample Coa_R1_8_FD_187155 | JGI IMG/M metagenome (GOLD analysis project Ga0209060, IMG submission 187155) | Surface soil microbial communities from Centralia Pennsylvania, which are recovering from an underground coalmine fire - Coalmine... | ecosystem: Environmental > Terrestrial > Soil >...
TGAAAGACAAAGCGATCGTTTGTAATATCGGCCACTTTGATATTGAAATTGATATGGCATGGTTGAATAAAAATTACGGCCACACTAAAGACACTATCAAGCCACAGGTTGATTTATACAACATTGATGGCAAAGATGTGATTGTTCTTGCGGAAGGCCGTTTAGTGAACCTCGGTTGCGCAACAGGACATCCTTCATTTGTGATGAGCAATTCATTCAGCAACCAAACACTTGCTCAGATCGAATTGTGGGTGAACCACAGCAAGTATGAAAACAAAGTGTACGTTCTTCCTAAACACCTCGATGAAAAAGTTGCACGTTTGCACCTTGCAAAAATTGGTGTTGAGCTGGATGAACTGACTGATGCGCAAGCTGATTATCTCGGCATTCCGAAAGTTGGTCCGTTCAAACCTGAGCACTATCGTTATTAGTCCTGAACTTGTCGAAGGACAAATAAAATAAACAAGGCCCCGATTCAATTCGGGGTTTTTTATTTTATGTAACCGGCGATAGTAATTCTTTTCAACATCGTTGCGTCGCACACTTGTACAGTTGGAATTCTATTGAGATGTGGCTTACTGACGGCAAGTTCCAGAAACTCTTTGCGAATATTTAGCCATTCAACTTTTCCAAAGCTTAAAATGTTTTATATATCGAAAACCCACTTGAGCTTTGGAAAAGTTGAAGCGTGGTTTAAATCTTTAAATTTGTATTTCAAAATAAAATGCAATGGATTTTGTAGATTATTATAAAATATTAGGCATAGAAAAAAATGCTTCGCAGGATGATATCAAAAAAGCGTATCGAAAACTGGCAAGAAAACATCATCCAGACCTGAATCCGAACAATAAAGAAGCGCATAAATTATTCCAGCAAATCAATGAAGCCAATGAAGTGCTGAGCGATCCGGAGAAAAGAAAAAAATATGACGAGTATGGAAAAGACTGGAAACATGCCGAACAATTTGAAAAAGCCAAACACTCTTCATCACAACAACATTATGCAAACGAAGGCGGTCAAAATTTTTCAGGCGATTTTGATGAAGGAGGTTTTTCAGATTTTTTTGAGTCATTATTTGGCGGCGGTGGAAGAAGAACTTCACAAACAAAATTTCGTGGACAGGATTATAATGCAGAACTGCAATTAAATCTGACCGATGCTTACACAACACATCAGCAAACCATCACCATTGATGGCAAAAATGTGCGCATTACCATTCCTGCAGGAATTGAGAACGGGCAAAAAATAAAATTGAAAGGCTATGGAGCTCCGGGAGCTAACGGCGGGCCTAATGGTGATTTGTACATCACTTTTTCTATCACCAACAACACCAGATTCAAACGCGATGGGAATGATTTGCACACGACAGTGGATATCGATTTGTACACTGCATTATTAGGAGGAGAAATCATGGTTGACGCAATGAGCGGGAAAGTGAAATTGAAAGTAAATCCAGAAACGCAGAACGGAACAAAGATCAGGTTGAAAGGAAAAGGCTTTCCGGTTTATAAAAGCGAAGGACAGTTTGGGGATTTGTTTATTACTTATCATGTGAAGCTTCCAACCAACCTCACAGAAAAGCAAAAAGAATTATTCACTGAATTATCAAAGCTGTAACCAATAAAACAATCTTATGCCAGATCAAGATTTAATTTCTGTAACCGAGTTTTGCGAAAGTCATCATTTGCAATTTGGATTCATCGAATCACTACAGCAATATGGGTTGATTGAAATGACAACTGTTGAACAAACTTCGTTTGTGCATGACAGTGAGCTGCCAAAGCTGGAGCAATTTGCACGGCTGCATCATGAGCTTGATATTAATTTCGAAGGGATGGAAGCCATCACACATTTATTGCAGCGAATGGATGAAATGCATCATGAAATCATTAAGCTTAAAAACAAATTGAGCCTTTACGAAACTCATTAAGCTATTCTCTCTTCAGCCTGAAGCTTCACAAGATTACAACAGTACAAGTGAGTGACACAACGATGTCTAATATAGTTCCGCTGTTAGTCAACAAAAAATATTTTTCTGCAGATTAAACCTTTCAAATCTCCCAGTCACTTCTTCCATCAAGCTATTTATTGAAAATTTTGTTTTAAGATTTTATTGATTAAACCTGAAAGGTGATTTGTCGTCTTTTATATACAACTGTTTTTTGAAACAAATTTTAAAAATCTTAAAACTTAAAAAAATGAAAACGCTTTTTACTTTGACATCACTTGTGTCAATGACAATTACTGGCCTTGTTAGTTACAAGCTCTTTTCAAATTCACATTTTTATGCATCAGCAGCTTTGACTATTGCAAGTTATTTAACTGCATCGTTATTAGTCAGCGTACTGAGCACTAAAAAAATCAGCCTCTAATCATCTATTCTAAGTTTATGAAAAAACACTTCCCGAAAATGGCACAAGCATAGCATAACGTTTATGCATATCTCGCTTGTGCCATTGTTCTTTCCATCGTAATAACCCTCTATTTCAGCTTTTTACCTCCGCTTTTAAAATAAATTCAGCATCTACTACGTTTAATAGCAAAACCTAAAAACCTTATCGGGGATTTTACCAACCTTGAGAATGGTATAAATACGTTGCTTTACCTGATTGCATTGGGTAGCTTTATACCGTGCTCAGTAATCCAATTCCTTATTAAAAAAACAAAAGTCTATGGAAACCATTATGACTATTCTTCAGGCAGTGCAGCTCAATGCGCTGGAAGTGATAGCTGCGATTGTTGCTTTTTTTGTCGTCGGCTACTGGTATGGAAACCGCAAAACCGCTGCCATGCAAATGAGAGTTTTCAAATTAGAAAACGACATCCTTGAACTTCATGCCGAGCTTCTTTATGGAAAAGATGAAGCCAGAGTAATTGAAATCAGAAACACTGCAGAAAAAACCAAGAACGTAGCGAATTAATTTTACTTATTGTTATTGAGTTTTCGTCAGGGAAAAATTGATTGCAGGGAATTAAGCTCCCTGCTTTTTTATTTTATTGATGCAAAAAGCGAGGCTGCTTTTCCAGTCTTTTATTTCAACAGAATACACGGCACTGATTTTTGATTTGTCAAGCAAAGAATAATGAGGGCGTTTTGCGGGGGTAGGATATTGAGAAGTTGGGATCGGGTTAACTTTACAATTGCTTCCAATCATTTCTTTTATAGCAATAGCAAAATCGAACCAACTGATTTGACCTTGGTTGCTATAATTATAAATCCCCGGAGAAAATTTATTGCTTTTGATAATCTGAAGAATTACCTCTGCCAAATCTGCTGCATAAGTTGGTGATCCAATCTGATCATTGATTACACTGACTGATTCCTTTTCATTCATCAGGCGGATCATCGTCTTCACAAAGTTGTTTCCAAATTCAGAATAGACCCAGGATGTTCTGATGATGATTGTTTGTTCGTTATTTTTAAATGCAAGTTCCTCTCCTTTTAATTTGGATGCACCGTAAACATTGACGGAATTTGTCAGGTCATCTTCTTTTAAAGGCGTTGAAGAATTTCCATTAAAGACATAATCAGTAGATATGTGAACAAGGTTAGTATTAAAAGATTTGCATACTGCAGCAAGAAATCCAACAGCTTCGGCATTCATTAAAAAAGCGGCATCCTTGTCAGATTCGGCTTTGTCTACTGCTGTATATGCTGCGCAATTAATGCAAAAAGAAGGTTGATATTTTTGAAAGTATTCCTGAATTCTTTTTTTGTCATCTATCGGCATTTCATTTCGTGAAAGAAATATGAATTCATATTCAGGGAAATTCGCAGACGCGACCTGCAATTCTTTGCCAAGCTGACCGTTTGCGCCTGTCACTAAAATGATTGGCTTTTTCATGAAAAAGATTAATACGAAAAATGAAAATTGTTGATGCAGTTTTCAAAAGCGGGCAGTTCAAAATCTTTGGGCGAAACATTTATTTTATCCATCGGCACCTTCCAGTCGATATTCAAAGCAGGATCATTGTAAATAATGCCGGCTTCGCTTTCCTTGTTATAAAACTCATCACACTTATACATTACATCTGCTTCTTCGCTCAGAACAACAAATCCATGTGCGAAACCTTTCGGAACTAATAACTGCTTCTTATTTTCATCAGAAAGCTCAATGCTGTATGATTTGCCAAAAGTCGTTGAGCTTTTTCGCATGTCAATCACAACATCCAGTATATTTCCTTTTAATACCCTTACCAATTTTGTCTGCGCATAAGGTGGCTGCTGATAATGCAATCCACGAAGCACTCCATATTTTGAATGTGATTGGTTATCCTGCACGAACTTCAAGTCAATTCCATTTTTTTGGAAGAGCCTTTCATTATATGATTCAAAAAAATAACCTCTCTCATCTTTGAAAACAGCAGGTTCAAAAATTTTCAGACCAGGAAAATCTGTAGGAATAAAAGGCATTAAGAATATAAATTTATAGTAGTGAGATAACTTTATCTTTTCACGTATTGATCATCATAATATTTCTGATAGTCGCCTGAAGTGACATGCTTCACCCAATCTTCATTCTGCAAATACCAGTCAACTGTTTTTTCAAGTCCTTCTTCAAATTGAAGCGATGGCTTCCATCCGAGTTCTTTATTCAATTTTGTTGCATCAATTGCATATCGCAAATCGTGGCCCGGCCTGTCTTTCACATAGGTTATCAATTTTGCAGATTCACCATCCGCCCTTCCCAATTTTTTATCCATGATGCTGCAGAGCAAATTTACAATATCAATATTCTTCCATTCATTAAAACCGCCAACGTTATATTTCTCTCCAATTTTTCCCTTGTGAAAAATAGTATCTATTGCTCTTGCATGATCATTTACCCAAAGCCAGTCGCGCACATTTTCCCCTTTGCCATAAACAGGAAGTGGCTTATTATTCTTGATGTTGTTAATCATTAATGGGATCAGTTTTTCGGGAAAGTGGTGTGAGCCATAATTGTTAGAACAATTTGACATGATCACCGGCAAATCATAAGTGTGATGATATGCCATCACAAAATGATCGGAAGAAGCTTTTGATGCAGAGTAAGGAGAACGTGGGTCGTAAGGTGTTTCTTCTGTGAAAAAACCTTCTTTGCCAAGAGATCCATATACTTCATCAGTTGAGACATGATAAAATAATTTGCCATCCATTTTATTTTTCCATTGTTTCACAGAGACGTTCAACAACGATGCAGTTCCCAACACGTTTGTTTTCACGAATGCAAGCGGATCTATAATAGATCTGTCTACGTGGCTTTCTGCTGCGAGATGAATGATTCCATCAAATTGATATTGAGAAAAAAGTTCGCTCATGCGCGTCTCATCAATAATGTCACCTTTTTCAAATTTATAATTTGGCTCATGTTCAATATCTCGAAGATTTTCAAGATTGCCTGCATAAGTAAGCGCATCCAGATTGACGATAAAATATTGAGGATATTTTTTTACAAATAACCGCACAACATGTGAGCCGATGAAACCAGCTCCTCCGGTGATCATTATTTTTTTTGTATAGTCAGCCATTATAAGCTCCAATATTTTCTGTTAATAATTTTGTTTCTGTAAATTCCTTTCAAGTCAGCTATCAATGCATGCTCTTTGGTAATAGACACAAAATATGCGTCGTCTAATTTTTTGTAATCATAATGCGGCAGTGTTATAATTACAGCATCATAATCCATCGCCGGTTGCTTAGTAAGATGCAGGCCATATTGCTTATATACCTCGTCTGCGATTGCATACGGATCTTCAATATCAACCGAAATATTAAAAGCCTGCATTTCTTTGACGGTGTCTATGATCTTTGAATTTCTTATATCCCTGACATTTTCTTTGAACGAAACACCTTTCACTAATACTCTCGGCTCATTGGCACTTTTCAGAACATGTGTGATGACTTTTCGGGCTACATATTTAGCCATGTCGTCATTGATAATCCTTGATGATGAAATCACTTTTGATTCATAGCCAAGAGCTGCAGCTTTGTGTGTTAAATAATACGGATCAACGCTGATGCAATGACCTCCTACTAATCCCGGTTGAAATTTCAAAAAATTCCATTTTGTAGAAGCAGCTTCTATCACTTCATAAGTATTCACATTCATGCGGTCAAAAATCATTGACAATTCATTCATCAGTGCAATATTCAAATCGCGCTGAGCATTTTCTGTAATCTTTGAAGCTTCAGCTACTTTAATAGAAGAAGCTTTATAAATCTCAGCATCGATTACTAATCTGTATATATCAGCGATATTTTGCAATGCTTCTTCATCACAACCCGAAACAACTTTAGCAACATTTCTAACATGATGCTGTTTATCACCAGGGCTTATTCTTTCAGGTGAATAACCTAATTTAAAATCTTTGCCGGCTTTAAGACATGAAAATTTTTCAAGCAAAGGAAGGCATTCTTCTTCGGTACAGCCGGGGTAGGTTGTCGATTCATACACCACATAATCTCCTTTTTTTAAAGCCTTCCCGACAATTTCGGAAGCATGAAACAAAGAACTCAAATCCGGTGCATTGTATTTATCAACCATCGTAGGCACTGCAACTAAAAAGAAGTGCGCTTGTCTCAACTCATTTGAATCATTGGTGAAAAGAATATCCTTATCTATAAAATCATTTGCTTCAACTTCATTATTCTGATCAATGCTTTTTTTCAACATCTCAACCCTTTCATCGCTGATATCAAATCCGATAACTGAAATTTTTTTTGCAAATGCTAATGCAATCGGAAGCCCAACATAACCCAGCCCAATCACAGCGAGTTTTGCTTTTTTCTCAATTAGTTTAGTATACACTTAGTTATTAAAATTCATTCACAAAAGCCGAAAGGTAAATAGAATTTATCAGCAGCTCTCACGTTATTTGCTGCTCACAAATTCTTTTGGCAATTTGCGCCACTCATCTGGTGGCAAAGATTTAAAATATTCATAGGTAACCTTCAAACCTTCACCACGCTTCACTTTTGGCTGCCATCCTAAAATTTCTTTTGCTTTGGTAATGTCCGGCTGTCTCTGTTTCGGGTCATCAACAGGCAAAGGTTTATGAATAATTTTTTGAGAAGTTTTTGTTAGTGCAATTATTTCTTCGGCAAATTCTTTTAAAGAAATTTCGTCAGGATTTCCGATGTTCACTGGCAAATGATAGTCGCTCAAAAGCAAGCGATAAATGCCTTCCACCAAATCATCGACGTAACAAAAAGAACGGGTCTGGCTTCCATCGCCGAACACAGTTAAATCTTCGCCACGCAAAGCCTGACCGATAAACGCAGGCAACGCTCTTCCATCATTCAGGCGCATGCGCGGGCCGTAAGTATTAAAAATGCGAATGATCCTCGTTTCAAGTCCGTGGAAATTATGATAGGCCATTGTGATGGCTTCCTGAAAACGCTTTGCTTCATCATACACACCGCGTGGGCCAACAGGATTTACATTGCCCCAATATTCCTCATTTTGAGGGTGCACTAATGGATCACCGTAAATTTCAGAAGTTGATGCCACCAATATTCTCGCTTTTTTATTCTTTGCTAACCCAAGACAGTTATGCGTTCCAAGAGAACCTACTTTCAAAGTCTGAATTGGGATTTTTAAATAATCGATAGGACTTGCAGGAGATGCAAAATGGAGAATGTATTTGATCTCGCCGGGAACATGAATAAATTTGCTCACATCATGATGATAAAATTCAAAATGCTGAAGCTTGAAAAGATGTTCAATATTTCTCAGATCGCCTGTTATGAGATTATCCATGCCAATGACATGATAGCCTTCTTTGATAAACCGATCGCATAAATGAGATCCCAGAAACCCGGCTGCACCTGTAATGAGGACACGATCTTTGGTCATGAATCTGATTATTTATGATAAACCCCGTTGGTTGGTATTGCTGTTGTTCTACCAACACTTTCATAATAAAATCCAAGCTCTTTGATAGCAGCAATATCAAACAGGTTGCGGCCATCAAAAATCACTTTCGATTTAAGGTTAGTGACTATCTTCAAAAAATTAGGCGTGCGGAATTCGTTCCATTCAGTGGCAATAATGAGGGCATCCGATCCTTTCAAAGCATCGTACTGATTTTCTGAATATTCAATTTTATCGCCGACAACTGCTTTCACATTATTCATTGCTTCTGGATCGAAAACGCTCAACTGTGCTCCTTCTTTCAGCAATGCTTCAATAATATATAGTGATGGTGCTTCGCGAATATCATCCGTATTAGGTTTAAATGCAAGACCCCAAAGCGCAAACTTTTTCCCTTTGAGGTTATTGTCGAAATACCTTTTGATTTTTGGGATGAGATGTAATTTTTGCTTTTCATTCACGTCCATCACAGCATTCAAAATTTTGAATTCATAATTCACATCCTTGGACGACTTCACCAATGCCTGAACGTCTTTCGGAAAACAAGAACCACCATATCCGATACCAGGAAATAAAAATCTTTTTCCAATCCTTTCATCACTTCCAACTCCACGGCGGACCATATCAACATCTGCGCCAAGGCGCTCACATAGCTGAGCTATTTCATTCATGAAAGTAATTTTTGCAGCAAGAAAAGAATTAGCTGCATATTTAGTGAGCTCAGCAGAACGCTCGTCCATAAAAATAATGGGGTTGCCCTGGCGGACAAAAGGATTGTATAAATCTTCCATTACTTTTTTCGCTCTTTCGGAAGAAGTTCCTACGACTACTCTATCCGGCTTCATGAAATCATCTACGGCTACACCTTCCCGTAAGAACTCAGGATTTGATACCACATCAAAATCACCTTTATAGTTTTTTGAAATGGCATCGCGAACTCTTTCCGCAGTTCCGACCGGCACTGTGCTTTTATCTACTATTACTTTGTAATCTGTCAGGATTTTACCCAAATGGTCAGCTACGCCAAGCACATATTTCATATCTGCTGAACCATCAGCCCCGGGCGGCGTAGGCAACGCAAGAAAAATGATCTGTGCATCTTTCACTCCTTCTTCAAGGTTTGTGGTAAAGCGCAAACGCTCTTCTTTTAAATTTCGGAGGAACAATTTTGAAAGACCAGGCTCATAAATAGTGATCTCACCATTAGAGAGCTTTTCAACCTTTGTTACATCTATGTCCACACAGGTTACGTCATTTCCAGTCTCTGCAAAACAAGTACCTGTCACTAATCCAACATAGCCGGTACCTACTACTGCAATTTTCATACTTTACTTGATTTTATAAGACATAAGGTCAATGATTAATAAATTCCAGAACAGATGAACTGATATAGTTCAATTGTTCTTCTTCCAGTTCTGTATGCATCGGCAAGGAAATCACTCTTTCAGTAAGCCAATCGGTGGCAGGCAAATTATAAGATGAGCCGCCAAATTTAGCAAACATTTCCTGACGATGAGCAGGCACGGGGTAATAAATCATGGAAGGAATATTTTTTGTCGCCAAAAATTCATTCAGTTTATCTCTATCCACATTTTCAAGAATCAAAGTGTATTGATGAAAAACGTGAGTACCATATTTTGCTCTGTAAGGGACCGTTATTTTCGGATGATCAACAAAAGCCTTGTCATAATAATCCGCAGCTTTTCTTCTCGCATCAATATATTCATCCAAATTTTTCAGTTTTATATTCAGCACAGCAGCCTGAATGGTATCCAACCGGCTGTTACAACCCACCATTTCATGGTAATAGCGTTTTTGTTGCCCATGATTGGCAATCATTTTCAGCTTGTTAGCTAACGCATCATCATCAGTGAATATTGCACCACCGTCTCCATAACAGCCCAAATTCTTTGAAGGAAAAAATGAGGTGGTGCCGATTGTTCCGATGGTTCCTGTCTTTTTCATCGTCCCATCACTAAAAGTATAATCAGAGCCGATTGCCTGCGCATTGTCTTCAATCACAAAAAGGTTATGCTTTTTTGCAATTTTCATGATTTCTTCCATCGGAGCAGCATGACCATAGAGGTGAACCGGTACAATAGCTTTAGTCTTAGGTGTGATGGCTTTTTCTATTGCTTCCGGGCCGATGCAAAAAGTTTTTTTATCGACCTCAACAAATACAGGTTTTAATCTCAGCAAAGCAACCACTTCTGTTGTAGCAACATAAGTAAAAGATGGCGTGATCACTTCATCGCCCGGCTCAAGACCTAATGCCATCATAGAAATCTGAAGCGCGTCTGTTCCGTTTGCACATGTGATAACATGTTTTGAACCGAGATATGCAGCTAAATTATTTGCAAATTCGCCAACAGGTTTTCCATTTATAAAAGCTGTACTGTCGAGTACTCCATGAATTGCAGTATCTACTTCATTTTTTATTTTCAGGTACTGCTGCTTCAGGTCAACCATTTGAATTGGCCTCATAGATTTTTTTTAGCGGCCACAAACCTACTGCAAAAAAATCGTTTATCCAATGCTTTGAATCAGCATCACCTAAACTTAAAGAATGGCTTTATCTTTATAAATATTTATCAGGAAAATGGGGATTATCTTCTACAATATTTTTTTGGTGTTATACAGGATTGGCGCACGATTGCTAAGCCCATGGAATAATAAAGCGAAGTTGTGGCTAACGGGCAGAAAAGATGTATTTGAAAAAATAAAATCATCAGGAATTTCAGCTCAACCAAATGTTATCTGGATGCACTGTGCTTCGCTTGGCGAATTTGAACAAGGAAGGCCTGTGATAGAGAAAATAAAAAAAGATTTTCCTGCTCATAAAATCCTGCTTACTTTTTTTTCTCCTTCCGGTTATGAAACAAAAAAAGATTATAAAGGAGCAGATTATATTTTTTATCTGCCGTTCGACTCAAAAAACAATGCAAGAAAATTTATTGAGATCACCAAACCAAAGCTTGTGCTTTGGGTGAAATATGAATACTGGTTTTACTATCTCGATGAATTGAAAAAAGAAAATGCCCCTGTAATATTAATCTCAGGAATATTTCGCGAAGGGCAGATATTTTTCAAATGGTACGGTAGCCTTCACCGTTATATGCTGCAATGTTTTCAATATTTATTTGTGCAAACAAATGAAGCAAAACAATTGCTTGCATCAATCGGTTTGTCAAATAACGTTGATACAAGTGGCGACACAAGATTTGACAGGGTGATTGAAATTGCAGAACAATTTGAACCAATTGATATCATCGAAAAATTTTGCAGCAATAATAAAGTGATTGTTGCCGGAAGCACCTGGGAAGAAGATGAGGAAGAGCTTGACCATTTCGCTAATAAAAATAAAGAGATAAAATTTATTATTGCGCCACATGAGATTGATGAAGAAAGATTAAAAGAAGTTGAATCGTTGTTCAGAAACTGCATCAGGTTTTCACAGTTTCAAAAATCAATGAACGATAACCGATCGCTAACGACTGAGCTAAAGTCAACAAACGTTTTGATCATTGACAACATCGGCATGCTTGCACAATTATATAAATATGCCACTATAACTTATGTTGGTGGCGGTTTTGGAGATGATGGTGTTCATAATGTGCTGGAAGCTGCGGTATATGGGAAGCCTGTTGTGTTCGGCCCTGTGATAGAAAAATATATTGAAGCAGTTGAGCTTGCTGATAGCGGCGGTGGTTTTGTAATAGATAGTGCTTTGGAAGCCGAAGAAACTTTCAATCGGTTATTAAAAAATGAGGAAGAATATGCAGATGCATGCAAAGCTTCAAAAGATTATGTGAATTCACAGCGAGGCGCAACCGAAAAGATTATCAGGTTTATTCAGGAGAAACGCCTTTTGACCAATTGATAAAAATGTTTGGAAGATTCTTTGGTCTCATCCCAACCTAATTTCAATTTCAATTCTCTTTCAATCCAATATTCGGCTTCTGGCAAAATGCGGAAATTATTAATTGTCTTCAGGCTTCTTTCATACATCGCTTCATCGCCTCGGAAAAGCTCGCTGATGAAAACATAACGGTCATTAATGCCGATAGCTTTCTTCAAATCTTTCACGGGCTCGCCTTTTAATGATGAAGCCAATTCGGCAACATCTGATTTCAATCTGTCATTCAGCGATTCGGCATAACTGCCAATCACATCATTCAAGTCTTTGGGCTGCTCCTGATGCGAGAGTGTTGGAATTTCTCTTAATGGGTCGAAATGCCATCCGTTTTGCTCTTTCTTTTTCGGCTCGATGATGATTTGCTTTATCTCGACTTCCTTAATTTCTTCTTCTTTCGTCTCAAGCACTATTTGTTGAACCGTTGTGATTTTTGCGGATGATGGCATCACAACTGCTACTTTTGCAGTGCTTAAAGTGGATCCGGGTTTATTAATGGAATGAGACAGTTCTGATTCTATCTGTTTGATGGTAGATAGCATCTGCGAGTGAGGAACATTTTTTTCAAATTGTTCTTTCAGTTTGGTAATAAGTTGACCTAATCTTTCCATATTTATTTTTACCGGATTATTAAAGGATATCGCTTTTATAAAATTAAAACAAATTAAGAACTTAACACAGTAATAATGTTCATTGAACCTCACATAAAAAACGAAAAGCGCGGATGGATAGAAGTTATCTGCGGTTCCATGTTCTCAGGAAAGACTGAAGAACTCATCCGCAGGTTAAAACGTGCTACCATTGCAAACCTTGAAACAAGAATTTTCAAGCCTTCCATTGATATACGATATCATCATCAGAATATTGTTTCGCATGATGAGAATGCCATTCAATCATTGCCTGTTGACAGCTCACAAAAAATTATTTCGCTTTCTGAAAACGTGGATGTGGTGGCTATCGACGAGGCGCAGTTCTTTGATGAACAATTACCCGAAACCTGCGAGCAGCTTGCGTTGCGAGGCATACGGGTAATTGTGGCTGGCCTGGATATGGATTATTCCGGAAAGCCTTTTGGCCCAATGCCTGATATGCTTGCCAGGGCAGACTATATAACCAAGCTTCATGCCATTTGCATGAAATGTGGAAACATCGCTAACTATTCTTATCGCAAATCAACTAATAATGAACAGCTTTTGCTTGGCGAAAAAGATTTGTATGAACCAAGGTGCAGGGATTGTTTTTATAAAGGAGAAGACGCGTGAGCAACTTGGAAATTTAATTTCTTAGCAATACGTTAAAATTGAGGGTATATGTCTTTTTGGAAGTTATCATAATCAATTGGCTTGAGAAATAAATATTCATCATCCTGCTTTTTGAAAACATATTCGCTCCAGAATTTTTCATCATCCATAGTCACGGATGGCTCTAAAAAATCAAAATCTTCGCCCCAGCTTGAAAGGTTTTTGAAATCTTCCTGCATTTCTTCAACATGAAAATAATAACTACTGTCTCCATGATGTTTTGGGTATGTCCATTGATAAATTTTCAGGCCATTAGGCAGGTATAAAAAATAATAAAGTCTTCTTTCACGATTTTTGTTTACAACCTTAACTGCGGATATTACATATTTTTTTGAGTGCGGATAGATTAAAGGATAATTTTCCGGATGGTTTAATGTATATGTTTTGGTAAACTCCTGAGAATATTTGACTTTTAAAAATTGAACTAAGGGGATAAAAACCGACTGGCTTATATAATTTTCATATGCTTTGTTTATTGAGCTTTTAATCTCTTGTTTCTTGTATGCAACCAGCCATGGTTGTCCAACGAACTCTCTATAATGCACATTTTGCAAAGTCTGTTTATATGGCATTTTTTCTTTGCTAAGCGACTTTATGAATGATGTAATTTTTCTCAATCCGTTACCATGAATATCATATCTATTTACTTTTTCTCCTGTTTCTTCAAATATCATTTCCTGAACTTTTTCAAAATCTATTTCACTTGCCGCTGAAGGAACAGGGTGAAATATTGAGTTATCGGTAAAAAATTTTTTCCTACTATAAATATTTTCAATTTTTGACATAGCCTCGCGCTCATCGCCCTCTTCATGACAGACTAAACTATCTTGTATATTCCAGTTGTTATCATGAAATACTCCCAGAAATGTAAATGACAGGTAATTAATTATCTTTTCTTCAATTAATTGTTTTAATTCCTTGCTACGATAAGTCCCATCTCCATTGTCGATGAGATAATCCATTTCATTTGCATCACCACTTCTATAACTACTATAGCTTTTACCAGTCACATAGAAATGATAAAAATTTTCAAACTCGGCCATGTTAGAAGAGTGCATTGTATACCCAAAAAACTTTTTTCCGGTTTCATCAAAAAAACCACTTTTGAATCCTTTCAATAAATCATCATCGTAAAATAATTTCAGTATTTCAAGTACTTCCACAAAACAAAGTTTATAATTCAATTTAAAATTAGGTTTTACCTTTAACATTCTTCATGCAAAAAATATTAACCCTTTTCAAAAAAGATGTGCTGCTGGAAGTGCGCCAGCAATATACTTTCTATGGCATATTGCTATATGTCGCTTCAACTATTTTTGTTCTCTATCTCGCGATGGGGCAGCCAGAATCACATGTATGGAACGGGCTTTTCTGGATGATTCAATTGTTCATCAGCGTGAATGCAATTGCAAAAAGTTTTTTGCAGGAAAGCAAAGGGCGCATGCTTTATTTCTATTCCATCGCAGGCTCGAGAGATTTTATTATTGCGAAACTACTTTTCAACTTGGTGCTGATGCTGATAATGAGCATCGTGAGCTTGCTGCTTTTTCAGTTGATGCTTGGCGACCCATTAAATAATCCATTGAAATTTATTTTCATCAGTTGCTTTGGTGGGATGAGCCTGAGCCTCGTGTTCACTTTCATTGCTGCCATTGCAGCACGCGCACAACATAATGCAGCGCTCATGGCCATCATGGGCTTTCCGTTGATCATTCCGCAATTATTATTGTTGATGCGATTATCAAACATTGCATTTGCAAATGTTTTTCAAAGCGGGCTTCCTTCTATCGTTTTATTATTAGCAGCTCTTGATGCAATGGTGATTATTCTTTCTATTATTTTATTTCCTTTTTTGTGGAGAGATTAAAAAATAAAATTATTTCTTGACTAAACATCTTATCCAAAAATATTTTTTTATCCATCCATACCAGAAATTTGCCATTCCACCGAATGCCTTGTCTGAAGGCAGCTTTTTTTAGTTTTATTTGTCTTCTTACGTTATCCAATTACTGATCAAATCTAACATCATGAGAAAATTTCAATTTCTTCTAGGAATAATTTTATTCCATAGTGTTTTACTGAATGCGCAAACAAAAGAAATCACAGGAAAAGTTATCGATGCAAAAGATGAAAGCCCGCTCGGAGGCGTGACCATTACCTCAAAAGGTAGCAAAGGTGCTGTGCTGTCCAATACTGATGGAACCTTCACAATTAAAGTGAATGATAAATCAAGCGTTCTTCATTTCAGCTATATCGGTTATGAAAGCAAGGATATTCCGATTAATTCTATTTCAGGCACATTAGCAATCTCTTTGCAAGCATCACAAAAAGCATTGAGCGAAGTAGTAGTAGTGGGTTATGGAAAGGCGCTTAAAAAAGATTTGACAGGGTCTGTATCAAAACTCGCTTCAAAAGAAGTGGAAAATTTTCCTGCGCCAAGTTTCGAGTCAGCTATTCAGGGTAAAGCACCCGGCGTAGTAGTTGCATCAGGCAGCGGTAAACTTGGCCAGGCTATCCAGATAAATATTCGTGGTATATCTTCTATTTCTGCAGGCAGCCAGCCATTATATGTTGTGGATGGATTACCAATAACCACTGCTAGTGTTTCAGACGGAACAAATGATGATACTAATCCCCTTGCTGATATCAACCCAAACGACATTGAATCAGTAGAAGTTTTAAAAGATGCATCTGCTGCCGCAATTTATGGAGCCAGGGCTTCAAATGGCGTTGTATTAATAACAACAAAAAAAGGCAGGAACGGGCAAAAAACAACCATTGAATTAAACATCAGCCACGGCGTGAGCAACCCTGCACGAAAGCTTCATTTTCTGGATGCAAAACAGTATGTCGGACTGATGGAACAATCGGCCATTAATGACGGCACTTATGATTTTAATAATCAATTAAGCGGTTATGCAACCCTTGATGATGCAATCAATGATTACAAAACAAATGTGTATGAGCCTGTGCTGGATCAATACTCCCTTGGCACTGATTGGCGCAACTTTGCCGTGAACTCGAATTGGCAACAACAGTTGTATCACAAAAACGCACCTAACAATCAAATCAATCTTTCAGCTACCGGCGGCACTGAAAAAACACGTTTTTTTGTTTCAGGTTTTTACAATGATCAGAGCGCTATTGTTATCAACAACAGATTCCGGCGTTATGGCACCAGATTCAATATTGATCATAATGCAACAGATAAATTATTGTTCGGCCTCAACCTGGCAGTGGACAGATCGCAGCTCGACAGAATTACAAACGACGATGCTTTTTCAACACCAGGCCAATTGGTTGCTCAATTACCAATTTCACCACTAACTGATCCTGTAACCGGGTTGCCAAACAGCCAAACCCTTTACCCGAGCGGCATTTTCGATGCATTGTATGATTTTGACAAACAGGTAACTTTCAGGACTATCGGCAATGCTTATGCGAATTATAAAATACTTCCATCATTGTCATTTCAATCTGAAGTGGGTGCTGACATATTAAATTTAACTGAAACAGAATTTGCAGGAAAAGAATCTCAAGATGGAGGAGGAATAGGAAAAGGATCCACTGTTATATCACAAAGCGTTTCCCTGAACACTAATAATTATTTTACTTATAACCCTCAGCTAAGTGATGAAAGCAAGCTGAATGTTGTTTTAGGCATGAGCTATCTGCAGAATGATTACGTTCACACGTTCGCACAAGGAGAACAATATCCATCAGATGCTGTAAAAAACCTGAATGGTGCGACCAGCATTACCGGTGCAGCTACAACTAATAACAGATACACATTCTTATCGTATTTTTTGAGAGGGAACTATTCTTATCTCGGCAAATATCTTTTATCTGTGAGCGGAAGAATTGATGGATCATCGAGGTTTGGCCCTTCAAACAAATATGGAACATTCCCCGCTGCTTCTGTGGGGTGGATCATATCTGATGAAAGTTTCTTAAAAAACAATTCAGTACTTAGTTTTTTAAAACTGAGAGCAAGCTACGGGCTAACAGGTAATTCAGAAATTGGTGAACAACAGTTTCGTTCTTTATATACAGTGTCTAACTATCCAAATCTTCCCGGATTTATTCCGTCGCAACTTGGAAATCCAAGCTTAAGATGGGAGAAAAGTAAGCAGTTTGATCTGGGGCTCGATTTCGGTTTTCTTAAAAACCGGATAACAGGAGAAATAGATTATTATCAAAAACATTCCACTGACCTTTTACTTAATGTAAATATCCCGGCTACAACTGGATACTATAATTCGACCACAGGCGTAGCCAGCCAATATAAAAATCTAGGCACACTTGATAACAGCGGCGTAGAATTTTTGCTTAACACAAAAAACATTGATGGCGCATTTAAATGGAGCACTTCTTTCAACCTTGCTTATAACAAAAACAAAGTCGGGAATATTGATGGCCAGGTTATAGAAAGCGCTGACGGCTTGCAAAGAGCTGTGCAGGGTTATGCTATCGGTTCCTTTTACATGCAGAAATTTGTTGGTGTAGATAAAGCAACAGGTGATGCTCTTTATCTGGATGCGCAGGGAAAAACCACGAATGATTATACACAGGCAGCCCGTATGGTAGTTGGCAAATACGCACCTGATTTTACGGGAGGGTTTACAAATACTTTTTCATACAAAGGTTTTGACCTAAGTGTTTTTTTCTATTTTGTCACAGGCAACAATGTATATAATGCTGCGGGAAGATTTATGAGTGATGGGTTTTATAACGGATGGGACAATCAGACAATAAACATGTTGGATAGCTGGAAAAAACCCGGAGATGTGACCAATGTGCCAAGAACAGGATATTACTGGGGATCAGGTACCAGAAATTCAACGGAATGGTTATATAAAGGCGATTATATCCGTTTAAAGAACGTCACTTTAGGATATACCATTCCAAAATCAATCAGCTCGTCTCTGAAAATTTCTTCCGCAAGATTTTATATTGGCGGTGTTAACCTTTGGACAGCTGCAAAATATCCGGGCGATCCTGAAGTGAATACAAACGTGGTGAATAACATCGCGGGCGGAGAAGATTTCTATACTATCCCTCAGGCAAAGACAATCACTGTTGGTTTAAATATTAAATTTTAATCCTTATCCATTAACGTCTAAATAAACAAAAATGAAAAAGTTATTTTATATTTTCTCTATATTATTTACGTTATTTATTGCACCGGCGTGCAATAAAAAATTAGATGTATTGCCGCAAAATAGTGTAACGCCCAACCAGATTACAACATCTTCAGATGTAGAAGCGCTCTTATTCGGCGGATACGAACTACTTCAAAATTATGGGGCATTTGGTGAACAGTTCATGCTTGTGCCAGATTTGTTCGCATCTGATGATCAGGTTAATTGGGTGGGCACTTATCCGGAATACAAGGATATCGAGAACAAACAGATTGTGAGCACGAATTATGTTGCGGCCAGCCTGTGGGGCAACAGCTACAAAATCATCAATATTGCAAACACTGTGTTGGATAAGTTAAGCTTGGTTGACACTGCAGACAGAGCAACAGTTGAAGGCGAAGCGAGGTTTA
>Ga0209060_10002204_pt1 | contig 18615 bp, 19 predicted proteins | sample Coa_R1_8_FD_187155 | JGI IMG/M metagenome (GOLD analysis project Ga0209060, IMG submission 187155) | Surface soil microbial communities from Centralia Pennsylvania, which are recovering from an underground coalmine fire - Coalmine... | ecosystem: Environmental > Terrestrial > Soil >...
CGGTGCTGACGGTGGCCTATGTCGGAAGCCAGGGCCGCAACCTGTTTCTGCGTTCCTGGACGAACGGCATCGTGGGAGTGACGACAAACCCGACTACAGGCATCGGCACGCCTATTCTGCAATTCGGCCCTCGCTTCGCTCAGATCGACTATAAGACCAGCGGCGGCACGGATCACTATGACTCGTTACAGACTACGTGGAACCGCCGTTTCGCCAACGGGCTCACAGCTGGTCTCCAGTGGACCTATGGCCATAGCATCGGGGACACCGGCGGATCCAACGAGGCACAGACTACCCAGAACCCCTTCAACTTCGAGCAAGACCGCGGAAACAACGCCTTCGACGTGCGGCAAAGTGTAAACGTGTCAGCCTTGTACCAGCTTCCGTTCAAGCTGAGCAGCAAAGCCGCCAAGTTCGTGGCGGGCGGCTGGGAAGTCGGCGGGATCGCGAATGCGCGCACGGGCCTGCCGATGGACATTACCTTGACCCGGCCCGATATCGTGTACCAGATCAACGGCACCAATCAGTACGTATCTTCGCCAATCGTGACCGGAGGCGTGGTGCAAACCACAGCAGTCATCAACAATCCGTATGGCGGAGCATTCCGCAGTAATCGGCGACCCAGTGTGGTTCCGGGAGTTGACCCGTTCCTTCACACGGGTGACGCCCGGTATTTCCTGAACCCGGCCGCGTTTACCATCCCCACACCGGGCAGCTTCGGCAACCTCGGACGATATCCCATACATGGACCGGCGCTGAGCCAGTTGGATTTCACGCTTCATAAACAATTCAAAATCGACGAGAAGCGGAATGTCGAATACCGGGCGGAGTTCTACAACATCCTGAATCACGCGAATTTCGCCAATCCCCCGGCCACGGCCGCGAACGCACTGTCAACCAGTTTTCAACCGGGACAGCCGTTCTCGGCTTCGTCAGCGGGGGCAGCATTTGGAGTATTCAACTCGACGGTCAGCAAAGATGTGGGATTGGGCGCCCAACGGCAGATTCAGATGTCTCTGCGGTTTAACTTTTAGATCGACACGCAAACTCCCCCGCGGGAGGTGGTGCTCAACCGGAGAGCCGCCTCCCGCTTTTTTTGAGCGAGGAGGCATTTCCGGGGACTGCCTAGCGTAACGGAAGATCCTTGATGGCTTTCTTCAGAGCTTCTGCTTCTCGTTGAGGCCACACCTGGCCGCGAGAGGCGTTATATTCGCGCTGGAAATCTTCCATCGCCGAAACCAGCCGGTTGAATTTTTCTTCAAACCGGCGTCGCTCCTCCTGACTCTGAGGAGTCGCTGCGTGCTGCTGGACCGCCGCCTGAGCAGCGGCAATGGCTTCAACCATCTCGGCCCGCCGGACCGGATCAACCTGCGCGTGGAAAAGCCCGAGTACAATCCACCATGCTGCCAACACAACCTACTCCACACATGGCACAGCCATGCTAATGGAAGAATACCGGTTTGTAACCAAACTGTAAAGACCGCCAAGGGACATGGACCATCTGGTACCGAAGAAGAGTGCGTTCGGAGACGGGTTCAACCGGCTCGAGTATCGGCGTTTTATTTCGAACGCATTGATGCAGTTACAAGCAGCTCTTAACCGCGCAGTCATGATTTCGTAACATTCGTTGATTTAAGCTCAATCTTAAACCTCGAGACTGCAGTTGTGCCAAGGCGATTTTTAGCGCGCCGCACGTGTCGAAAGGATTCCGGCAGAAGGTTGTTGAGCCAGGCGAGTTCGACGAATCGCAGGGCTTCAGTTTTCGAACCGAGGAGGGATAGAATTCAAGGCTCTATGAACAGCCGCCTACGAAGATTCGCCCTGGCGATTGCCTGCACCCTGGTGCCCGCCGCCAAAGGCCAAGATTCCGCTCCGGCTACCAACAGCCAGACGATGGAGATCCAGCAACTGCGAAAGCAGCTGGAGCAGCAGCAGAAGCAAATCGAAGAGTTGCGCGCAACTCTGGAGGCGCAGCAAGTGGTGCTGGAGAAAGCTGCCGCAGCAGCCGAGAGACTGGCGGAGCCGGAACACAAAGCGCCCAACATCGGGGAAGTGGCTTCGACGACGCCGATCATCCCGCGTGGGCTGGCGCCGGTCGCGACCGCCGCGACGCCGGTGCTCGCGCCTCCGCAAGCCGCGGCTGAGCCGAGTTCGCCGCTGCAGGTTCACATTGGGGATGCTACCATCACCCCGGTCGGGTTCATGGACATCACGAACACGTTCCGGAGCACCAACGCCGGTACGAGCCTGCAGACGAACTTCGGGAGTATTCCGTACAACAATACGGTCCAGGGGCGGCTGACTGAAGACAAATGGAGCGCCGAGAATTCGCGGCTGGGGCTGCGCGTGGATGCAAAAGTAAAAGGCGCCAACGTGCTGGGATATTTCGAAGGCGATTTTGTGGGTGGGGTTGCCGGAAACAACACACAGGTTTCCAGCAACAGCATGCTGTTCCGGATCCGTCAATATTACGTCGATGTGCGAAGAGGCTTCTGGGAGGTGCTGGCAGGCCAAGCCTGGAGCATGCTGCTGCCGAACCGCCGCGGCATGGGGCCCCTTCCGGCGGACCTGTTCTACACGCAAGTCGTGGACGTCAACTACACAAATGGCCTATTCTGGGGTCGAATTCCCGGGATTCGTTTCATCGGCCATCCCAGCAAGACAGTAGCTTTCGGTGTCGCGCTCGAGAACTCGAGTCAATATTTTGGCGGTTCCGGCGGCGGCGGCATCCCGACCCTGCCGACGGCCTTCGCCAGCAATTCCGGTTTTAACACGCAGATCGATAATTCCGTGAACAACGACCGAACGGTGGCGAATGTCCATCCCGACATCATCGCCAAGTTCACGGTGGATCCGTCCTCCCGCTTCCATTTCGAACTGGGGGGGATGGAAGATACGGTCCGGTTGTTCAACCCGGTAACGAATCAACATTTTACTCGGGCGGGCGGCGGGGGGACCCTGACCGTCAATGCCGAACTCGTCAAGAACTTCCGCTTCATCACTGCTAATTACATGAACGACGGCGGCGGCCGTTATATCTTCGGCGCGGCCCCAAACTTCATCGTTCGGGCCGATGGCAGTCCATCGCTGGTGCGTTCGGCCTCGACCGTATCGGGCTTTGAAGCGACTATCGGCAATTTCGCTCCCTATATTTATTACGGCGGCGTTTACATCGGGCGGAACACGGCACTCGATGCGAATGGCACGACACCCATCGGGTACGGCTACGCCGGTTCTCCGAACAGCCAGAACCGCACCATTCAGGAAGGAACGATTGGCTGGACTCATACGCTCTGGCGCGATGGAAAGTACGGTGCCTTGCAATGGATGGGGCAGTACGCCTATCTCTTTCGCAACCCCTGGTTCAAGACGGCCGGTGCTCCGAAGAGCGCGCATGAAAACGCGATCTGGTTCAACTTGCGGTACGTTTTACCCGGAACCGCTCCGACGATTCAGTATTAGCGGATTCGACTGAACTGTAGCCAGATCTTAACTGATCTGTAACATTAGGCTGGCAGAATTAAGGAGACAACGAACATGAAAAGTCCAGCGTTCGCCGTCGCGGCTCTCATTTGCGCGGGCGGGTCCGTTGCGGCAGCGCAACAGATTACGGCTGCGGGAGCTACATTTCCGGCGCCCATCTATCAGAAGTGGTTTGACGAATATCACAAGATGCACTCCGATGTTCAAGTCAACTACCAGTCAATCGGATCGGGCGCCGGCATCCAGCAGCTGACGTCCGGGACGGTGGACTTCGGGGCATCGGACATGCCGATGACCGACGAGCAGATCTCGAAATTGAAAGTGCACCCCCTGCATTTTCCGACGGTGTTGGGCGCGGTGGTGCCGACGTACAACATTCCCGGTGTAACTCAGGAATTGAAATTCAGCGGCGAAACGCTGGCCGACATCTACTTAGGAAAAATCAAGAAGTGGAATGAGGCCGCGGTGACGAAGGACAACCCCGGTGTCAAGCTGCCGGCCGAGGAAATCGTGGTAGTTCACCGGTCCGACGGAAGCGGCACGTCGTTCATCTGGACCGATTACCTGTCAAAGGTAAGCCCGGAGTGGAAGAGCAAAGTGGGCGCGAACACGTCGGTGAGTTGGCCGGCCGGTTTGGGCGGCAAGGGCAATGAGGGCGTCGCCGGAACGGTTAAGCAGACTCCTAACTCGATCGGGTACGTGGAGCTGATTTACGCGATTCAGAACAAGATGTCGTATGCGTCGGTAAAGAACGAATCCGGAAGCTTCGTGAAGGCGAGCTTGGAAGCGGTGAGCGCCGCGGCGGCGGGTGCAGCTAAGAACATGCCGGCCGATTTCCGGGTGTCGATCACCAACGCACCGGGGAAGAATGCGTATCCGATTTCCAGTTTCACCTGGATGTTAATTCCGAGCCATATCCCGGATGCCCACAAAGCCAAAGCGATTCAGGCGTTCCTGCAATGGATGCTCACCGACGGCCAAAAGATGACTGAGGCCTTGGCATACGCGCCGTTGCCGAAAGAAGTCGTAGCCAAGGAGACGAAACAGATCGCTCAGATTCAGTAGCCCATGTTCGCGATCGACGGCCACTATGGCTAGCAGCAACGCAGCGGTTCTGCCGGTAACCCGCGCGAAAAGTACCCACCCAGTGGGCGATATCGTCGCCCGCTGGGTGGTTCTTGCTTTTGCCGCCACTATTGTCCTGATTACGGCTGTTTTGGTTTATGAGTTGTGGATCGGCTCGGCTGCGGCGCGGCAACGCATGGGATGGAGCTTCCTGTTCTCCAGCCAGTGGGACCCGGTTGCCCTGAAGTTCGGCGCATTGCCGTTCGTCTACGGAACCGTAGTCACCTCCATACTGGCGCTGGTAATCTCGGTGCCTCTGGGAGTAGGCGCCGCCATCTTTCTGTCGGAGCTTGCCCCGGCCGGAATATCCAGCGCGTTGACGTTTCTGGTGGAACTATTGGCCGCCATTCCCAGCGTGATCTTTGGCCTGTTGGCGATTTTTACACTGGTGCCCCTAATGCGGTCTTACGGGGAGCCGTTCTTGAAGAAGACACTCGGGTTCCTGCCGTTTTTTCAAGGCCCGGCGTTCGGAGTCGGCTTTCTGACGGCAGGCATCATTCTTGCGATCATGACTTTCCCCTTCATCATTTCCGTTTCGCGGGAGGCCTTGCTCGCCGTACCTCGCGATCAGCGGGAGGCGGCCCTGGCCCTCGGCGCCACGAAGTGGGAGATGACGTGGCAGGTGGTCGTCCCGTACGCCCGACTGGGCATCTTTGGCTCCATTTTTCTCGCGCTGGCTCGCGCACTCGGTGAAACCATGGCGGTGACCATGGTCATTGGCAACGACCCCAGCATCCACGCATCGCTGCTGGCGCCGGGCTACTCCATAGCGGCCGTAATTGCAAACGAGTTCACGGAAGCGACCGGCGATGTGTATCCAGCGGCGCTGGTGGAACTCGGCCTGGTGCTGTTTTGCCTGACAATCGTGATTAACGGCCTGGCGCGATTGATGATCCTCGCCACCACCAGTAAAGGATCGAAAAGGGCTTAACATGCGGCTGCACTGGCGCCGGACGGTCAACTACGTCATGCTCGGGCTGACCGCCGTCTGTACGGCAGTAACAATTTCCACTCTGTTCGTCATTCTCGGCTACCTCCTCTATTTCGGAGGCAAATCTCTCGATTGGAGTTTCTTCACGAAGCTGCCGCTGCCTCCCGGAGAGGCGGGCGGCGGCATGGCGAATGCGATCGCCGGCAGCCTGGAAATATTGGCGATCGCGGGTCTGATCGGGATTCCGATCGGCTTCCTCGCCGGTGTTTACTTGTCCGAATTCGAGGACAAGAGCTTCGCGCCCGTGGTCCGCTATACGGCGGACCTTCTCAATGGTGTGCCCTCGATTATCGTCGGTATTCTGGCGTGGACTTTGGTCGTCGTTCCGATGCGGCGGTTTTCCGCTCTCGCGGGCGCAATCGCCCTGAGCGTCATGCTGATCCCGATTGTGAGCCGGCAAACCGAGCAGTTCTTGCGGGAAGTGCCGATGGCGTTGCGGGAAGCGGCGCTGGCGCTTGGCGCCAGCAAATGGAAGACGGTGGCCACCGTGGTGGTGCCGGCGGGGAGCAAGGGCGTGCTGACGGGGATGATTCTGGGGATGGCGCGGATCGCCGGCGAAACGGCGCCGCTGCTGTTCACCGCCCTCAGCAACCAATTTTGGCCCAGCGGCGTAACGCAGCCGACGGCCACCCTGCCCTACATGATCTTTACTCACGCGGTATCGCCGTTCGACGACTGGCACCGGCAGGCTTGGGCCGCCGGCCTGGTTCTGATCGCCGCGGTGTTGACCGCAAATATCTTGGCTCGGTTAGTTTTGGCGCGGGGCATTTCCGTCCCGCGAGGATAAAGTGGGAACTTTTATGGCACCCAAGTCTGTTCGATCGCAACCGGCACTGGACCGAGAGCCGCCGGCCCCCCTTGTTCCCGAACCGGTTTCCACCGTGAAAACTAAACTCAAAGCGAGCCACCTCAATTTCTACTATGGCTCTTTCCAGGCGCTGCACGATATTTCGCTGGAAATGCACACGAACCACATAACGGCTTTGATCGGCCCCTCGGGGTGCGGCAAATCGACATTCCTGCGCACCTTGAACCGGATCAACGAGACCATCCGCCATTCCCGCGTGGAAGGCACGGTCCTGCTCGACGACGTGGACGTGCGGACCGTCGATATCACCAATCTCCGCCGGCGCGTGGGGATGGTGTTTCAGCGGCCGAATCCATTTCCGAAATCGATTTCGGAAAACGTTGCCTACGGCCTTAAGATCAACGGGCTGGTGTCCCGCGGAGAGTTGCGCGACCGCGTCGAACAGAGTCTGCGGCGGGCGGCTTTGTGGGACGAGGTGAAAGACAAGCTGAATGAATCGGCCTACGCCTTGTCGGGAGGACAGCAGCAGCGCCTATGCATCGCCCGGGCGCTAGCGGTCGATCCGGAGGTTCTGCTGCTCGACGAACCGTGCTCGGCGCTCGATCCGATCGCCACAGCCAAAATCGAAGAGCTGCTTTTCGGCCTTAAGGACCAGTGCACGATGGTAATCGTCACGCATAACATGCAACAAGCCGCTCGCGTCGCCGATTACACCGGATTTTTCCTGATGGGTAAGTTAATTGAATTCGATAATACGGATACTATTTTCAAGAATCCCTCGAAAAAAGAGACGGAAGATTATATTACCGGCCGGTTTGGCTAGAGGACAGGGGTTATACTTCTCATAGAAGTTCCCCCAGGAGGACAACCAGGTGCGTCACTTCACGGTCGAACTCGAAGAGCTGAACCAAAAGCTGCTGCAAATGGCCGGGCTGGTCGAGTCCGCTATTCATCGGAGCGTCCGCGCCTTATTGGAGCAGGACCGGGAACTCGCCGAGGAAGTCATCCGCGATGAACCAAAGATAAACCGGATGGAGATGGAAATCGATGGCCTGGTAACCCGATTGCTGGCGCTCCGGCAGCCGGTTGCCCGCGATCTGCGTTTCCTGACGGCGGCGCTGAAGATCAACAACGACCTCGAACGGATCGGCGACCTGGCCAACCACATCGCCGAACGGTCCATCTCTCTGATGCATCATCCGCTGGTCAAGCCCATGACCGATATACCGAAGATGGCGACTCTGGTGCAATCGATGCTGTTGAAGTGCCTGGATGCGTTCGTGAATGGCGATGCCGACCTGGCGCACACGGTGCTGCTTTCGGACGCGGAAGTCGACGGCCTGCGCGACGCCGTATATAACGAACTGCTCGAAACGATGCGGCGGGATCCCACTCTGGTCACGGCGGCGATCGATCTGATATTTATTGCACGTAATTTGGAACGGATCGGCGACCACGCCACTAATATCGCCGAAGACGTCGTGTTTCTTGTCAAGGGAATCGATGTGAGGCACCATGCGCAGCAGGCCGAGAGCGTGTGATCGCGCACACGATGTATAAAGCATTACACAGCTCGCAAAATCGAGTTATGATGACGGTATGCCAATAGGACAAACTTCTGAGGCGAATCCTGTGATCCTTGTGATGGATCGCGAAAACGAAGACCTCCAGTTGATCGCCTCGCTGCTGAAAAAGTCGGGGTTTTCCGTGCATCAATGCCTGCGTAAGGCGGACGTAGTGAATTTATGCCGGACGAGTCACTATGGCGTGCAACTTGTCATCATCGATACTTCCACACGGGGCATTACCTTTTCCGAATTGCTCGACGAGATTCAGGCCGTAGATCCCGGCATCCGCGTCCTGCTGATTTCGGATCAAAACGAACCAGAACCGGTCCAGGACTGGCCGCTGCGAAGCAACGTGCGCGGCCATCTCAGCCGTCCTTTTCGGCGCGCGCAGTTTCTCGGGTCGGTATTGGAAGCCGCCCGAGAGCCGCTCGTTCGCACTGCCTGATCGTCCGGCTTACCTCCGATGACGTACGGGGGAAAGCGGCCGGACCAGCATAGTCAAGACAAAACCGATCACCAGCAGGGCCGCCAAAACCTGTAGCGGCGTGTCGTAAATGTGAACCCGGCTTGCTCCGGGCGCCAGCGCCGTTTTGGCGCGGTTGGACAGTTCAGTGATAATGACGGGGCCCGCGACCGCCGCCGCGCTCCAGGCAGTGAGCAGCGAACCGTGAATGGCGCCGACGTTATCGGCGCCGAAGATATCGGCGAGGAACGCGGGAATGGTCGAAAAGCCGCCGCCATACATCGTCAAAACCACAAAGAGCGCGGATTCGAAAAGCAGCCATTCGCGCCGCGCGGCAAATCCCGGTATAAGCACGAATAGTATGACCTGAACCACAAAGAAGACGACGTAGGTATTGCGGCGGCCGATGTAGTCCGAACACGAAGCCCACACAAACCGTCCGCCGGCGTTAAACAGACTCAGCAGCGACACGAAGGCGGCTGCCTCGAGCGGCGTTTTCTGGAACAGGTCCTGGGTGATGGGCGAGGCTTGCGCGAGAATACCGATTCCCGCCGTGACATTGACGAACAGAATCCCCCACAAGAGATAAAACTGCGCCGTGCCGAGCGCATCGTTACGCGTAAGGCTGGCACTGGTGCGAATCATGCGGTTTTGTTTCGCCGGCGGCGCCCATCCCTGAGGAGTCCATCCTTGCGGAGGCCGCCGCAGAATGCGCGCGCCGATCATCATGATGATGAAGTAAACAGCGCCTAGCGCAATCACCGTTTCGGCGACTCCGAACAGGTTCATGAAATACACGTTCAGATAACCCGCCAGGAAAGCTCCGCCGCCGAATCCCATAATCGCCATGCCGGTAGCCATGCCGCGCCGGTCCGGGAACCATTTCACCAGAGTGCTGACGGGCGCGATATAACCGAAGCCGCAGCCCATCCCGCCGATCACGCCCATACCGAGAAATACGAGCACCGCTTGCCGGAGAGCAAGGCCGATGCCACCAAGGATCAGGCCGATGCCGAACAGCAAAGCCGCGGCCGTGGCTGCGGCGCGCGGCCCGCGGCGTTCCACCCAGGGGCCGCCAAAAGCCGCGCTGAGGCCGAGCAGCACCAGAGCCGTCGTGAATGTCGTGTAAGGCGGACTGAACCACCACGGATTGCCGGGAAGCAACGCCTGGATTGGACGGTTGAAGGTGCTCCACGCGTACACCGAGCCGATGCAGATATGCACCGCGACCGCGCCAACGGGAATCAGCCAGCGATTGAAACCCGCGGTGACCGCGGTTTCCGTGACTACTCGCGTTCGGGTGGACATGCGGGAAGGCCTCCAGACAGTGGAGAGATTCTATCGTAGTGACTGGTGGCACGCTACTCCGATCGATAAAATTACGAGCGCCGATTGTTACAACTTCGTTTCAATCGGCGCTCGTCGCGCTGCGCGGTTCTTGGGGCTTTCTGCGGAATTACTTGTCCAGATCCGGCCGATCATGTTCCGACGTGAAGTCGAACATGCCGTCGATCGGGCCGGCCAGCGCGTCGAAGCTACCCTGGCCGATCCGCTGGCCGTCCAGCCAGTTGTCTTCGATGAAGCGTAACACAGACGTCAGATCGGTGAGCGTGTGATCCACGAAATTCTCCTTGGCCCAGGGCGAGACGACCAGCAGCGGCTGGCGCGGCCCATAGCCGCAGCGGCCAAGGGCGTGCGCGTTGGCGGCGTCGATGCCGGGCAGCGCTGTAGCCGCCGTGCCGCAGGCGTTGAGACCGGTGAGCGCATCGGCAGGTCCCATGGACTGATTGACGATCGGGCCCATCTGATGGTCATACCATCCATCGGAATCGTCGTACATGATGACCACCGCGGTGCTCTCCCACTCGGGCTGCTGTTTCAAAAAATTAATCAGAGAAACCAGGAAATTCTGCTCGTCGATGGGATCGGAATAGCCGGCGTGCCCGTCCTGATAAGCCTGCGCCTTGATGTAGCTGACGGCCGGGAAATGGTGGGCCTGCACGGCGGTGAAGAAATCGGCTAGATCATACTCGTGGTTGGCCGGACCGCCGAATCCGATCTCATTAACAGACCCGGGACGCGTATGGCTCGGATTCGCGGTCGAAGCGTAATACTGAAACCAGGCGTGGTGCGGAATATAGTCGCCGGTAGTGCCGGCCAGGCCTTTCGAACTGCGCTTGCAGCCGGTGGTGCCGTTCGAGTTCACGGTCGAGAGATCAAAGCCCCCGATGAACGATCCCCAAGTAACGCCCGCCGCATTGAGCAGGTCGCCGATATTTTTGCCGCCCATCTGCACCTGGTTGCGAGTGGGATTGGAGCAGACGTCGCCAATCGGGTCAGGATCGCCAATCACGGTCAGTGAGCCGGCGCCGCCGTCCACTTCGTCGCCGGTTCCATTCTTCGTCAGCGTTACCCCATTGGTCTGGCCGGAGATGAGGTTGATGGCTCCCGGTGTGGACGGCCCGAAAGTCGTGCTGAAGTGATTGTCGTTCATAGCGTATTTTTGAGCATAATTCCACATCGCGGCGACGGTGTTGCCATCGAAGTAGCCCATGTTCAGACTCTTTGTGCTGGTGATTCCCCCGCCGGCCGGGGGCGGTCCGGCTGTTCCGACATTCAAAGGAAACAGATCGAGCAGCCCTTTGTCGAAGGCTTTCTGTTCGGCGGTATAGTCATGATCCTGGTCGGCGGTCACAGCCTGCCCCGGACTCAGGCGGAACGGATTGCCGGCGCCGGCGCCATTCAGAGGATTCAAATTCGGATTTTGATTCAGCAGTGCGGGTGTGAAGCCGTTCACCGTGGGTGTGCCCGGCTTGGCGTGAAACGGTGTTTCGCCGGGAAGATTGGCGGCGTTCGGATAAGTTCCGAAGTAGTGGTCGAAGGAAACATTTTCCTGGAAGACGATCACCAGGTGCTGAATCGGCGTCTTTGTGGCTCCCGAAACCGGACCGGCGTGCACCGGCATGGCGCCGGGCCCAAACAGGAGTAAGGATCCAGTCAAGAGCGCGAGCATCTTTTGGGGCGTGGCGAACGCATCAACCGTTTTGAGCATCTATACCTCTTTTCCGTGAAAAGGATTCGAACTACACCTCCGGCAGCGCCGGAACAGCGCTTACAGTAAGTCACCTACATTGCGCGAGGTTGACGAAGTGATAAAAGTTCGATGACTCCGAGCGGATTCCCTCATTGACACGCAAGCCGCGTACAGACTAGGCTTCCAAGATGACTACTCGTGACCTCTGCTCGGGGCTGCTTGCCCTGCTCGCTACTCCGTGGCTCGCGCCTGCAAAGGATCGTCCCAATCCGAAGCTTAACGACAGCTCGGTGACCGTGAACGGCGTGCGTCTGCATTACGTCAGCGCGGGCAAAGGACCGCTGATCCTTTTTCTACACGGCTTTCCCGAGTTCTGGTACGAGTGGAAAAACCAACTGGCGGAATTCGGGAAAGACCATCTCGCGGTCGCACCCGATCTGCGCGGCTACAATCTTTCGGACAAGCCCCCTGCACTCGAACAGTACCGGATGAACGTGCTGGTGGAAGATATTCGTGCGCTGGGCGAGCATTTCTCTCCCAAAAAGAAATTCGTGCTGGTGGGGCATGACTGGGGAGGCGCGGTCGCCTGGGCATTCGCCATCGCGCACCCGGAGATGCTGGAGAAGCTCGTAATCGTAAACGCGCCGCATCCCGGATTATTCGGCCGCCTGTTGAGCTCGGATGCAGCGCAGCAGAAAGCCAGCCAATACATGCTGATGTTCCGCAGCCCGCAGGCCGAGGCGGGCTTGTCGGCCAACGGTTACGCGATGCTGGTCAACATCGTGCTTGGGGAAGGCCTGAAGACCGGCGTTTTTACGGAGGACGACAAGGCGGCGTACCTGAAGGCGTGGTCGCAGCCCGGCGCGCTCACCGGCGGCTTGAATTACTATCGCGCCAACGAGGTGGGTCCGCCCGCCGCCGGCCAAGCCGCACGCGGGAATTTCGCGGTCGATCCCAAGAGCCTGATGGTGAATGTGCCGACGCTGGTGATTTGGGGCGAAAAGGACACAGCACTGCTGCCCCAGAACCTGGACGGGCTCCAACAATTCGTCCCGCGATTGACCGTCAAACGTATTCCCGACGGCTCGCACTGGGTGATCCACGAAAAGCGCGACGAGGTCAATCGGGAAATTCGGGCGTTTCTGCGCTAGCGGAGCGGCGGCGCGCCGGCGGTTCCCCCGGGATCAAGCACCGTTACTTTCTCGACACTCTCGGGCCACGCACCATCCAGGAATGTGGCGATTGCGCCGAAAACCGCCTCGGGCTCTTCGATCCACGGGACGTGGGCGGCGCTCTTAATCGTGAGTAAGCGCGCATCCGGCAGCAGCATCGCCCACTCCCTGCCTCCGCCATACGGCGCGCTGCGGTCTTTGGCGCCGTGGATCGTCAGCACGGGCGCCTTCACTCTGGCATAATCCGGCGCGCCCAATTCGAGCTGCTGGATCGACGGCAGAACATGGGCGTTCCAATACCGCATGAAATTTAATTCGTTCGGAACGTCACACGGCTCCCAGTGCAGCTTGGCTGCGTCCGCCGGATCGCCCACATACAGCATGCGCAGCAGGGCCCAAATTTTTCGACATGATTCCCGAGGATCCGCCCCGGTCTGCCCGTATAATTGACCCATCTTGCCGAGGACGTCCGAGAGGACGGAATCTGCGCCGGCCAGGTGAGCGGGATATTGCGTGCCGGCTCGCGGAGGCGCGGGTCCGATCTGCACGACCCGATTCACATGTTCCGAATATTTCATGGCGTAGAGCGTGACCGTCAGGCCGAGGTAGGAATGCCCTAACACGTCCACTGTGTCGAATCCGAAATGCCGGCGCACGGCGTCCAAATCGTCCACATCCTCATGAATGCCCCGGCGCAACTTCGATGGGTCCACGACCGCGTCAGAGCGCCCGCGATTGCGCAAATCGAAAAAGATTAAAGTGCGTCGCGCGGCGAGCCGTCGGAAGTCTTCGAAAAGGTACAGCGCGTTCGGGATCAGGAGGGCGGCCGCGTGATCGCCGACATGCTGGCAGAACAGGCGCACGCCGTCACTGACTGTGACATAACTCTCGTTCGGCTGCATGAATGCAACCATTCTAGACAGTATTGGTACTTTCCTGTGGAATCCAGCTTGTTGGACGTTTTACTTCCAGGGCGAGACGTAAATACGGCGGCAATGCCGGCAGTGGTAGCGCCCGTGAATGGGCCACGTGACGGCATTGTGCATGAGAAAACACCACACGTTTCCGATCCGGCCCCAACGCGGTGCGTGAGTCATTTTGGCTCCCGTGATACGAATTCGGTCTCAATCACGCTACCGTGGAAAATATCCATGAAAGTTCTGGACACGGTACATGCAATTCTTGCGTGGACACATGACGATTCGGCCCGCTGTGTGCGTCTGAACCCCAGCCGCATGTTCAGGCGGACACAGGACGAGCGGTCATGGTCGCGACGGATACAGAGCTGCCTTCCGCGGCGTCCTGAGCATGGGCGGGAATCGGCCGTGTTCGAAATTCATGGCTGACAATTTCGACCGCGGTGAACTTTCCGGACGACCGAACCGTTCTTCCATTCACAGAAAGAGTGAGACCGACTCGTTCGTTAAGCCGCGCCGGCCAGTTTAGGGACAGGCGGATGGTCATGCCCTCGGGCAATGTCTCGCGCCCCTCGAACAAAATCCCGCTGCTCGATAGGTTCACGGTCCGTCCGGCACCGCTTTTCAGCACGTGCTTACCGTCCAGCAGCTTGTATTCGAGGTCTACATAGATCGGATAACGGCGATGAGACCGGCGGTGGTGTTCCGATCTCGAAGGTTCCTGTCGAAAGTGGGAGGTCATATCGCGCACGAGCATGCAATTGTCCAGCCAAGACCAAAACATTTTCGCGGCGATATGTATGTTTCCGCCGAGCCTTCGTTTGTTTCAACACGGCACCCAGAGTCGTCCGCGTTGTGACGCTGGCAAGACGCTTGCTGCCGTGCGGTGGGCAGTCGTTTTGTGCAGATACTCGTTCTAGATGATGACCTCGGGTTCCTGTTCTGGTTTGCCGAAGCCATGGAACCATTTGGCTACCACGTCGTTCCGGCCGATACAGTTGCCCAAGCCACGAGAATCATGCGACGGCTGAAGCTTGCTGTCGATCTGCTCATCGTTAATCCCGATCTTCCCGGCGCGGTAGAGTTCACGGCGAGTCTGCAAAAGCGTAAAGATACGCACGTGAAAGTGGTCGCCCTGATTTCGCAAGAGAATTCACATTCCGAGCATCACCGCATCCGGGCCGACGCGACGCGAGCCAAGCCGGACCCCGGCGAAATTGCGGAAATGCGCGCAGCGGCGGAGCTGGGCGGGACTCAGCCCAGACTGCAATCGGAATGGGCTCGATTCGTGCAACAAATGCTCGGTCACCGCACGGCGCGATCCCGCGCCAATTGAGAGCGGCCGCACCGCGCGGTCACCCGTTTACTTGTGCTCGGGCGCGTGGTGAGCCGGCGCTGAAGAGACCCCGATTTGCACCGAGTGTGCGACAGCGTCCTTACTGCCTTCAGGGATATCCACGACGACCCGGCTGCCGGGCTTCAGATCGTCAACTGCCGCCTTCTGGTTGCCCTTGCTTATTTGCGTTTGCGCGTTTAGTTTCACGTCGACATCGCCCTTGGCGGTCTTGACTGTCAGGACGTTGTTATCGACCTTCGCGACGGTGCCTCTCACGTGATCAAAGCCGCCATGCGCAAATGCCGGGGCGGCCAGCGCGAGCAGGGCGACGGCGAGCGCCAGGGCCAGAGCGCCGCGACGGATCTCAGTGATGGTGATGTTCGGTCGGTTCATGGGTATCTTCTCCGTTTAAAAATTTTTCCTCGTCTTCTTCTTCCTGGCGGTCCTCGGGCCCCTTGGGATTCAGTTTTTCCATGTCCTTCTTCTCTTCGAAGGTCAACTGCGGCAGATGGCGGATAAAGCGCACCAACTTCCAGGAATCCTCTTCGTCGTGACTGGATCCGGTAGCCCAGGCGGGCATCGCGCTCAGGCGAATTCCGTTCTGGATGATATAGAAGAGCTCGCCGTCGCTGAGATGCTGCGTCCCCTCTTTCCGCATATCGGGAGCCGGCGGGTAGGTATGAGTACCGATCATGGTGCCGCCGCTGCCGTCGTTATCGTGGCATATGGCACAGTGGTCCGCCCAATGCGCGCGCGCCTCGGCCAGGACCTCCGGTGTGTTGGGGACCGGGTTCTGACGCGCGGCGGCGTCGGCCGGCATCGCGGCATCGCGCGCGCGAGCCGCAAGCCAGCGCTCGGGCCGGCTGGGCGGGGCGTTGGCGCTGAACCCATGTGCCAGCGACATCCACACCGCCGCGGCGGCGACGATCACCACACACACTGTGAGCACCCCGATCAAAAACCAGCGCAGCCTGTGCATTGTCTCCTTCAAATTCTAATGCGTTTTGCGGCGGCCCGTGAAACGTCACCCGGACGGCGGGCGTAGCCGCACACGAATAAACACATTGCCGCCCACCGGATGTGCGCCGTAAAACGGCCGGATGGGGGCGGGTATCGCATAAGCGGTGAAGCTCGCGCCGATTCCGGTCTGCAGCCAACGCCAGGTGCGCACGTCGCGCGTGTAGCCGAGTGTGTACGCAGCGACCCGAAAGGTAGTTCCCGACGAGCGGTCGAGTTGCTTTTCGAGCTGCGGCTGGGAGGCGAACAACTCATCTTTATCCACGCGCTCCGCGCGGACGGACAGCAAATTGGAGCTGCTTACGGGCAGCATCGATTCGATCAAGTACGAATTCAGGTCGCGGTGCGTGGCGGTGTTGTGATTGCGGCCCCAGATCAAGCTGGTCGACCAAGCCGTTCCGCGAAACGGCCGCGAGTAACTCAGCGATGCCGTGGTTCGCACCTGATCGCCGGACTCGAGGGCTTCGGGATGAGCGAGCCGGCCGCCCGACACCTGCGCCGCCCAGGATCGCGACGGAAAGAACCACAACCGCGCCGACCAGGAATCGATCGGGCCCGTGCCGATGGTCCAGCGGTTCTCACCCGGTTCGGCGCCGTGGAATCCGCTGGATTCCAGCTTGATCCATCGGTGAGCAACGCCCAGCGTCACCACTTCGTCGGCAATGTGCGTCGAGTCCTGCCAGTGATGCGCGAGCGGCGCCTCGGGCAGTTCCGCCGCCGAAGCGCGGTGCGGATACGCGACGGGCCCGAGCGCCGGGTCGCCGACGGGAGCGAAGTAGAGCTCGACCTGGGTGTTACCGCCGGCTTGCCGAACGTAGTGAACTCCCAAGGACATGATGAAATTGTGCGGATGCTGGCCATCGATGATGGGAACTCCGAACGCGGTCTCGCCGGTCTGAAACAGCTCGGGATAGCGCCGCCGGGTCACCGTGGCCGGCTCCAAACTCAGCATCAGCTCGGCTTCGAACGCGCCCCGGGTTCCCAACCTGTGTTCGGCGCTCATCATGAACCAGTCGGGCGCAAAGAGCTTATCGCCGCCGCGCGGACCGGATTGCTGCGTGTCGGCGAGAAACGCGGTGCCCATCTGCATCGTATTCCAAAGGCCGAAGTGTTCCATGATCATCGGCGCGGCGAAGGTCGACGGGTTCACCGCGGTTCCCGAGGCGAGCTTCATCAGAGCGGCGGCGGGGGCAGTCACGTCCACCATTCCCATCCGCGAGCCTGCCTGCTCGTGCTCCTGCGCAGGCAGCGCCGCGCCTGCCAGGACACACGCGATCACAGCAAGTTTCCGATCGAAAATCGGCAAAGACGGGAAGCGAGTAGCGCGCCGCAACCCCCAGTCTAAAATGGGAGGCGCATGCCCTGCTTGATCGTATTGGGCGGGATCGCGTTCCCGCGTCTCGCGATTGTGCTTCTGTTTCTGTTTACTACTTTCCTGGAACGCGCCTACCATTCTCTGCTGCTGGTGGTGCTGGGATTTGTCTTCTTGCCGCTGACGACGCTCGTATACGCCTGGATCGTCAACGCCCGGCATCCGTTAGAGGGTGTCTACCTGGCGGCCCTCATTCTCGCAGTACTGGCGGATGTCGGTTTACTGGGCCAGGGCGAGTATCATCGGCGGCGCGGTTAGATTCCCGGCTGCCGCCGCTCGAGGGCGCGCTGTCCTTTTCGGGTTAGCCGGTACACCCACGACGGATTGGCACCGGGTTCGGCAGGACTCTGGCGCCTCGATTCGACATAGCCCTCCAGGTCCAGCCGATCCAGGCGCCTCTGCTGGTGGATGTCCTTAGGAACAGTTTCGCCGGCGGCTGCCAGTGCCCGAAGGAGCTGAAGGTCGATTGTGTCGAGTTCGCGTTCCGCTGGTTCCCGTGCCATTCCGAGTGCGCTCATGAAAGACTGTTTGATTGGACGATAACACGCGGGATCAGTAACGCCAACGGGAGGCGGTACCAGGCAATGGCATGGGCTCGGGCGCGTCAACCGGCATAGGCTGATCTCGTGGTTTCAAATCGCGGCTTTGCAGAGAACCCGCCCATCGGCGAGCGGTGGTACCAGGGTTTTCCGGAAGGGTAATCGCTACGCCAGATTCAACACTTGTTTCACCGTGCCGCTCTGCTTATTGATTTTCTCTTGCAGGAGCATGATCGCGTAGATCAACTGTTCCGGACGCGGCGGACATCCAGGAACAAACACGTCGATGGGAATCACCTGATTGACGGGCACCAGGGCATAGTTGTTGAACACACCGGTCGAGGTGGCGCAGGCCCCCATCGAAATCGCCCACTTCGGCTCCGGCATCTGCTGATAGAGGTGACGGACCACCGGCGCCATTTTATTGGAGACCCGGCCCGCGATAATCATGAGATCGGCCTGCCGCGGCGAGCCGCGAAAGACTTCGGCGCCGAACCGTGAGATGTCGAACCGCGAAGCGCTCATGGACATCATTTCGATAGCGCAGCAGGCCAGCCCGAAGGCCATCGGCCAGATCGAATTCTTGCGTGCCCAGTTCACCGCGGAGTTGAGCGTGGTGAACACAATCCCTTCGGAAGCAGCCGCGGCGGCATTTGCCACCGAATAATCGTCCAGGCGCGTAAACAATTCCACGGGACTGCTGGCAAGGGGTTTATCCATATCAATTTTATTCTCGCATGGCCGGAACCCCTCTTGTAGAATCGAAGTGTACCTGCCCCCGATGCCGCCG
>Ga0209060_10002205_pt1 | contig 18613 bp, 19 predicted proteins | sample Coa_R1_8_FD_187155 | JGI IMG/M metagenome (GOLD analysis project Ga0209060, IMG submission 187155) | Surface soil microbial communities from Centralia Pennsylvania, which are recovering from an underground coalmine fire - Coalmine... | ecosystem: Environmental > Terrestrial > Soil >...
AAGCCACTGTTGAGGAAACCTTGTCTGATGTACGTGGTGGCCGCTGTTGCGCATTCTCGATAGATCAAGAGGAGAGTGAAGGGTTAGTCATCGTTGGGGAAGTTGAGAGAGTCGAGCGATCCAAGTTCGATGCCGCTCATGCTTTTGTCCGCCTTCGCGAAGCAATCAGCAGTGAATACTCTGCGGAGCTTTATGATGCTGTATTTGTACAGACCGGCACGTTTCCGTTGACTTCAAGTGGAAAAGTCCAGCGTCGGCGTGCTCGCCAGGAATATCTACAAGGCAAACTCAAGGTTGTGGCACGGATGCGAGAACTTTGCATCCCCCCAGATACCAAAAACTTACGCGAGCATGGGGCCGGAGAAGTACGCGCGTGGCTCATTGCGTACCTTAGCCAGAAATTACATCAACCGGCAGGACATCTGCAGACGAAACAGGCTTTTGAAACTCTCGGGCTTGATTCTGCTTCTTTGGTCGAAATGGCGGCACAGCTGGAAGAGTTCATCGGGCGACCGCTCGATCCTACGATCGTGTTTGATTACCCGAACGTTGAGCAGTTGAGCGCTTATCTCATGGGCTTGACGATGCGAACACCTTCAATGCCCGGTCCTCGTCTGGCAGCCTCCAACAGGGATTAGCTTGCCGGGCAAGCTCTGCTTTCGAATTTCCGCGCGGCTGGTTTGATCTTTGCTGTGACTATCGGGTCGCCTGCGCTGGAATTGCATTGTTCTTCAATCGCTCGCTGCGGCGGCAGAAGAGCGACTTTACTCCGGATGCCTTTTGCAGCATTCCTGAAGAGGTGATGATTCATGAATGGAACGTGGGTTGGTTGCAAGCAGGAGTTTTTGTTCAAGTCAGTTGCCGTCCTGGTTCGCGGCGTGGTGAATCCCCGTGAGGCCCTGAAAACCATTGTCACGTCTTTTGAATCAGCGGCAACTGGATTGGGTGACGCCCGTGGCGGGTTATTCCTGCTGCGCTATCGTTCCGTCTCCCTCGGCCTTGAGGTTCTGTGCAGTGCTGGTTGGTCGGAGCGGCTGATCCAGGCGATTGAGCTAGGCAAAGACTTGCAGGAAAGCGCCGCACTGCAGATATGGAAGACAGTCTCCAGAGTTATGGGCGCGCCTGAAGCCGAGCGAGATGAGTCACACGAAGTTCTGCAGCGAGTGTCTCCTACCGTTCATCGCTTGTGCGTGCCCGTTTTTGATCCAGTTCTGGACGTGCCAACCGCAATTCTTTACTTAGAGAAGGATACTGGCGACCATTCCGAATTCGAAATGATAGCAAGGAGCTGGATCACCACTTATGCCTTGGCCTTGGGCCAGATTATCCACGTCGGATTTGTGGCGGCAGCCAGTGAAGACAGGATAGAGCACGCGGAGATTAAGACTGTTGAAAATGCCCCAAAACTGATTGGCGCTTCCGTACAGACGCAGGATCTGCGCAATGAGCTCCACGAAATTCATATTCCCGCAGCCAGTACGAGGGAGCCCGACCCACTTCTCATTCTTGGGGAAAAGGGCACAGGGAAAGACCTGGTAGCACGATACATCCATGCTTACAGTTTACGGCGCAGCCGCCCTTATGTAGCGATCAACTGCGCCGAAATCACAGACGAACTCGCAACCGCGCGTTTTTTTGGCCATAAGAAAGGATCGTTTACCGGTTCCCTTTTCAACGAACCGGGTCTGTTTCGTGCCGCTGACTCTGGAGTGCTGTTTCTCGATGAGATTCTGGAGCTTTCCCTGAGAGCACAGGGAACGCTTTTGCGAGCTTTGGAAAACCGTACCGTGGTTGCGATTGGAGAGACAAAAGAGCAGCTGGTTGACGTTCAGGTGATTCTCGGCACCAACCGCGATCTCGAGGAAGCTGCCGCTCAGGGTCTGATACGCCCCGACTTGCTGGACCGCTTTCGCACCAACACCATCCGCCTGAGCCCGCTTCGGGAGCGCCCGTGGGACATTCCCGCTCTGGTGCAGCATTTCATCCAATATCACGAGACACGAACGCAGAAAAAACCTCAGATCGTGCCCCAGGATGTGCTCAAAATCATGGTCGGCTACTCCTGGCCCGGCAATGTCCGCGAATTGGCGCGTGTGTGTTCTTTGCTGGTTACCCACGCTAAGCCGGGCACCACATTAGATGCTGCCGCGTTGAGGCGGCTGGTGCCTCACATGGCTGATGGAGAACGTAACCCTAGGGCATGCGGTCTAGTGGCAGGCGATATGCCTATGCGCGAAGCTCTGGATATCTTTGGCCGCGAATTGATATTGGCCCGCCTGCGCCAGCACAATGGGAATGTCAAGGCGGCGCGTGAGAGTCTTGGACTTCCGAAAACAACATTCCACCGCTATACACGCGCGCTTGGGATTGCCGACGCAATACGTGGCGAGACGGAAATAGAATATCAATATAAATCTACAGGATCGAAACGTAGAGCAACCTCCGCGCTAACCGAGGGCCGAACGATTAGTAAATTCGCGGTAGGGGAGCATTGCCGGTACTATCATCGTGGGCAAGGCTCTTCAGATTAGTCACAGCAGAGTGAGGATGACGAAAGGAGAAGAGAATGATACAACCCTGGTTTAATCCCGGTCATTATGCTTGGATTCCCGGCACTGTGTTTGGGGCTGCCGCATTGTTGCTCGGAGGGCTTGCTGTTTGGCTTGTTCCGCGGGGCCAAGCCAAGCCATTCATCGTTCGGGCTTGGCTTTCCCTGTGGCTAGTGGCTTTCGGTCTTCTCGGCGCCGGGGCATTCGCTCTGATCACTCATCAACCATGGGGAGTCTGGTATGCCTTCTTGCTGCCAGGGGCGGTCGGTGTTTGTGTCCTCGGCGCAGATCTCCTGATTATCCTCAAGAAATATCGAGATGTGGCGCAGCGAAGTGCAAATTCCTGAGATCCTCTCAAAGACACACAAATTGATGACAGGTTCGGACGTTTGAGCCTTGTCGATCTTATGGAGACGAGGGCTAGAGCTACCTCGAATTACTCGAAAGGAAACTTAAATGGTGGAAGAGAAAGAAGATAAGAAGATTTATAAAGTCGTGCTGAACCATGAAGAACAATACTCCATCTGGCTAGCCCATCGCCAGAACGCCTTAGGCTGGAAAGATGCAGGGAAGAGCGGTACTAAAGAAGAGTGCCTGGCGTACATCAAGGAAGTCTGGATCGACATGCGGCCTTTGAGCCTGAGAAAAAAGATGCAAGAGCAAGGCCTGAGCTGATTTTGCATCCACTTCTGCCTCGATAAACCTGGGCAACTCTCTCTAGAACTCCGGAAAAAAATTACACCGCTGGCCACATCGATGGAGGGCCGCAAGCGCTCAGGTGGAATTAGAATGCGGTGCGGTATCATTTTGGGCGGTCTGTGGAAGACGGTCGCCCTTCCACGACCTGTGTGGCTGACTGCCTCTGCCGTGGCTGTCGCCATTGTTATGGTGATTGGCTGGGAAGTCAGCGTAGTTATAGTATCGCCAGGAGATCGCCAGCCGCCCGGAGCTGTCCGCGAAGAGGCTACCCGTAATTCGCATGGCGTGAGCAAAAGCAAGAGAACAGCTTGATGGCCGAATCCAGCGTGGAATCAAAGCTTTGGTCGGTCCTGATGGGGGCGCACATGTCTGTGGGCAACCGAAATATAAGACGAAATCAACGTGTCACGGCGGAAAAGGTGTATGAATTCCCAGATATCGGTTTCGATTCTCGAATTCTCGTGGCGCTAAATTACATCTCGAAAACACCGCCATCTAAGATTTTAGCCCTCCCTTTGTTAGCGGCGTCGTTCAACTTATCCTCGAGTTATTTCCGTCAAATCTTCAAGAGGGATGTAGGCTTATCATTTGCGCAGCATCTAAAAGCTCTGCGCCTGCAACAGGCCCGCAAACTGTTGCAGACTTCTGGATCGACTGTGAAGCAGGCGATGCTTGAGGTTGGCTTAATGGACCACAGTCATTTTGCCCGTGATTACAAACGAGCGTTTGGTGAAAGCCCATCGCAGACTCGCATGACATCGCCCGGTGGAGAACATTTCCAAGAACCAACATCTCGAAAAGGCTGCAACAAACTCTCTGCTGTGGAGTTGCGCTGAGAGTTAAAGATGCGGGCCTATGATCTGAATGAAAGCCAAACCCACTTGCAGATCATCCATTTCGTTTAACTCCGTTCTTCCGAAAACGCTGCGCAATATTGATGGTCGCTCAAGCAAGGTATTCAAGCCTTTTCTGAGGCGGTCTGCTGCTTCTTTCCACCAATGGTTTCCCATTGCGATGCACCAGCAGATTCCGGAGCTTTACAGCGTCGTTGATGCTTCCCAAGTCAGGGGGGAAGTCAATTCCCAACGCCTTCGAGTGCATCTTTCCGATACCTCGCAAAAGTACCCTTATGCCGATATAGTCGTCGTCACTGCCTCTATCAACAAGGAGGGATCAGCATAGAAATTTTATTTGATCCCAGTCTCAAGATAGCCAATTGGTATATACAAGCCGTGGGCAAGCCGAGATACTTTTGGCAGGAGTTTTGGGATATGAAATAGCAGAAGAGTTGGCTCGAAAATATTAGAGCGAAGCACTAGAACCAAGAAATTAGTGGCATAGGCATCTAGCTGTAGGCAAATCTGTGACAGTGAAAGCCTTCAATCTGCTGCTCTGAGCCGGAAGTTCAAGGATGACGGGGCAGATGTTGCCAGCGTGACTCAGGAACTCTAATCTCAAGAAATTTGTGGCAGTCGGCTTGGAGGGAGATAATCGCGAACAAGCGGGATATATTAAACCAAAATGCGACCAACATAATTGAAAGGACTGCGCAAAGTGATTCCACTGGGATTGTTTGAGAGTGACGGCGTCCAAGTAATGACGGAAAAGAAGAATCCGTCTGGCGACATTAGCAAAAGATGCAAGGGTTTTGTCAACAGGGGAGTACAGGGAAAAAGAACAAAGTTTTTTGCATAGCCCTGCTCCAACACGATCTGGTATTTAAGATGACGTGCCGTATGCCTTTGCCATCAGCGAACGGGCGCTATCATTATCCGCTGTCAGTTCATGCATCAGCAGTATCTCCGGCGCGAGCCCGTGGACAATACCGAGTTCGGCACAGAGTGTATTGACCCTGTCCTCGGCCATTTTACGAAATACGTCCTCATTCGAAATTTTGGCGACGTCCCACCCATGCTCGTAATACGCGGCTATGAGATGGTCAAGGTATACTCGGATCGCCTCAACTCTGCTCAGGGTCTGGATCAGTGGCCGCTCCGGGCGGAAGCCGTGCTCCATGGCTTTGGCGCCCAGAATTTCGTCCGTGATGATCCGGGAGAGCACCGGGCTCTGATGGAATCCGTCGCGATAAGTCCCTGTAAGAATAAAAAGGCCTTCCCATGAGGTCTGTCCAATCAGTGGGAAACCGTCCGCGGTCACGGGCCGGTTGCCAGTGCGTATGAAGATTGGGGTTGACCGGTAGAGATTTGGATTGATCTGTTCCATCGCGCATTCCAGGAGGAAATGAATGACCCCCGCCATCGGGGCGGTCTGGGGACGTATGAAGACGTCATTCGAAGCGCCAAGGTACAGCGAGCCGCCGCTCAACGGAAGAACGTGAAGACCGCAGGCGCCTGCCCGGTTAGGCGTGCGAATTACCTGCCGTATGGGGTTGGCCGGATCCTGGGACAGGGCCATTGAGACGCCGACACCTGCGAAGAGCCGCGGGATGCCGTGTGACAGCTCGGGATGAGAATCGAGAAGGTCCTGGGTGAAGACTCCGGATGCGAGAAGGCAGCGCCCAGCGCTTACCCGTTCCGGGCCGCTCAACTCAACTGTATATCCAGGGCGGTCGCGAACAAAGTTGGTTGCTTTCTTTTCCAGGAATATCACCTGCCGCCGGGTGAGCACGGCACGGAGCGCGTCCAGGAAGCCCCGCGCATCCAACATGCCTTCGTCAGGCAGATACACCGCCCGCAATGGCCGCCTGTTCTGGTTGGGCTTCAGGCCATCAATGACATTCGGATCGACCTCTTCATAACGCTCATTGCATCGCTGGAGCGCAGCAACCATGGCATTGAAGTTCTCGCTTTCGATCCGTCCAGACCCCGAGTTCAGGATGACGAATGTTCCGGTGTTGTTCACCAGACGGGAGGAGTTCGGGAGCAGGTCGTTCAGCGATTCCAGAAACTCCGGCCAGCACTTCAGCGCCGTCCGCGCCATTTCGAACTTCTGCCTGGATTCCGTGGAATGGAAAGTCAAGCCTGTGATTTCCCCGAAACAGTTGAGCATCGCACCCGCCGCCTGGGTGGCTCCTCCTTCCCGATCCGGCGGGCCGATGATCGCTATCTTGAGGCCAGGATCTCGATTACTCACTTCCAGCGCGGTCATAAGACCCAGAACACCATTGCCGATGATTGCCAAATCGATTGGTTTCAGGCGTGAATCCTTTCCGTTGGACCTATCTTTGCAGAAAAATGCAGTGAATGCAGGCTTAGGTGCGACTTTTCTTGTTAATGAATTCCGGCCCTTCTATAATATCGAAAATGTGGGCCGCTGCAGTTAGCGGAGATCAAGTTCTGCCCAGCGCCACGGGCAGCATGCGCGGTAACACCCGTCAACAGCATTACGGTCGTATTCCTCCCGCGAGGAGCTACACCGAGGGCTGCTCCTTGTTACCGGCCGGCAACTCTGAAGTGGCAGGCGGCCACTGCTGCCGAGGCCGCCTGCCACGTCACTCCATTCCGGCGCTTTTCCAGTGCGGCACAACGTGAAGCTGCAATGGGCTCGCACCGCTGAATCAATGGGCCCATGATAACGTGGAGTCTGGACCCCAATGAGCAGAGAGTGAACCGTTGACGGAATCGCCCGCAAACCCGCTCCTTGCGATCGAGACAGTGAGCGGCCGTTTCTACCAGAGAGATGATCAGCCTGTGTGGCCTGTTCGCAACGCCAGAGAGCGTGAAGCCCTGGAGCGAATGGTTTCCACCCTGGGTGGAACAGTGGAGTATGTCAGCCGCGCCGATGAGGAACGATTAAGCGGCCCCGAACTCGTGGTTGGCCTAGGGGCGGCCGCTCATGATCATGCTCAACTCTATGCCCACCTCACGCGTCGTAATTGCGTGGAGATTGAGCGCATCGAAGAACTCAGCAAAGTTCCACGAGTGGCGGTCGTGGTCACAACGTTTGCTCACGTCAACGAACGCCTCCTCGATCTGCTCTATGACCAGAACCCAATGACCATCGCGCCGGGACTGATCTTCAGCTACGCCGACGAAGATCTCCCCCTCCAGGTATTGGCACGGTCCGCGGCCCTCCATTGCCGCCATGCCAGTTTCCAGCACCGCAGGATTGACGTAAATCCCATCATCGATTTCGGCGTCGAGATGTCGCCGGAATATTCGTTCGTGGGAGGCCAGGCTGAGCCGGCGGAATTTCGCGAAGCTCTGTCCTGCACCGCCGGTGTATTGACCCTTTATACCCATTCTGATGGAATCGATGCCTACCTGAGAAAAGATCTCGTGCTCTGTCCAATCGAGAGCGCCAACAGCAGCGAGCATCTGCCGCCCAGCTGCGTGCAGTCAGGAATTTGCCATCGTTGCAGCCGGCCGATCTCCGAAGTGCTCGGCACCGATGTCCTGCTGGCGCCAGAAATGGTCAAAGCACACGTTTTCATCTACTGCGTGTGTTGGGGCTTGTACCCTCCCCAGGGCGTGCACTCTCCCGCATTTTCCCTTTCCCGCCGCTTTCTTCAGAGCTTCACTATCGGGGCGTTGTTGACCAGTTGGGAAATTAACATCCAAAATCTTCCTGTGACGGCCAGGCTGTTCCATGACGTGGCACGCGGCCTGCCGCTCGGCGAAGCATTGGCGCTGCATCTGTCCTCAGAAGAAGCCCGCAGCAGCCACCACAAACTGTGCCTGATCGGCGATCCATCCATGCGGCTATCACAGTCGAACATCCAGGACCCCCTAGGGGGCATCCAGGCATTCAAGAAGCCGCCGGGGCCATCGCAGCGGTGCATGGCAGGGCTCGGATTGTTGCGGCTGATGGTCCACCATTATGCGAAGCCGGGCGACGCTGCGAAGCCCGGCGACGCTGCAAAGCCGGGCGACGCTGCCTCGAGCATATTAGCAACCATCGCGGAATACGAGACGATGCTGATCGCTGGCAGCCGGTACGATCCTGTCGTGACCGCAGGTTTCCGTCGCGCGATGGTGGAATACCTGGTGAGCCAGGACACAATGCTCTCTAAATCCTGGAGTCGGTTCGCCGGTGAAACGCGGGTCCTTCCCGGGAGATCTCCCTGTCCTATATGCGGCCGCCGGACCATTGCGCGAGTATCCAGCCTGCGATTACCGGACGCCGCGTCTCGGCGTGAAACCATGTGCCCGAGTTGCGGCTCGATCGAAGACTCCCCATCCGATTGCAGGATGTGGATGACGGTGGAGCTTGACAGATGGATTCGGTTGCATGGCGAGTTGCCCGGATCGGATTGGCATGCCCGCATCACCATCGAGCGTTTCTTTACGCGGGAGCCTTACGGCTGGGAGTGGCCGGCCGCTTCGGCGGGTGAACCGCTGCGGTCATTTCAAGTGCCGGAGCCATGGCCAGCCGTGCCGTTCCGGCTGTCGGTGATCATGGTTTTCGGGGACTCTGAATTCAGCGTGCTCGGATGCCTCTACCGAGGGCCCCATCAGAACCCGCAAGGCGCATAACCATTCCCGCCTGAGCAACTGAAATCCAACGGGCCTTGGCGCAGCGCACATTAATCCACCTTTATGCCAGCATGCTCCTGGCGGTGGCAATCCGAGCGCCGGACGGGCAGATGCCGTGCGCGATACGATCAAAATGAGCGTCAATGAGCGATCGAACCGCACTGAGGTCCGCTGGGCCCCGGAGCGGGCCCGTGCGAAGACGTTGTATGGCGCCGCTCCAGCGTTCGACAAGCGCGTCGCCCAGGAGCAGGTCATCTGCGTCATTCGTGAACCCATGCAAGCGCGAGGCCATGATGCAATCCTCCCGGGAAACGAGCCGAAGAAGATTTCGGGTGCGTGACCTGATGGCGTCTTCACGGTCGATGACCAGAAAGGGTATTCCCAGGAGCAGCGCCACGATCGTGCCATGATAGGTATCATTGATAGAGGCGTCAAATTGTGACATCAAAGCCACGGTCTCGAGCGGGTCCTGATAGCGGTCGACATAATGGAATATGTCTCCGTATTTCTGCCTGATCCGCAAAACCGATTCGATGTGGTTGTACTGCCGGCTGTACGGGTAGATCCATACGTCGAATTCCTCGCGAACAAAGGCATCCGCCGTGATCGCGTCCGCGAGCGCCTCGATGAAATGCGCCATAATCGAGATGCCAAGGACCTTCTTCTCCTGCTTCAAAGGAGTGACGTTAATTCCCCGAATCAACCGGTTTATATCCAACGACAGTGTAGGGTCGGGGCAAAAAGCCACCCGGTTCGCATAGCCGAGGGTTCTCAGGGCGTCCCGGGCATACTCGGTGCGAACGCCCACGTAGCTCGATCGGTTACACAGGCCTCGAAACCGCTCGGAGTGGGGACCGTCAAGAATCTCATCGGCCGATAGGGCCGTGTGCGCTGCATTGTAAAAAACGGGTGGACCGGGGGATTGCTGGAATGCGGACGATTCAAGGAGGAATACGGATGGCGGCGGTGGCGGAGCCAGGATGACGTCCCCTCCCAGAACCAGTGCGTCGTAGCTTGCAAGAGTGGTTTCCAGCAGGGTTGTTCCCCATTGTGAGGAAAATGACCGCAGTGTACGACCATGCACGACTTCTTCGCGCAGCCCCTTAAATCGGGCGATAGCGTCTTCCGAGTAGATGTCGAATGAGGTATCGGGTAGCCGCCGTTCCAGAGCCTGCATGGTAGCTTCAAGGATCAGGAAGCATCCGGGATTTCTTTCTCCGAAGTAGCCGCCATACATCCCTGCAAGAGCAACCAGATGCTTCATTTGGTCGATCTCCTCTGTCAAGGAGTTGCAATGGACGCCGAGAGAGCGCGGCCCGCCAATCAAAGGGCGCGGTATCATGTACCGGGGATCCCTAAATGACGGGTCACTTCAGACGGGTATAGGTATCTAGGCTACCAGCAGACTGCCTCGCCGAGGAACATGCTATTGATGGCCCAGGTGGGCAGTCCATGTGGCGCCAGAGCTTTCGCAGCAATGGATCTCATCATCGCCGCCAGGGTGTGGTTCTCTAGTTCATAACCAGCTTTGCGCGCGATCTCCAATAGCTCTTCTGGAGAATGGACAGCCTTCATCTGCTTCTGGAGTTCGGGTGAGCGTGCTGCCTCTGCCAGAAATTCTGCACAATCGGTCTTCTTGTTTGTCATTACTACCTTCTATCGAATGAAATGTACGGCTAGTAATATAAACCTCTCTTTCCAAGGAAAGTCAAGCGGTGTCATAGTCATTGGCGCCATCGAAGCGATAGAAGCCGAATTCCGAGGGCATCAGTCATTTTGTGGGATGCACGATCTCGCGCTGCGTCTCCGGCTTCCTGGGAGCGCCAATCAAACGTCCGATCCCGCTCGCCAGGCCACGGCTCACCTTCTCAAGAAATGCATAGTCGAGCGTGTCCGGCCGGTCAGACGGCAGATGGTAATGAGGGTTTCGCAGATTTCCGGTATCGGTAACCAGCACGGCGGGAAAACCTAATTCCCAAAAAGGAACATGGTCGCTGCGGCAGGATGCCGGTACCCATTCTCCCTTGATTCCGGTCGGTAACGCGAAAGTCCGTGCATGGGCAGACCGCAGTTGCCCGGCCAGCGTGAACGTGGAACGAATGCCGCGCAGGTTGCACAGCAAGCCAATGAAATCGCCCTGCTCAGGCAACAAAGCGCCAAGCTTTCCAGGATACCGCTGGCTGCCAGGCTCGTGGCTACAGTAGCCGAGCATTTCCAGCGATACCATCAGGCGGACCGGCCGACGGGCCCATGCGCATTCGGCAGCGTGATGGCGGCTGCCGCGAAAGTCAGTTTCTTCAAGGTCGAACGCGACCAGGCGCAAATCGTGACGCCGGCAAAGAGGCGCGAGGGTGCGCCCGATTTCGAGCAATACGGCCAAGGCGGAGCCATTGTCATCGGCTCCCGGGCAATCGGGTGCCGAATCATAGTGGGCGCCGACGATTACCAATTCACGTCCCTGTTCTTCCTGCCCCGGCAGGTCCAACACAAGGTTTTCGTGGACTGATCCCTGAAAGAGAAAGGGCTCGATCCGCACTGTTTCACCGATGGCTTTGAGTCGATCGAGGAGCCGTTGCTTCACCCGGGCATGGCCTTCGCGGTTGGCGCGGGGGCAGCGCGGCTCGGACAAGGCCTCAACATGGGCCTGCAGGCGTTCTAGCTCCGGCTTTATCAGATAGGAAGATTCACATGTGGCAAAAGGTCCCCGCGCCGGTAACGCGCAAGGAGAGCATTCGCGCACTAACAAATCGAGCGGCAGAACATCTGTTCCCGCCGCTCGAGTTTATTCTGGATGGCGTTAAGCGCTGCTACCAGCAGACGGTCTCGCCAAGGAGTACGCTATTGATCGCCCAATCGGGGAAGCCGCGCTTCTGCAACTCCGTAGTCGCAATGGTCCGCATCGTGTTCGATAGATTGTTCTTGTCCACGTGAAAACCGGCGTCGTGCGCAACCTTCACCAGATCATCGGCCGACCGCGCGCCGCTCATCTTGTTTTTCAATTCGCTGGAACCTTCAGCATGTGCGATAAATTCTGAAGCAGTCTTCATGGCGTGAATTACCTTTCTTTCGTGCGAGCGTCGACGGGATTGTCGGTCTCGAGAGAAATTATTATGTCGCTAAAAGCAGTGCAAGTCAAGAAACAGGTTGTTGACTTCAGCTCACGCTTTCCGCAACTCTGGGATGAACAGCGCAATAGCATTGATGTGCTATGATCGGCCCGCACTGGAGTCATTGTGGCCCTGGACACTCTCATCGATCACTTGCGGATCAACAATCTTACTCCCGGTGACGCGCCAGCCCTGTTCCGCTATCGTTCTCATGCCGAGGTAGCGTGTTTTCAGTCGTGGCTTCCCAATTCCGTCGATGATGCTCACGCCTTCATTGTTCGCAATATATCCATTCCCTTCAACCAGAACGGCTCCTGGTATCAGTTGGCTGTCCGGTCGGCAGCCACGAACGAGCTTCTCGGCGATTTGGGTGTCCATTTCCTGGACAATGATGAGCGCCAGGTCGAGATCGGTTTCACCGTCGCTCCACCACACCAGCGCCGGGGCGTCGGAACACTGGCTGTGACGGCCTTGCTCGATTACTTGTTCACGGAGCTGAACAAGCACAGGGTATTCGCGTCAGTCGATCCACGGAACAAGGCGTCAATGGCCCTGCTGCGAAAAGTAGGCATGCGGCAGGAAGCGCATTTTCGCCAAAGCCTGTTTTGGAAAGGAGAGTGGGTGGACGACGTGGTGTTCGGGATCCTGCGCTCGGAATGGAAGGGCCGCCTTCTCTCGCGGGGGATGTAAGTTCGCCGGATGCATTTTTTTGCATACGCATTGTTGAGCGCGCGAGAAAAATCGCGCCAGCGTAGCTCACGCGCCTTGATTAGGGAGTAACGAGAGCGTAGAATGAATCCCCGGTTCACCCCAAGTTAGTCATACATCCACGAGACTGCGCACCTCGCGGTATCCGGAATGTTTGATGGAGCTGAACCACTCGAGGATCCAATGCCCTATGATGAGTATCTCGAGGTCGAAACTTTAGATCGACCCAGCGCAAAGCACTTCCGGTCCCATTACCTTTCCAAGCAGATTCCCGTGAAGATTTCCGGGGTGATCGACTACTGGCCCGCGTTTAAAGAGAAGCAGTGGTCTCTTGATTACTTTGAAGAGCGATACGGCCAGGAGGTGATCGGGATTGAGAAGTTCGAGCCGGGTGAAAGAGGAGACGGCAGGAACAGCCCGCAAGATTATGTGAAATTCCTGAAGTTTCAGGACATGAAGCTGGTAGACCTGATCCAGGTGCTCAAGCATGAGCCGAACCGCATGTATTATATGGCCCAGCATCCGTTCCGGAAATGCTTCCGGCGGCTTCGGGAAGACATCGGCGACAATCCATACCTGAAAGGCTGCATTCAATACATTCCCGGCGCGCACATGGATACTTATCTGTGGATTGGCCCCAAGGGCACGCTGACTCCGATCCATCAGGACCCGATGCCGAATTTCCTGATACAGGTGATGGGCCGCAAGCTCGTCCACCTGTTCCCCGCCGACCAGGCTGAGAAGAACCTGTATATTGGGCAGTTCGAGCGGCCTTCCTTCAGTCCAGTGGACGTAGAGAATCCCGACCTGGAAAGGTATCCGCTTTACCGTGACTGCACGCACTACAAAACGATCATCAACCCCGGAGAGATGCTTCACATCCCGCGCAACTGGGGCCACGCCGTGAAATCGTTGGACGTCTCCATCTCCCTCTCGTCGTTTTTTATCACCTATGGGCTACTTTTCAAGCTGCTGCCTGAGTATGTGACGGTAGTGATGAGCCAGGCCCGTAAGAGCTGGCGTTGGGAGCAGGCCAACGAGCGCGCGCGCGTCAATCCTCCTCCACGTTCCACCAACTGAAAGGCCGGCTTGATCAACGTTAAACGGCTCCATGCCCAAGGACATGCAAACAAGTGTGAAAACAGTAATGCTGGCCATGAACGAGAACCCCGAACCTGTCGCACAGGAAATCCTCAAGGGAATTCGTGCCGGGGCGGGGCTCGTCAACCGGTATACCTTTGAGTCCGAAGCGCGTGTCCTGGAAAAGCTGGCGATGTATTTTCAGTGTCCCGAACAGAAAATGGTCCTCGTGCGCGGCATCGATGAAGCTTTTGACCGGATCAGCCACGAATTCCCCGCCATGCGGTACGCGACGGCTTGGCCCGGTTTCGATGGATACGTGAATCGAATCCGGGTCCACGGATATCGACACTTCCAGATTCGGCTTACCAGTGACTTTGCGCTGGCCCCCGCGGACATGGAGAAGCTGGCAAAAGACGATTTCGTTTTTCTGGCTGATCCCTCGAACCCGACCGGACGGCCGCTCTCCGCAGAGGAGCACAGGTGGGTCCGGGAGCGGGCCGGGAAGATATTTATCGACGAAACATACGCTGACTATGCCGGCAGAGATAGCGGTTTTCCCGCGTTTGGCGGGAACGTATTTGCCTTTCGATCGTTTTCCAAATCGTTTGGCCTCGCAGGCGCGCGTCTGGGCGTGGTGTTTGGCGATGAAGACGTCATCGCAAGGGTGAGAAGCAAGCAGTGGTACTGTAACGTAGGCGTGCTTGATCTTCATGCACTGGAAGCTGCCATCGAAAACGACTGGGTACGCAAGAGGCACATCGAGAAGACGGTGTGCGAGCGTGAACGGATGGGCAAAGCGGTCAGAAACCTCGGGTTTTGCGTCTATCCTTCGGCGGGAAACTTCCTTCTGGTACAAGACGGTAAGAAGAATTCCATTGAAACATTCCTGCGCGAGCGGAGCATCATGGTGAGGAACACGGCCCGATTTGGCTTATTGAATCACGTCCGCGTCAGTGTTGGGCTGCCCGCGGAAAATGACAAGGTGCTGGAGGCGCTCACTGAATACGCCGCAGCTCGTGGAAATGCGCATGCGGGATGAATCAATGCCGGTGGCCAAGGTCCTTGATTCACCCTGGTTTCAACCCGAGTTGGCAAAGACTCTGGGCTACATACGGGGTTTCGTCGCTTCCAAGGTGATCTGGCAGATGATGCAGGCAGGCATTTTCGAGGACCTGAGCAACCAGGCGAGCCTGCAGGTAATCGCGGAAAAGAAGGGTTTTGATCCCTATCTTTTGAGAACGGTTTTCGAATACCTTGCCGTCGAGGACATCCTTATTAAGGAGGGCCCGGCGGAGACTCCGGCGTTTCGCCTCTCTGATTATGGCGCCCGTTTTTCCCTCTATGAAGGATGGTTCAACATACTGATCGGCGGATACGAAAACATCTTCTCTAATATCGGCCCAATGTTGCGGGAGGGGGCCGGGACCTATTCGCGCAATGGGAAGTGGGTAGGCACGGGGAGTTGCCAGATTTCCCAGTATGACACGATACCGATCACCATGGAGTTTATCCGCCGGGTGAAGCCGGAGGCCACCAATATCGTGGATTTCGGCTGCGGCAACGCACTGTACCTGTGCACGTTGGCACGCGAACTCGACGGCATTCACGCGGTGGGCATTGAACCCGACCGGCACGCTTATGAAGCCGGACTCAAGCAGATCCGCGAATTTGGACTGGAGAACAAGGTCCGCCTGGTGAACGTGGATGCCCTCGATTATGAGATTCAGGAAAAACCGGACTTCATCCTCATGGGGTTCGTCCTGCAGGAGATCATTGCGCAAATCGGACGGGACGCGCTGGTAGCTTACCTTCGCAAAATGGGCAAGAAGTTTTCCAGCAGCTACCTGATGGTGATGGAGGTTGATTATGATATCGATAATCGCGAGGTGATGCGATCGGACGTGGGGATCGGGTACTACAATCCATATTTCCTGCTGCACCCATTTACAAACCAGCGGTTGCTCCCCAAGCAGAGTTGGAACCAGATATTTGTGGAAGCCGGGTACGAGATCGTCATCGATGAGGTTACGAGCCCCAAGGCCGACCCCACGGGGTTCGGCATTTGTTACGTGCTGAAACCGGCCGCCGGATAGCGGCTGTCAAGAAGTTCGGCATACGAACTGACCCTGAGAGCTCGATCATTCGTTTTCCCTGCATTGGCAACGGTGAGAAAAGACATGCCATTTTGTGCGAATGAGCCAGGGTCGGCCGCCCGCCCCGATCATGCTTCCTCTATAGGCATTCGCTCGAATGGAACCGGAGAAGGCGCGCCCTGGTCATTGCCGCAAGGAAGGTTTACTTCCGGCGTTTCCTTTGGTTCTTTTGGTGAGTTGCTCCAGGGCGTCCTGCCGGACGATGGCACAGAATTCCTCGTCACCCTCCCGATTGAGAAATATGCCGTTGCCCATTTCTTTCCGCATGAAGAAAGTGAGACGATCGAAGTATTTCCGCGCTGGAAGACGAAATCGCTGCAACTGGCGCGCGACCTGCTCCTGAAGCTTAGCCGGCGGACCGGCGGGCAGCTCTATGTAGCCAGTGAGATTCCCTGTGGGAAGGGCCTCAGCAGCTCATCGGCGGACCTGGTGGCCACGGCCCGCGCCATCGAATCCTATCTGGATATCCAGATCCCGATGGATGAACTTTGCCGCGGTCTCAGTCAGGTGGAGCCTACCGATGGCGTCATGTTCTCCGAATCCGTGATGTATTTTCACGTGAAGGGAGCGCTTTGCGAGCGATTGGGAACGCTTCCCCAGGTGACGGTCCTCTCGCTGGACGAAGGCGGTCAGGTAGAGACCCTCGACCATCACCATCGAGGAACGCCTAATTATCCGGTGGAACGAAGACGGGAATTCGCCGCGCTGTTCGAGCAGCTTCGCCGCGGCTTCCAGCGAAACGCTCTCCTGGAAATCGGCGAGGTTTCCACCAGAAGCGCGTATATCAACCAGGAAAGCAATCCCAAGAAGAACCTGGAGCGGGTGCACTCTGTCTGCAAACAAACCGGTGGTGCAGGCCTGATCACAACGCATAGCGGGACTTGCCTCGGCATCTTGTATGACGACACCAGGCCGGGGCACAAAGAAAACCTCGCGCGGGCGGCTGCCGAGCTCGGCCCTTACGGGAAAGTGGATGTCTACACCACCATCAAACAACCCATCAAGCAGGCAAGCGCCCTGGACTGGAGCCGTTTTGCCCGGGAATGACAGAAATGCCGTTCCCTTTGCGGGCAGGAAAAGGCGGCGCTCCCTGTTGCGACGGCTGTTCTACCGTGAAGACCCGTTTCTGGTGCTTGATGCCGCGGAGCTGGACGCGCTCTACCAGGCTTTTTCTTGTGTCGTCCGCCTGCATCCCGTCGTCCTTTATTGGGTTCACCGGCTGAATGACCAGGAATACTTCGTGTCCAGCTTTCAGCACCGGTCGATGGCGGGATACTCAGGCCTGGAAGTGGTACATGTCACGCCGGATGAAATCGGGTACTACCGTCTGCCTGGCGCCAAGGTGGGAGGCCGGGGACGCACCGAGCCTGGCGTGTACTCCATATTTGTGCAGGCGCCAAGCCGAGGGAAGCACTATTTGCGGATCCGAAAATGCGAATTCGGCCAGTTGCACCTGGACGAGGTCTGCGCGCCTGATGTGCAAGACGCCTCATCCTTTCTCACGCTGAAACGATACGTGCTCGACCGCAGCAAATTCGCCGATGAGATGAGGACGATCGTGGAACGGGGCCTGGAGTGGGACTACCAGCGGGCCCTCCTCGGTGAACCCGATCTGTTCCAGATTGCGGAGTGGAATGAGATGGCAGGGAAATGCGCGGGGATAAGCAGGAAGGCCGATGCCCTGCTGCGGGCCCGCGCCGAGTTGCGGAGGGCAGGGCGATGAGGAAGCACACACCGCTCTCTTTCCGGATCTTCGATAGCACGTCGAGCTCCCTGTGCGTTCCAGACCTCATCCGTCTCGCGCCGAACCTTGTGGTGGCTTCGTTTCGGCTGATGAAGATCCTGCCGGCCAAATACATCATTGAGCGCGCGCTGCAACGGGGCGAGATTCACCCGGACTATCCCATCCTGGAGAGTTCGAGCGGGACTTTTGCGCTGGGCATTGGAATCGTTTGCGCGGAAAAGGGCGTTCGGTTCCATATCGTAAGCGATGCGGCCATCGATGCGCGGCTAGGAGATCGTTTGCAACAGCTGGGCGGGAAAGTGCAGATCGTTTGTCCGCGCCCTGGGGCGGAGAAGAACATACAGGTGTTGCGGCTGGAAGCGCTGCACGAACACCTGCGCGAAAACCCTCAGGCTTTTTGGACGCGTCAGTACGATAACCTGGACAACCAGCAAGCTTACAGGAATTTCGCGGAACAGCTGCTGAACGTGCTTGGAACTGACATCGTGGTGGTTGGCACCGTCGGTTCCGGCGGTTCCACCTGCGGCACCATCAAGACATTGCGGGCGGTGGAGCCTTCCATTAAATTGATCGGCGTCGATACGTTTGGCAGCGTGCTGTTCGGATTGCCCGTTGGAAAACGCGAGTTGCGCGGTCTCGGCAACTCAATTTTTCCCAACAACCTTGATCATTCCTGCTTCGACGAAGTGCACTGGGTCTCCGCCCCGGATGTTTACCATTACACCCGGAAGCTTCATAGCCAGTTCGGTCTTTTCTGCGGCCCGACCTCCGGAGCCGCATACCAGGTGGCCCGATGGCTGAAGGCCCCTGGAAAGACCGTGGTGTTCCTTGCGCCGGACGAGGGACATCGCTACATGGATACTGTCTACAACAGTCTGTGGATGCTCAAGAATGGGTTTGAGCAGGCCACGCCAACCGAAGCTCCGGTCCGTGTGACGCGGCCCGCGCAGGCACAGGAACCGTGGTCTTATATCGAGTGGAATCGCCGGACGCTTCCGGAGGTGACCGGCCGCCCTCATTCTGCCGTCCCCGTGATGGAGCAAATTCGCTTGGGAGACATGTGACCGTGAGCAACCTATTCTCCGCGCAGGAAGTCAAGGCTGGAAACTTCGCATTCATTGAGAGCAATACCACC
>Ga0209060_10002206_pt1 | contig 18613 bp, 17 predicted proteins | sample Coa_R1_8_FD_187155 | JGI IMG/M metagenome (GOLD analysis project Ga0209060, IMG submission 187155) | Surface soil microbial communities from Centralia Pennsylvania, which are recovering from an underground coalmine fire - Coalmine... | ecosystem: Environmental > Terrestrial > Soil >...
CTGCTGGCTGGATGCCGACAGGCGGCTGGTGATCCGTAGCAGCACGCAGGTTCCGTATCACTGCCGGCGGCAGGTGGCGATGATCCTCGGGCTCCCGGTGGGGCGCGTACACGTGATCAAGCCGCGTATCGGCGGCGGATTCGGCGGCAAGCAGGAGATGCTCCTCGAAGATATTTGCGGGGCGCTGGCGCTGGCGACGCGGCGGCCGGTGAAGATCGAGTACACGCGCGAAGAAGAGTTTTACATGGCGCGCAGCCGGCATCCGCAGATCCTGCGGATGAAAATCGGAGTGAAACGTGACGGCACGGTCGTGGCCAGCCATCTCAAGGTTCTGGCGAACACCGGGGCTTACGGCAGCCACGCCAGCACCGTGCAAGGCAACACGGGGAGCAAAGTGCTGCCGCTGTTTCGCGCGCCTCACCTGCGTTTCGAATGCGACGTGGTCTACACGAACACGCCGGTGGCGGGCGCGTTTCGCGGCTATGGATGCCCGCAGGGTTTTTTTGCGATGGAATCGCTCGCCGACGAAATCGCGGAAACCCTCGGAATCGACCCGCTCGAGTTTCATAGAAAGAACGTGATTCGCCAGGGCGACGTAGATAAACTCTCGGCGCAGCTGGGCGAAGGCAAAGAAGGATTGCCGCGGGTGATCCGGAGCTGCGGCGCGCCGGAGTGCCTGGAAAAGGCCGCGGCCGCCATCGGATGGGAGAAGAAGCGGCCGGCGGCGGGGCGCGGCAGCCGGTTGAAACACGGCGTAGGTATGGCATGCGCCATGCAGGGCAGCGGGATCGCGGGAATTGACTGGGCCTCGGCGTTTCTGAAGATGAACGAAGACGGCTCGTTCTGCCTGCAGGTGGGCGCTTCCGATGTGGGCGCGGGGGCCGATACGGTGCTCGCGCAAATCGCAGCGGAGTCGCTGGGAGTGAGCGTCGACAAAATCATCATTACCTCCGGCGATACCGATTTCACGCCATTCGATACGGGCGCGTACGCCTCGAGCACGACAATTATTACGGGCGGCGCGGTGAAGAAAGCGGCGGAGAAAGTGCGGGCGCAGATCCTGCACCTCGCGGCCAAGATGCTCGATGCGCCGGTGGAACAGCTCGCCTGCGCAAATAACGAGGTTTTCACCAGCAGCGAACCGGGAAGAGCCGTGAGCATCGGCGACGTGGCGCTGCAGGCGCTCTACAAGGAGAAGCTGCAGATCATGGAGGCGGCATCGCACTTCAACACCGATAGCCCGCCGCCATTCAGCGCGACGTTTGCCGAGGTCGCAGTGGACACCGAGACCGGCAAGGTGCGGGTCGAGCATCTGGCGACCGCCGTGGATCCCGGGATCGCGATCAACCCGATGCAGGCCGAAGGGCAGATCGAAGGTGCGGTGACGCAGGGACTCGGCTTCGCGCTGACCGAGGAATTGATGCTCGACGATGCCGGGCGGCCGCGCAATGCGAATTTTCTCGATTACAGGATTTTTTCGGCGAAGGACATGCCGAAGCTGACCACGATCCTGGTCGAGACCGAGGAGCCGCTCGGACCGTATGGCGCGAAATCGGTTTCCGAGGTCCCCATCAACGGCGTGGCGCCGGCGATCGCCAACGCCATTTATCACGCTGTGGGCGTGCGGATTCGCAAGCTGCCCATCCGTGCCGAAGACTTGCTGGAGGCGTTGCACGCGAGGGAACGCGAATACGAAGAGGAGGAGGTACTGGTAGGAAAATGAGCGCGCTGGTAACGGATGTTTTCAACCGGGAGCGGCTGGGGGCGCGCGCGCAGGCGCATGAAGCCGACATGGTCAATTTTCTGCGCGAGCTGATCGCGATTCCGGCGGAGAGCTGCCAGGAGGCGCCTGTGATCGCGCGCGTCCGCCGCGAGATGGAAGCGGTGGGTTTTGACGAAGTGCGCGTCGACGGGATGGGAAACATTCTCGGGCGTATCGGGTCGGGCAAGACCATCGTCATGATGGACTCGCATACGGATACGGTGGGCATTGGCGATCCGAAAGAGTGGAACTGGGATCCGTATCGCGGCAAAGTCGAGGACGGATACATCTACGGCCGCGGCGCTTGCGATCAGCGGGCGGGGATGGCCAGCATGGTGTACGCCGGCAAGCTCATCAAGGAACTCGATTTGACCGGCGATTACACTCTGTACGTGGTCGGCTCGGTGCAGGAGGAAGACTGCGACGGCCTGCCGTGGGTGTACATTCTGAACGAAGACGGCATCCGGCCCGATTGCGTGGTGATCACGGAGCCCTCGAATTTACGGATCTATCGCGGGCACCGGGGGCGCATGGAGATCGAAGTACACCTGCGCGGCAAATCATGCCATGCAAGCGCACCGGAGCGCGGTGAGAATCCAATCTACGGGATGGGCCGCCTGGTGGCAGCAGTGGAGAAGCTCAACACGCGCCTACGAGTGGACTCGTTCCTGGGGAGGGGATCAATCGCGGTGACAGAGATCCGGTCGCTTTCGCCGTCGCTGTGCGCGGTGCCCGGGGCGTGCTCGATTCATCTCGACCGGCGGCTCACGGCCGGCGAAACGAAGGAGAGCGCGCTGGCGGAGGTGCGCGCGCTGGCGGGCGCGGAGCACGCGGAAATCGAGGTCCTGAAGTACGACCGGCCGAGCTACACCGGGTTGCGCTATTCGATGGAGAAGTATTATCCGACCTGGGTGGTGGACGAAAATCATCCCGTGACGCGGGCGGCTGTCGAGACGTACCGGTCGCTCTGGTATGGCGCGCCGGTAATCGATAAGTGGACGTTCAGCACCAACGGCGTGGGTTCGATGGGGCTCATGGGCGTGCCTACGATCGGGTTCGGGCCGGGCGAGGAAGAATGCGCGCACAGCGTCAACGAGCGCGTGCCGATCGAGCACCTGGTGCTGGCGGCGCAGTTTTATGCGGTGTTTCCGCTGATGTTTGCGCGGCAAATGCATGGCTGAGCTGAATCCCATTCCGCTGGCGCTCCTATGGCGTCGCGCCGTGGTGGAGTATGAACAGGAAGCGAAGATCTTTGATTTGCCCGAAAGCAAATTTTTTCGCGGCCTGCCGGCGTTGGATTTGTCGGTGAAGTTTCATGGGCACACAGCGGCGACTCCGCTGGGACCGGCGGCGGGGCCGCACGGGCAGTTGGCGCAAAACATCATCCTTTCATGGCTCGGCGGATCGCGGATCATCGAGCTGAAGACCATTCAGATTCTGGACCGCCTGAAGATTCCGCGGCCGTGCATCGACGCGGCCAACGTGGGCTACAACGTGGAATGGTCGCAGGAATTGACGCTCGAGCAATCGGTGCGTGAGTATGCGGGTGCGGCGATGTTTCTCGAGATGCTCAGAGTGTCGGGACTCCTGGGGAACTCGATCCCATGGGAAACGGTGTTCGATATGAGCGTCGGATACAACCTGGAAGGCATTCAATCGCCGCGCGTGCGCGGGTGGATCGAATCCATGAAGAATGCCGGCGCAGTGATCGAGGAATTGCGCGCGGGGCTGCCCACGCCGTACCGGGATCTGGAGTTCTCCCCGGCGATCAGCGACACCATCAGCCTATCGACGTTCCATGGCTGCCCGGCCGGCGAAATCGAAAGCATCGTGACGTTTCTACTGCGCGAAACGGGCTGCCACGTGTGCATCAAGTTGAACCCGACTCTGCTCGGCGAGCGGGAGGTGGAGCATTTACTCCACGAGGTTCTCGGCTACCGCGAGATTCAGCTCCATCCGCCGGCATTCGAGAATGATCTTCGTTTCGACGAAGCCGTTGACCTGATTCCGCGGCTGCAGCGCACCGCTGCGGCTTGCGGACGCAGTCTTTCGGTCAAGTTCACGAATACCTTGGTCGTGAAGAATCATAAGGGCGTTTTTCACGATGACTTGATGTATATGTCGGGAAGGCCGCTGCACCCGATCGCGCTGGCAGTGGCGGCGCGGTTGCGGCAGCGGGTAAATATTGCAGCGTCGTTTTCGGGCGGCGTGGATGCGCACAACTTCGCGAATGTGGTCGGCCTGGGCTTCGTACCGGTGACGACCTGCACCGATCTTCTGCGGTCGGGGGGCTACAGCCGCTTGAGCCGGTACCTGGAGAACCTGGGCGCGGAAATGCGAGCGGCCGGCGCGGCGAATGTAGCGGAGTATGTACGGTCCTTCGCGGGCCGGGAAGCGCGGGTGGTAGCGGAAACTGCCGCGAATCCGCGCTACGGCTGGGAACGCAACCGGGGTGCGCCGCGAAAGATCGGAACGCACCTTGCGCTGTACGATTGCATAAATTGCGACAAATGCTTACCGGCTTGTCCCAACGACGCCAATTTTGTCTATGAGACGGCGCCAGATAAGATCGAGTACGACAATTTTGAGCTGCAGCCCGGAGTCATCCGGCGGGTGCCCGGTGGCATTCTGCGGGTGATGAGCGCGAAGCAATATGCGAACTACGCCGATGCGTGCAACGATTGCGGCAACTGCGAGATTTTCTGCCCGGAGGACGGCGGGCCCAATCGCGAAAAGCCGCGATTGTTCGGCTCGGCCGAATCGTACCGGAAGCAGGCGGGCGACAACGCCTTTTACATCGATTGGAAGGCGCACACGATTTTCGGAATCCTGGGCGGAAAATCGTATGTTCTCGGCGTAAACGCGAGGGTGGATCGCGCGTGGTTCGAAACCGAAACCGCGGAAGTGGAGTTTCGCATAAGCGGGCATGAGCCGCTGACGTGGCGTCCGAAGCCGGGAGCCGGACCCGATGAAGCCATCGACATGCTGGTTTATTTCAAGCTCAAACTGCTGCTGGAAGCGATGTCGGATACGCGTCATGTCAATTTCGCCAATGTCGCGGGACTCGAGGAGGTGAACCGTGGCCACAACATCAGCCATTGAAATCAAGAAAGCACTATTCAAGGGACGCGACTGGCTGACCACGCAGGAATGGGCCGAGAGCGAGCTGGAAACGATGCTGGAGGTTGCGGGCGATCTCAAGCGCAAGTTCAAGGCGCGCATTCCGCACCGCTACCTGCCGGACCAGACGCTGTTCCTGATGTTCTTCGACAAATCGACGCGCACGCGAAACTCGTTTGAAGCGGGAATGACGCAGCTCGGCGGCCACGCCCATTTCCTCACAGCCGACGTCATGCAGATTTCGCACGGTGAGAGCCCCAAGGACACCGGCACGATTCTTTCCAGCTACGGACACGGCATCGCGATCCGGCACGATCTTATCCCCGGAGAGGGCAACGCCTATATGCGCGAGGTAGCGCGCTGGGCAAGCGTGCCGGTGATCAACATGCAATGCGACATCGATCACCCGTGCCAGACGCTGGCGGATCTGATGACGATGCGAGAGATGCGCGGGCGGGATTTGCGCGGGCTCAAGGTGGCGGTAAGCTGGGCGTACGCGCCGAGCTATGCGAAACCGCTGTCGGTACCGCAGGGGTTGATCATGCTGCTGCCGCGGTTCGGTATTGACGTGGTGCTGGCGCATCCGCCGGAATACCGGCTCATGGCCGGGACGCTGGAGGCCGCGCACGAGAACGCACGGCGCGGCGGCGGGAGTTTTCATGCGGTCGACAGCATGGAGGAGGCGTTTGTGCGCGCCGACGTGGTGATTCCGAAGAGCTGGGGTTGCCTGGACACGATGGGCACGAACCCGACTGAGTCGTTACTGGTGGCCAAGCAATACAAGCACTGGATCTGCGACGCGGATCATATGAAGCTGGCGCGCCCCGATGCGCTCTACATGCATCCGCTGCCGGCGGACCGCGGCAATGAAGTGAGCGACGAAGTGATCGACGGTCCGCATTCGGTGGTGTACGCCGAGGCGGAGAATCGCCTGCACACGGCCAAGGCAATCATGGCGCTCACGATGGCGGACGGCGCCATCGAGTACGAAGGGGACGGAGTGGGGCGCGGCCATTAGCCGCCCGGAGGCTTGGCCGTCATGCCGGAGACATTGGTCATCGCGCTGGGTGGCAACGCTATTACCCGGCCGGGCGAGACCGGGACGATCCCGCAGCAATTCGCGCATACCGCCGAGACGCTCGAACATTTGAAGCCCCTGTTTCATAGCGATGCGCGGATCGCGATTACACATGGCAACGGGCCGCAGATCGGAAACATTCTGATTCGGGTGGAAGAAGGAGAGCGCCGCGTACCGCGCCTACCCTTAGATACCTGCGTTTCGGATTCGCAGGGCGGGATGGGATACATGATCCAGAGGCTGGCGGTAGAACTATTCCGGCGCGAACGGATCCACCGGTCCGCCGTAACCGTGATCACACAGGTGCTGGTGAATGAAGGCGACCCGAGCCTGGTGCATCCTACCAAACCGATCGGGTCGTTTTACGATGCGGAGGAGACGGCGCGCATCCGCCAGCAGAAACCGCACTGGGAGTTGCGTGAAATCGAGCCTGGACGCTGGCGGCGCGTGGTGGCATCCCCGCACCCGCTGCGAATTGTCGAAGAGGCAGCGATCCGCGCGTTGCTGGATGCCGGCGTGGTGGCGATTGCATGCGGGGGCGGCGGCATTCCGGTGGCATGGGAAGGCGAGCGGCTCGTGGGCGTGGAAGGCGTCATCGATAAAGATTGGGCATCGAGCCTGCTCGCGCGCCATATCGGAGCCGACCGGCTGATCATCGTGACTTCCGTTGACCGGGTGGCGCTTCGCTATGGCACGCCGAACCCGTGCTGGCTCGACGTTTTGAGGATCGAGCAGGCACGCCGTTATCTGGCGGCCGGCGAGTTTCCGCCGGGATCGATGGGGCCCAAAATCGAGGCGGGGATCGAATTTGTCGCGCAGAGCGGAAAGGAATGCATCATCACTTCCAGCGGGCAGGTCGCCGGGGCCGTTCGCGGCGAGGCGGGAACCCACATCATCCCATGATCCTGGCTAATGCACGCATTGTGACTCTCGATTCGGCCAACCGTATCCTGGAGCGCGGGAGCGTCGAAGTCCGGGAAGACGGCAGCATCGGGGAAATTGCCGAGGCCGGTGGAGGGCATGCCGGATCTGTAGATCTCGGCGGCCGCCTCCTGATGCCGGCGCTCATCAACTGCCACACGCATCTCTACAGCACGCTGGCGCGCGGTTATGTTCTGCCCGGGCCTCGGCCGAAGAATTTTCCGGAAATCCTCAAACGGCTCTGGTGGCGTCTTGACCGCGCCCTGAACGAGGAAGACGTTTATTCCAGCGCCCTGGCCGGCCTGATCGATTCGGCGAAATGCGGCGTAGCCACCTTGATCGATCATCACTCCAGCCCCAATGCGTGCACCGGCAGCCTGGATGTGATCGCCCGCGCATTCGAGAAGGTGGGACTGCGGGGCGCCACCTGCTATGAGACCAGCGACCGGAACGGGCGGCGCTCGGCGCTCGAAGCGATCCGGGAAAATGTGCGGTTTCTCGAACGCCGCCGACGCGGCCAGGTGGCCGGCGCATTCGGACTGCATGCCGCGTTCACGTTGAGCGATCGCACGCTCGCGGCGTGTGCGGAGGCGAATCAATCGCTGGGCGCGGCGTTCCATGTGCATGTGGCTGAGGGCGCGATCGACGGCGGGGCGGTGCAGCGGCTCGACCGGCACGGCATATTGAACCAGCGCACGCTCGCGGCGCACTGCGTGCACATTACGGCGCCCGATCGGAAGACGCTTGCCAGGCGCGGTGTGAGCGTCGTGCACAACCCGCAATCGAATCGCAACAACGGTGTGGGCACGGCGAAAGCGGCTGCCGGCGTGCTGACCGGCTTGGGTACCGATGGGTTCTCACCGCGGCTGTGGGACGAATTGAAGATGCCGGGCGGGAGAGCGCCGGAACGGCTGCTGAACAATCGTGCGATCGTGCGGAAGATCTGGGGGCTCGACGTGGGGCAGATCGCAACCGGTGCGCGCGCCGACCTCATCGCGGTGGACTACTTTCCGCCCACGCCTCTCGATGCCGGTAACCTGTTCCGCCACCTGTTGTTCGGTGTTGCCAATGCGCCGGTGGACAGCCTCATTGTCAATGGGCGGTTCCTGATGCGTGACAGGCAACTGGTAAGCGTTGACGAGGCGCGGGTTGCGCGCAAGGCCGCGGCCCGCGCGAAAGCGCTTTGGGAGAGATTATGAGGATGACGATTCCGGGCCCTACCTATAAAGAGATGCTGCATCCAACGCAACGCCCGAGACCACGGAGCGAGCTGGATCCCGCCAATTTGTTCGCAATCAGCTGGCGAAACCCGGGCGAGCCCGTACGCCACGTTGTGATTCCGAAGCAACTGACCGGGGTCGCAGCGAACATTATCGTCCTGGTGGGGCGCTGCTTTCCGTCGGGCAGCCACAAGGTCGGGCCGGCGTACGCCACGCTCATGGAAGGCGAACTGGCGGGTGAGATCGAACCCGGCCGGAACACCGTGATTGGCCCCTCGACCGGCAATTTTGGAATTGGCACTGCTTATATTGCGAAGCTGAAGGGTTACCCGGCTATTGTGATCATGCCTGAAGGCATGAGCCGGGAACGCTACGAACGGATCCGCCAATACGGCGGCCAACTCGACCTCACGCCCGGTTCGGAGAGCGATGTCGTACTCGTGTTGGATCGCACGGAGCAGTATAAGCGCGAAGAGCAGAACAAGGTACTGGCCCAGTTCGAGCTGTTGCCGAATTACCGCTTTCACCGGTATGTGACGGGCCGCAGCGCGATCGAAGCCGCCGCGCTGCACGGGAACCGGCGCATCGCCGCATTTGTCTCCGCGCCGGGATCGGCTGGAACACTGGCGGCGGGTGATGAGATCAAAGCGGAGTTTCCCGAATCTGTAGTGTGCGCGCTGGAGCCGAAAGAGTGTTCCACCCTGTTCAACAACGGGCGCGGCACGCACCGCATCGAAGGCATCGGCGACAAGATGGTGACCCTCATCCACAACATTCTGACCACGGATTTCGTGCAGTTGATTCACGATGACGACTGCGTGATGGGGCTGGAGCTGCTGCAACACAACGGGAGGCTGCTCGAGCAGTTCACCGGGGCGAAGGAGGATAGCCTGGCGAATCTCCGCGAGCTTTTCGGCGTCTCGGGCATTTGCAACCTGCTCGGCGCGATCCGGCTGGCCCGCCATCTCGATCTGGGAGCGGATGACAATGTGGTCACCATCGCGACGGACGGCTTCGATCGTTATCCTTCCGTGCTGGTCGACCTGGAACGCCGCGTCGGGCCGATCGACGATCCGATGCGCGCGGGCTGGTTCGAATCGATCTTGCGGGACGCGCAGCGGCCGGAGATACTCGATGTGCGTTCGCGTGAAGAGAAAGAGCGCCTGTTCGAATGCAAGGAGCGGTTCTGGACGGGCTTTGGTTATTCGCGGCCGTACCTGGACAAAATGAAGTCGCAGGGGTTTTGGGAGGCGGAGTGCGAACAGGTCGAGGAGATTGATTGCCAGCTGTTGCGAAAGCGCAGCTTTGATGGCTAGTTACCTGGCCTTCGCTTTCGCCGCGAACAAGCTCCAGGCGCGCTCGTAGCCATCCTGCGCCGACGATCTCTTCGCCTCTTCCGGCGAAAGGTACGTGAGCTTGCCGCCCAGCGCCATCGCGCTCTGCTGCACCCGCGCGTTGAAGCTCAGATAATAGGCGCGGCCGACTACTACGTGCAGCGACGGCGCTACGATCACCGCGCCGTGCCCGCGCATCAGCGCGACCGTGTGATTGCCCAGCGAGGCAGCCAATGCGCGGCCGAGCTGGTTGTTGCGAATCAGCATGTCGGTATCGCCGGCGGCCGCGCGGATGTCGAAGACAGGCACATCCTGGCCGATGAAGCCGCCCATGTGCGAGATCGGGCGGAGCGGCGTCGCGCTGACTCCGAATGCCACCAATTCGGGTGCATGATCGTGCACCACGGCCATGACATCGGGGCGCACTTTGTAAATTTCACCATGGATGAACCGTTCGGTATATCCGGCGTTGGGATCGCCGGAAAGCGCCTTGCTGTCGAGGTCATACTGAATGACGTCGGACGGAGTGACCAGACCCGCGGGCATGTGGCGCGCCAGGTAAAAGCGGTTGGGATTACGCGGGTCGCGGACGCTCACGTGTCCGTAGGCGTCGAGCACGCCTTCTTCGCTGAGCATGCGATTGGCGAGGGCCAGTTCCTCGACGATCGACTGGGCCGATGCGCCGGATGCGGGCGCTTTTTGCGCGGATTGCTCGAAGGCGACTCCGCCGGCCAGTAACAACAACACACTGCCGGCGATCAGGGTGCGGATCTTCATAATTTCCTCCACGGAATCAGGATTTCCATTGTGTCGCGGGCGTGATTAAAAGGCAAACGAGCCGGTTACGCCGAAGATTGCGGCGTGCGCTACGCGCGCCCGGTAGCGGCGAGTTCCCGATAGAAGAATAACAGGTCGGTATGGGGAGGTTCAATTCCCATCTGCCTCAGCATGCCCATGGCCTGGCCGCGATGCAGGGTCGCGTGGTTGACCACGTGGAGCACAATCTGCCAGGCCGGGGTGCTCGCCATTTTGCCATCGAGAATTGATTTGTACTCCACAATCCGATTGATCTCGGCATCGTTCGAACACTCGGCCCATGCGATCCATTTTTCGTGGATCTCGGGCCAGGCCGTCTCCAGAGCCAGACGGGTTTGAGCGGGTTGTTCGAAGGGGCCCGCGACGCGGGTGAACCACAGCCAGTCGCCCCAAAGAATATGCGCGAGCGTGCCGAGCAAGCTGTGGTGGGACACGCCAACGGGCTTCTCGAAATCGGCATCAGGGAGAGCGCGAACGGCCGCTACCAGTTTCCGTGAGGCCCAGGCAGAATAGCGCAAGTGGAGATGCGCTTCGGCGGGAGTCATTCTGAAAGCTTACCGTTCGCGGAAGAGGGGAGCAATCCGCCGCAGGTATCGGCCGGAACGGCCTCGCCGTAAAACTCCAGAGCAAGGCCGCCGGCAGGGTAGTTGTGAGGCTGGCAGTTACGAGAAGCTGCCGCTCACGCCCTGGAAGCCCCGGAGGGCCTGCTTGCCTACCCACTTAACGACGCGCGCCGCGTCATAGCAGTACGCCAGGTTGTGATTGAGCGTCGAGAAGCAATGCGGCTGGCACCCCGCTTTCATTTCCTGCAATTGCCTGGTCTCGAACTTGTGGTTGCCGACAACGCCCCAGTCGTATGTGGCCGAATACATCGGGAAGCACGGCGCCAGCGTGCCGTCCACGCGCACGATGACGTTGTTGTGGCCGGCTCGGCAGTTCCACTCCTGCAGTTTGCCGTGCATGAACTCCCGCATTTCATCGAGGCGCTGCACCGAGTTCACCATTTTATAGCCCGACTTATTCTTTTCGATGAGCCAGTCGATCAGTTCGCCGACCGCCGGCCAGTCCTCTTTGGTGATGAACGTAGGGTTGTTTTCGAAATGCTCAAAGTGCTCGGGCTCGAGCATCGGACTCTCGTTGATGTGGTAATCGGTTGCCACGCGATGCTCGCGCGCGATATCGGTGAGTTGTCGAACGTCGTCCAGATTGTTGCGGCAGATGTTGATGTTGAAAAATAGGGCATAGCCGTAGCGATATTGCCGCCGCACAAGGTGGTCAAAGTGCTTGCGGATCGGATTCAGGGCTTTGGGAAGACCGGGTTTCTCATCAATGGCGTCGAGCGCCAGGTTGAAGGTGGCGACCCCCGCGTCGCCGAGCCTGTCGATGACATCCGGGCGCAGCAGGCGGCCGTTGGTCGGTACGTACACCCAGAAACCTTTCCTGGCCGCATAGTAAACCACCTTATGAACGAACTGCGGCCGCAGCAGCGGCTCGCCTCCCATAAGCGCCAGCACGCGGCAGCCGCTATCGTAGAGCCAATCGATGGCGCGGCGCGCCGTGTCTTCGGTCATCCCTTTGACCTTGTTGTCGAACGCCCAGCAATACCAGCAGTCCAGGTTGCATTTCCATTCCGTGAACAGGTAAGCAATGATGGGATGAAAATCGCCGGGTAACGTGCGCGACCGCATATAAGGAAACAGCCAGCCGCGCATGGCACGATAGATCAGCGGCGCGGTCCACTTGCGTTTATCGGGAAAGACTTCCGGGTCGGGAACACTGAGCAGTTGCGGGTGTTGCGGATAAACGGGATCAGGCAGAGTCAGCGGCTGGTCGGGTTTCGGAGCGAGACTCTTGGGCTGCGATTTGACCAGCAACTCGTGTAACTGAACATCCACCCGGAAACGGGGATTCGCTTGGGCAGTATTCTCATGAGTATGTTGCACCGGGTCCTCCTTCAATCACACATAGGATGCTGATGGATTAGTCGTCAACAGGAGGTCACCCACCGGCAAACCCGATTTGTGAGATTTCGTACATTGCTGTACAAATTACAGATGCGAAAGATCTTGCCGGCGTTGCTGATGATATCCGGTGAGGGTTTGGTTAGCCGACCGAATGGTCGGAATCTCGGCGGCGATCCGTTCCAGATCGGTACCCCGTAGCACCACGTAAAGTTCGTCTTCGCCAATATCGGTGTAGACCCGATTACCGATGCACCCGCTACTAGTGACGGCTCCCTGAGCCAAAGCGGCGGGGAGCGCCATGCAAGTGGGGCGGCCGAGCAGCGGCAATTGGGACAGCGCGCCAGCGCGATTGGCGGCTTCAGCGAGCATCATCACGCGGCCGGGCTTGCCGGAAGCAAGGACCGCGGAAGGCGCCACGGGCGCCTCGCCAAGCGGCGCGTAGACGACGACATTGGGCGTGACCGGAAGTTGAAATACGCCGGGGATCTCTTCCATTCGAACGTACCCGATGTCGGTCATGAGCTTAAGGACATCGTTCAACTCCGGCATGCGTTCCGGGGTGAGGGTGTTATGGGTGTAGCCGCCGACCGGGCAATTGAAGTGGTCGGCCGGCACAGTGTAGAAGACCCGGCCGCCGGCGGCCAGCCGCCAGAAGCTGCAGGAAGACGGTTCGGAGCCGGAGAATTTTGGCACGCCCGCCGGTGGGGCATCGAGAAAAGCAACGGCCACCGGGCGCCGTACGGAGCCGAGCATCTCCAGGATCTGGTGTTCGATTGCGCGATAGTCAGGCATGCTCTCCATGGTAGCGTTGAATTGATGACCGGCCGGCGAGAGTTCTTGAAAGCAGCGACGGGTGCGGCTGCGTTCGGAGGCGGGCTCGCACGCGCGAGTGCAATAGTGCGCCGAGGAGAAATCGGACACGTGGCGTACTGCCGGGTCGAGCATACAGGGATGTTGGGCACGGCGGTCCGGATCGCCGGCTCCGATTGCGTGATCGAGGTAGACTCAGGCACACGAGGAGTCGCCGTGCTGGGGAGCGGCGGAACGCTCGTTGTGACTGGCCGAAGCTGGCGCGTCTTCATACTAAATTAATGAACATTGGCCGAACGGCCGGGCATGATTCCGGCACCGTACCGGCGCGCAGGTCAAACGGGCACCCCGATGCGCCAGAGAATGTATCCGATCGCTTGCTTGAGGTAGTTCCAGCGCTCGCGCATCGGGTCGGGGGCAACCTCCTTGCGGGGAGAGCCGTAGACAGCCAGGCCGCGGAATTGCAGCATCTTTTTCACGCGATAAATGTGATACCCGTCGCTCACCACAATCACCGAGTGCAGGTCCATGCGGTGCAGGATCTCACCGGCAAGCGCGATCGACTGCACCGTAGTCTCGCCTTCGTTTTCGACGATGATCGCCTCAGGCGGTACGCCGTGGCTGGTCAGATAGGATCGGCCGACTCCGCCCTCGGTAAAGACGGTTTCGCCTCCGGCGCCGCCTGTGGTCATAATGCGCGGCGCGAGTTGCTTATGATACAGATCGAGAGCGTGATCGAGACGCGCCCGCAGAACCGGGGAGGGCCGGCCGCGGTATTCGGCCGCGCCTAAAACGAGGATCACATCGGCGGGACGGGCTTCTTCGCGGGTCGATTGCTCCTCAATGCGCCTCGAAACGTACCCGATGCCGCTCAGAACGACGATGATCGCGAGCGCGACCGAGTACCAGAGGATTCGTTTCATCTGCGGTATTCTGAATCGTTCAGAATTTAATTGTAAGATGCCGAAGCCGGAGACGATCACGAGTGCGGCTAATCCCTTGCTGAAGGACGTTCGTAAGGCGATTGGGCGCGGCGGGCTCACCGAGGGGGGGTTGGCCGTGGCCGAGACCTTCCACCTGCTCGAGGAAGCGCTGCGCAGCGATTGCGAAGTGAAAACGGTGCTGGCGGCGGAGTCGGTGCGCTCGGCGGCAGAGGCGCACGTCCGGGGACTTCGCGGGATAAAAGTGATCGTAACTCCCGACGCGCTCCTCCGATCAATCTCCGACACGGAAACCACGCAGGGCATCGTGGCATTGGTGAAGCCGCCGTCATGGAACCTGGAGCAATTGTTTCGCGGCTCGCCCCTGGTAGTGCTGCTGGATGGTTTGCAAGATCCCGGTAATTGCGGAACCATCGTGCGGGCCGCGGAAGCCTTCGGCGCCACGGGAGTCCTGTTTTTGAAGGGCGCGGCGAGCCCGTTTAATCCGAAGACCTTGCGGGCATCGGCCGGGTCGCTGTTCCGTGTGCCGTTTCTCCATGGCATCGACGCGGCGTTGGCGCGCGCCGCCCTGCAGCAGAACCACGTGGAACTTTATGCGGGAGTGCCGGCGCAAGCGGGTGTGCGTTCGCTGGCGAAGGTCGATCTGACGGGCCGCTGCGGACTGATCATTGGCAATGAAGCACGCGGCGCGGGGCGAGAGTTGCGGTCGGCGGCGCTGGATGTAGCGATCCCGACGGTCGGCGTGGAATCCTTGAACGCGGCTGTGGCCGCGGGCATTCTTCTTTATGAGGCGCGGCGGCAGAGGGCGCTCAAAACGTGAGCTTATTCGATTCATCGATTCCTGAGGAAGGCAAACGTCCGCTGGCCGATCGCATGCGCCCGGAGCGCTTGGAGGATTACGTCGGGCAGGAACACATTCTCGGTCCGGGCAAGCCGCTGCGGCGGCAGATCGAGCGCGACGAACTGACCTCGATCATTCTGTGGGGACCGCCCGGGGTAGGGAAGACGACGCTGGCGCGGCTGATTGCCCGCGTCACGAAATGCGAGTTTCTGCCGTTCAGCGCGGTATTGAGCGGCATCAAGGAAATCAAGGCGGTAATGGCCGATGCCGAGCGCTTTCACCGCATGGGGCGGCGCACGATCCTGTTCGTCGATGAAATCCATCGCTTCAATAAGGCGCAGCAGGATGCGTTCTTGCCCTATGTGGAGCGCGGCGACATCATCCTGATTGGCGCGACTACTGAGAATCCGTCGTTCGAAGTGATCGCGGCGCTGCTCTCGCGCTCGCGGGTGTACGCGCTGCGCGGCTTGACGGTGCCGGAAATTATGACCCTGCTGAAGCGGGCGCTCCCCGTTATCGGACTTAGCGCGCCGGACGATTTGCTGGAGCAGATCGCGATTTACTCCAATGGCGATGGCCGGCAGGCATACAACACTCTGGAAGCGGCGGCCGCGGCGTCCACTGGCGGTGTGCTGACCGAAGAGGCGGTGCAAGACGCCATGCAGCGCAAGGTGCTGCTCTACGATAAGGGCGGTGAAGAACACTTCAATCTGATTTCTGCGCTGCACAAATCGGTGCGCTCAAGCGAGGTGGACGCGGCGCTGTACTGGCTGACCCGCATGCTGGAGGCCGGCGAAGACCGCTTGTACATCGCGCGGCGGTTGATCCGCATGTCTATCGAAGATGTCGGGCTGGCGGATCCGCGGGCGCTCGAGCAATGTGTGGCGGCGATGCAGGCGGTGCATTTCCTGGGGATTCCGGAAGGAGACCTGGCGCTAGCCCAGGCGGCGATTTACCTGTGCGTGGCGGCGAAATCGGACGCGGCCTATCGCGCCATGGACGCGGCTCGCGCCGACGTGGAGAACACGATCGCGGAGCCCGTGCCAATGCAATTGCGCAATGCGCCAACCCGCGACATGAAGGCGTGGGGATACAGCGAAGGCTACCAGCACGCGCATCAGTTCGAGAACGCACTCACCGATATGGACTGCCTGCCGCCCTCGCTGGCGGGGCGCCAGTACTACTTTCCGACCGATCGCGGCACGGAGAAGCGGATTGCCGAACGGCTGGAAGAAATCAAAAGATTGAGATCCAGAATCTAGCGCCGGCCTGCGGAATCACGGATTCTCGACGTGGTGCTTGCGCGCGAATTTGTGGTCCAGGTCAGGCCAGAATTCCTTCAGAATGTTGCTGATCATATCGACGCCGATCTGCATTCCGAATTTGGACATTGCGGTGGAAGCGTCGCGACTGCCGGGATAATAGGTATTTGAAAGCGCCACAGCGGTGGCGTTGCCGCCAATCTCGGAAAAATTAAATTGCGAGCCACCCGCATCGCGGCGAGTCCAGAAGATCTGGCCAACGGCGTAGCCGAGGCGTGATAACCCGCTCCCAGTGCCGCGGCGGAAATAGCGCGGGTCCTGATGGAACAGGGCCGGAAAGATGGCTTCCGTCATGAAATCGCCGACGACCAGATCCGAGTATGACGCCGCAAAATAGCGGGCGTAACCCCCAACACCCTGTCCGAATTCAGGTGCGGCATGAGTAATTTGTCCCTCTCCGGCAAACGCTGCTGCCAGCGCGACAGTCCCGCGATCCAGAGAATCCTGCTCCGCGATTTTGAATTTCTGCCGGACGGTAATCGGTTTGTACTCGTCCGGTCTTGGATAAGTGCGGTAGTTTGGGATAATCCAAAAAATGCGTTTGCTGGTTGGGATCGGAACGCGGGCTTTCTCCGGCGCCGGAACACCATTCCCGGCAGTTTCCGACTGCGGGTCAGGTGCAATCCGGTCTGCCGATACAGGCTGCTGACAAAATCCAGCTAAGAAAAAACCCGGAACGAGGAGAAATCCTAATACACGAGGGCGTACCATAGCGACCCGCTCTTGTCTGGCACGTGAGATTCCAAACGCATCGCGCTCCCGACGCCCCGCCCTATTTTATATGTGGCAGGTCGCCTGCAGGAAATATAGCGCGGCGACTTCGCCGTGAGAAAGGTCAGGTTTCTAATGTTCTTGGCGCTATTCATTATTCTGTTGATTGGCTGGCTTTTTGGGTTTGTTGCGTTCCACGTAGCGAGCGGCCTGATTCACATATTGCTGATCCTGGCCATAATCTCTATCATTATTCACCTGTTCCGCGGCCGAAGCGCCGTTTGAGTCCCCGCGCGACTCGCCAGTAGCGGGGGCCGAGCTATTTCTTGTTCAGCTTTAGGTTCAGGACGGCCTCTTTGCGTGAATCGAACGAACTGAGGGTCTTGACAGGACTCGAAAGCCCCTTGTTATCGGCTTTTAGTTCGTAGTCGACGTCGGTGCTCAAGCCATTGAAATAGTACGATCCGTTCTCTTGCGTAATGAAGGACCGGATCTGTAGTGTCTTGGTGTTCTTTAACTGCACCACGGCGCCGGGGACAGGCATGTCTTCGGGGGACATGACGATACCCTGCACCGTCCGGGTGTCGTTGGTGCTGTCCCCTTTCTTCTTGCCCTGCGCGAATCCCGCCGGCACCGCAACCAGAAGGGTCACCAGCAAAAGAGTACGGAACATAGTCATCGCAGCCCTCCCAAAGGGTTGACGGGGCCGCAGCATACCGGGTTCCTATTTCCAGTCTTCTTCGTCCTCTTCTTCTTCTTCTTCCTCGACGTAGGGATCATCATCCTCTTCTTCCTCCTCCTCGAGGCTTTCGGCCGATTCGACTTCCAACGGGTCGGTGCCGGTCACGCGCAAGTCCGCGCCGCACTCGTCACAGCTGATGGCATCGCCTTCGTCCACGTCCTCTTCGTCCACATCGATTGCGCCTTCGCAAACCGGACATGTGACCATCTGAATCCTCCCGAAATAGATACTGTAATACGACCTTGGCGCCGATTCGAGCACCAAAAGAGGATCCGCCGTCTGCTCCCTTCTCAGGGGAATCCCGCCCCTGGAGTGGGTGCTTTTTGGGCCGGGCGAAGCCCGCCCCCGTCCGATCCTTAGATACCAGAAACAGCGCTTCTGATTCGAACCCGCCGGTAGGGTTGCCGGCGCACTTGCCTCAGCACGCCGTCGGTCTGCCTTCTATTGTACCCGCAAGGTGATGACCTGCAACGGTATAATAGGTGGAGACATGCACCAAAAACTCAGTCAGAGGGTGATTGATCTTGATCCCCAGGAAACTGCGGAGTGGCTTGAGGCATTGGATCAGGTTCTGGAGGAGGCCGGTCCGGACCGCGCAGCGTATATTTTGGAACAATTATCCGACCGCGCGCGCCAGAACGGCTCCGACCTGCCCAACCTCTTAAACACTCCTTACGTCAACACCATCCATCCCGAAGAAGAGGTCTCGTATCCCGGAGACCGGGCGATGGAGCGGCGGATCAAAAGCCTGATCCGCTGGAATGCAATGGCGATGGTGGTCCGGCAGAACAAATACGACGCCGGCATCGGCGGCCACATTTCCACCTACGCTTCGCTCGCTACACTGCTCGAAGTCGGTTTCAATCACTTTTTCCACGCTCGCTACGGCGACCAGCCGGGCGACTTGATTTATTTCCAGGGCCACGCCTCTCCTGGCATCTACGCGCGCGCGTTTTTGGAAGGGCGGCTGACTGAAGAGCATCTGAAAAATTTTCGGCACGAGTTGCGCGAGCACCCCGGGCTGTCATCCT
>Ga0209060_10002212_pt1 | contig 18587 bp, 14 predicted proteins | sample Coa_R1_8_FD_187155 | JGI IMG/M metagenome (GOLD analysis project Ga0209060, IMG submission 187155) | Surface soil microbial communities from Centralia Pennsylvania, which are recovering from an underground coalmine fire - Coalmine... | ecosystem: Environmental > Terrestrial > Soil >...
GCATTGCGTCGGAATGACTGCGCGCTTTGGAATGGAATGGGTGCGCTTTTTCAAGCGGAATCACTGCGCACTTTCGAGTGGAACGAGTGCGCGCTTTCGAGCGGAATTTGCAGACACCTTGATCAACAGATCACAGACCTTTCAAAACGTGTGCGCCAATGTATTGATGAGGTACTAAAACATGAAACATATACTGTTATCAAGTACAACCGTCAATCGTTGAGGCTATATCGCGACAGTTTGGACATCGCCCTCCAACAATTTCGCGATGAGGTTTGCCGCCTGTGCGAACCGATAATTCGTGACTACCTCGAACACGAGGTCGCCTCCAGTGTGATGTGCGATCTTCTGGTGTCACAAATACTCAAGCATATACTCGACGATCTTTACTCGTTCCGTAGTAATCGTCTCGACACCTGGGCTATGACCTATGCGTTTTCCCATGTGTTCACGTGGGAACTAGAGAAAGAGACCGCGTCGCTGCACGGTGACCAAAGCCGAATGTTTGACAGATTCAAGACGTTCATCGACGGCCGGATCCATATCAAGTCTGCAATCCGAGGCCATCTGAAGGGCTACGGACAGTCCAGGGTCGGCCAAGATATAGAGGAGACAGTCCAAGACCTCTATGGCAAAGTACTGGTAGGCATTCGGAAGCCGTTTGAGATTGCGACGGCTACTCGGCCATTCACGGTGATCCCCTGGCCAGCTACGATCAACCTGATTGTACGCAGTCGCGTGATCGACTGGCTTCGCCACGTCAAGAACCAGCCGCAGACAGTCTCGCTAGATGTAGACATCGATGATGAGGGGACCAATGGATCGTTCGACTATCCGGAGATCCTGGTGAAGGAGACAGACATGGTTTTCGAGTCGGCGGAAGCAGCATCTTTCCGTCGTATCCTTATCGAGGATGTCAAGAAGGCTCTGTCTGAACTCCCTGTACGCGATCGTACTCTAGTAGAACTGAAACTGCGCGGTTATACCAACAAAGAGATTGCTGAGGCATTCGGTATTCCGATTGGTACGGTCGGACCGAAGTATGGACGTATACTGAGAAAACTGCGGCCAAAGCTGGTTGCCTATGCTCCTATCGTCGTTGCAACGGCCTGTCTCTTATTGCTAGCCAGCGCCAACTTGCTCTGGATCGCTCCCGCGCTACCTGTACCACTATTCTGCCTCACTTCCTTCTCAATGACATACATGAGCGGAGATTCCGCTGTAGAGGGAGGACTACTCCGTTGAAACCCGATGTGAAACCCAATCTCGATCCGATCGAGGTCGAAGGACTCGTCATGGAAGCGATGCAAACGATGTCGGTTTCAGGTGGCGTCGAATCATGTCCAGCCCCCAACCTGCTGATCGACTATGTCGCCGGGCGATGTAGCTATGGTATGCGCAGGCACATCAGAAACCACTTGCGGTGCTGCGCCGACTGCGCCTCCCTGGCCATCAATCTGCGCTCGCAGTTCGCCTTAGTTCGCACAATGAATACGCAGTGGGGCGGTTGGCTGGCCGCCTACCGTGCGGCGACAGGCAGACTGGACGCGGATGAGGCTTTGAAACATGCATGGCAGCAGAACGCGCGGCGATACCCGACAGCCGACAAACGAGAGAAGTGGATACGGACGCATGGCATCCATTTCAGCGCCTCATTCGCGATGGCTGCCCTGATCCTGGTAGGTTTTGTGTCCTTTGTGTTGCGACCGCCGCACTATTCCACTTCAGATATGCAGGCTTTGGCACAGTGGAAACAAAAAGCGGCGGCGGCTCAGGACCAGGTCCGAGTTGTTACGATCTCTGCACAGCAAGCGGATGAGAGGCGACGCCTGGCCGAGGCCAACGCAAAGGCGGCGGAAGCAAGACTAGTTGCGACTTCCAAGCTGGAAAAGGATCAGAGCGACCGGCTCCAGAAGCAGATTCAGCAGACGAAGGAGGAGTTGGCGATCGCTCGTAGCAAGGATCTGTCCGAAGTCAATGCGGTGGAGCGGACGAAGCAACTCCTTTTTGCCTCTGCGACCAGATGGGGCTCAAACAACAGCTTACTGCTTGGCCCGACTTCCAAAGAAACTGCTATCACCCTGGTTTCCCCGCTCGACACCGCAACCCGTGAGGAGCGACCGACCTTCGCGTGGAAGATCGATCCTACGAAGTGGCGTGCATCTGCTGCCGACACCGGCAAGATTATCTTCGAGATCACCCTCAGCGATAGCATCGATACAAGATCGCTGTACAAAGAGGTCAGTCCGATCGAGGCGGCTTCGGGTTCTGTAATTCGCTTGCAGCCCTCCGACACGGATCTGCCGCTGACATGGCGCCGGCGGGGCGTGACTTATCGGTGGAACATCACTGCTTATCGGGAGAAGGCTTCACGCGAAAACATCCTTGCTGGCGGCACTTCATCTGGCGCCTGGTACACGATCCCGGAGGAAGCGATTCTGACAGACTTAGACAGAAAATGTCAGAGTCCGCAGCATGACCCACTGGAACTGGCGTATTGTTACCTTCAGGTAGGTTTTAGGGTGGAGGCGAAACAAGAGTTACGACGTGTCTTGAAGAGTTCACGGACATCCTCTTTCGACCGTGAACTGGCAGGCAAGCTTCTCGCTACTCTGGAGGAAGAGAACGGCAAACCTTCGTCAGCTCCGATGGACTCGCCTAGGGAGGCACATTAGCGCCAAAACTGGGGGTATGACACGCATCAAGCCTCTGTTTTCCCCCTGACGAGAGCCGGATTGGCACGGTCCATCAGCGTTTCCTAAGGCACCATTTTCAGTCTGGAGGATACCCACAATGTTTTCTGTTGGTCGCGGTACGTTACCCTGGCTGTTCCAAAGTCTCTTTACCCTGCTCTGCATCGGAGCAGTCGGAGACTTTCCGCCTGCTGTAGCTCAATCGCCTGTTCAGTCCACTTACCAAACCAATGCGGTACTGGAGCCTCTCTACCAGGAGGGGTACAAGCTACTCGGACAAGGCCGATATGCGAATGCGGAAATGACTTTTCAGAGGGGCCTAACACAGGCGCGAGCGTTGCATAACGACAAGTACACTGCGCTCTTTCTCAATGGGCTGGGCCAAGTTGCCTATGCCCTCGACCAGTTCCACAAAGCCCTCGACGATTTCCAAGAGGCACTCGCGATCCGACGGAAGATCGGAATCCCGCAGGAAATCGCCCAGAGCCTCTCCAATGTCGGCGCGATTCAGTCCTCCCTCAGCCAAAATGATAAAGCCGTTGAGAGTTACCTAGAGGCGATCGAGATCTTTGAGCAGAACAAAAACATGCGCTACCTTGCAGCCTGCCTCACCAACCTCGGTAGCGCTTACAACAGCCTCGGCCAGTACGATCAGGCTCAGGACGCTCTCCGAAGGGCGCTCAAAATCAATGAGCAGATCGAAAAGCAATTGGCGCAGATGGGGAGCCCAGCGGAGAAGATTGAAAACCGAAGAGACATCGCCTATCGCTGCAACATCCTTGGCAATCTATACTACAGTCTCGGTCAGTATGACCCAGCCCTCGACTACTACCAAAAGGCGTTCACAATCTTCGAGAAGATCGGAACTCCGCATGAGATCGCTACCAGTCTCAACAACCTCGGCATCGTCTCTTACAGCCTCGGCCAGTATGACCGAGCCCTCGAATACTACCAAAAGGCGTTCAATAAATCCGAGAAGGATGGAACTCCGCATGAGATCGCCCAGAGCCTCAACGACCTCGGGGCCTTTTACGATGACCTCGGCCAGAATGAGCAAGCCCTCGAAACTCTCCAAAAGGCGTTCACAATCTTCGAGAAGATCGGAACTCCGCAAGAGATCGCCTATTGCCTCAACAACCTCGGTCGCGTGTACGCGGATCGCGGTCAGTACGACCGAGCCCTCGAATACTACCAACGGGCATTACTGATCAAGGAGAAGTCCGGCAATCAACAAGACATCGCCCAAAGCCTCAACAACATCAGCACGGCTTACACCCACCTGGGCCAGTACACCCAGGCTCTGGGTTACCTCCAACAGGCGCTTAAGATCAAGGAGAATATCCCCAACCAGAGCGACATTGCGCTAAGTCTACATAACCTCGGCAATGTGTACAATTACTTAGGTCAGTACGATAAGGCTCTAGACGCTCATCTACGAGCATTGGAGATCTTCAAAAAGACAGGAAATCAACAGGACATCGCTCAAAGCTTCAACAACCTGGGCAAAGTTGCTGCTGCAAACAACCAACCCCGTCAAGCCGCCGACTACTTCACCTGCGCCCTCGGCATCGAACACACCCTCCTCCGACGGGTCTTCGCTTTCACCACCGAATCCCAGATGCGTGACTTCCTCAGCCGCCTTCCCAACTCCCTCGATAACCTGTTGGCCCTCACCATCCAACCGCCTGCGCCCACCCCACAACAGCGCACTCAAGCCCTGCTGTGGACCCTGCGCCGTAAAGGCAGCATCCTTAACGCTCTTCTCACCTTCCAACAAACTCGGAGGATGATCCATGACGATCACCACCTCCGTGATCTGTACAACCTTTTGCTCGTCCAACGCGCTCAGGCCAATCGCCTCAACCCCACGTCCAATCAACGCCAGCAGGCCGAACAGACCGAGAACAAACTCAAGCTCGCCTTCGCAAAGCGTTATCCCACACCTCCTGACACGCTTGATCTGGTTCAACTCCAACAACATCTGCCGGCTCACTCTGCTCTGATCGAGTTCATTCGTATCACACCAGCCAACGTCAAAACTCCGGACAGGCTACTTCCAGCTCGCTATCTCGCCTTCGTGCTAAAGTCTAAAGATGCCGCACCAGATCTGATCGACTTGGGAGATGCTGCTGACCTCGATGCCGCTGTCACCTCCACTCGACAATCTATGCTGGACTTCATCGCTCTCTACAATCAGACGAAACGACACCCTCCCCTCCAACAACAACAGCAGAACGAGCAGGCTTTCAAACAAGCGGCGGCTGACCTCTACCTTAAGGTGTTCGCTCCCCTACAACCGGCCTTGACCGGTGTTACCATGCTCCTAATCGCACCCGATGGCACACTCAACCGCTTCCCCTTCGAGGCGCTGCCTGATGCCAACGGTCAATATCTGGTCCGCTCCTATCGCATCTCCTACCTCACCAGCGGACGCGACCTGCTACGTCCGCCCGCAATATCGAGTAATCGCTCATTGGCCTTCATCGCACCCGATTTCGACCTGCCGGTTGCGGAGCATTTTCAGCGCTCGAAAGCGTTGCGCTCGGGTGCATCCATCGCACCTAACCAGATGGGGAGAGCGGGTGTGATGCCGATACTGTTGAGTGGGGCCGGCACGGACAGTGCGCACGCCTTTGATCCGCTGTTGGGGATGGAAGGGCATATCCATGCGATAAAGGAACAGTTGGGTATACAGCCTCTCATTGGTGCTGCGGCATTGGAAGAGCGCTTCCTCTCAGTGAGTTCCCCTCGTGTGCTGCATGTGCTCACCCATGGTTTCTATGTTCCCGAACCTGCTATCGTCGCAAAAGCCGAAACGGGGTCCAATCCTGGAGCCGCCAACCCGGTAAATCAACGGCTGAGTGTGCTCTCCGACCCCATGCTGCGCTCGGGCATTGCCCTGGCCGGCGCCAACCGCTGGCAGGAGGCGCAGAAGCTGAAAATCGAACTCGGCGATGGATGGGTGACGGCGGCAAAAATGGCGGAAATGGATTTACGTGGTACGCAATTGGTGACGCTGGCTGCGTGCGAGACGGGACTGGGAGATGTACATAATGGGGAAGGGGTGTATGGTATCCGGCGGGCGCTCGTGTTGGCGGGGGCGCGTTCGTTGCTGACGAGCCTGTGGGAGGTGCCGCCTCAAGAGACGGCGGCATTGACGGAGCGGTTCTACGCCAATTTGCAGAACGGAATGGGGCGTGGAGAGGCGTTGCGGGAGGCGCAGTTGAGCCTGTTGGGTAGGGAAGCCACGTCCCATCCGCTCTATTGGGCAGGTTTTGTCCTTATCGGTGAGACCGGGCCGCTCCATCTATCCAACGACAAATGAAACTGTGCTGTAAGCGTTACTCTTCCAGGGGTTGATCTCGGGTTCCATGTCCAGGGATCAACGAACACGATCCAATGCTCTACGTCTGAGCGCGGACAAGGAGCGATTACACTCGTCCGTTATGTGAGTGTGCCCACAAATAGATCGAAAAGATGCCCGGGTACTGCATCTAACTCATCCACTACTACGATAATATTGGTAAGTGGCAAAATTGCGATAACCGTTCACCTCTTATTCAGAGTACTGTACCGCGCATCAGCCACTTCTAACAACCCGTTATCGAGCGGCCAGTCTGGCCACAGCGGTTAAGAAAGGAGCAGATATCGAACGCATTATAGTAAGACGGGTGTGAGTTGCCGCCCACACCCGCCCGCCCCAACGCGCGAACTTAGTTGTACGCATGCGGAGGCTCGTGACTTCCTCATTATACCCGCTATGCGTGCCAACTAAGCTCCATGCCTACCCACCATGCAAACACCTACAAAGTGCGCTTGCAGCATTTCGCTGAGTACTTTGAAACGACTAGCGTGGATCTCACCTAACACTAAGAAGCGTTAGGACCTTTCAACTAAGGCCATGGGGAGGAGGCCTGTTATGTCTTCACACGCAACTCGTCAGTCGGGTGGACATAGCAAGCCGAATCACGAATGGACAACCGGGAGAGAAATACCAATGTCACCCACTAGCGAGCGTGGAGCCTCTTTGAATGCGCAGATGATCTCAAACGGGATTCTGTGCTTCCTGATCACCATCCTCTGCGTACTCTTCATCCATCATGATAGATCGCTTCATGCAGTGAACGCGCAGTACGAGAGAGATCGGATGGTAGGGTTGCCTCCCGATATGAGAAGCATCTTACCTGCCAATGTCCCACCCTCCATGATGTCGGCATACCCTTTTGCCTCGGCGGCGAACGATGAACTCTCTAAAGCGCTGGCTTGCCAACAAATCGGGCTCTATGTGGATTGGAAGCAGGTTTTCGCCCGTCTCAAGGAGATACCGCCCGAAACTCGTGACAAGCTCATAAAGCAAATCGCGCTAATGCATGGATTGCCTCCAATGCTATCTTCCGAGCAGATTGAAATGGCTGTATCTCATCGCAAGTTCATCCCTATCCGCACGGAAATGGCAAGCTTTCCACCATCACAACGGCAGTAGGATAGGAAATATGAGTAGTAGCCGCAAGGGCTTAACCCTATTTCTCTCACTTGCGGCTACTACCCGAACATTCACTCACGGGGCAAAGACGTCGATACCCTCGCAAAGGAATTGAGCGGTTTTGTTATTCGGGGCGAGATTCCTATGATCCGCCAAGCCAGGAAAGGACAAATTCATGACAACCAAACTTCGTACCCTGCTTCTCGTTTTCATCATCTGGCTGTTGCAGAGCGCCAGCCATGTTATCTCGGCTCAGGCCGATCCGATCCTCAAGATCCTCTACAGTTTTAACGCCAACAGTGGATACCAACCGCACGCCTCCGTACTTCAGGCCCGTGACGGCAATTTCTACGGTACGACGTTCGCTGGTGGCGCCTACGGCCGCGGAACGGTGTACAAGATCACACCGAACGGTACGCTGACGGTGCTGCACAATTTCTCTGGCGGACAAGATGGGGCATTCCCAAACGCCGGACTCATCCAGGGCAAGGAAGGTTATCTGTACGGAACGGAGGAAGGCGGAGGCGATTTCGGCTACGGCAGTGTCTTCCAGATCTCCACCAACGGGAAAACGTTCAACACGCTTTGCCATTTTGACAATGCCGCGAACGGGGCGATGCCGTTGGGCGGTGTGATCCAGGCGACGGATGGAATGCTCTACGGTGTCACCAGCGTCGCAGGCCAGTTCAATCGAGGAACTATCTACCGCGTAAAAATCAGCAGATCGTCAAGCAAACCCTCTCAGTTGACCACGCTCTATTCGTTCGGCGCCGCCAGCCCCGAGGACGGATCCGAGCCGTTTGCCAGTCTGATTCAGGCGGACGACGGCGCCCTGTACGGCACCACCTATCAGGGCGGCCCCAACGGCTACGGCACCGTCTTTAGGATCAGCTTGACCGGTGATTATGCCACCCTTTACTTGTTTACCGCCGGTAACGACGGGGCCAATCCTAGAGCCAGCCTGATCCAAGCCGCCGACGGCAACCTCTATAGCACGACGGAATATGGTGGCATGTACGGCTCAGGGATTGTGTTCCGGATCACGACCGCCGGCGCCCTCACAACGCTCTACTCCTTCACAGGCGGCGCAGACGGCGGCTATCCGTACGGGAATGTGATCCAGGCCAACGACACCAACTTCTACGGCACCACATACGCGGGCTCGGGGTCGGTGTTTCAACTGAATCCCTTGGGTGTGTTGACGACGCTGTACGCGTTCAACGGTTTTGACGGCTCCGGCCCTTATGCCGGCATGATTCAAGGGAGCGACGGTAATTTCTACGGCACGACCCTTCAGGGCGGCTTGAATGATTCCGGCACGGTTTTCGAAATCATCGTTACTCCTGTGGTGACAACGTTCCGACCCGTTAAGGGTCCCGTCGGCACAAAGGTGACACTCACCGGAGCGAACTTCACCGGCGTAACATCTGTGCGGATCGGCACGATAGCTGCCGCATTCTCGATCAACTCTGACGCCTCACTGACGCTGACAGTGCCCACCGGCGCCCTATCAGGCAAAATCATCGTTACAAACAACTACGGTCAGGGGATGAGTAGCACGAAATTCACCGTAACGCCATGACGGCACCTGCCGATCAGCGAATAGCCATCTACTCATCCGCTTTTTCTGGTAGTTCGTCAGCTTAGACTGCGCTACAACAAGGTCTTATGGAGGTTAAACCAATGAGAGGTTCGTATCTAGCCTTACGGCGCGCACTATCCATACTCTGCGCTGTTTTGTTGGTTCTGACGCTGGCTGCCCGACAGACCAACGCACAGTACAAACACTTGCATGACTTCTCTGGCTCTGAAGGTGCAACTCCTTACGGTACGCTCATCGCGGACGCCAACGGGTATCTCTACGGCACGACGTTTCTAGGCGGGCCTTGGAACGCAGGCGTCATCTATCGCATGGATACCGCAGGAAACATGACGGTTCTGCACGCGCTCAGCATTACGGACGGCGATGCGATGTATGCCGGCTTAGTTCTCCAGGGAACCACCCTCTATGGGTGCGCTGTCAGTGGTGGCCCTTATCAGATGGGCACACTCTTCAAGCTGCAGACAAATGGAAGTGGCTTCCAAGTCCTTCACAACTTCAATTATTCCGATGGTGCCAATCCAGAAGGAACGCTGGATCTGAGTGGCAAGATCCTTTATGGTACCTGCACCCATGGCGGCCCTAATGGAGGCGGTACCGTCTTCTCCATACACACCGATGGATCCGCATTCCAAATTATCCACTCGTTCACCGGTGTCGCTAACTCCAATGGTCAGGTGGACGGGCTTAATCCCACTTGTTCCCTACTTCAAGTCGGCCGAATTTTCTTCGGTACTACTTACTACGGAGGGGCATACGGAAATGGCGTCGTCTGGAGGGTTAATACAGATGGCACCGGCTTCGAGATATTACATGCGTTCGATGGGATGCATGGCGCATGGCCGCTCGCCGGAGTGATACTTTATGCCGGACAGTTTTATGGGACAACCCAGATAGGGGGAACTTCAGGAGGAGGCGTGATCTTTTCCATGGGTACGAATGGGAGCCATTTCAGCGTTCTGAAAAACCTGGATGCCTCGACCGGTACCGTGCCGGCGGCAAACCTGATCGTCTACAACAACGAGCTATATGGCACTACATATACCGGTCCTCCTACGGGTGGTCCTTACAACGGAACCATCTTCGAAATCCGCCCCAACGGCACTGGATTCACTGTGCTCTATGGAGGAGGCGTCTCCGGTGAACAGCCTTACGCAGCACTGCTACCGCTCCATGGTCTTCTGTACGGTGTGATGGCGGGTGGTGGAGCCTATGGTCTGGGCACTGCTTTTAGCATATCCCCTTAGCGAGGCATCTTCACTGTGTGACTTTGCAATAAGCCCCGCAGAGAGCATCTCTGCGGGGCTTGATTAGTCGCGTAGTCTAACCGTTGAGGGCGGCCAGTTCGGGCAGAGTGAATTTGCCGTCCTTGCGAATCAGGACGTCGTCGAAGTAGATTTCACCCCCTCCAAACTCCGGGCGCTGGATGCAGACCATATCCCAGTGGATCTGGGAGCGGTTGCCGTTGTCGGCCTCTTCATACGCTTGCCCCGGCGTGAGGTGGAAACTGCCTGCAATCTTCTCGTCGAAGAGAATGTCCTTCATCGGTGTGAGGATCTGCGGATTGAAGGCAAGGGACCACTCCCCGATATAGCGGGCGCCCTCATCGGCATCCAGGATCTCGTTGAGCTTGGCGGTATCGCTCTCCGATGTCGCCTCGACGACCTTACCCTCCTGGAAAACCAGCCGGATGTTGTTGAAGATCGTGCCCCGATAGAGCGTCTCGCAGTTGAACTGGATGGTCCCGTTTACCGAATTGCGCACCGGGCAGGTGAAGATTTCGCCGTCGGGGATATTGCAATCTCCGGCGCAGGGGATGGTCGCGATTCCCTGCTTGGAGAAGGTGAGATCGGTGCCGGGGCCGAGGATGTGGACACGGTCGGTCCGGTCCATCAGCTCTTTGAGCGGTTGCATCGCCTGAGCCATCTGAGCGTAATCCACTTCGGTACAGACACGGAAGTAGTAATCTTCAAAAGCCTCGGTGCTGACCCCGGCGGCCTGCGCCATGCTGGGGGACGGCCAGCGGAGCACGACCCACCGCGTCTTCTTCACGCGCACCTCGGAGTGCACCGGATTCCACCAGAGCTTCTCATAGAGCGCCATCCGGTCCTTGGGCACATCACTCAGTTCGCTGATATTGTGGGTGCCTCTCACCCCAATGTAACACTGGACCGCCTCCATACGGGCGCGTTCCACCTCGCCGAGGGTCTGCATCTGCGCCTCCGTCGCTACGGAGTACAGCGCCCGCTGCACAGCCACATGATACGTGCTGACGAGCGGCAGACCACCCGCCGCCGCCACGGCCCGAATGAGTTCCACGGTAAAATCGGTGGGGATGTCGAAGGCTTCGATCAGCACCTTATCCCCGGCGATAACGCGGGTGGAGTGCTGGACCAACAATCGCGCCAGTTGGGTGTAACGTGGGTCTTTCAAATGTGTCTCACCTCCTGATAGATATAGGGTAATCCCCATTTCCTCCCGGTAAGGCGAAAATCCTTGCATTGCAGCCCCGAATCCGGGGGAAATGCAGGAAATACCTCTCATGGCGCGGAAACCTCACGACATATCGTATAAGAAATAGGTGCGTGTGATAGGAGATAACCGAATGGACGAGGTAACGTGTGTGCGTTGTGGCAGAACGGCGCCGGGGCTGGACTCCCCTCCCGCCGGCGGGGCGCTGGGACAGCGCATCCAGGCCAATATCTGCGCCGATTGTTGGCAGGAGTGGGTGGAACAACAGGCGCGCGCCATCAACCACTACGGTTTGCAGTTGGCCGACCCCGACGACCGCAAACAGCTCATCGCCTACATGAAGGAATTTCTCCATCTTGAGCCGGCGCAAGGGTGATGTGAGAACGCCAAGAGGAAGAGCAACATGGTGCATCGGGGAGAGACAGCCCTCACGGAGGAGCAGGTTCGAGATAAGTTTCGCGGCGTCCTCTTGGGGCTTGCCGTGGGTGACGCGCTGGGCGCGCCGCTCGAATTCCAACCCGCACGCTCCATCGATTCGCTCGTCACGGAGATGATCGGGGGCGGCTGGCAGCAGCTCGCGCCGGGCGAATGGACGGATGACACCCAGATGACGCTGTGTATCGTCGAGAGCCTGCTCACCAAGCGCGTCTTCGACCCTGACGACATCGCCCGACGCTTCGTCCTCTGGATGAAATCCGGTCCGAAGGATATCGGGCTGCACACCGGGAGGGTCCTCGAAGCCATCCGTCATGGCGATCCCTGGGAGGAGGCGAGCCGCGATATTCAGGACCTCTATCCCGACAATGCGTCCAACGGCTCCCTGATGCGTTGTGCGCCCTTAGCGCTCCTGTTCTATCGCCATCCCGAGGTGCTGCAGTCCCTCTCGCCGGTCCTCTCCCGCATTACCCATTCCCACCCGGATTGTGAGCAAGCCTGCGTGTTCCTGAATGTGGCGATAGCCCTTTTGCTGTTGGGCAAGCGCCCTTCGGACGTAATCGAAGAGACCTACGAACTCTGCGATGCCGCCTCTCCGGATCTGAAAGCACGGATCGGGCGGGCCATGGAGCCGCGTAACGCCACGGCCCCGACCGGACATGTGCTGGATACCCTGGAGGTCGCGATCTGGTCCTACTTGCATACGCATAGCTTCGAGGCGGCGGTGATTGCGGTGGTAAATCGAGGTGCGGATGCGGACACGGTCGGCGCCGTTACGGGGGCGCTGGCTGGGGCGCGTTACGGCCTCTCCGGGATACCGCAGCGATGGATCCTGGCCCTCAAAGAGGCGGAGTACTTGCTGAACTACGCGGATCGCCTGTTTGAGTTGGCGCAAGCCTCCGCATAATGCACGGCGTTGAAACGCCGTGCTGAAACACAAAGTCCGCCTGCGCGGACTCTAATAGCCCCTCTCCCCGGTTCGGGAGAGGGGTTGGGGTGAGAGGAACCCGCGAACAGGCTCAGGGATTGAGAGAGTTCTGGTCGGGCGTCATAGGATTGAGCGGCGCAAAAAACATCATCTGCTTCTTATAGCTGATCATGACCCGATAGCGCCGCAAAAGATCCATGCCAATTACCGCGAAGTCCGGGTTGGGCACCGATGTCGCATCCTTTGTATAGTATGCCACTTGAACCCCGCGCATTTCCAATTTCCCCAGAGCGAACTTCGCTACGAGCGCCCGTCCGATCTTGCTAGGCTTGCCGTCATGCCGGACGATGGGAATGAAATCGGTCGCCTTCAGCTTGAGCTTCGTGGCGGCCTCCGTTGGAATGAACGTCCCCACGGCTCCGGTATCCACCAAGGCGTCGAACGACTTTGCGCCGGGTATCGTGACCTTCACGTAGATACGCCCCTCCTTCACCTTGATCGGAACGGCGACGCCCACCTCTTTCGGGAATGGAGCTTCCGGCTTATCGAAGATCACCTGATGGTTGCGAAAGTCCAACGTCAGCATAAAGGAGGAGAGGAAGGGCGCGCCGAGCCAGCCGGTCGGAGGATCTATCGGGGTGGTATTGGAGAGCAGGCTCATCATGTCCACCACAGCCGCGGGGATGTTCTCCTCTTTGTGCAGCCCGAAGGTGATCGTTTTGATCTGCCCCTGCTTGGCATCCGCCGTATTGTCCAGGGCGGTCACATGCACCTTGGTATCCTTCACTTCTATCTGCAGGCGGGGAACATCCTCGGGCATCACCGCGTTCACATTCAATCCCGTCGCGAGGATGAACTGCGCCGGGGTATTCCCGGTCGAAATCGTATCCACCATCATCAGGCCCTTCCAAAAATGAAAATTGGATACGAAGGGCAATGCGGGAAGCAGCGCCGGCTTCGGCGGGGCTTTCGGCGGTGTGGCCGTGTTATTGGGGGGCGTCGTGGTATTCTGTGGCGTGGTCGTATTCGGTGGCGCTGTTGTGTTTGGAGGGGGGTCTTGAGCGACAGCGATTCCCGTAACGCCTGGGAGCAGCGTCAGCGCAAAAATGACGGCGAGGGGGGAAAGCAGGGAGGCGTGTTGGTTCTTTTTCATCATTATCGGTGGCTCTGTTCGACAACTTGCTTGACCGCGTCCAACGCCAACAGATAGCCATAGGATCCCATTCCAACGATCTGCCCGACCACAACAGGCGAGATCACGGATTGCCGCCGGAACTCCTCCCGGGCATGCACATTGGATATATGGACCTCGATCACAGGCAAACGCACGGCAGTGATGGCATCCCGGATGGCATAGCTATAGTGCGTCAACGCGCCGGGGTTGATGATAATCGCGTCCGCCCACTCACGGGCGTCTTGAATCGCATCGATGATCTCCCCCTCGTGATTGGATTGGAAGATGCGTACATCCATATCCGTCTCTTGACCACGCTGTTTGATTTTGCGATTCACCTCATCGAAGGAGAGAGGACCATAGACATTGGTTTCCCGAAGCCCCAGGAGGTTGAGGTTCGGCCCATGAATGAGAGAGACTTTGATCACGAAGCGCTCCCGCCTGTCGCCTTCCGCTCCACAACCACGTCCTCGGGGCGGGCATTCTCGTCCAGCAATACGGCATTTTCGATGAGGAGGTTGGGGACGCCACCCGGACCGATCGGGAACCCGTACCTTCCGCAGGCGCATAGCAACGAATCCTGGGTTGCGTTCAGATGCAGCGGGTGCCGCTGTTCACAGCCGGGGCAGCCGAGCATCTCCAGAAACCAGCCCTCTAACTGTTGCGGCGAATCTGATTGGTCTTGTCTCTCCATGAAATGGCGACTCCTTCACGTTTGATACGAAATCAGGAATAGCGAACGTTTGCCGACTGACGATAGATCTCCAACGTCTGTTGCGCGGCCTTCTGCCAGGTAAATAGGGTCACACGCTGCAGACCACGCTCCGAGAGCGTCCGACGTAGATCGGCATCGGTAAGCATGCGGTGCATGGCATCCGCCCAGGCAGGCGCATCGCGGGCAGGAACCACCAGGCCCGCATCTCCCACCACTTCCGGCAAGGCAGGCGCGTCGGAAACCAGGGTAGGCGCGGCGCAGGCCATCGCTTCCAGGGGCGGGATGCCAAATCCTTCGTAGAGCGCCGGGTGCGCAAAAGTGACGCAGGCACGATAGAATATCGGTAAATCGGCGTCCTCTACGTAGCCGGGAAAGACGAGGTCCTCTGCCGCCGCTGCCCCGCCGCCCTGTGCCGCCGCCTCCCGTAGCGCACTCTGTGCCGTCCCCCAACCCATCTTCCCAACCATCACCAGTTGGTGCGGCAAGCCATACTTCGCCTTGGCAATCCCGAATGCCTCGGCCAGCATCCGCAGGTTCTTGCGCGGCTGAAACACGCTGACAGTCAGCAGAAAGGGCGCGGTGATCCCATAGGCCTCCCGAATCTGCTCTTGAGCGGCCCTCCTCACCGCCTCTCTGTCCTCTTCCGGGGAGGCGATAGGAAAACCCTCCGAAAGGCCCAATGGGATCGCCTTCAGCTTCTCCGGCGGCAGGCGATAGGCTGCCAGAATGTCCCTCCGAGAGCTCTCTGAATCGGTGATCACGTGCGCCGCCCGCCGCATGGAAGACGGCACGGTAAGGTTCATCAACAGCCGGTCCTTCAGCGGAAACCACTCCGGATAGAGCCGGAAAGAGATGTCATGGACGGTCGTCACGATGGGACAGGGACAGAAGCCGCGTAACGGGGCGGTATACTGCACATGCACCAGATCCGCCCGATCCTGCCGCAGCGCCTTCGGCAGCGCTATCAGCGTCCATAGCCGATCATTCGACGCCTCCACCACGCGGAGCTTCATATTGGAGGCGTACGGCAACTCCCCCTCCGGGATCGGCGCCCGGCTATAGACCAGATACTCGACGCTCGGGTCCAACCCCGGCAAGGTCCGCAACAGATTACGCCAGTAGGTACGGTCGCCGGTAAAGCGCCCTGTCAGCGCCCTCCCATCCACCGCAACCCGCATCGCGCTACCTCCCTATCGCAGCGTACTACCATGGATCCGTTTCCACGATCCGCACCGTCAGATCATCCCCCAGCACAATGGCCTGACATGCCAGGCGCGAATATGCTGTCCACCCCTCTGCGGTCATCAGACGCTCCCGCTCAACTTCTTCCATGGGAGAAAGACACTCCAGGCCGGCTTCCACCAGGACATGGCAGGTGGTGCAGGCGCAGTTTCCGCCGCACTCATGCGGGAGGTCAATCCCGTTATCCAGCGCGGCATCCAGAATGGTATCGCCGCGCCGTACCTGCACCGTCACATCGCGCGGAAGAAATGTCAGGTTCATCGATCTTGTTGTATAAGATTCAGGGCAAAACCGTGATCTTAGTGCGGTAAGCATTGTCGTCAATAAAGCGGAAACCGCCCGCAACCAGCCCGATCCGGAACTCATGAACGCCAGGGGTCTCCACTTTGATATAGCCTTCGACCGAAGCGGTCTCACCCGGAGCCAGCATCTCCTGCCCGAAACCGAACAGCCAGGGCCAGGAACCGGGATCGTGACCGCCCGCCCGAAAGTCGGTCGAGACACGCAGATGCAGTTTTCCGGGCGTCTCCCCGAACCCCATCTCATAACACGCCTGCTTCTCCTGATAAGTGAAAATGGGAGCTGGCCTCGTCGTCAGGGGCGCCGGGGTGGGCAGGTTATTGCGCACGGTCATGGTCACTTTCAGCACCTCGCCTACGTGGAGCGTCGTGGGACTGAAAGAGGCCGAGACCAGGTGTGGCATCTGCTCCTGGGGAACCTGGACGCTGAAAGTGATGGGCCAGGTCCGTTCCGCCTGCGCCCCCTCCCCACGCTCCCAGACCAGATTGTAATGGGTGGGGACGAGGATGCCTTCGGCTAACTTGAGCGTCATTCGGTTCGGCGTTGCCTCTACAATCGTCGCTGGTCTGCCGTTGAGCAGGATCCGACCGCCGCCCAGGTTCATTCCCTCCACCGTTACCGTATCCCCGATCCGCGCCGGGTTGGGTGACAGCGAAATGATCCGTGGCTGGTCGGCAGGCCAGAGGACAGGGACGGTGAGCGAATCACTGAGCCAGGTTCCGCTGAAGATCCGGGCCTGGACTGTATCTTTCGCGGGCCGATCCCAGAAATCCGGCATCCAGTACACCATCTCCTGGTTGTTCTCCATACGCCGCCAGAGCGGGATCCCCTCCACTTCCATTACCGGGGGGAACGAATCTTTTTTCGGCAGGGAGCCCTTCCAGGAGAGCAGGGAGCCCGGTTTGATGGCTCGGCCCAGGTTCATGACCGCTGCTCTGGGCTCTTCGGTATGGGTCTCACTCTCTTGGATGACGGATGCCGCATCGCCAACCACCGCCCGCATCGCCTGGCTCCCTTTCGGGATAAGCAGCGTATTCCCGATGAAATCGGCCTTCGTTGCGGTCAGAAGGAGCGCTGTGCCCGCACCATAGAAGACGTTGTTCCGCAGGGTGTAGGGGCCGGAAGGCGTTTTGTCCCGTCCATTGTAGCGCAGGTAGATCAGTTGCCCATTGGGACGCGGCGTATCGAAGCCCATGATATTGTTCTCGAAAAGGTCGTCCTGCCCGTTCTCGATCTCTACCGCGTGCGTCGAATCGGAGATACAGATGTTGTTGCGCACGATGCATCGCCGCGAGTAGCCCAGCCACATGCCATAGTTGGAGAAGGAGCAGTTGTTGCCCTCGATGATGGTATCATCCACCAGGTCCACTTCGATGGCATTATTGGGGCTGAACGAGCAGTCGTTGTTGCGGAGCACATTCCGATGCGATCCATTCCGAGGCGGCACGACCGTTCCCGGCTCTATCGGCCCCTCATTCGCACGAATAAAGATCCCATCCCCGCCGAAGCGCAGGTCGTTGCCCTCGATGACGTTCTCATTGCTATCGTGGTCTATCCCCACCGCCTGCGCGTCGTAGGTCTGCCAGCCGGTAAGCGCCTGGTAGAGCAGGCCGCTTCCGGTCGTGCACCAGACAGCTTTATTGTCGAGAAATCGGTTATTGGAGGAGTTCCAGAAATGCACTCCCCAGTTGCCGTTGAACGAGAAATCCCCCTCCTCGATCACGTTATGCTGGGAGCGCACCACATCGATGCCATCCCACTGATGTTGCGAGAGGCAGCGCTGCACCTGGCATTCGCGACTGTCCCGCAAGAGGATCCCCCCGCCATGATTATCTTCCGGTTCGTGTCCGCTCTCGTCAATGACGGTTCCGGGAGGCAGGTCGGCGTTCCATGAGGTATTGCACCCATCCAGATTGACCTTTACGCTGCGCTCGACCACGATGCCCCACAAACATCCGGACACATCGGCGTTCTTGATGGTGACATTCCGTGCATCGGCAACCAGGATCCCGATCCCCTGCTTCGCGCCAGGGCCTACGATGTGCGTGCCTTTGAAGTCTACGGTGAAGTTGCTCCCGGAGATCTGCACAATGCCTCCGCCAGTATCCGTCAGATGGTAGACGCCCGATTTGAAGGTCGCTCTACTCGTTATCTTGATGCCGGCGACCAGCGTGGTCGGGGCAGCGCTTGCTATGCCATAAACAAAGCACGGGAGCAATACCGTTAAAACACATAAAAATGGACGTAAGATCTGCAAACCTCTCTCCTCACTGATGTGTCCAGAACCTCTTTTGACGGCGTTGAAACACCGTTCTGAAAGGCTAAGTCCGCCTGCGCGGACTACATCTTCAACCCGCGCAGGCGGGTTTCGTATTTCAGAACGAGGTTTGAACCTCGTGGTTCATCCCCGTAGTAGCACATTCCGCACATCGGTTCACGCCTCCTGGCGCAGGCGCCAGAGCCGGACGCTCTTATCGGCGCTACCGGAAGCGGCAAATTGCCCGTTGGGGGAGACCGCGACGCTTTTGACTTCAGCCTCATGCCC
>Ga0209060_10002213_pt1 | contig 18579 bp, 15 predicted proteins | sample Coa_R1_8_FD_187155 | JGI IMG/M metagenome (GOLD analysis project Ga0209060, IMG submission 187155) | Surface soil microbial communities from Centralia Pennsylvania, which are recovering from an underground coalmine fire - Coalmine... | ecosystem: Environmental > Terrestrial > Soil >...
CAATTTTATCTCGCCGACAAAAACTGCCCTCTTGCTTACGAGCCTTCTGGCGAAGACTTTCTTTCTCCCTGCCTGGCTGAAGCCGACCTTATGCGACGCGTGCTCTCTCCGCCGGAGTTTGCCTCCTGGCTGCACACATTTCTTCCGCAAATTCCTCGCGACGGATCCGCTACCTGGCTGCCGACCGAGAAATCCACCGACCCATCCGATCCCAAGCTGGCCCACATTGATGGCCTGAACCTTAGCCGGGCGTGGATGCTCGAGGGAATAGCCTCAGGACTTCCGGCGAACGATCCGCGCCTGAAATCGCTCGCGGCCTGCGCCGCGGCACACCGCAGCGCAGGGCTGGCTGCCGTTACGGGGGAGCACTACGAAGGCGGGCACTGGCTGGGCAGCTTCGCCGTGTATCTCGTCACTCGGCGCGGCATCGCCAAATAACCTTGATCGTGGTTTGTAATGATTTCAGATTTCTCCGACCTGAGGTCCTGCTCGATCTTCCAGCCTCGCAGCGCCCGCGATCACTGCTGGTCGAAACCTACAAACACCGGCTCCGGCTGCAACCGCACTCCCCAGATATCAAATACTTTTCTCTCGATTTGGTCTTTGAGGGCGAGAATGTCTTTTGCGCTTGCGCTGCCGCGGTTCACGATGGCCAGCGTGTGTTTGCGTGAGATTCCTACTGGTCCGAGAGTGTAGCCTTTAGAGAATCCTGACTGCTCCACCAGCCATGCGGCTGCGAGTTTTACCTGGCCATCGGCTGTGGGATAGCGGGGCATGGTCTTGCCGGGAGCGCGTCGCTCGGCCATTGCCTGAATGCGATCTGCCTCGGCTGGGCTGACGATGGGATTCTTGAAGAACGATCCTGCGCTGCGGCAATCTTCATCGCCTTCAACCAGCAGCATGGCCTTGCTCTGGCGGATGGAGCGAACCGCATCGCGCACTTGCAGCAGTGTGGGCTTTTCAACATTGGCTGCGGCGAAGAAGTTTTTTACGTCCGCGTATTCAATTTTTGGTTCGGCATTGCGGCAAAGGCGGTAAGAAACTTCCAGCACAATGAATTCGCCCCGGCGCTTGCCGTTGAAAATGCTGGAGCGATAGGAAAAGCCGCAGTCCGCATTGCTGAGGTCCAGCACCGCGCCGGTAGCGATCTCCAGCGCGCGCACGTGGGTGATCGTCTCAGACACTTCCTGCCCGTATGCGCCTACGTTTTGGACCGGCGTCCCGCCGACTGTGCCGGGGATTCCGCTAATGCATTCAATGCCGCCGCAATTTTTGCTTACGGCGAGCGCGACAAGTGAATCCCAGTTTTCACCCGCGCCGGCATGGAAGAGCATCTTCTGGAGATCACCTTCAAATTCCACGCCTGCCAGAGAGATTTTCAGGACCAGGCCGGGCCAGCCGCTATCGGAAACAACAAGATTGCTGCCGCCGCCCAGGACAAAAAGAGGCAGCTTCTGCGCCAGGGCAAAGGCCACCGCTTCGGAAACTTCATGTTCCGAATGGGCGTCAATAAAATACCGCGCTGGGCCACCGACGTGAAAAGTGGTCAACGGTGCAAGGGGGATGTTTTCCTGGGTCCTCAAAAGATTCGTAACAGATTACAGCACAGGGCCGTTATGGAAAAGAGTTTTTAATTGGTAGAATAGAGAGCAGATCAGATCGGGAGGAAAACGTATGTATCCAGAGGGAATGGTGGCGCCCATGCGCCAGGAGCTGACAGCAGGCGGCGTTCAAGAAGCACGGACCGCGGCCGACGTGGAAAATGCCATCAACCAGAAAGGCACCGTGATGGTAGTTGTGAATTCCATTTGCGGATGCGCGGCCGGCAGAATGCGCCCTGGCGTGCGCGCGGCCATACAGAGCGGCGTCCGCCCGGACCGCATGATTACCGTTTTTGCCGGACAGGACAGGGAAGCGACCGACGCGGCCCGCAGGCACTTCACCGGTTTCCCGCCAAGCTCGCCTTCCATTGCCCTGATGCGCGACGGCAAGCTGGTTTACATGATGCAGCGCAGCGACATTGAAGTGAGCGATCCGAATACGATTGCCACGCGACTGAAGCAGGCTTTTGAGAAGCATTGCGCGAAGGCAGCAGTTAGCAATTAGCAATTGGCAATTAGCCAAACCAAGTCAGCCGCAGATTTGCGCTGATGCAGATAAAAAGCGTTAGCCGCGAATGCACGCGAAAGACGCGAATCATATTTCAGTTTTTCTTGATTCGAGTTTCTTCGCGAGATTCGCGGCTATTTCTTTCTGCGCTGTCCGATTTGAATTGTGAGCGTGTCAGCGTTTCTTGCGTTGCTTTGCCAGTTGCTTCTTGCGTTCTTCGGCGTGAATGAATACATCGTCAGGGTCGCGGATTTCTTTTTCCCAACGTTGCCGTGCCTTTCCGTAGCGGTTCCAGTCGTCAAGCTCAAGCTGATGCAGGTCTTCTAGAAACTCCTGGTTAAATTCTGCTTGAAGCTCCTGAGTGAAGCTTGGAAAAAGTTTGGCTGTTTTCGATTTGAACAGTCCGGTTTTTTGCAGGGTTTCAAGATGCTGGAGGACTCCAGCAAAGGCCATGTTGAGAGATGACAGAGTTTTATATATCTCTGCCTTTTGGGTACCATCAATTGCAGCCATAGGTCGCCTTTCACGGAAGGTGGTTTGTGGTTAGGGCTGCGTCGGTGTTACTGCACTGGCGCGGCCCGTCTCTCTTATAGCCGCGCGGGGAAAGTAGATGCAACAAAAAAGCGAAGCGGATTGAAGAAACGAATAAAGTTAAGCGGCGGATTTACTTTGTTAAGCGGGATTTGTGCAGCGGCCAAATTAGACAGCCGCAGATTTGCGCTGATCAACGAAGATAAAAGCATTAGCCGCGAATGCACGCGAAAGACGCGAATCATAACTTTAATTTCTTGATTCGTGTTTATTCGCGAAATTCGCGGCCAAAGCATTTCTTGCTAACTGCCAATTGCCAATTGCTTCTTCGCTAATTGCTCCCAGCCTTTCCCGCCTTCTTCGGTGGCGGAATGCTGATATCGATCGTATTCACCTTGCCGAAGGTTGAAAGCTGGCGGTCAAAATCCTTGGCGTTGCCCACAACCAGCACCGCCATCTTTTCCGGATGGAGATATTTGCGGGCCACGCGATCCACGTCAGCGGGCGTGACTTTTTCAATCCCCGCGCGGAACTGCTCCAGGAAATCCGGCGGGAAACCGTAAAACTCGTAACGCATGCGCTCCGCCAGGACTTTCTGCTTGGAATCAAACTCAAAGATGAATGAGTTCAAAATGGCGTCTTTGGCTTTTTTCATTTCAAGCGGCTGGACAGTTCCGGTAGTGAGCTTTTCCATTTCCTTGCGCAGCGCATCGATTCCGGCGGCGGTTGTTGCGCTTTTGGTTCCCATGGCAAAGCGGGTGATCCCGGAATGGTCAAACGCCGTGCCAACGCCTCCGCCCACGGAATATGCGAGTCCCTGTTTGGTGCGGATGCTCACGAATAGCCGGGAAGAGAATCCGCCGCCAAACAATTCATTCATCACCTCAATCGCGTAGTAATCGGGATTGCGGCGATCAATGCCGAGATCAACCATCTCAATCGAGCTCTGGTTAACGTCATTTTTCTCGACAAAATAAATTCCCGGTATGGGACCGTGAAAAGTAATTTTCGCGGGAATAAACGACTCACCTTTGGGCATGTTGCCAAAAGCCTGACGCAGCTTTTGTTCCATAGCGGCAGAATCAAAATCACCGGCAATGCCCAGAATCATGTTGGCAGGCGCAATGGTGCGCTTGTGCCATTGCAGTAGGTCTTCACGCGTGATGGCGGCCACGGTGTCATACTCAGCGGTGCGGGAATAAGGATTGTCCGGGCCATACGCCAGCTTGGTGGATTCACGCTGGGCAATGTCATCCAGATCGTCATTGCGGCGCGAGATCAGGCTGAAAAATTGCTGCTTGGCAAGATCAATTTTGTCCTGGCGAAACTCCGGGTTTTCCAGAAGATCCAGCACGACAGGGAAGACCTGATCATAATTTTCCTTGAGCGATGACCAGGAAAGAAATGTCGAATCGGCGCTGTCTGAAGCTTCAACGCGCGCGGCATGAGCTTCAAGAAAATCGTCCAGCTCGTCACCGGTCTTGCTTTTGGTGCCACCGGTACGCCACACGTCAGCATAGAGCGATATCATACCGACTTTGGCCGCCGGTTCTTCACGCGATCCGCCACGGATGCGGATGGTGCCATCGATCAGCGGCAGCTCGTGGTCTTCCTGAAGGAAAATCACCATTCCATTAGGCAGCTCTACACGGCGCGGCTCCTGTGGCTTGAATTGATGCAGCGGCGGAATGGGAACTTTTTGCCACGATGTGGCCGGACCGGCAGAAGGCGTGGCGGTTGCCTGTGGGACTTTTGGCGGAATGGGCTTCCGAGCCTGGGCAGCGGCGTTAAGCGCCAACGTGTTCACTGCGAAAATTATTGTTACGAAGAGCAAGAATTTTACCTTGTTCATTTCTGCTCTCCTTTGGCCGGCTCGGTTGGCTTTGGTTTTTCCGCTTCCGTTTCCATGGTTGCCACCGTGCGATTGTCATCACGAAATGTTTTGTTGGCGACGCGGCGAATATCGGCCTTGGTGACTTTGTCGATCTCATCAATCTGGCGGAAGAGCTCGCGCCAGTCACCATAGAGCGCCTGATACTCACCGAGCTGGAAGGCCAGGCCCTGATCATTGCCCAGGCCGCGAATCAGGTCAGCCTTGGCGCGAGTCTTGATGGACTGCAATTCTTCGTCAGATACATCCTGCGTTTTCAGCTTTTCAATCTCTTCATGGATCGGCGCGGCCATTTCTTCAGCGGTGTGGCCCTGGCTGGGCGCGGCAAAAAAGAAAAACAGGCTGGGATATTTATTGCCGGGAAACGAGCCGCCCTGTGCGGCGATAGCAATCCGTTTGTCTCGCACCAGGGAACGATAGAGCCGCGAAGTACGTCCCTTGGAAAGCAAATCGGCCAGCACGTCATACACGGGATCATCAGGATCGCGATAGTCTCCGCGGTGGTAGCCTTCAACATAAAGCGGCTGGCTGCGGTCATGAATCAAAACGGTACGCATGGCCTGTTGCGGTGGTTCCTGTGTGCGCAGCGGATCAGGCGCAGGGCGCGCGGGGATACGGCCAAAGTATTTCTCAATGATCGGCATGGCCTCAGCGGCCTTCAGGTCGCCCACCACCGTGACCACCATGTTTGCCGGAACGTAATATTTCTTGAAGAAATTGATGGCGTCAGTGGCGGAGAAGGCGCGCAGATCAGAAGGCCAGCCAACAACGGGACGTCCGTAAGGATGCGCGATGAATGCCGCGCGCAGAAACTGCTCCAGGAGCCGACCCTGGGGAGAGCTATCAACGCTCATGCGCCGCTCTTCATAAACCACGTCGCGCTCTTTATAAAACTCGCGCATCACCGGCTCAAGAAAGCGCTCTGATTCCAGGTAAGCCCACAACTCAAGACGATTTTCAGGAAACGAATAGAAGTATGTTGTCTCGTCGCGGTCAGTGGACGCGTTGAGCCCGACTCCCCCCTGGCTTTCAACCACCTCACCAAACTCATTGGGGACCACAAACTTTTCCGCGTCATCCACGGCTGCCTGCCAGGCCTTTTCAAGCTCGGCGACCTTCTTTTCGTCGCGCCCGACCTCTTTAAGGTTCTCATGCAAATAAGCGGCATAAGAGGTTTCCACTTTTTCCAGCGCGGCTTTTTCCGCCGGCCAGTTTGTAGTGCCGATCTCATGCGTGCCCTTGAAAGCCATGTGCTCAAACATGTGGGCCAGGCCGGTGATGCCCGGGACTTCCTGCACGGATCCGGCGTCAACGCGCGTATAGAAGGAAAACACCGGCGCTTCTGGCCGTTCCATGAGCACGATGGTCAGGCCGTTGGCCAGCTTCTTGACCGTGATCCGCTTTTCAAAGGAAGCAATGTCCTGGGCGCTGAGGGTGAGAGCGATCGAAAAAAATACGACGGTAACAATTGCGAGATTGCGCAAATGAGAAATCTTCATAGGCTGTCCCAATCAAGAGTAAAGGGTGGAGCGGATGTTTTCAAATTGGACGGATAGCTGATGGAGAAGTAAGCCAGCATCAAGCAAGTAGCTGGCCACAGAGCAAAATAACGTTGCTGCATGGCGGCTCTAAAGGTATAACTGGGGCAATCTTTTTTTGCACGCCCAGGAAAAACTAAAATGTCAAAACACCAGGAACTTCTCCAGGGGTTCCGATTATTTGCTGAAACCGCGGCGAACGCAACAGCGCTGATGACGCACATATCACAGCGGCTGCATGATGAGTTTTCACGCTACAACTGGGTGGGATTTTACCTGGTAGACAAGGCCGATCCCGGGGTGCTGGTTGTGGGCCCGTATGTTGGCAGCTTCAGCCCTAACGTGCGTATCCCCATCAATAAAGGATTGTGCGGCGCCGCAGCCACCACCAAAAAGACCGTGGTGGTGAATGACGTGGCCAGCGATCCGCGCTATCTTTCCGGATCGGAAATTGTGAAGTCGAACCTTGTGGTCCCGATCCTGGCTAAAAATGAGCTGCTGGCAGAACTCGATATTGAAAGCTATTTCGCCAATACGTTCACCAAAGCGGAGCAGACCTTCGCGGAAGAGGTGGCGCAGCTCGTAGGCAGGTATCTGGAGAAGAAACGGTAGCCTGAAGTCGGTGTCCGCTTGCTGGCTGCGCTGCTGCTTTGGTGCCGCAGATGAACACACAATGACATTGCTTGCCACGGCGGCGGACTATATAAAGGCAGCAGGGCTGGGCATAAGTCCGCGCAGCCCGTGCCAGAGAAATGTCCAAACACCAGGAATTGCTTAAAGACTTCGGCTATGTAGCGCAGTCGGCGCGCACGGTGGACGCGTTGATGGAAGCGATTGTCCAGCGCCTGCATGACACCATGACGCGCTATAACTGGGTGGGATTTTACCTGGTGGATAAAGCACGTCCTGGCAGCCTGAACCTGGGGCCGCATGTGGGCAGCTTTGATCCCCATGAAAGCGTTTCCCTGGATAAAGGCCTGTGCGGCGACGCAGCTTCCAGCAAGAAAACTGTGGTGGTAAACAACGCGGCGAACGATCCGCGATATAAGGCGTCGTCGTCGCTGGTGAAGTCGGAGATCGTCACACCGATCTTTACTCGAGGCGCACTTTACGGTGAAATTGACATCAACAGCTACTTTGCGGAAACCTTTAACTTTGACGAACAGAAGTTTGTGGAAGCGTGCGCAGCGCTGGTAAGCGGCTATCTGGAAAAGCCGCACTGAAATCAAGCTGGCGGGGCGAAATATTTCAAGCAGGCTGCTATGATGTCGCGCGTATGAAATTCCTTCGAATCCTCCTGCTCGTTCTGTTCTTTGCATCTTTCTCCTTCGCGCAAAATTCCAGTTCTACTAAGCCCAGCTCTACTAAATCCGGCTTCACGCTGGAACAGGTGATGGGTTCGCCGTTCCCGACTGCGCTGACCTCGGCGGCAAAAGCCAATCGCATTGCCTGGGTGTTTGACAACCAGGGCGAGCGCAACATCTGGATTGCAGACGCGCCGGACTTTGCCGGGCGGCAGGTCACGCACTACCAGGGTGACGATGGCCAGGATATTTTTGCCGTGAAGCTCACGCCGGACGGCAAGACGGTGGTCTATGCGCGCGGTTCTGAAGTGAGCAGTGAAGGCCATGTGGCAAATCCTGCGACCGAAACGAAAGAACCTAAACAGCAGGTGTGGGCCGCCGACGTGGATTCCGGCAAGCCACGACTGCTGGGCGATATGGGCTGCGGAGAAGAAGACTGCGAGGACATAGAGCTTTCACCCGACGGACTGACGGCGGTTTGGGTGGGACCGAAGAGCCATCTGTGGATGGCCAATGTTGCCGCCGATAAACCTGCGCACCAGCTTACGGAGTTGCGTGGCGAAGAAAGCGAGTCGCAGTGGTCGCCTGATGGGAAGCATCTTGCCTTCAGGACAGGCCGCAAAGACCACGCATTCATCGCGATCTATGAAATGGCCGAGCAACGCGTGCGTTACGTTGCTCCCAGCGTCGACCGAGACTTTGCGCCACGTTGGTCGCCCGACAGCAAGCAGCTGATCTTTATCCGCACGCCCGGAGCGGAACTGCATCAGTCGCTGATTCCTGTTCGCGCGCAACCTTGGGCAATCTGGCTGGCCGACACTGCAACAGCCGAAGCACACGAGCTGTGGCACAGCGGCAAGGAGATGAATGATTCGCTGCCGCCGTTTGCGGCGGAGTCGTTGAAGTTTGGCGAAGGCGGAAGAATTGTTTTTTGTTCGGAGCAGGATGGATGGAACCATCTGTACGCAATTTCTACGGCTGGCGATGCACCAAAGCTTCTGACTGCCGGCAATTACGAGGTGGAAGACGTTGAGTTGTCTCCAGACAAAACCACCGTTCTGTACACGTCGAACGATGGAGATGCGGAACGCCGGCATATTTCTATCGCCATTCTGCAGGACCGAGCGAATGCACTGGACCTGAAGCGAGGGCCGCTGACCTCAGGCAAAACAATCGAATGGCATCCCTTGATGCTGGCCGATGGCAAGACGATCGTCTCTTTAGGCTCGACCGCAACTTCACCGGCAATGCCTTATCGGCTCACCGGCAAAGGCCGCGAGATGATTGCCGCCAGCGCTCTGCCGAAAGATTTTCCGTCGGACCAACTGGTTGAGCCGCAGACTGTCACGTTCAAAAGCGAAGACGGGCTGGAAATCCACGGACAGCTTTTTGTTCCGCGCAATCATGCGGCACCTGCACCGGCGCTGATCTTTGTTCATGGCGGCCCGCCACGGCAGATGATGCCCGGCTTCCATTACATGTACTACTACCACAACGCATACGCGGAAAATCAATATCTGGCCAGCCACGGATATGTGGTGCTTTCAGTCAATTACCGCCTGGGCGTAATGTACGGACGCGCCTTCCGTGAGCCAGCCAATGCCGGCTGGCGCGGATCGTCTGAGTATAAGGACGTGGTAGCGGGCGCACGATATCTGCAGGGGCTATCGTATGTTGACCGCAGGCGCATCGGCATCTGGGGAGGCTCTTACGGCGGCCTGCTTACGGCGCTGGCCCTGGCGCGCAACTCAGATATCTTTGCCGCCGGAGTGGATTTCCACGGCGTGCATGACTGGTCAGCGTTTCTCGGCGGACGTGGCGGCGATGCGCCGGACGCCAAAGAAGCGCAGAAGCTGGCGTTCGATTCGTCGCCCGTGGCGTCTGCGGCAACGTGGAAGTCTCCTGTGCTTTTCATGCATGGCGATGATGACCGCAACGTTCCTTTCTCCCAGACCACTGACCTGATTCAGCGCCTGCGCCGCCAGAACGTTGACATCGAGCAAATCATTTTCCCTGACGAGATCCATGACTTCCTGCTCTGGCGCACATGGGTAAAAGGGTATAAGGCCACTGCAGAGTTTTTTGACAAGAAGCTGCGGGGCGCGACTCAAGGCAGCCAGCATTGACAAAGAACGCAGAGTTGTAACGAAATTCGCTAGCAGCGGTTTCTCGGTACATCACTTGATCGACATCCGCGCATGGATATAGGCATCAATCACCTTCTCCAGCGTTCCTTGCGCCTCAAGAATGTACTCCACCGCATCCCGCGCCGCGCCATGGCCACCCACGGACAAAGTCTCATGATGTGCCATCGCCTTTACCTGCGGACGCGCATTGGCCACGGCGATCGCCAGCCCGCAGCGCCGCATGATCGGAAGATCGATCACGTCGTCGCCGACATACGCAATCTGCTCTTCTTGAAAGCCGCTTTCCGCCAGGATCTTGTCCAGAATGTCTGACTTGTTCTGTGCGCCCTGATAAAGGTAATCAATTTTCAAATCGCGTGCGCGCAAAGCGACGGTCTCTGAAATGCGCTTTGTCACCATGCCGGTTTTCAATCCGCCCAGCCGCGCCAGTGAGATAGCCGTGCCGTCATGCGCGTTGAACCCTTTGGCTTCAATCATGTTCTGGCTGATGATGGCGAAACCGGGCTTGTCAGCATGTTTCTCCGCATGCGCGTCCGTGCTGCGCGGTCCCGATGCCGGAGCAGGGAAGAGCCAAATGGATCCGTCAGTGAGAACGCCATCCACGTCGAAGAGAATTACTTTGATTTTCGTTGCGCGATCGAGAGAGTCGGTCATTGGTTATTGGTACTTAGTATTTGGTACTTAGCTGAAAGCTCGCGACTGTCTTGTTGCACCAGAGCGCCTGGATTTCAAGCAAAGCTAAATACCAAGTACTAAATACCAAGTACCGCTCTTACACCATCTGTGTTCCCCACAAATCATGCAGATGAATAATTCCTTCCACCGTCCCGTCCGCTTGCGTCACTACCAGAGACGTAATTTTCTTCTGCTCCATGATGTTCAGCGCCGTCATAGCGAATTCTTCTGGGCGAATCGTCTTTGGATTGGCCGTCACGCAGTCGGCGGCGCTCATGCTAAGCACGTCTTTGCGTTTCTCCAGTAGCCGGCGCAGATCGCCATCGCTGATCACGCCCAGCAGCTTATTGTCTTCCACCACGGTTGTGATGCCCAGTCCTTTGCGCGACATCTCATAAATCACATCCACCATCTTAGTGGACCGCTCGACGCGCGGCACCGCATCGCCGCTATGCATCAACTGGGACACACGCGCCAGCTTCTTGCCCAGCTTTCCGCCCGGATGGAGATGCGCAAAATCTTCTTCTTTGAAGCCGCGCTTTTCTGATAGCGCCACCGCCAGCGCATCACCCAGAGCCAGCATTGCCGTGGTGGAGGCCGTAGGCGCCAGTCCCAGCGAACATGCTTCCTGATCAATAGAACAATCCAGAGCTACGTCCGCAGCCTGTGCCAGCGTTGATTTTTTGATTGAAGCCGGCTTGTGTGCGTTTTCCGGATAAAGCCTGTCGCCCGTGATCGTGATCAGCTTGCTGCCGATCCTGCGGATCGTGACCAGCAGTTGCAGGATCTCTTCTGTCTCGCCGCTTGAAGAAAGGGCCAGTACCACGTCGCCGCGGACGAGCATTCCCAGATCGCCGTGAACTGCTTCCGCGGGATGCAGATAAAGCGCCGGCGTGCCGGTGGAACTGAGCGTGGCGGCAATTTTCCGCGCAATGATTCCGCTCTTGCCCATACCCGTCACGACCACACGTCCACCGCAGGAATCCAGGCATTCCACTGCCCGAGTGAAGTCCTGCGCCATTGGCCCGTCAATGCGTTCGGCCAATTCGCGCAGCGCTTCCGCCTCAATGCGCACTACATTGGATCCAGTGGATTTCACTCGGAACAATAGTAGCAGAGAAGAATTCGCCGCAGATGGACGCTGATCAGCGCAGATCAAATTGACGGATTTCTAACTTTTGCGTTGCCAGAATTATGAGTTCCTTGCCGTTCTCCGTATCAAATGCTCTGAGATGAAGCATTCGGCATCTTTGGCAATCTTGGCATTTCGGCAATATTTTAATCTGCGTTCATCAGCGCAAATCTGCGGCAAAAACTAAACTTCTATGACGCGATACGGACACGGAGGATTCTGCGCCATCAGGATTGACAGCGCGACATTATGCACAGGCACGCCGCCAATCGTCTTGCCGTCAGGTTTGCCATGGTGCGCATGGCCATGGAAAGCGACTACTGCTTGATGGCGATCGATTACTTCAGCCAGACGCGAGCTGCCCAGGAATGGAAAAATTTCCGGGCGCTCACCCTCCACGGTTTCGCAGATCGGAGCATAGTGGGTCACGATTACGATTTTCGGGGTGCGCAGCATGGTAAGCGCGCGCTCCAATTTGAGCGTTTCGTCCAGGCTTGCCTGGACAAAGGCTTTAATCTCTTTTTCGCCGAAAGCCGTCAGCATGCCGCGGCCAAATCCTCCGGGAAAGCCCTTGGCTCCGGCAAAGCCGACGCCATCGCGTTCATAGCTGCTGCCATCCAGCACTTTGATGCCCTCGGTGGTCATCATCTTGATCAGCTCGGTTTCCTGGCCGCTTTCGTAATCGTGGTTGCCCAGGACCGCGACAATGGGAATGCGCAGCCGTACCAGTCCATTCAGCAGGGAATGCATCTCTTCCGGCTTGCCGTAATTGGTAAGATCACCGGCAATTACCAGAAGATCAGCTTCATCGCGCACACGCGACAATGGCTCGCGTATGCGGTCATAGCTTTGCGGGGTAAAGTGCAAGTCTGCTGTGGCTGCAATTCTCATGGTTTAGTGGAAATTCTTTGAGCGACGGGTGAACATCGCCACCTTCTACGCCGCTTCTTTTTTCTCCCGATGGATCAGTTCGGCTTTTTCGCGCAGCTCTTCCAGGATATTCCGCTTCCCCCACTCAGCCACGTCAATGGCAAACATCTTGTCGTCGATCAGGCTGCCGCGGAAGTTTGCACCTGTATTCGGGTGCGCCAGCTCAACGCAGAACCGCTGCACCAATTCTTTCCATATTTCCGGGGGAACATAATCAGAATTTGCCGGATAGATATAATGGTAGAGCACCAGGCTCCAGAACAGCATTTCCCAGTGATCGCCAATAAGGCTAATCAGCCGCTGCCAGTTAAACTCGCCTTTTGTACCGTAGATCACGTGGCAAATATCCGCGCCATCAAAGCGCTCGCGCCGCGTGACAAAAATCTTTGACGCAATCAACTCTTCCGGTGCCAGCACCCGCACGGAAAGCCCAAATACTTCTGAGCGGCTGGCATGGCGTATCCATGAATAGTCCACCCGCAGCACCGCGTTGCTCATACCCGTGATCAGGTCAACAAAAAAGCCGTCGCGTTTGGCTTTGGCCAGCCACACGGAATCCAGTACCTCGGTTTCAAAGCCATCTTTTTCCAGCAGCGTTAACGCGCGCCCCACTTCCTGGGCGGGAAGAAAAAGGTCCAGGTCCTTGGTATCCCGCCAGATTCCGGTATGCTCATGTAGAGCAAAGGCCCCGGATATTACGAAGGGAACGTGATTGCCCTCCAGCAATTGGATCACTTCGCGAAACAGTGATTCCTGCTGCTTGCAAAATACCGGAGGAGTTGAGGAGCTTACCGGCAGCGCTATTTCCCGGTCGTCAGGCATCACGGATTAGATGGCCTTTCGCGTTGTCACGTTGTTGAACTACCCTGAAAAATGCACCATGGAAGGTAAGGGGGCTGGAACAGCATTGGCCCGGCTGAGCATCTAATATTGAAGTCGTACTGGAGTGTTCATGGCCAGGAAAGAGTCCGTCATCGAGGTAGAGGGCCGCCAGATCAAGCTATCGAATCTGGATAAGGTTCTTTACCCCAAAGCTGGCTTTACCAAAGGCCAGGTCATCGATTATTACGTCCGTATCGCGCCTGTGCTGCTGCCTCATCTAGCCGACCGCGCTCTAACGCTCAAGCGCTATCCCAACGGTGTTGAGGGGATGTTTTTTTATGAGAAAAACTGTCCCACTTACCGGCCCCCCTGGATGAAGACCGCCAGGGTCTGGAGCGAAGGCAATAATCGCTTTATGGACTACTGTGTTGTCGCCGATCTGCCAACGCTGGTCTGGCTGGCCAATCTGGCCGATCTCGAATTGCATACTTCGCTTTCGCGCGCGCCTGATACAAATCGTCCCACAGTGATCGCCTTCGACCTCGATCCCGGTGCGCCGGCCACCATTGTGCAGTGCTGCCAGGTCGGCCTGTGGGTACGTGAGATTTTTGAGCAATTCGGTTTGCAGGCATTTGCCAAGACATCGGGTTCCAAGGGCCTTCAGATTTATGTCCCCCTGAATACTGCCGTCAGTTATGAGCAAACCAAGCCTTTTGCCAGGGCGATTGCGCAGCTGCTGGAGGAGCGCCATCCTGATCTTGTGGTTTCCGACATGAAAAAAGCCTTGCGCGTGAATAAAGTCTTTGTTGACTGGAGCCAGAACGACGATTACAAGACCACCGTCAATGTCTATTCGCTGCGTGCCAAAGACCAGCCTACCGTATCCACCCCGGTTACATGGAAAGAGGTGGAAAGCTGCTTGAAAAAAGCCGATCCCGAGTTGCTGGTGTTTACCTCAGACCATGCACTGCAGCGGGTCGAAAAATCTGGCGATCTTTTTGAGCCCGTTCTGAAGCTCAAACAAAAGCTGCCTCCGGTGACGGCCCTCGGCCAGAATGGCCCTCAACCGGCAGTCTCTGCGACGAAGGTGAAGCTTAAAAAAATCCAATCTGTGCGGCCTGCCGGAAAAACTGCTTCCAAGTCCGCCGCCAAGCCAGTTAAGCGGAAAGCCCGTGCCCGCTAGTGCCTTGCTGGTCGCCGTCTATTAAGAACCTGAAATCGCCTGCTTTCATCCGGTTTTCACTGGTGTTTGCCCCATTCATGCCGCATGACGTTACCTAAGGACAGGCCGGGCTGGCCCACTTGAGGTTCAAGTCAGTGACCATGTTCGCATGGAAACATAGAGCAATCCGGAGCTCATTGGCATCAAAATAGGTGTGGGGAAAATGGCTGAAAAAGGCTTCCAGATCGCGTCGCGGTTGCGTACCTTGACTTCAGAGCTGCGCCTGCTTGAGCGCGATCTGAAAAGCGGCACCATTTCTGATGATGCAGCCTTGCAGGAGTTTCGTCATGCTCTCGACGAAATTCGCATGACCTCATGGACGGCCAGCGAACTCCACCACGCCCAGCCCGGGCGCAAAGAGCTGCTTGCATCATTCCTGGCGGCGGAGCGAATCCGCCGTTTCGCGCAGATGATACGCGACCTTTCCATTGATATGGAGCATGAAGACATAAGCTGGGAAAGCGGCGGTATCCAGACTTTGTACGACGCGGTAACGCTGCTGCAATCGCGGCTTGACCGGCTGATCCGAGAGCATCGCGCCGGCTTCCGCAACCTCAAAGACGATCAGCGGTGACTTAGCGAAGCGCCGCTTCCGCCACCTGCGCACCGGTTGCCGCGCGCTGATGGCTTGCCGCCAGATGCTCTAGCGCCGCATTAATCCCGCCCGGCTTGTGTGGGACCTTCGCCAGCCGCAAACCCATTTCCACTCCGCTTAGTGTGCCTGCCAGCATCAGGTCGTTGAAGTGCCCCAGGTGCCCGATGCGAAATACCTTTCCACCCAGCTTGGCCAGGCCTGTGCCTAATGACATATCAAAAGCGTCCAGAATGATTTCCCGCAGCTTGTCCGCATCGTGGCCCAGCGGCATGGCAACTGCAGTAAGCGAGCTGGAATATTCTTTCGGATCTTCGCACCAAACTTCCAGTCCCCAGGCTTCCACGGCCGCACGGGTGGCTTTTGCATGGCGGTCATGCCGGCGAAACACATTGTCTAGCCCTTCTTCATGCAGCATGGCCAGCGCTTCCCGCAATCCCCACAAAAGGTTTGTCGCCGGAGTGTAAGGAAAGAACCCTGACCGGTTCGGCTTGAGCATCTCCTGCCAGTCCCAGTAATAGCGTCCCATTTTTGCCGACTTATTCGCTGCCAGCGCCTTTTCTGAGATCGCATTAAAGCTCAACCCTGGCGGAAGCATTAGCCCTTTTTGCGATCCGCCCACGGTTACGTCCACGCCCCACTCTTCGTGCCGGTAATCCATCGATCCCAATGAAGAAATCGTATCCACCATCAGCAGCGCCGGATGCTGCGCCCGATCCATGGATTTGCGAATCTCGGCAATGCGGCTGGCAACTCCCGTGGAAGTTTCATTGTGCACAACCATGACCGCTTTGATCGCGTGCTGCTTGTCTTCTTTCAGCCGATGTTCGGCATCCTCCGGCTGCGCGCCGCGCCTCCAGTTTCCCGGCACGTAATCGACGACCAGCCCATGCCGTACGGCGATGTCTCGCCACAGATTGGAAAAGTGCCCGGTCTCAAACATCAGGACTCGATCGCCCGGAGAGAGCGTGTTCACAATCGCCGCTTCCCACGCTCCTGAGCCGGAAGCTGGATAGATCACCACAGGGCCTTTGGTTTTGAAGATGGACTTCACTCCTTCAAGCACCTCGGCTCCCAACTGCGCGAACTCCTGCCCACGATGGTCGATCACAGGGCGATCCATGGCGCGCAGAACACGGTCAGGAACGTTGGTTGGTCCGGGAATCTGCAGAAAATGGCGGCCTGTATGAATCGTCATTTCATGTCGCTCCGCTCCAAACCGCTTGAGTGCTTCGTGGTCTGGTGATTATCCGCGCCCGTTGCATCGCGCAGCTTTATTTAAACAGTTTAGATCAATCTTGGATTGCAGATGAAAAAACGCTTCGGATCAGAGCCATTAGTGTTGATCAGTCGTAAGGTTTTGTCTTTCGATCCACGACAATCCGCGTTAATCCGTGGTAAAAGTTTCTCTCCGTACCGTCACAGCTCCTTCACGATCCTTTGCAGCTCTTTGGCAATTTCCTCCGGATCGGCCGTCGGCTCAAACCTTACAGGATCGCCAATCCGCACCTGCACTGCATGTGGCGGCGCATAATGTTTTTTTGCAATTTTGAAAGGAAACAGCCCATCAATGCGCATGGGAATAATCGGCAGGTTAAGATGCGTTGCCAGCAAGCCGATTCCGCTGCGGAATGGCGACATCTCACCTGTTTCTGTCCGGCGTCCTTCAGGGAAGATCACTACGCTATAGCCGCGGTCCACCAGCTCTCCGGCAAAGCGGAAACTCTCGCGATACTTGGCCCGTTGTGGCAGCGAGAAGACATTAAAGAACAAGGCAATCAGTGCATACCGTAACTGCTCCCACCAGCGCTTCAAAAAGAACCACTCCTTGGGTGGATAGCGCATGGAGCGTAGCATTTCGCCCTGCATGGCCACGCCCAGCCGGTTGCGCAGACGCATGGGTAACGCCGCCATCAGGAATCCAATATCGATCTGCGCAATGTGGTTGGAAATAATCAGTGCGGGCCCGTGAAAATCTTTTAATCGCTCGCGACCTATTATTTTGGGCCGCGCCATCACCATGATGTAAGGCAGCGTTACGCAGTTATAGCCCAGCACGCGAATCCAGCGCATCAGCAAGTTTTGCGCCCAGCGCGAATAAGGATAGTTATTCGCCCTGGCGTCCGGCGCCGACTTCTTCAGCAGATTCTCCAGATCCGCAACCGTGTTCACCTGGGAAAATTCGCGATCGCCCAGATCAACTTGATAACGGCTTTCAATTGCCGCCATTAACTCCACTCGGTCCAGCGAGCTCAGGTTCAGATCATTTTCCAGGTGCGCTCCCGGCTTGAGCTCAACCCGATGGCCGGCAATGTTGCCGATTAGTTCCTCCAGCGTCCCATCCCCAGAGTGGCTGCTTGCAGGCGAGCTGGATGCGGAGCTGCCATTGACCTGGCTCTCCGCTGCTTTGCGAATTAATTCCAGCTTTGGCTTCTGTGTGGACGTGCGCGGAAAATCGTCATCCGGCCATACCATCCATCGGCGTATCTTCTGGAAATCGGCCAGTGTCTGGTTAGCATTCGTCACCACGACGCTGCCGGAGTCTCCATTCTTGAGCAGCAGCACGGCGCATGCTTCCGCATTGCCACCAGCAGCCACGCCCACGACTACTGCATCGCGTACCTGCGGCTGTTTGCGCAGTGCCTGCTCAATGTCTTCAGGATAAATTTTCAACCCCGCAGGCGTTACGATCACATTTTTGCTGCGGCCTTTGAAATAAAGGTTGCCTTCTTCATCCATCGCGCCCAGGTCGCCGGTGCGGAACCAGCCTTCTTCGCCTGTCACTGGCTTCAGCCCTTTGCCTTGCCAGTACTGGCGCGCGACATTTTCTCCGCGAACAAGGATTTCACCGGTTTCGGGATCAAGTTTCATCTCGCGGCCAGGGAGGACTTTGCCAATCGATCTGCGTCCCACTTTGAAAGGATGGTTCAGGCTGATCAGAGAGCTTGTTTCCGTAAGCCCGTAGCCCTGCACCACTACATAGCCTAGACGCCGCCAGAACTCTTCTGTGTTCTGGTCCAGCGCCGCGCCGCCTGAAATGATGGCCCAGAACTTCCACCCGAACAGCCGGCGAATTTTTCTGAATCGCCACCAGCGTTTCAGGAAGCGTTCATTCTCCGCATGCTCCCAATTTTTGTCGATATAGGCGCCCATGTCATCGCGCAGCTTGTTCTTGAGCGACTCCACCACGCGCGGCACAGCCACCAGCACTGAAATGCGCTCGGTCTTGATGGTCGTGACAATGTCAGTAGGTTTAAAGCTGTCCTGGAAATGCACCGTGCCGCCAAGCAGCGATGGAATGAACATTCCCATGAATTGACCGAAGACATGGCTAAGCGGGAGTAGCTCAAGAAATCGTATGGGATGAAATAGCCGCTCGGACCAGCGATATTTGGGAAACTCGCGTTCAATTGGATCAACGCTGGCCAGAATGTTTCCATGCGTCAATACCACGCCCCGCGGTTCCGCCGTAGTACCCGATGTGAAGACTATCTGCGCGGTATCATCTCGGCTGATCTGTATGGGAGCGTAAGCTGCGGGTGATCGCTGCGCCAGAGACTCCCTTAAGTTTTCAAGCTCAAGAGAAGGACGGCCCGCAGCATGGATCGTCAAAGAGTTGCCGCAGACAATTAGCTTCGCGTCCACGTCAGACATCACGCGTTGAGCGAAGTCAGGTGCGGCAATCC
>Ga0209060_10002216_pt1 | contig 18574 bp, 15 predicted proteins | sample Coa_R1_8_FD_187155 | JGI IMG/M metagenome (GOLD analysis project Ga0209060, IMG submission 187155) | Surface soil microbial communities from Centralia Pennsylvania, which are recovering from an underground coalmine fire - Coalmine... | ecosystem: Environmental > Terrestrial > Soil >...
CGAGGAGTGGATCACCCGCATGCCCGGCGCGTCTGGTAAAGTGGGCCCGGTACCGACGGGACCGCCGGAGAAGCTCTTGGCCGAGCCGAAGTCCGCCCTGTGGGCCGCCCGGCAGCTCGGGCGCGGTACACTCCAGCCGGCCGAGCGCGAGGCGCTGCTGGCCGCGGCGGCCAGGCTCTCGGCAGGCACGATTCGTGATCTCTTCGAGGGCTTCCTTCCCCAGCCGGAGCCGGCAGCGCGCAAACTGGGCTCCAATCCCCGGCCCCGAACCATTTTGGCGCTGCAGGGCGACGCCGGCCGCGGGGAAAAACTGTTCTGGTCTGTGGCCCTTCAGTGCGGCAGTTGCCACACGGTCGGCGCGCGCGGCACGGCGGTGGGCCCGGATCTCTCGACCATCGGGAAGCTGCGCGGGCGCGAAGATTTGCTGGAGAGCATCCTGGAGCCATCACGCCGCATTGAGCCGAAGTATGCCGCGTACATCGCCCAGACCACCGACGGGCGTGTGTTGACCGGTCTGCTCGTCCGCCGAGATGAGCGTGTGGTGATCCTGCGCGATGCTCAGAACAAGGAAATCGTCCTTGCCGCGAAGGAGGTCGAGCTGCTGCAACCGGCGCGGCTGTCGCTGATGCCCAATGGCCAACTTGCCGGTCTGACGGCTCAGGAGGCGGCCGACCTGCTCGAATACCTTGCGAGCCGCAAGTAACGCGGGCGCATGGGCACACGGTACCCGGACTCATAGGAAAAGACCCAATGATGGACAACATCACCCGTCGTGAGATGGTCGGTGTCGTCGCCCGCGCAGGGGCGATCACGGCCGCCGGACTAACCCCAGCCGCGGCAGCCGCCGATGATAAACCGAAGTCCGAGTTGGATGAGAAATAAGAACGGCAGCGCATCATCGCCTGCGGACTGACGGACGCAGAGACCGATGGCTGCATCCTGACCGCTCTGGCGGCCAGGAAGTTCTTTGAGCTTCCGAAACTTCACCCAATGGATGACCACGAGGTGGCGCAGGCTATCCGTGTGATCCAGCACAAGCTGCTGAGCCGCCCCGCCTACCGGCAGTACAAAGGACGGACCAAAGGCGAAAAAAAGTAGCTCCGCTTGCCGTAGATTCAATTTGCCGCCGCCTGGTTTGGGGGAGGGTCCAAGACACCACGGAGAACTCACCCCAGTTCCCAGCCCTTCCGGTAGGACTTACTCACGAGGGAACTGGCGCCGGACGAGTTGGGAAATTTCATCGCCGCCGCGTCCCATTCCAATCGCTGCCCGGCAAACCGCACGGCGATATTGCCGATCAGCATGGCTTCCGTCAGGCGGCCTGCGAACTCGAAATTCGAAGCCGCCAGAGCAGGCTTCCCAGCCTGGATGGCCTCCACCCATTCCCGCTTCTGGTAGGGATCCTCACCCCGCTGCACGCCTGCCGGACCCTTCTCGGGCCGGTCCGTCGCCACGCCGGCGAAATCTTTCTCCGGCACCAGGCGGAACTTCGCGCCGTAGTCGTTCGGGCTGAATAGCATCCCCTTGGTACCGATGAGGAGCGAGCCGCTGTCCGCGGCCGTTTCCCCCGGGCGGAGGACCTTGGCCAGCAGGCTCGGCGGCGGGAGGACCCGCGCTCCGTCACGGGCGCCTTCGTACCAGTGGAGGGTGACCGGTGGCTTCGTCCCGCGCGTAGGATAGAAGTAGCTAATCACGGCCCAGGCAGGGTATGTCTCCGGGTTGATGGGTCCCGCCTGAGCAGTTACGGCGATGGGCGCGTCCAACTCCAGCGCCCGAAACGGCATATTCGCCGTGTGGCAGGCCATGTCGCCAAGGGCGCCCGTCCCGAAGTCCCAGTAGCCACGCCAGTCATGCGGGTGGTAGGCCGCTTTCTTCCCGCCCGGTACGTTGGCATCTTTCCTCACGGCGTACGGTCGGTAAGGGGCAGCCCCCAGCCACTCTTCCCAGTGGACGTACGCAGGGACTGGCGCCTCGGGCGGGCGGGACGTGACGTCGGGGGACTGCTTCCAGTACTTGAACGGACGGTTCGTCCAGACGTGGGCCTCCGTGACATCACCGAGGATTCCACCGCGCACCAATTCGACAGCCCGGCGGAGGCCGCTGTGGGCGGAGCCCTGGTTCCCCATCTGCGTGACCACACCGGCGCGGGCGGCGGCCTGCCGCATCAAGCGAGCCTCCGCGGGGGTCTGAGCGAGCGGCTTCTGACAGTAGACGTGCTTGCCCGAGCGGATCGCCAGCAGCGCGGGGAGGGCGTGGGAGTGATCGGGGGTCGAGACCGTGACGGCGTCGATCTCCTTGCCGACCTCCTCGAACAGCTTGCGGTAGTCGTAGAATCGACGGGCGTGGGGCCAGGTCGCGGCCCGCTGACCGAGCCGCTGCTCGTCGATGTCGCAGAGGGCGGCCACTTCCATGAGCGCACCGGCCTGCTCGATGTCGCTGGATCCTTTGCCTCCGACGCCGATGCCCGCAACGCGGAGCCGCTCGTTCGCCCCGAGGGCTTTCGCCACCGAGAACGCCGGACCAGTGAACAGGTAACCCAGGGGGGCTGTCGTACTCAGTCGAAGGAATCGTCGGCGGGTCAAGGATCGTGTCATGGTACTGCTCGCTGGTCGGGGTCGAAACAAGAAATACCTGCCGCGACGATCCCACAGGGGACCGTGCCCCGACAGGTGTCTTTCGGGTCCGGGCCAACGGCCCGTTTTTCAACCCACCATTATATGGCCCTGGGCTGCGCGGGCCAGCTTTCTCCCGATACCCCAGTAGAGGCGCGTGTACCGCCTGTCATTTCAGCCAACCCGTCAGCAGTGGCGGATCCTCGGTGAAAAGGCCTTTCGCTTGTTGAAGTGTTGGCAGGCGCTGGACCGAATTGCCCAGACCGCCTGCGCTTAGCATTCTGCGCGGAGCGATCGCTGCCATGACATGGTTAATATCCCCATAATCCCGCAACAGGGATGGCTGGATGCTCGCGGCGTTGATCGGTCGACCGATCGGGTCGAAATACCAGCGGTAGGTCAGCGGCATCTGCTCCAGGGCCACCTGGGTGACGCTGGGCTCAATCGCGGCGGTGAAGCAAGCGACCAAGGCCGCGTCACGGCGGCCGCAGAGAACGATCCGCGACCATTTCATTTGCCTGGCCAGCGTCCGCACCGCGCTTTGCACATCGGCCACGCGCATTCCCAGGAGCGACTTCCCGACGAGGAATGCGTTGTAAGCCAAGTTCTCCTCAACTCCGACCAACGGATCGGCAAAGTCGTGGCCTTTGACGCTGAGATTGGGCCTGAGCGCGCCGACGCCGCGCGGGTCGACCACGACCACCGCATGGCCACACTTGTGCAGAGCTTGCAGGAACGCCTTTTCTTCCTGCCAGGGCCGGGTTTCGTTCCCGTTGACACACACGACCAAGGTTTTGCCAGCAGCCATACCGCCGGCGATCTCGTAGATCCGGTAGTCGGCCTCTTTCGGATCGAGGCGAAGTAGCTCGGCCAAGGGAGTCTGAACACGCGCCGGCTGAGTGTGGCTATCAAACTCGTCCAGTGCGAGCGTCAGCAAGTGCCGCGATTGGAAGGTTACATTGACCTGCCCAGCTTGGCAAACCAGCAGATCCTCTGCCGGCCTGGCCGTGACCGCGTCCTCGCTTGCTTCCGACTCGGCCGCTCGTCCGGCCAGCCAGCGGTCGAAGAAGGCGTAGATCGCCTTGCGCAGCGGCAGCGACAGACCGTGCTTCTCCGCGGCCTCCACCATGGCCACGCGCTCAGCGGCGCCGGCGAGCTGGTACAGTCTCTTGGCCTCGGCGAACGATTCGCGGGCGCCTTCGATGGGGAAGAAATCGAACTGCGCAGTTGCCAATAGGGTCGGCCGGGGCACGCGCAGCGCGAGCAAGCCGGCATGATCGATGCCATCGGCGACGAAACCGAAGAGGTCTTGCTCGGGGTCCGCGTCCGGGTCGGTCTGGATGCGATTGCCCATGCGCCGCGGCAGCGTCGTGATATAACAGCCGATGGCCGCGACCTTCACACGCGGGTCGAGCGCGGAGATATACGTAGTGAGCGTGCCGCCTCCGGAGTTGCCAACACAGCCGATCCGCACGGCATCGACTTCCGGAAGCGACGCAAGGTAATCGATGGCGCGGATGCCGTCCCCGATCCGGTAGTGGGCCAGGTTTGTCCCAAGCAAGTACAGTGGATTGCCGAGGACAGCGTGTTCGCCGCAAGCGAGATTGAAGTGCGACTTCTTCTTGTCCGCGTTCCAGAATTGGCTGCGTTCCCCCTGGCCGACGGGGTCGTAGGTCAAAACGATGTAGCCATGCTTGGCCAGGTTGATGTGCAAGATCTGATACGTGGACGCTGCTTTGCCCACGGCCGAATGGCCACAGGGGCTGATGACGCCGGGCACGCGCCCGGTGATTCTTCTGGGCTTGTACAAGAGGGCCGACACGTAGTAACCGGGAGCGCTTTCGAACACAAGCTTTTCGATGACGTAATCCGCCTCCTCAATCGTGCCCAGGATCTTGGCAGGTGGGACGCCTTGGCTCTGGGGCAGACCACCGAGCGCTCTCAGGAACTTGTCGCGCAAGGACCTTTGCAACCGCTCCAAATCCGCCTTCGAGGTGGTCGCAGCGAAGTGAGCGCGCCGTTCCATTTGCTGACGATCGGCCAGATCCAGAAGCTGCTGGTGCAGCGTGGGCTTCTGGTCAGCCCACGCTGGAGCCGTACACGCCAGCAGAAAGAGACAAAGAAATCGAGGCAGATTCCATATTCGCGATGTCATCAGTCCGTCCTTCATTTGGCGCGCCCCGTTCATGCAACAGCCGCTTCAGCGCTCTCCTCGTCTCACTGTACCGACGCATCAAACACAACACCAAGCAATTCTGGATTTGTTTGCAGGGGGCCGGCGGTCTGGTTACATTGACAACGGCCACTGCCGGAAGCAGCGGCTCACCGGCAAGGTGCTCGCCTGAGGAGAATTCCTATGATCAAAGCGATGCGGCACGCGGCCGCTTGTCTGTTAGCGGGAGCGGCGGTTCTAACACAGGCTCAGACTCCCGAGCAACCCCTCCGCGCCAAACAAGAGTCGAAGTCCGTCGGCCAGCAGCCCGTGCCGCCGGTCGCAAACCCGAATTCTCAGTATCGGTTGGGGCCGGATTCCATGCCTCAGGAAGGTGTGCCGCGGGGCGAAATCCGAGGGCCGTTCACGCTCCCCTGCGCGGTCTACCCCGGCACGCAGCACACCTATTGGGTCTATGTGCCGGCGCAATACGACCCGGCTGTTCCCGCGGCGTTGATGGTTTACCAGGACGGACAGGCCTTCAAGGACGAGAAGGGAGACATGCGGGCGCAGCATGTGATGGACAACCTGATTTACCGCCGCGAAATCCCCGTGATGATCGGGGTATTTATCAACCCCGGCCGGAGGCCTGACCAACCGGAGCCCACATTGCGGTTCATCCGACTAGAGCGTATTTTGTTTGGTGGAGGCCAAGGATTTTGAGTTTGAAGAATTCTTTGTCGCGGAAGCCATAGGCTTGACGCTTCATCGTCTTGATCTTGTTGTTGATGCCTTCCAAAGGGCCCGTCGAGATGCGGTAGTCGTAGTAGGCAAGGATGCCGTGTCGATGTTCCTCCAAGGTGCGTGCGAACTGTTGGAGCATACGGATGCCCGATACGTCGGCGCGGCGGATCCAGTCTTGGAAGACCAAGCGCGCCGTGGCTTTATCCTTCTGCTGCCAGATTTGCCGCAGGTCTTCCTTCAGATAGTAGGCGACCGTCAAGGGTGTGTTCAGCGTCAAGGCATCTTCCAAACGCTGTTGCTCGTTGCGTCGGGGATCGAGGTTCTCCGGGTTCTTCAGCAGCAGCCAACGCGTCCCCTTGAGGACCTGACGTTGGCCTTCGTCGGTCAGTTCGCGATACAGTTCGCGGCGGAACGCGGTGAGTTTTTCGTTGAACAGCTTGAGGACATGGAAGTGATCGAACACGTGCACGGCCTTGGGAAGATGGTCCCGCACGGCTCGGATGTAGGCTTTGCTCATGTCGGTGGCCACCGCTTGGACCTTGGCTCGGGACGCGCGTAACCGCTTCCAAAACGCGGTCAAGGCCGCCACGCCTTTCCCGTCGCCGACATAGACCACGGCTCCCGAACGCAGATCCAGGACCACGGTGAAATAAGCGTGCCCCTTGCCGATGGCGATCTCGTCGATGGCGATTTCCTTGAGGTTCTTGAGCTTGGGTTTGCCGAAGCGACGATGCAAGTTGCGCTGCTGAATGTCCTTGATGATGTCCCAACTGACGCCGAGGTGACCGGCCGCGTCCTGGATGGTCGTGCACTTGGACAGCTCCAGGGCATAGCGTTCGAAGGTGTGCGTGTAGGTCCTGCGTGGATCGGCGAAGGGAACCTTGACTTGCCGGGTGTGCTCGCAGTGAAAGCAGATCACCCGGGCCACCTTGAGACAAATGAATGTTGGCTTCAAACCGATGGGCACCGTTTGCAGGAAGCGTTCCTTGTGCCCCTGAGCATGGACCCCCGCCGAGCCACACTCGGAGCAGCGATAGCGTTCGCGGGGCTGTTCGATGCTGAAGCACACGCGGCCTTCGATAAAGTCGGTTCTGCGGTACTCGTAGCCTCGAATGCCGAACATGTGATACAGTAAGCTGGTGGACATGGTTTTCCTCTCAAAGGTTGTTTTTGCTTAACTTCAAGAGTGCAAACCATGTCCATCTTTTTCAAGACCTCCATACGCTCGACTCGGATGAACCCACATTGCGGAACTGGGGGGATCGGGACACGAATCGGCCCACCGAGTACAACTCGCTCGACGACAAATACGCACGGGTGATTACGGAGGAGCTGATGCCGGCGCTCAGCAAGGAGTACAACATTTCGAAGGATCCGGAGATGCACGGCATCGGCGGATCGAGTTCAGGTGCCATTGCAGCATTCACGGTTGCCTGGGAGCGTCCGAACCATTTCCGCAAGGTGTTGAGCAACGTAGGTAGCTTCGTCAATCTCCGGGGTGGGCACGTCTACCCCGAGAAGGTGCGCGCCAGCGAAAAGAAGCCAATCCGAGTTTTTCTGTGCGATGGGCGGAACGACAACCGCGGTCTCCGCAACGGCGTTTACGACGAGCAGCGCGACTGGTTCTACCAGAACGTACGGCTGATGAAGGCCCTTACGGAAAAGGGTTACGACGTGAACTATGCATGGGGCATGAACCTGCACGGTCAGAAGTTCGGCGGGGCGATCATGCCCGAGATGATGCGCTGGCTGTGGCGCGACGGCCCGGTATCGACCGACCCAAACGACATGGTAGAGCGGTCCTTCCGCCAACCGGCTGAAAAGAAGAAATAAGGAACGGCACGGCCGTAGTGGTAGCGTGCCCAGATTGGTCATGGCGAGGCGATGAGCCGTCCCCGGAGCCATGTTGGGCCACCGCCAGATCATCACTTGTTAGCTGCCGGTGGGGCCGGTGATCCGCGCTTGGACGCGCAAATTCAGGGTCAGGCCGTCCCACGAATCAAGGTCGATCAGCACTTCGCGAAAATAAAGATCCTTGTATTCGGCGGCACGGTCATTCTGGGGCGAACGTAGACCCATACGCGGCAGCACGAGGGCTACCCGACCGGCGAACTCCCTCCCTGGCAGTCCATCGGCCGTCACCACGACTCGTTGGTCGACGTGCACGTGGGAAGCGTCCAACTCCTCGACAAAGGCGCGCACCCGGTACCGAGAGATGTCTGCGAACAGAAGGATCGGACGGGCACTGGTAGGCCCCGCCAGTTCGCCAGGCTCGGCATGGATCTGGAGAATGCAGCCATCCGACGGGGCGAGCAAGCGTGTCTTGGCCAGCTCGGCCTCCGCCAACCGCAAGCGTGCCTCGGCCGCCGCTACCCGCGCCGCTGCTGCTGCCAGGTCTTCGGAGCGTGCAGGGGCTTCTGCCAGTTCGCGCTCCGCGGTTGCTTGCTCCAACTCGGCCTGCGCCTGGACCATTTTGTAAAAGGAAGCCTCGCGCTCCGCGGTACTGACCGATTGGCTACTGGCAAGCCGCTGGGCCCGCTCACAGTCGGCCTTGGCTTTCAGGTAGGCGGCCCGGCAGGCATGCTCCAACGCTACCACCGCCTTGCGTTTCTCCAGCCGCTCACCATTTCGCAGGCGCGAGTATTCCGCCTGGGCAGCCGAGCGTTCAGCTTCGGCAAGAGCGACTTGCTGCGTTTGCGTCTCGTTGTTTAGCTCCACCAAGACGCTGCCGCGCGATACGGGCCGACCTTCCCGGAAATGGATGGCCGCTATCGTGCCGGTCACCAAGGGCCGCAGCGCAATCTCCGGATGGCTTCCCTCAACCACGCCACTGGCAACTATTTCATCTTGGCCGGACCGAGCCACCCGGTCGACTCCCGTCGGGCCGGCCGCAGCCGTGCGAACGATGTAGCTCGTGATGCCACCAAAACTGCCGGTGATTAACAGAATGGTAAGTGCAGTTTTCATGATACCACCTCTTTCTCCCGTTTTGGCCGAGCTAGCCAGCTCTGGATGAAGACCTTGAGCCGTTCCTGGTCCCAGTGGAAATCGGCCTGGAGTCGATCCACACCAACGGCCCTCCCATTGGTGCGGTCGAAGGTTTTGCGACAGTTGAAATAGGGGCTATAGTGCGTCAGTCCTTTGCGGAACAACTGGTCCACCGCACTCAGGCGGGTAGTACTCGTGGCGATCTCGAACCGGCCGATTCCCGCCAGTGGACACGCGGCCTCGAAGAATTCCGCGACCTTCAAGGTGCGCTCATTGGTTATGTGAAAGACCCGGCCCAGACTCCGATCGCCACAAGCGGCAAGGCTAAGCATCTCCTCAGCCACGAGGTCCACAGGTATCAAATTGCAGGTGGCTTCGGGATCGATGCCGACCTTCAAGGAATGCTTCTGGAAATGGCCCGGCTGCTTGGCTTCCACCACCTCATGGAACTTTTCGAGCAGGTCCAGCACGCGATACATCCCCGCGTTACTGGACGAGCGGCAGGTCTGGGTGTGTCCGATGATGACGCTGGGCCGGAAAATGCGGTAGCCGAGCCCGTGCGCCCGGCAGTAGGCATCGACCATGTGCTCGCCGCGGAGTTTGCTCTCTTCGTAAACATTGTTAAACGTCTCCGGCCGGAGGTGAATCGTTTCGGGAACGCGGCCCGAGAGCGTGCCGGCGACGTAGGCCGTGCTGACGTGGTTGAAAACGGAGGCCCCTATGTCGCTGGCCAGCTCCAGCGTGCGCTGCAACCCGTTGACGTTGGTATCCCAGACCTCGCCCGTCGCTGTTTCCGTAAACTGCACCGATGCGGCACAGTGCCAGAATGCTCTTGGCCGTAGTGCTTGAATAGCCGCCCTCGCTTGCGGACTCAGGGAAGCATCGGGCGAACAGAAGTCCTCCTCGAACACGAGAACGCGCTGCTGCCACCCGGATGGCATGGGCCGGGCTCCCTGATCATGGCGAGCCGTGTGCAGGGCCTCAAAGACACGATCCCGCGCCGCCGTTCCACGCCGCCGAGCGAGGCAGATCACCTGGCAATCCCGATCGGCTTCCAGCAGGCAGGCGAGCAAATGGCTGCCCAGAAATCCTGTAGCTCCCGTGACTACCAATGCTCCGGCCATGACTTTTCTCCTTTGTAAAGCAGCCCGACGATTTCTTTGCTTTGTTTCCATCTCATATACGGCACGGCTGCGCAATTGTGACAAGGTCATGGCGGCATCTGTTGGCGACCCGGGGGCGTTCGCCGCTTGCTCGCTTGACTGACCGATTTCCTGTCACAACCAATTGTCAAGCAAGTATGTGGAGTGATGAGTCAAATGCCCGAGCTTCGGGCATGAGGAGTCCAATCATGGAATTGCTAGCGCTCAAAGCGATGCTGGCCGACCGCGGCAGATTGCTGACGGGTCTCATGGGAGTCGGCTTTGCCGTTGTCTTGGTCAACCTACAGGGCGGCCTGTACCTCGGCCTGATGCACAAGGCCAGCCTGATCGTGGACTGTGGCCAGGCGGATCTATGGCTGGGGCATCGCCATATGGAAAGCGTCGATTTGCCTGCCGCAATCCCGCAGCGCTGGGGCATGCGCCTTCGCGGCGTGGCCGGGGTGGAGCGGGCGGACCCCTACATCATCACGTACAGTGAATTCGCGATGCCCGATGGCCGGCATGAGCGTGTCGTCCTGGTCGGTACCGATGCCGCGGGCCTCCTGGGCAATGCCTGGAGCATGGCAGCCGGCAATCCCCAGGCCGTCCGCCAGCCGGATGGCATCCTGGTCGATGCCTGCGAGCTCGACAAGCTGGGTTGGCCTCAGGTCGGCGACCTCTGCGAGCTAAACGGCCGGCGGGCTAGAATCGCCGGCTTGACGGACGGAATCGTAAGCTTCACCACCTGTCCCTATGTATTCACCACTCTGGAGCAGGCCCGTACAAAGTACAGCATCATCAGTATTCCACCGGGATGCTGCTCCTACATCCTGGTAAAGGCAAAACCCGGAACCAACCTTCCCGACCTCATCGCTCGCATCCAGAAGCGCGTTCCGGAACTCGACATTCGGACGAAGAGCGATTACGCCCAGCGCTCCCGGCAATACTGGCAGGTGCGGACAGGGATCGGCCTCAGCTTCGGCTTGGCTGCGGTTCTCGGGCTGCTGGTAGGTTTGGTCATCGTGGCGCAAACCCTGTACGCATCGGTAAACGAGCGTCTCACCGAGTTCGCCACCCTGCGGGCGCTGGGGACCGGCGACGGCCCCATCGTTCGCTTCCTCGTTGCTCAGGCTCTTGGCCATGCTGGTCTCGGGTCGGGGTTCGGCATCGTGCTGTCGCAGCTCATCGGCCGAGTCCTGACCACGCCGCGGGCTCCGGTGCTCCTGAGCGCGTCGGTGATGGCAGGGAGTGTGGTGCTGGTCACCGTGGTCTGCATGGTGGCGGCTTGGTTGCCGTATCGGTGCATTCGCGGCCTTGATCCCGCAAGCGTGCTGCGAAAATGACACGCCTCACGCCGGCTCGGCGAAGCAGAAGGGAATATCTCATGCAACCGACCATCGAAGCCTGGGACGTACACAAGGGTTTTGGCACCGGTTCCGCCTGGCGGTCGATCCTGGGCGGCGTGAGCCTGACAGTTGCCCGTGGCGAGACGGTTTACCTGGTGGGTCGCTCCGGCAGTGGAAAGACCACGCTGCTGTCTATCCTTGGATGCATCCTCACCCCCGACCGTGGCAGCGTACGCATCCTGGGGCAAGACCCGGCCCAGCTGAACGTGGCCCAGCGAGCCTCTTTCCGGGGGCGGAACCTCGGTTTCATCTTTCAGAGCTTTAACCTGTTTCCGACGCTGTCGGCGCTCGACAACATTGTCCTTGCCCTGAGCGCACAAGGCGTCGGCCGGAAGGCTGCCGTCCTCCAAGCCGAGACCATGCTCGAACAGGTGGGCCTGAGCCAGCGGATTCGAGTGCGACCGGCGCAATTGAGCACGGGGGAGTGCCAGCGGGTGGCCATTGCCCGGGCTCTCGCCGGCAATCCGGAAGTGATCTTCGCCGACGAGCCGACCGCCTCCCTGGACACCGAGAATGGCCAAGTTGTTCTGCAACTCCTCACCGGAATGGTCCGCGCACGCGGCGCCTCGCTGGTGGTAGTGACACACGATAACCGCATCTTCCCGTTTGCCGACCGGATCCTGGAGCTGGAAGACGGACGCCTGAAACAGGAGCAGGCTCCTCACACCGGCACCCAGCGTCGGAGCATGATGAAAGGGCTTGTCGCATGAATTCCATTGAGACCATTCCGTTCTTCGGGGGCGTGGCAGGAGCGATCACCGTATTTGTGATCGCGATCATTTTCAGCTCATTTGTCGAGTACTGGATTCATCGTTTGGCCCACGAGGGCATTGTGTTGAAGGAGGTTCATTGGAGTCATCACCAGATCAACCGGACCGGCGGGTGGCTGTGGGATTATCTCTATGTAATCCGGATTGGGCTGTGGCCTTTTGCCTGGATCGGTTTTCCATTTGGCGTGCGCGTCGGGTTCATTTTCCTACTCGGGGAGATCGTCTACCTGGGATTGGCGGTCTACTCCCACGAGCTCCAGCACCGCTATCCCAACCAAGTGTTTTGGATGAAGTGTCCCGTCCATTACCTGCATCACCGCTACCGCAAAGGCAGCGACAACTTCGGCCTGTTGACCGACTTTTGGGACCGCGTCTTCAGGACCAGCTCGGACCAATTTTGGAAGCCTAGCGGGGAAAAGATCTCGCTCCGCAAGCTGCTCGGGATCAAGTGGTACTAGGCAATCGCCTCGTCAGCCTTGCGAAAACGGATTTTGGGAAAGCACGCTCACAGGCCGACCTACCCGACGGGGGGACGAAGCAATATCTCACTTCTTGTAGTCGCTCGCGGATCCAGACTGCGTCGGATCCTTTTCCTCAATGAGATGATCCTGGCCCAGGTGGGAAGCGAATTCACGAAAAACAAGAATCACAGGAGCACTTCATGCGCACGTTTCGTCATTGCTTAGCGATCTTCGCCATGATGGTATGCGGGTTCGTTGCTGCGCCGGAGGTGAAGGCACAGCAGCCCCAGGCCAAGCGACCGGCTTTGCCGGCGGGCTTCACCGCCGAGTACGATATCCAATATGGACCGAACGGAGACCCGGCGCAAACACTCGACCTCTATTACGCGAAAAAGCCAGCCGAAAAACCTCAGCCGCTTCTGGTGTGGATCCACGGCGGGGGTTGGACCGGCGGCAGCAAAACGCAGGTGCCGTATTTGAATCAATTGACCCGCGGCTACCTCGTTGCCAGTATCGAATACCGCTTCAGTCAGAAGGCGATCTTTCCGGCACAGATTCAGGATTGTCAGGCAGCCATTCGCTGGCTCCGTGCCCATGCCACAAAGTACAACATCGACCGGGAGCACATCGGTGTGGGCGGTGCTTCCGCGGGTGGCCATCTCGTTGCCCTGCTCGGAACCAGCGGCGGCAAGAGTGTCTTCCCACCCATTGGGGGAAACGAAGATCAGTCGGATCGCGTCCAGGCCGTCTGTGATCTGTTCGGGCCCGCGGACTTCTGGACGGTTATGAAGCAGGCCGCCGAAGATAAGGCCGTAAAGAATGTCTTCAAGTGGAACGAGGGCGATCCCTATTCCAAATTGATCGGCGCCAAGCTGGGCCAGGACAAAGACAAGTGCGAAGCCGTGAGCCCGGTCCATTACGTGAGCAAGGACAACCCGCCCTTTCTTATCCTGCACGGCGATCATGACGCGCTCGTTCCGTATGCTCAGAGTGTGGAACTGGCTGAGCTTCTCACCAAAGCGGGTGTCCAGGTCACACTGCAACGGTTCCCCGGTGCAGGCCACGGCGGCCCTGCATTCGGGCTACCGGCTGTCACTCAGCTGATGGATGCCTTTTTCGATAAATACTTGAAAGGCGTGGATGCGAAGATCGAAGCATTGCCCGATGACAAAGTGACCGTCAAGCCCGGACCTTCAACCAAGTAATCGGAGGGCCCCACATGACTTCGGAGAACCAACGACGCCGTTGGCATGGCCGGCGTTTCGCCGCGCTCGCTTTTGCAGTGCTCATGGGAACCGCCGCGCGGGCCGACGATTGGCCGCAATGGTTGGGTCCGCGGCGCGACGGCGTCTGGCGTGAAACCGGGATCCTGGACAAGTTTCCCGCGGGCGGCCCCAAAGTCCTCTGGCGGGCTCCCGTGGCCGCAGGCTACTCCGGCCCGGCCGTGGCCCAAGGCCGCGTCTACGTCACCGACCGCGTCCTGGCCCCCGGGACAGCGCTCGGCGACCCGAACTCCCGTGCCAAGAACGCGCCAGGCAGCGAGCGCGTCCACTGTCTTGATGCCGCCAGCGGCCGGTCGCTCTGGGTCCACGAGTACGACTGCCCCTACACGGCCGCCTACCCGCTCGGGCCGCGCACTACGCCGGTGGTCCACGAGGGCAAGGTTTACACGCTGGGCACGGAAGGGAACCTCCTTTGCCTGGACGCGCGCTCCGGTCAAGTGGTTTGGTCGCGGGACCTCAAGAAGGACTACCAGGTCTCAACGCCCCTCTGGGGCTTCTCGGCCCACCCGCTGCTCGACGGCAACCGGCTCATCTGCATGGTGGGCGGCGAGGGAACCACGGTCGTCGCCTTTGACAAGGATAGCGGCAAGGAGATTTGGCGCGCACTGACGGCTCGGGAGCCGGGCTACTGTCCGCCAATGATCTACGACGTGGCTGGCAAGCGACAACTCATCATCTGGCACGCCGAGGCCATCAACGGCCTCGACCCGGAGACCGGCAAGGTCTACTGGTCCCAGCCAGTGAACGTGTTCATGGGCATGGCCATTGCGACGCCACGGAAGGAGGGGGATGCTCTTTTCTTGGCAGGTGTACAGAACCAGTCGGCCTTGCTGCGTCTGGGGGCAACGAAACCCATGGCCGAGGTCGTGTGGCGCGGCTCGAAGGAACGCGGTCTCTCGCCCATTTTCGCCACGCCCTATTTCGACGGCGAGTACATTTATGGCAACGTCGGCGACGGACTCTTGACCTGCATCAAGGCCGACACGGGCGAACGAATCTGGGAGACTTTGGCGCCGAACAAGAACCAGAAGGTTCGCGGCGGCGACATCTTCATCATCAAGAATGGCAACCGGTTCTTCCTGGTCACCGACCAGGGCGATCTCATCATTGCTGGGCTGAAGCCGAACGGATACCAGGAGATCAGCCGGGGACATCTCTTGGACACGACGTATACGACCTGGAACCGGAATATCCTCTGGTCCCATCCCGCGTTCGCCCAGCGCTGTGTCTTTGCGCGCAATGACAAGGAAATCATCTGCGTGTCGTTGGCCGCGGATGGCAGCTAAATGATCGTGCATGACCCTGCAACATCCAAACCGGACGCGGTAGCGAAGGACCGTACCATCCTGCTAGCGCGTCCGACTTGTGGCCTGCCGATTCACACACGCTGATGAAGAGGCTCGCTGAGTCATGAATCCACTACTTGGGCGCAAATGTGTCGGATCCCTCTTCCTATTGGCAGCCGGCCTCGGCCTCTCCGTGCCCGTTGTGAGGGCCCGTGAGGCTCCGGATGGCACAAAGAAAACAGGACCGGTGCCGAGCGCCGTCCGTGTCACGCCTTCGGAGGCGAGCGGCGCCGTCGAAGTCTCGGTCGCCATCAACCCCACCAATCCCGATCACCTCGTCGCGGTGTCGATCGCCCGGATGAAGGACCATCCTGGCATCACCGACTTCGCCTATGTCTCGAATGATGCCGGCCGCACCTGGAAAATGGTCCCGCGCGCCAACCCGCATCGAACCCAGCAGGGGGATGATGTCGTGACCTTCACTCCCGACGGCCTGGCCATCCATGCCTTCATCTCGTTCGCCGGAATCCGCCAAGCGCGTCCGCGGCGGGCCCACTCGGGAATCGTCACCAGCACCTCATGCGACGGCATCACCTGGAACGCACAGGTGCCCGTCATCGAGCTCTTCAATAGCGTCGAACCCCACGAAGACAAGCCGTGGATTAAGGCTGATCTCTCCGCGGACTCGCCCCACAAAGGGAGCCTGTACGTCGCCTGGACCAAGTTCGATGTTTACGGCAGTTCCAATCCGGAACACAAAAGCCACATTTACTTTTCCCGCTCCCGTGATTCCGGCAAGTCGTTTACCGTCGGGCACAAGATTTCGGACCAAGCCGGCGATGCGCGGGACAAGAGCGATACGCTGATGGGGGCCTGTCCTGGCGTGGGACCCAACGGAGAGGTTTATGTCGTCTGGGCCGGCCCCAAGAGCATATTCTGCGTCCAATCGACCGATGGGGGCACCACCTTCGGAAAGAGCAAGATCATCGCCGACTGCGCCGGCTGGGATTTTCCCATTGAGGGGTTGAGCCGCGCTTCCGGTTATCCATCGCTGGGCGTCGACATCACCAAGGGCAAGGACCGTGGCTCGGTTTACGTCGCCTTCGCCGATACCCGCAACGGCGCCCCGGACGTGTTTGTCATCGTTTCGCGCGATGGGGGCCAGACCTGGAGCAAGCCGTGCTGTGTGAACAGCGACACCAAGGGCACCGGCAAGGAGCGGTGGTTCCCCGGGCTCGTCGTCGATCCGGTGGACGGCTCGGTCAACATTGCCTACTACGACCGCGGCGCGCAGGAGGGAACACTCACGGATGTAATCCTTGCCCGCAGCATCGACGGCGGCCGCACCTTCTCCCGGTACAAGCTGAATGACCAGGTGTACGACTTGAACAAACTGGGGTTCTTCGGCGACTACCTTGGGATCGATAGCTACGGGGGGCGGGTGGCGGTCCTCTGGATGCACCCCACGGATCCGTCGAAGAAGCTTGGGATCTCGTCCGCCGTCCTGGACTTCGCCCCGGGGACACAGGAAGCCCGGAAGGAAAAGAAAGCGGCCGGGGTCAAGGTAACGCCCGTGCCCGCGGAGGTCATCGAGCGGTACAAGCTCGATACGACCTTTTACGCCAAGCACGTCGATTACAAAGGGTTCTCGATCCTTAGCTCGGCCAAGGTATCAGACGCGGCGCTGCTGGAAGCGCGTTACCTCATTGACCAGATGCTCGGCGAGCGGGAAGACATCCTTCAGGCCATGATCGAGGCAGGCTGTCGGTTCATGGTGATGGCCCCGACCGAGATGACCACCGACGTGCCAGAGCAGCGCCACTGGGACAAGGCGTACTGGGGCAAGCGGGCGCGCGGCATGGGCGGAAAGCTATCGTCGTGCGGCATGGAAAACCTGCTCAACCTCAAAGGGGACCGCTACCGGCACGAGAATATCCTCATCCATGAATTCAACCACGCGATTCACCATTACGGCCTGCGGCGGGTCGACCCCACATTCGATCAGCGCCTGCGCGACACCTACCAGAAGGCAATGGCAGCGGAGCTGTGGAAGGGCACCTACCTGACGACGAATCCCAGCGAGTACTGGGCAGAGGGCGTGCAGGCCTACTTCGACTGCATGCGGTCACAGTACGGAAGCAACACGCGCGAAAAGCTCCAGAAGTACGACCCGGCACTGTTTGCCCTGGTGGACGAGGTCTACAAGCAGTCGAAGTTTCGCTACGTCCGCTATGATGAGCGGCATCCGCCGCCGGCTGAGAAGGAGAAGAAGTAAACCGGTTTGCTCCCCTGGAAAGGGGGGCCTCGATGTCGACTCACTTTCCGGGGATGCGTCATGATCCACCGCTGGCCCAACTTCGTCCTGCTCAGCGTTCCGGCATTGTTGTGGTTTGTGATCGAGCCGGCGTGGGTGGCTGGTCCTCGGCGCAGCGCCCTCGGGCACGATGCCGCACCATTGCTCGTTTCCGCGGCCGTGGAACAAGTCGACCAAGGAACGAAGGAGTCTCTGGAACTCGTGAGCAGCTTCGACGGCCTCGGGATCGGCTTCAAGGGGCCGCAAGGCACCGCGACGCTTCGCAACCCCTCCGACAATTCCCTGGCGGTCGGTCCCGACCACATCGTCCAAACCGTGAACAGTAGGATGGCGATTTTCACGAAGAAGGGGAAGAAGTACCCTACCACCGGACAGGTACTCTATGGCCCCGTAGACACGGGGAATGCCTTCAAGGGGTTCGGGAACTTCGGTGATCTCAACAACGGGGACGCAGTGGTGCGCTATGACCAGCTTGCAGATCGCTGGCTGATTGTCATGCCGATCTTCCGACGCCTACCATTCGAGAAGAACGATCCGCCGGGCAAATCGGGTGGTCCCGTGCAGGTGAGCCGTCCGGGAGTGCAAGGGCAACCCGGCGCCGCTCGGCTCCTCCACCAGCCAACTGCGGAAGAGGTCGCCGCCGGCAGGAAGGGCATGCCGCGCGTGAAAGCGGACGCCGGCTCCTATGCGATCTGCTACGCGGTAAGCAGCGGCCCGGACCCGCTTGGGAGTTACTATTGCTATGTGTTCCAGCGGCCGCTCTTTCCCGACTATCCCCGGCTGGCAATTTGGCCCGATGGCTACTACGTGACAACCAGCACCAGCGATAACCTCGCGCAGCGGCATGCCTACGTGGCCCAGCGGGAGAAGATGCTCCGGGGTGAGCCCGCAACCGAGCAGGGATTTATTTTTGACGATGCGGTCTTTCCGCTCCACGCCGACCTCGACGGCAAGCAGCTGCCGCCGGCCGGCGCGCCAGCCATCATGTTGGCGACCGGCGGGGCGCAGCTAAAGAACGTCGCCAAGGACGATGCGATTTACGCCTGGACGCACCATGTCGATTGGGATGATCCGTCCCGGTCGAAGCTGGTCGGGCCAACGAAGATTCCCGTCGCCCCCTACGAGTATTTGGGCGGGGGCCAGCTGACGAAGACCGTCCCGCAGCCGGGGACCGCGCAACGCCTCGATGTCCAGGGTGACAAGCTCATGGCCCGCGTGGTGTACCGCGGCATCGGCGGCCATGAGTCCATCGTTGCCGCCCACATGGGAACAGACGGCACGCCCGATCGCACCCGGCCGCTCTGCCCCTATCCGCAGATCGCAAAGTACAAGGGCACCGGAAGCATCGACGAAGCGCAGAACTTCACCTGCGCCAAGCCATGAATCTCCAGGCAAGGACTTCGGGCAACCAATCCG
>Ga0209060_10002221_pt1 | contig 18532 bp, 17 predicted proteins | sample Coa_R1_8_FD_187155 | JGI IMG/M metagenome (GOLD analysis project Ga0209060, IMG submission 187155) | Surface soil microbial communities from Centralia Pennsylvania, which are recovering from an underground coalmine fire - Coalmine... | ecosystem: Environmental > Terrestrial > Soil >...
TGGTGTCTGGCATCCGTCACCTCCGGGTTCGGGTTCCGTTCTCCAGAGGCATCTTTCGCGCACCCCTTGACTCGGTCAACCCCTACGCCAACAATTCCCACGCCCTTTTGATGCGATTGCCTTGCCCGCCGATCACTCCTCGCTATTCAATCGGTCGAGTATACAGGATTAGCACACACCGGTAATTCTCATGATCCCAGAATGTACGCTCAAATGCGACCTCCATTCCAGCAGGAGTTGAATCAGAGAACGCCGGGACGCTATCAAACGCTTTCCAAAGACGCTTCTGTTCCGCGAAGTCGGCGTTGCCCAAGTAGAAGTCTTCCTTGTCCAATGATGCCTGGTGAAGGATGTGGCCCTTTTCACTGGACTCCACTCGTATGCAGCGTATGTCAATAGTATCGAACCCTCGCCGATTCGCATAATAGCGGAATCGATTTACTGCTCCCGGCATGTTTACAAGAACCATATCACCGGCATGGTGGCGTTCCTTCAGGACATCCACAGCCTGCACGATTGGAGGTATCGTGCCTCGCACTAACCCGGCGTTGCTCCACGCGCCTACTATGCAGTTGCCACCAATAAACGCAGCCCCCAAGGCACTCAAGATTCTTCCGTCTATCCATGTCCACACGATCCCCCAGAATATCAGAGTAAACACCTGTGCAAACACAAGGTATCTGTCAAGAAAGATCGATCTTCTCATCCCAACTGATACGATCACGCCTAGTATCCACGGAATCCCAGCTTGAAGGACGACAAACCACCTGCCATTGCTCTGCCGGTGACACAATAACACAAAATACGCCGCGACCACGCCAATCCAGATACACACAGCGATCATTCCTTGGCCTTCTATTCCTGGACCCCAAAGACTAAGGGACTGTACTACGCTGCCCGCGGTAACTGGCGGAATCCAGAATTGCCTATAGACATCCCCGGCCTGGGCCATCAGCGTTCCTAACCACGGACAGTAACTCCCGAAGACGATTCCTATCGCCAGGCAAAGGCCCCAGACCCCATAGCCGTCCGCGGAAACCTGTCGACCCCGCGCGCCCAAATACAGAATTCCCGCAGCGTATAGCCATTGCGCGCATACCGAAAACAACGCATAATAATGCGTATAACAAAAGCATGCAGCTATGCAGGCATATAATGCCCACCAAACGAAGGGTCGCTTGGCAGAGTACAACGCTCGCAGAATAAGCCACGAGGATAATAGAACCAACATCACACCCAAGCTATACATCCGCGCTGTCTGGGTCGGAGCAACTTGCGCCGGGTGGATTGCGACCAGTGCCGCAGCAAGCAGCCCTCCCCCTTTGGTCCGCAATGTTGGCGGTTGGAGTTCTAGATCCGTCTGCCTGGCCAATTCGAGGCACAAGAGATAAGCGAGAGGTATCGAGGTGACCGCAAACAGAATCGACAAGCCTCTGAGGCTTAGCTCCGAGTCACCCAACAGAGCTACCCAACTCTTAAGTAAAAGATAATACAGTGGCGGATGTGCGTCATCTCGTGTCCTTTGAATTAGATCGCTCGCGGAATACGTCGCAATGCGCCATGAATAAGCTTCGTCGTTGCTAAGAGCTCGCTGGCCTAGTCCATAACACCGAGCACCGATCGCCACTGCCATCGCGATGCTCAGCCCTGCCGCAGTACAAACGACTTGGGAAGAGCTGCGCATGCGGGCTCTCGACTGAAATGACAAGTCGGATTGTTGACAGGCCGGTACACTGCCCGTTACACGCAATGTGGACAAAGCAGTCCTCTGCCACCATCGGAGGCTTTTAGGCACGACCTCTCACCGATGCGTCGACGCGCTGGACGTGGATGGTTCCCACTCCAGAATCAGAGTTACTTTGGGGAACAGCCCCCCTAGGACGACGAATGGCGCCTATCAGCACCAGGGAATTGACAGCGCATCTCATTCAGTAAGATTCAGCACGCATGCCTACTCGCCCGTCAGCGCTCCACACTCCGCGTCCCAGCAGGCATGGACAAGCTCCCGACATCCGGCTACATCGCTCGATCGCCCCCTCCGACCGCGGATGTTTTGCGTCCGTCCGCACCGGACTTCCGTTGCCCCTCAGAATAGCACAGCATGAACGACACTTCACGCCAACAGCATTCCCTGCAGGTCACTGACCGACCAGCACCACTGGACGCAGGCACTGGCGGTTCTTCCTTTCCAGCAATCCGGCCGGTTGAGAATCATCATTCAGCACAGATGGTTGTTGCCCTTCTTCCGGATCACCGTCGAGCCGTTCCTTCTGGAACTGAAGGAAAATGTTTCAGCTGCGATGTCCAGCCATTCTCGGCTATCAATGCATTTCCCGTGACTTGCGCCGCAGCAAGTAACGTTTACCCAGCGCGACGACCAGCACGCAGAATAGCACACCATTGACGACCATAATCCATCGAACCTTACTCCCTTGGACTCGCGGCATCACCTTGCCATCAATAATAGGCCTTGCCTGTGCTAAGGCCTCCTCCAGAAGCCCTTCCCCGTGCGGAACGAAGTACGCCTTGTTCTCGATCAGATCATGCACCTCCGTTCCACCTGGGAACTCCATTTGGAACAACGAGAGCGCTACTTTATTCACTTCGACGCTCCGCACTACAAGCTTGTCAACCAAGTGCACCCGACCTCGCATGCTCTCAGGTTCATTAAACGTCGTATATGTGATGCGCTGGCATTCCTTGGGCAGCCAGACACCTGTGTCAGCCATAATAAAATTCCGACACATCGTCACAGACTGAAGGCAACCACCGTCCTCCGGCGATCTCAGGCCAAAAGCGACGTGCCTTCGCACGCAACATCCGTGGTTATGATCAATCCAATATACATTACTGCGATCGTCTGACACAACATGACACGGATATCCATCTACGTTTTCGAGTTTTGGGTAGACACGAAAGCGCGCTGATCCGAGCGCGACGGGCACATATCTCTCTGTTCTGCGCATCCTCGACGCGTTGTCCCCCTGAAATATAGAAATCATTTCCAAATACCACGATCCGTGGTCGGCGATGCCGCCGCTTCTCCCTGGCCGCATCTGGCCAGATGCCCCACCAGGCTCAAACGTTTGCGTGTTTGTTCCGTCAAATATGTGTATCCGATAATGCTTTCCAGAAGCGCCGCCCTTCTTTTGAGCCTGCGAGGTCTTAGTTGAGGTCACATCTTCGAATCTTGAATAAATCTTCGCTCCATCATAAGCGTAGTGTACTTTATGCGTGTACGCCATCAGTACGGAGCGGCTTTTATTCTCAAGTTCCTTATCCCCGACCGACTTTAGCTTATGTTCGTGGCTGTGGATGAACTCAACCTCTAGGCTCCGGATACTATTTCTCCAACGTTCTTGCTCCCTCAGCATGTCTGCGGTCGTCAGTGTGGCTGGCACGTTCAGCTCATCTACGGTTTGTGGACCGACGGATTTGACGCTACGCACAATATCATGGAAGGTGGCCTCTATACCGTTAAGGCCATGCGGCAAGGTCGCTTGTTTTGTCGCATTCGTCTTGCCGTCCTGAGCTGTGACAATACCCTCCCATCCTAATATGACTAGAATCACTAACTCCATCCACAGACCCATCGATACGCAGCGCCCACGCATGTGACAATCTCCCATATCCTCTATAGTTCGGATTGGTCCAAGAATTCTCTCATTCGCCCTAACCGGGCGTGAGGTCTACTCGACGTCCATGAGGCTTCCCTAGCTACTACTTTTCTCAGGGCAGCGTGGCATCTCCCGTTGTCGTACGATCCTGGCCCATGAAGAGCGCGATGACCCGGGCCGCGTGAGAGTATCCGCAATAGTTCTTCACAATCTCCTCCGGCCCATTGTACTGCAACGCCACTGTCAGGAACTGGGCGGCTTTGGTTAAAGCCTCATCGCCTGGGCGAAGATCGCGTTCTGCGATAAGAGCCCATTCGATATGATGTGCAGTTACTTGGATCATGCGATCGAGGGAACGACTTCCGTCACCATGCCCTCCGCCTGGCGCACGTTCATCAACCCAGTGGGATGGCCAGCTCCCGCTTGCATTCTGCGATTTCACCAAATGCGAAGTAGAATTCCGGAGGTATGTTTGCACGCGGGATCGCACGTCGCGTGAAAACATGCGCCGCCTCTTGTCCGCTCGCAGCATTAGAGCAAGAGCGTACTGCTTGTGTGTCCCGTTGCAGGGGCCTTCATCCGCCTTTGACATGATCAGGCGCTCCGCGATCGACTGATATGAATGCCATTCCCCGAAACGGTTCTGCCAACTTGGCTCCTCCGGTAAGTAGTGGCAGTACGCAACAACTGACCACGCCGATTCTTGATCAACTACATACGATCGCCTCGAAGTCTGGACCAGATCTAAGATAGTGCACTGCTCCTTGCCCATGTCAACGACCTGATCGCCGGGCACGCCGACTTCCGCGCACGTGGCAAGCATCTGATCTATGTGTGCTTCGAACTGCCACTCCTCCTTGCCGGCTGCTTGGAGTCGTGAGCGCACCTGCCAACCACTCGTAGACCGGACCATGAGCCCGTCTGACTCGGGGAACTTCCGCCGGAACTCAGGCAAGGACAGGACTGTCATCATCTGGCTTCGCAGATCCAGGTTCCCCGTCCAGTTTCCGAACACCGTTGCGTCGACCCTCCAACGGTGCAGCAGGTCGACCACGGTTCGAGGTTTCGCGCGCAAAAAGTTATTTACTGCTTGCCGACGATGCCTCAAGACCTCGGGGTCTGTCGCTGCCTCGAGATCACTTATACCGCTAGCGGCTGCTTCAACTTGCCTCACTTCCGAGCTACGGTTCACACAAAACAGCGCGGCACACATGGCTACCGCCGCGAATCCAATGATCAGTGCTTTCGCTCTTGTGTTGCGCACTCGTTGCATCATACACACATCTGACTGTTGCGACTGCTCTCGATAGTATGCATTGAGTTTTAACTGGAACCATTATGGGGGCGGATTCTCTCGGACCAGTGAGTGTGCTCCATCTCAACCACGGCACCTATTCGCGACCTCCGACACCGGCGGCCCTTAAGGTAATGTACGCCCAATGGACGTAGTCTCGGCCGTTCGCCCTCGAAACGATTTGTAGCCTAACATCTCTTCGTTCAGGTATTGGTGTCGGCGGCTCGCACACCCGTTCAACTACGATTTCGACATTACGCACAAAGCAGCACCCTTCCTTAATCGGTGCTGACACGGTCGGTGCTTCCACCCGTAGCTTGTCCTGCATATCTGCGTCCGCAAGCTTACAATCTATCACCCATTCATCAGTCTCAGCTCGCTGGTAAACGCGGCCGCGAAGGAGTACGCTTGCTCCCTGGCTATCGCCTAGGACTAACCGGTCATGCGGAAAATCTATGCCCAATGCGGTTCCCCTTATGTGGAAAGTATTAGCCCACTTTTCCCCTAGGGCTAAGACTTCGACCCCAGCAGTGGCCACTCCGTGCTTGTCCTCCCCAGTCATGGCCATTGTAAGCACCGTGCTCTCGCCTGGCCGGAGCCTCGTGCTCCTCAGAAAGGCGGAACTACACTGGCATGATGGGTATCCCACTTCCAGGTTGACCTCAGTGGTACCGGTGTTCGTAAGGGGGAAATCCACGGTAGCGTGTCCGGATTCGGGCAGGATCCCAAAGTCGTGATCGACTTTCCACGCTACCAATTCGAATCCGCCGGCCAAGTTCTGGCGCGCGTGTTTGTTGTCGGCAATTGGGGAGCAACCAGTTATACTGTATAGCAAAAGAGGGATTGGTCCAACCGCCCGTAGGACTGGCCACAGTCCAGGGGGGCGCCATCGACTTCTGACCCATTGGATTGAGGAAAGCGCGATCGAGGCCACTAACGCGGCGCACACGATGTAGGGTAACACTAGCCTTTCGTTTGGGCTGCTGGCGATGTGCCGATCTGGCACCAGAAGCGCGCCACTCCACGCTCGAGCGAAGTCCCCCCGCAAAGCGTACTGTGCACCCGTAGAGCTTGGTTCGAAGAAACAAACCCGGTGCTCATTGATACCAAGGAGTATCACAAAGTGTCCAGTTCCCGTCCAAGTCTTCATGGCCGGAAAGACGTGTGCGATGACTGGAAAGGTAATACCGTCGAGCTCTGACGGTGAGGCCATTACGACCTCAACGCGTAGACCCAAGACCTCACAGCCTCGCTTCATGTCAAGCATATTTGACCCATGATCCGTTATTGGGATCACGTGCGCACAATCGTCATATGTTACGGGACTGGCCAGGAGTCTTAATAGAACGTAACAGCTAGTAACCCCACAGCTAAGTGGATGTCGCCAATGTAAATGCGACTCCTGGGGAGCATCTGGGGGTCGTATTGGCAACCCGTCGCCGGACGCTGTTGGTATGATTGGGCCTATGTTAGTTGCAAACAGCGCCAGACAGGAGAAGAGAGAGAGCTTCTTTGCCAGAGAGCGGGTACTATTTGGCATATTTTCGACTCCCGACGATGCCGGGCAAGAAAACTGGGCGGTTTGCCGAGGGAATCCCGAGCTGTTGGCAGTCGCGCAAAGGGATGGAGAGCGACGTGACATTCGCGCGTACTAGTATCAGTGCCGTGTAGGGAAATGTGGATGCGTTTTTGATCAGTCGTTGCGAGGGAGACATTTAGCACCCGCATGGCCAATCTGAGGGGATTGCAAGCGTGGCAAGTCTAAAGTGTGCGGCTTGCGGAACTTCACAAAGCGATAGTTGAACGTCCAGTGTGGTCTTATAGGCGAAGGCGTCTTTCATGTGAAGAGCGCAGCAGCCAAACCTGGTTTGGCTGCTGCGCTCTTCACCGTCCTTGGCCGCGAAGGAAGAACACAGCTGTTCACGATGATCCACAGTTGTCAACAACATTTGGGTCAGGACCGCAGGTTACATTCACAGGGGTATCGCAGTAACAGCTGACAGCAGAATAGTCCCAATAGCAATTAACATACGTAGTTGCTGGGCTGCATGTGTCAGAGCTGGTGCCAACTACCTTAACGAACAGGGTCGAGCCATTGTTGACGTAGGTTGGTCTAGTTGAACAGAGAAATCCACAAGCATAAGAGCTGCATGATTGCGTAAGAGGATTAATCACAGTGGCGTCGCAATCATCAAATCTGGAACCTTGACAGGCGCCATTGGACTGATAGTCAACGCTGCATGCCAGACCCCCCCAGAGTGCGGCCGCTTCCTCAGCAGTCGCAATGCGACCTAGAGCGTTGCATGGAGTCAGTTCGCATACGGAGCACGTGAAACTCGCGGCGAGAATCGCAATGGCAAACCAAGCCCGGCATCCCGGTCGCATAATCCATCTCCCTTCAAAGCATGTGTGTGTTTGGAGCACCTCATTGCCTTCACTGCTCTGACGCGGATGCACTTGTCGTTGAAGCAGATCGTTCGTTGAGCCCGGTCTAGGAGCGTGGTTCCGAGTGCGAGTTGACGACCCAGATCTTACATTCTCCATATGCGGAGAAGTTTCTGGTTGGTAAGGCCATGGATAACCGGAATACTACGAAACCGACGCAGGCGATTCGATTCAGTTGGTTCTTGTGCCAACTCCTATTAGAACGTGCGGGATTCTAAAAGTCAAGAGTGGTTATGTTTTTTAATTTTTATTTTTGAGGCCAGAACGCACTTTGCACGGCCAGGAGGTCTGTGAGCGCCCGGCCAATCACGTGAGCCAGGGGTCGAGTGCAAACGCGATCAGCCCAGTGACCGGTGCCGATCAGCAGGCGGACCGTAAGCGCCTGGCGGATCACGTGCTTGACGTGATGAGTATACGCCCAACGGCGGTGGACGGAAAGCCTCTCTTTACAGTTCATTGCGGAACGCGTGCCACACGGCGGCTTCGTAGGCTATTGACAATACTGTTTTGCTTCAGTCGGAACTGGATTCTGCCTGCGAAGGTCAGGTCACGGTGGTTGTAGGCTCAGGGTTGCGCATTGGAAGGGCGGCTTGACGAACTGCTTGACGTCGGACTTTCCTCCTTTCCCCGGCTTCGGCCAACTTCTGATCCCGTTCGGCAAAGATCGCTTTTCCCGTCCTTCGAGTTTATCCTTAACTTGACTTTTGCAGCGATACGTAAACTCGCAATATCGTAAATAGCGTTCAGGCGGCAGGGGCGAGGGCGTAGAGTAGGAACTGCCGGAACGTCTCGGGTACTTTTGCAAAGGCCTCGGCATGACCCGCTTGTGGAAAAACCCAATTTGTCCACAGCCAACGCCTTACGGCGGTGATGGCATCCGAGAAGGTCACACTCCGCTTGCCTACCCACTCCACACACCCCTGTTGTTGATCCTCCGGCGACAACAGCCAGTACATCAGCGCCACTACGCTGTACAACCCCAACAGACACGGCTCGGCACGCAGGACGGTCCGCGCACACCGGCCACGAGTGCTCTCCAGACCAAGGTACGGACGAGCCTCTTCAAAGGTGGTCTCCAGACTCCACCGGCCGGTGTATTCCTCCATGATCGCCTGCGGCGTCATGGTCGCATCGGTGCTGTAGAAGTACTCCTCGCGGTGCGTGCCGGTCCGATCCTGCACGTACACCCAGCGGACCTCCACCAAACGCTGCCCCGCCTTATGCCAATGCCCCGTGCCGCTGACGATGTCCACGTAGCGCCGGCCCCCGCCGTACCAGCCCACGTTCCGCCGGGTTGGCTGCGCCTGGGCCACGACCTCTCGGGGACTGGGCAGTTTCTTGCCCTTGACCCGGGGTCGGCCATGGCCCGTGTAAGGTGGGGGCGGCTCATACAGGTTGGCGTTGGCAGGAAACTTGCTGATGACGTCCACCTTCCCCGTCTGGCTACGTGCCAACGAGGCCGTCTCGCGACTGCCATAACCCGCATCGCCCGCAAAGAGGAACTCTCGGTCCGGGAACCAGCGGCGCACGATCCGGACGAGCAATTGCAGCAGCTGGGCCGGGGTCTTGTGCGGCCGACCGCGTTGCTGGTTACCTGCGGGGAGCGATACAAAGCCACGAACACGGGCAGCGCCCAGGGTCGGGTCGCGAAAGGGAACTGGACCAGGATGGCCAGCACCACCCACTTATGCCCCCAACGCCAGGCCGTGTAGCTGTGGCTGGAGCGGACCGAGTCACGATGGCGTGCTTTGCCATTCACCTTGCGGCCGGGGTGCTCGGTGACCGTGTCATCGCCGACCAGGCGGATACGGCCTTGGGGCCAGAAGTGGCGGATCACGAAGCGGGTAAGGATGGCGGCCAACGTCAGGCCCGACCACTGGGCCAGGGAGAGGACGCGGCGATAACTGGAAGGGTCGCCCTCGGCCAGGCCTGCGACGGTGCGCAACAGGTTGGCGATGGTACGCCGGACGGTCGTGAGGATATTCCCGTTCACGCTGAACGATTACAACACCTCCCTGGCTCCCGGACCGCTGGCTCCTCGGCCAGGCCCGCGACTCACCGGCGCCTCTCCCGCAAGCCGGATACCTCCTTGCCATACAACCCGGTCAGCCCGTTAGCCTGCGGATCCACGGACGTCAGCGCGCTGACCGCGTTTACACTCGACCCCTGGCTCACGTGATTGGCCGGGTGCTTACGCTAAATCCCTATCGATTCCCTCAAGGCTCAGCCCACTCGATCCCTCGCGAGAAGGTGCACAAGGGGTACGCAGCCCGCATAGCAAGCAACGCCTACCCAGTAGGTTCCCGAGATTCCGTACTGCATCGAAAGCACCATGCCGCCCACCGACGCTAGTACCGACATGGCACCATTGATGCCCCAGAACCACGGAAGTAGGCCGGCGAAGCGCGATTTGCTGAGCGCTATCCCGAGCGGAAACATAATCCCCATCGCCATGCCGCTTGGTACGAGCAGAGCAACGGATATGGCAATTCGAAAAGCTGTGTCCTGATACTTGGCGTATTCCGTCACGATTCCGGTTGCTAAACCCATGGCTACTAGCAAGATACACAATGCTGCCGGCCTTATGAACGGCCGCTGCGGCGCTGGTGTCCCAGAGACTGTATAGCTACCGAGTCCGGCAGAAAGCAGCAGCGTAAAGAGCACGACGCTTAATCCGTAGACGGGATGGCCTAGAAAGATCATCAGACGCTGCATCTGCGATAGTTCGATCAACATGAAGCCGAGACCGATGCAACCGAAATACAGCAGGTTCGGCAGAGCAGCGCTCGCCGTCCCAAGAGGAACGTATTTCTGCAGCGGAAGGATTACCAAGAATACAGTGCACCCTAGCGTTCCCATTAGCAAGATGCCTAACACCAGGGAGGCGAAATCGTTCTTAGAGTTCATCGAGCGGCTCACGTTCCCATGCAGGAGGACCGCCGGGCCATCAAAAAGGCGAGCCATGTGGAAGAAAAACGGCCGATTATCGGTCGACGGCGTTACGTCCATCGGTAAGGAGCTAAAGAATTCGCTTGTCGCCCGGCCTGAGCTGATCTCCTCAGCGACCTCATCGTACACCTCGGTCGGGGAAAGCAGCACGGCATAGTGATGGATGCGCGCTGTCTCCTTGAAGCGAGCCACCTCTGCCTCATCGAACGGAGTTTTACTCACGGCCAGAGTCACGATCCCACCGACGTTCGCGGCCAGCATGTGGCGACGCAGCGCCTGAAACGACACTCTGTGGCGCTTCAACGCCTCCGCAGCTAGGGCGAGCAGGCGGTAGAATTCGCCCTCATGAGTGCCGGGCACGAACCAGCGCGAAACCGTAAGCATCCCTTGGTCGTTGAGCTTGGTGAGAAACTCCTGCCACGCTTCTACGGTGTACAGCCTATTCTCCGACAGTGCAAGTCCGCCCGCTGCGGTGGCAGCCCACGTGTCGGTGAGGGATATTTGAATCAGGTCGTAAGGATACGCGGACTGGTTGATGAAGGCCCTGGCTTCGGCAACTGCGAGATGCACCTGAGGCAGCTGATTGAGATAACCGGTGAACTCGGCGAATCGTGTCGTCAGTGCTTCGATAATTGCCGGATTCAGCTCAATCCCTTCAATGCGCTTGGCCTCAAAGGCAATCGCCGATAGAACGTCGCGTCCACCCCCAACTCCGATGATCGCGACATCGCTTGCGTGGCGAACGTGATACCCGAGATTCACGACATCATCCTTCAGATAGGAGAGTTCGGCTATGCTGCCGCGCCAGTGGGTCAGGACGGTCATCGCATCGGCGTCGATCGTCAATCGACGCTGTAGCACATTCACATCAGAATGGTCGCTTCCAAAGCCCCATCCGAAGGGAGGCCCTTGGTAAACGGAGGAAACCGCGACGCGCGAGAACGTATTCCAACGCTCAAAGTCCGGCGGCGCGCCAGAGGCGCCTTTCTTCACGTCGAACGTGAATATACTGCCATCGGATAGCCAGGACGACAACTGTATCCCAAGGGTTCCAGCAACCAAGATCCCGACCCCGGCTGAGATGATGTGCTGCTTGGTTGGGACACGTTCCGGCCTTATCTGCAATCCTGCGATCGCGACCAGCGTGCTGAGTAAGAGCACCATGCCCACAGGGTCAAGCGCATTCAGACCAGGGATAACAAAGACGGCACCAAGGGCTGCGCCGGCGAGGTCGCAGGCATAAAGGCGGCTCGTAGAGGCAGGAAAGTGCGTCAGCAGCAAAGTGATGCACACGCCGCTGCAGGTGAAAGCGAGGAGAGCAACAACGAGACTCAGGTAGAGCGAGAGGCTCCGCGTCCACGAATTCAAGGGATAACATAGATGGAGGGCAGTCGCCAGAGCCATCGCAAGCGCGCAGGATACCGCATGGCGAGCGATCTGTTGGTCGCCCTCTTTACCCGCCCAGGCATCGCCCTGCGTAAAGACACGAATGGCGCCGTAGGTCAATCCCAACATCGCGAGCGTAATGCCCACGAAGGCAAAATGGTAGTAGAAGGTGACACTCAGCAACCGGGTCAGCACAATCTGGTAGGCGATCGTGGACAGCGCCACCGTGAAGATCACGAAATAATGTCGGAAGGCTGCGTTGGAGAAATTAGCGACCATGCGGCAAGCCTCAGAAATCGTATTCGTAAATTTGGCCATCATTGCGGCTCAGCATCAGCTCCCATACAGCACTGGATACCGAGTCTCTGATAAAGCGAACGCTGCCATCGGCGAAGCAGGCATTGACGCCACCCAAATGGCGACTGCGTGCCTGGGCCTGGAAATTCTGCCAATTGTGCGGCGGATTCTCATTGGAGCAGCCCATGCCATCGCGGGGGCCGAGCTCGGGCGACCAGAAGAGCCCACAGTCTTCGATATCGTCGGAGAGCGGGTTGCGGTCGTTGGGAGCAGGGCAATCACCGATCGCGGCATTGGCCGCGGTTACGCTTGCACCGGCTGCACCCATCGCCCATGTTCCCCGTCGATCCCGCGCTTCAATTCCCACACGCACTTCATTGAGCATGATCGTGTTGGACGTGCCGTCTTCCTGATTGATCTCCGCGAGCGTTGTTCCCCAGTTGATGCCAAAGACGCCGCCGAGCAGTGCACGATCATTGAAGTAGGCGCGGCCGGAAGACATACCCCCTTGCGTGAAGTGAAACCAGCCTGGACCGGCATTCGCAGCGTAGTTCCCGCGGGCCCACTTTCCATTCGTATCCAGGTCCTGCTGGGACGTCACCTTGTCCGGAAGATCAAATGGGACATTATGCCCCGAATCTGCCGGACACACGAACACGGGAATTGTTACAGAGCGAATCCTTCGCCAACTCTGGTCGCCTGTCTGTATGTACTTGCCGACGTTGACGGAATGATAAAGGGACTCTTGCTCGACGTAGGGAAGGAGGAGAACTGCCCAGTTGGGGCCGATAATCGCATTGTTGCCGTCGCGGTAGACGCTGAGGCTATCCAACGTGCCATTCTTGGGCGGCTTATACAACTGGACCGCGGGAGGATACCGCTTGTTGGTATCGTGGTAGTTGTGGACGGCAGCACCTAGTTGCCTGAGGTTGCCGGCACAATGGATCCGGTTGGCTGCACTGCGCACTCTCATGACCGCCGGAATGAGCATCCCGATCAACACAGCGACAATGGCAATGACCACGAGCAGCTCGATCAGGGTGAACGCGGCACGGCGAGAATAAACAAGAGAAGCCATTGTGTGACTCCGCGCTGCGAGGGCAAATCATGGCCGACAAATGTGGTCTCCGCTGAGGCCGGTTCCGCAGATTCGTGTATGGACAATAGCGGCCGAGAAAAGCCAGGTCGCAACTCTCCACCTGCACAAATGTATCGATCGTGGCGCCAATGCCAGAGGGCAGCGACAGCTGCCAGATCGAACAAGAGAGTGTACCAGGGGCGGACCGGCAGACCGCCGAAGCAGCAACACGATGCTTTTCCCACAAGCGCTTGCTGGAGTGACACTGCAGCAAACGCCGTGTAGCACAGCAGTGCCGCCACCCGACTCTGCCGAGGATAAACTCCTACGAGCAACCACAGGCCTAAGCACAACTCCAGTTCGATGACAGCCAAAAGCGACCAACGCGACGTAAATGGACCGCTGTCAGCATCCATGCCAGTAGTGAGCTGATGTGTCTTCAGTCCAGCGGCGACCAGCAGTAGCAAAGCGAGTAGGGCCGGAACCGCCTTGCTGCTCACCCACGCTGGGACCGTAGCGGCGCGCAACCTGGCAGTAGGGCAAGACATGCCCGCTTTGAGTAAAGAACCTGAGGAAGAGCCGACCACCCATGATCGCGTCCTCACTTGCTGCTTATTTGCATGGGTGAGCAACAACACCGGCGGACAACTGAGAGAATAATCTTGTCACCGGTAATTTAAGATTACGCTGATGTTACCCAAGCCCATCATATCCCGTCAATACCGGAATCACCTACGATGGCTGCAGCGGCTGCAGCCGGGGAAGTATCCGGATTCGACGCACCGGACTTTCGAGCAGCCCGTATGGCAGTGGAAGACGCTGCACGGCACGCCCCAGGAGATGTTTTTTACGCAGGAGCACCCAGCGGGCCGGCTGGCGGCTTCGGATTTTACGTCAATGAACGACTTGCAGATCACGATCGCAGGCGGGCCCTTCGCCCAGGAGCTCTATCACTTGGTGTTGACGCATTCCAATTACTGATCGGCGCGCAAAGGACGTCAAGTTTTCCGAGGGCTAAAATACATGGATGGAGGCGTCGGAATTCGTTCCGCGTGATTGGCGAGAATGGCGGAGGATGCGGGCGTTGCACCTCAAACAGCAAGGCTGGTTGCAACGGGACATCGCCGAGGCTCTGGGTGCCTCCGAGGAGACGGTGAGCCGCTGGCTCGCTCGCGTCCGGGATGCGGGGCCGCAGGCCTTGCAGGCACGGCCGGCTCCGGGGCACCCGCCGAAGCTCTCGGACGCTCAGAAACGTCTGATTCCGGAATTCCTCTGGCACGGACCGGAGGCGTACGGCTTTCGTGGCGAGGTCTGGACGCGTGCGCGCATTGCCCAAGTGATCGAGGAAGAATTCGGCGTTCACTACCACAAGGGGCACGTGGGCCGCTTGCTCCAGGAGTTGTGCTGGACTCCCCAAGTGCCGATTCGACGGGCCATCCAGCGGGACGAGGAGGCCATCGAGCGCTGGCGTGATGAGGTTTGGCCGGATTTGCAGCGGTGTGCACGCCGCGAGCACCGGGTGCTGATTTTTGAGGACGAATCGGGGTTTTACCTCCTGCCGGGGGTGGTGAAAACCTACTCCCCGAGAGGGCTGACGCCGGTCCTTTGGGAGAAGCAGACCCGCGACCATTTGTCGGTCATGGGTGGCATGACACCGCAGGGCAAAATCTACACGCTGGCTCGGCAAGAGTCCCTGAATGGCCTGCACAGTGTCGAGTTCCTTACGCACTTGCTGCGCGTGGCGGGGGAGCGGCTCTTGGTGATTTGGGATGGCTCGCCCATCCACCGTCGAGAGGCGGTCAAGGATTTTGTCTCCGGCACGCGCGGCAAGATTCGGCTGGAGGCGCTGCCAGGATACGCCCCGGACTTGAATCCTTGGGACGAGGGAGGGTGGCAACACCTCAAACACGTGGAGATGCGTAACCTCGTGTGCCTGGACGTAGAACAATTGCACCAGGAATTCCACCTGGCCATCGGCCGCCTGCGCCAAAAGCCTCACTTGGTCCAATCCTTCTTTGCCCAGGCCGGATTACAGCTTGAGAAAACTTGACGTCCTTTGCGCGCCGGTCAGTAGGAGCATGTCACGCTCTGTTTCAGCGAGAGCTTCGCCAGCCTGAGCGCGGGCCTGCAGAATGCATGGTGGGCGTTGGGGGCGGTGCCCGAGCGTCACCGCACGGACCGGATGAGTTTGGCGGTCCATCACAAAGGGCAGCCGGAGCGATTCACGGCCAAGTACCGGGCGCTGCTGGCTCATTATGGCATGCAGGCCGAGGCAACCAATCCGGCAAGTGGCCATGAGAATGGTGACGTCGAAGCGGCGCATGGGGATTTCAAGCAGGCGGTGGAGCAAGCGTTGCTATTGCGTGCAGCCGCGCTTTTGCCGATCGCGCAGCGTACGAGCTATTCCTCCAAGGGGTGGTAGGGCAACGGAATGCGGGCCGAACGACGAAAGTCGCAGCGGAGCTGGGGTGCATGCGGCCGTTGCCGGAGCGGCGTCTGGAGACGCCGGAACGGAAGCGCGTGCGTCGGGGCACTACCACCCACGTCAAGAACAACACGTACTCGCCGCCGGCACGGCTGATCGACATGGAAGTCGAGGCGCGGATCGGGGTGGAGGAGATCGAGGTCTGGTATGCCGAGACGTTGGTACAGCGCTTGCCGCGTTTGCGGGGTCAAGACAAGCATTGGATCGACTACCGGCACATTATTGGCTGGCTGGTACGCAAGCCCGGGGCGTTTGCCCACTATGTGTATCGGGCAGACGTCTATCCGACCCTGACGTATCGGCGTGCTTATGATGCCCTTCTAATGCAGCAGCTGGGACCAGCTGACAGGGAGTATGTGCATCTGCTATGCCTACCCACCCCCTTCCGCCGCGCCCCCGCCGTTCAGCCGCCGCACGTGGTTGAAATATGTCGCCCGGCAGCCGCCGCCCCGCTGCACGAACGCCCGCACCTTGTCCATCGTCGTCTGATAGGCGTCACTGGCCAGGATCTCCGCGGCCAGCCGCGCGCTGCCGCCGTCCTCTTCCAACTCCAGCACCTCGGTCCAGACCATGCCGGCGGCCTTCAGCTCGCCGGCGCGCACGTAATGGCGGAAGGACGGCTCGCGCATGCGGTGCAGATTGTTGCCGAACCACTCGTAGATTTCCGGCTCCCTGTCCATGAACCATTCGCCGGCCTTGCGGTGGACCTCGGCGGCGCTGGGCTGGAAGACCAAGACGGGGTAGCGGCAGCATCCGTGCGAAAACCTACGGTTGCGCCGTGTACTGCCGTTCACGACTGCGCCACCTGCCGGAAGTGGTAAGTCCCATTCGGGATGACGTGGCTATACGCCAAAGGAGAAATACGGGCTAAGTCCTCGTCCAAGACCGTTTCACCCGCGGCACGCAACTGGCCCACAATCTTGGCCATGTACACAGTATTCCAGACCAGGACCGCGTTGGACAGCAGACTCAAGCAGGTGGCCTTGTTCATGATCTCCTCGTAGTCCCCCGTGCGGAATTCATCCTGGTTGGCGAAGAACAGCCACCGCGCCAGTGCATGGCGGGATTCGCCACGGTTCAGTTGCAGTTGCACCCGCCGCCGCACCTCTTCTTAGTGCAGGTAACGCAGAATGTAGATCGTCTTCACCACCCGGCCGAGCGCCGTCAGGGCCGTCGCTAAGCGGTCGGCGGGCGAGCCCCCGGCCAGGCGCTGGACCACCACGTGTGCGGGGGCGGTCCGGTTGCGCAACGAAGCAGCCACCCGCACCAACGCATCCCACTGCGTCTGAATCAACGCGCTATCGATGCCGCCACGGAACAACGGATCCAGACAGCCATAGCTCCTCCCCCGCTCGATCTTATACAGTTGCTGGTCCTTCAGATCGCGGATGCGGGGCATGAAGGCATAGCCCAGCAGATAACACAGCCCGAAGATGTGCTCGGTATAGCCGTGCGTGTCCGTGTAGTGCTCGCGTAAGGGGGTTGTGCAGTGCGCGATCCGAGACATACGTCTCTTGCAACGGGCATCACCCATGACAACAGGGCTGGAAGAGGTGGTTGCCTTCTTAGGCGCTGCGCGGAAATAAACGCTCGATGTGGGGTTGACCTCAACTGAGGGATTCGCGCATTAATCTCTCCATGATGGATCAGCGTATTGTTCTATGGATTGAGAGCAAGTTCCAAGGACTTGCGGATGAACTCTCGGAGCGTGCGCGGCGACGGTGGGCCGCTGTGGAAGCAGTGGCTTTGGGTCGAGGCGGCGTTTCCGTGGTGAGTGCGGCAACCGGTCTGGCGCATACGACAATCCGACGCGGCATGCGAGAGCTGAGCAGCGGAAACACGCCGCCCAACGGACGGCAGCGGCGGGCGGGCGCGGGGCGCAAGCAGGCCGAGGTGGTATGTCCCGGACTCAAAGCGGCACTGGAGCGCTTGGTCGAACCTGACAGTCGAGGCGATCCGATGTCGCCGCTGCGCTGGACCTGCAAGAGCACGCGACGGTTGGCAGAGGAACTGAGCGCTCAAGGCTATGCCGTTGGAGCGACGACGGTACGGCATTTGTTGAAGGAGGCCGGCTACAGTTTGCAAGCCAACCGCAAGACGCGCGAAGGCAAGGCGCATCCGGATCGGGATGCGCAGTTTCGCTACATCAACGGCCGCGTGAAAGCGCAGCAGCGGCGCGGCCAACCCGCCGTTTCGGTGGACACCAAGAAGAAGGAAACCCTGGGAAATCTCAAGAATCCGGGGCAGACCTGGCGTCGCAAGGGCAAGCCGCGCGAAGTCGATACGCACGACTTTCCCGATCCGCGCAAGGGCAAGGCCGTTCCGTATGGCGTCTATGACTTGGGGCACAACGAGGCCTGGGTCAGCGTCGGCGTCAGCAGCGACACGGCCGAGTTTGCTGTCGCCGCGATTCGACGCTGGTGGAAACGTTTGGGCCGGCATCGTCATCGCCAAGCAAGGCGCTTGTTGATCACCGCTGACAGCGGTGGCAGCAACAGCAGCCGCAGTCGCCTGTGGAAGGTCGAACTGCAAAAGCTGAGTGACGAAACCGGGCTCGAGATCGAGGTCTGCCATCTTCCGCCTGGCACCAGCAAATGGAATAAGATCGAACACCGCTTGTTCTGTCACATCACCCGCAACTGGCAGGGCCAATCTTTGGAGACGTATGAAATCGTGGTCAACCTCATTGGTTCCACAACCACCACCACGGGCCTCAAAGTTCATGCCGACTTAGACCCAGGCAAGTATGGAAAAGGACAAGAAGTAACCGACGAGGAACTCGCTGCAGTAAACATCAAACCTTCTCGGTTTCATGGTGAATGGAACTATGTAATTCGCCCCAAGCCATAGGGGCCATTTCGAGCGTTAATTTACGCGCAGCGCCTTAGCTCGACTTCTGCCCATTTGGAAGCTCACATCGCAGGGGCAAGGCCGTAGAGCAGGACTGCCCGGAAGCGGCGTGAGAGTTTGGCAAAGGCTTC
>Ga0209060_10002222_pt1 | contig 18529 bp, 16 predicted proteins | sample Coa_R1_8_FD_187155 | JGI IMG/M metagenome (GOLD analysis project Ga0209060, IMG submission 187155) | Surface soil microbial communities from Centralia Pennsylvania, which are recovering from an underground coalmine fire - Coalmine... | ecosystem: Environmental > Terrestrial > Soil >...
AACGCAATCTGTGCGGATCCCAGGCGCACGCCTCGCGGTAACAGCTCCTGACCCGCGTGAGCTTCTGCTCCGGCAGGCACAATGTTTTCGCCGCTCACGACGGTCCGCTGTACTTCAACGAGGTCTTCCGTTCTTTTCTCTTCGACCTCGGGTTCGGCATGTCCGGCAATGTCCAGAATATGTTCGTCGTCGGCAGTGCTCGTGCGACTCTCTGATTCCCTTTGCGTTCCTCCGCGTTCTTCGTGGTTGATTTCCCGGCTTTTTCGCTCCGTGTATTCCACCATCACCACGGCGTCCGCGCCCGCCGGGACGGCTGCGCCAGTCATGATTTCTACTGCTTCCCCCGACGCCAGCGGCAGATCGTAGCTATCGCCCGCTCTCACCTGCCCGACTACACGAAGCAGCGTTAGCCCGCCCGCCAGATCATCCGCCCGAACGGCAAAGCCATCCCGCGTGGCCCTTGGGAACGGAGGAAAATCCCGGTCAGCCGTGATCGGCTCCGCTAAGACCCGACCTACGGCCTGCATCAGCAGGACTTCTTCGCTCGGGCGATCTCCGGCCTTTAAGATCTTGCGGCACTGCTCGCGCACCACCTCATAAGCATCTTCAAAGCTCAGGACGCCTGCGGACTGTACAGCCGTATTCATACGTTGATTCTAGCTTGAGAAGATCAGAACTAACGGACACTGTGACCGAGCGGCTTAAGTTGGTTCAAGCTATAGGCGTTGTCGCAACCTGTTTTCCGATTCGCAACTTTTCGCAAATCGCGGCCAGCCCGTTCTGATCTGCGCTCATCAGCTGAAAAAATCTGCGGCAGACCGTTCCTACGCAATCCGCTCCGCCTGCTCTTCATACGAGCTTGCCTTGTTCAGCTTCTCCATCGACTCACGATCAAGCTCAAGCTGTGTTGCCTGCACAAGTTCGTTGAGCTGCTCCACGCTGGTCGCGCTGGCAATGGGCGCCGTAATGCTTGGACGCGCCATCAGCCACGCCAATGCCACCTGCGCCGGCTTACTCTGGTGGCGTTCCGCTACCTGGTCCAACGCCTGCAAAATGCGAAAACCGCGATCATTCAGATATTTCTTTGTCGACTGGCCGCGGGGACTTTTCTTAAGATCGTCCTGCGAACGATACTTACCCGTGAGGAAGCCGCTGGCCAGCGAGTAGTAAGGGATCACGCCGAGCTTTTCCTGCAATGCCAACGGCTCAAGCGTGGTCTCGTAAGCCTCGCGCTCATATAAGTTGTAATGCGGTTGCAGGCTCTCATACCTGGGCCAGCCATGCTTGCGGCTCGCCGCCAGCGATTCTTTCGTCCGCTCCGCCGTGAAGTTGGAGCAGCCAATCACGCGTACCTTACCCTGCTGAATCAGTTGCGCGTATGCCTCAAGCGTTTCTTCCACCGGAGTCGCCGGATCGTCGCGGTGCGATTGATACAGGTCGATATGGTCCGTTTGCAATCTCTTGAGTGACGCTTCTACCTGCCGCATGATCCATGCTTTGCTCAAGCCTTTGCCTTGTCCGGGAATCTCCGATCCCACTTTGGTGGCGATTACAATCTTGTCGCGCTTGCCGCTGCGCTTGAACCAGTTGCCGATAATCGTCTCACTCTCGCCGCCCTGGTGCCCCGGCACCCACGTTGAATAGCTGTCCGCAGTGTCGATAAAGTTCAGTCCCGCGGCTACGAACGCATCCAGGATCTTGAATGACGTTGATTCGTCGGCTGTCCAGCCAAACACGTTGCCGCCGAGCATCAGCGGCGCTACTTCGATTGAGGATTGTCCCAGTTGGCGCTTTTTCATCGCAGAAATCTCCTCTTCTATTTTACTGGTTCGACCTGGATTGGAAGCTCCGCGATTTTCCTGGCGCCCTCGCGCTGATCAGAGCGCGCCGGTAGCTGCCGCAATCGTCTGCTGGATATCGGATTCTGAATGCGCCGCGCTCATGAACATAGCTTCATATTGCGATGGCGGCAGGTAAATGCCATGTTCCAGCATTGCGCCGTGGAACTTGCCAAACGCCTGCGTATCCGACTTTGCGGCGGTGTCCCAATCGTGGACCGTGCCGGGCTGGAAGAACCATGTGAACATCGAGCCCACGCGGTTTGCTGTAAGCGCCACGCCTTTCTTTTTTGCCGCGTCCAGCACGCCATCCACCAGCGCGGCGCTGTGCTGCTCCAGTTGACGATAAATCTCGGGATGTTGCTTCAACTCCCGCAGAGTTGCCAGCCCGGCAGCCATAGCCAGCGGATTTCCTGAGAGCGTCCCTGCCTGATAGACGGGCCCAAGTGGCGCAATCATGTCCATCAACTCGGCGCGGCCACCGTAAGCGCCCACCGGCAGTCCACCGCCGATGATCTTGCCTAGTGTAGTGAGGTCAGGCTTGATGTTGAATAGCTCCTGCGCGCCGCCAAAGCTCAGGCGGAAGCCGGTCATTACCTCATCCAAGATCAGCACCGCGCCTTGCTGTTCAGTAATCGAACGCAGAAACTCAAGGTAGCCCTTGCGCGGTGCAACGCAGCCCATGTTGCCCACGACCGGCTCCACGATCACGCAGGCGATTTCATTTTTGAATCTGTGAAAAACTTCTTCGACCGCCTGCTGGTTATTGAAAGGCAGCGCCAGAGTGAACTTGGCCTGCTCGTCTAGCACGCCGGCCGAGCCGGGAATGCCGAGCGTCGCAACGCCGGAGCCGGCTTTCACCAGCAGCGAATCGGCGTGCCCGTGGTAGCAGCCTTCAAACTTGATGATGTAGTTGCGCCGCGTAAAAGCGCGCGCCAGACGGATAGCGGACATGGTGGCTTCCGTTCCGGAGCTGACGAAGCGGACTTTATCCATTGACGGAAACGCTTCGATCACTGCTTCTGCAAGCTCGGCTTCTGCCGGCGTGCATGCGCCAAAGCTGGCGCCATCGCGATTGGCTTTTTCCACCGCCTCAACCACGCTGGGGAAAGCGTGTCCCAGGATCAGCGGGCCCCATGAGCCGACGTAGTCGATGTAGTCATTGCCGTCGGCGTCCCATATGCGAGAACCTTTGCCGCGCACAATGTACGGCGGCTCACCGCCAACGGATTTGAACGCACGCACCGGCGAATCGACGCCACCGGGGATTACGCGCGACGCGCGGGCATGGAGTTCCTGCGATTTCTTTCGTGGTTTCATCTGGACTCTTGAATATACCGCAAGTTGCAAAGCCTCTCGATTTCCGGCGGCCCATGCGCATACAAATCAGCCGCGAATTAACACGAAAAGACGCGAATTATTCTCGCTTCACTTCGTGTTTATTCGCGAAATTCGCGGCTCAATCTTTTTCGTAGTCGAGTTAACCTGCCGCGCGTCGTCGCCCCGTGCCGCACTTTGCCGCTCGCGCAGCAAGAATAGCCGTGGCAAGATCGCTTCTGTGGTTACGACCCAACGGAGGCGCAATATGAAAAAACTATTTTTCCTTACTTTGATGGCATTCATTTCGAGCGTCGGCTTGGCCCAGCAGGGCTCTCGGCTGCCGGACAACAGAGAACTGGTCACGCGGGCACGCAGCTATTACGTTGAAACCGACACTTTCTATATGAAACGCGAAGCGCTTGAAAGTTCTTTGCTTGGCCAAGCGGAGTTTAAAGCCTGGAACTTGCAAGTAACCGGAAGAAAGGACCTGGCCGACATGGTTGTGCGGGTAAAGCGGGTGCCCTTCTCCAACCATTTCAGCTACACGGTCACGGACCGCGAGACCGACACAATCGTGATGGCGGGCAAGGTGGATTCGCTCGCGGGCACAGTGTACGGACGCATTGCCAAAGAAATGGTGGAGAAGATGGTGGCGCTACGCGGCAATCCACTTCCGGCACAGAAGGAGAAGCAACAGGCAGAAGCGGACAAGTGACTCAAGCAGCGGTCGCTTGCTGAATCAGGGAATCGCCTGCTGGAAACGCAAGGGCCATGAATACAAGAAGAAAGAACGAACTAAGCGGTGGATTATGCAAACAGATTTCCAGATTTTTTTTTTACAAAGGAGTCGATGGCCGCCCTTATTAATTGTCCAAACGAGCTTAGAATAGGAAGCTATGCCGAGTGATTCGGCATAGCTCTGTTTCTGGAGGAGTGCATGAAAAGATTGTGCAGCCTTCTCATCGTAGTATTCGTTCTGGCCATCGGAACTTTGTCAGGCTGCGGCGGCAGTAACCGTCAGCTCCAGTCTCTAACTGTTAGTCCGGCTAGTACTACCGCGCAGGGTGGTCAGGCGCAATTTACCGCTAGCGGCCAATTCAGTTCCATGCCGATGTCTGTGTCTCCGGCATCGGTAAGCTGGTGGCAGAGCCCGCCGATTATCGACCCGCCCAGCGCCATGTTTGGTCTTGGGCTTACCACGCAGCCATTCACAGCGCAATGCTCCGGCTTTACCGGAACCATTACCATCACCGCGATCGCACCGACAGATGCCAGCAATTTAAACCCTTCCATCTCATCTACGACATTTGCACATCTGGTGCTTCAACATTCGGTCGCCCAGGAAAGTGGATTCGTGGCAGCGACGGCGACAATGAACTGTCCTTAGCGGGTCAGCACGCAATCCGGCCTCGTGGCGGTTTACGTCGTTTGCTAAAATGAAGAAGTGATCCTTCCATTCGTCCGCGAAGTCCTGGCGGACGTGGAAAAAAGCCCTGGGTTCCAGCAGGCGGCCTCATATCTAAAGCAGCGAAGGGGGGAGTCAAAACCTCCTGCGGGGCGTATCCGTCTGTCCGGGCTGATTTCGACAGCAAAATCTCTTCTCATTCCATACTTGCAGCGCGCGGCGGGCGTGCCGCTGATCCTGACCGTCGCGGACAATCGCGCGGCTGAGGCAGTTTGCCCGGTAATCCAGTCATTCTGTGAGTTGACAGGCGCGTGCAGCCCTCAAGCGGTCATCAAGCTTCCGGCCTATGACGTGTTGCCGTTTGAAAACATGTCTCCTCATCCCGATATTCAGGAAGAGCGCGCCACCGCGCTTTGGAAGATTTCAACCAACGCTGCGTCGATTGTGATTGTGCCGCTCAATGCTGCCAGCATGCGGCTGCGCTCGGCAGAGCACTACTCCGGGCTGGCCCGAATCATCCGCCGCACGGACATGCTGGACCTAGAAGAACTCGTTCAGCACCTGAACACCATTGGGTATGCGGCGGTGGATGTGGTGGAGATGCCGGGACAGTACGCCGTACGAGGCGGGCTGCTGGATGCTTATCCTCCGGAAGCTGATCGGCCGTTGCGCATTGAGTTGTTTGGCGACGAAGTTGAATCCATCCGCAAGTTTGATCCCGGAACGCAGCGGTCTGCGTCCGCAGTGGATGAAGTCGTGCTGCTGCCACTTTCTGAGACTCCTGTTCGCGAGGAGTTGTTGACGGAAATTCATGCTCGACTTTCCGGCGCTCGGCTGGAGGGCGAGGGCGACGCGGTGCGCCATGCCCTGGCTGATACCGGCGTTGCGGTGTTCCCGGGCTGGGAGTTTTACGCCAACGCCGGAGCGGAGGGAACGCTGTTTGATCTCCTGCCCAACGCCGTCGTCTTCATGGACGAGCCAACGGCAATCGAGGCCGAGCAGGAACACTGGTGGGAAAAAGTTGTCCAGCGGCACGAGCAAAGTCTTGTAGGCAAGCTGGCCACGCCGGAAGATATTTATATCTCTCCGGATGACTGGAACGCTCTGATCTCGCAGCTGCCGGGCGGAAGCCTGGAGCATTTGAACGTATTGCGCATCGCTCGTGCCGAAGAAGAGTTGGGCCTGGCCGATCCGCAGGTTCCGGACCAGTCTTTAATCGAGTTTCCCGCGCACTCAACTTCGCGCTTTCATGGGTCGGTGCCCGCGATGGTGGAAGAGGTAAAGAAGCTCACCGCACAGGGCCAGCGCGTGATGTTTGCCGCGCCCAATACGGGCGAGATGGAGCGGCTGGCGGACATCTTTACTGAATATCAAGTGCCGTTCCGGCTGGGCACGCGCACGCCAGTGCCGGGCAGCGAAACGTATCTGGATGAGACCGCATATTTTTCCGGCGATCTCCTGACCACGACGATTGTCCGCGCTGCAGTGCCGGAAGGCGTGGCTCTTTCCGATGCGCGTCTGGTGATCTTTGGGGCGCGCGATCTGTTTGACGATTCTGAAATCGAGCCCGCACAGCCCTTGCGCCGCAAGTCAAAGACCGCGGCGTTCATGTCAGATTTCCGCGATCTGGCGGTAGGCGACTTTGTTGTGCACATCGAACATGGCATTGCCATGTACCAGGGGCTGAAGGAAATCGAGCAAGGCGATATTACCGGCGAATACATGGTGCTGGAGTTTGCGGAGGCGGCGAAGCTTTATGTGCCGCTGACGCGGCTTGACCTGATCCAGAAGTATCGTTCGAGTGAGGGCGTGCATCCTCCGCTGAGCCGGCTGGGTGGAACAGCTTGGGCCAAGACCAAGGCGCGCGTGAAGAGCGCGATGAAAGACATGGCCGACGAGCTGCTCAAGCTCTACGCCGCACGCAAAGCCGCGCAGGGCCACGCATTTCCCACGGACACGCAGTGGCAAAAAGAGTTTGAAGACGCATTTGAGTTCAATGAGACGGACGACCAGCTAACGGCGACGGCCGACATCAAACGCGACATGGAATCCACGCTGCCCATGGACCGCCTGCTCTGCGGCGATGTGGGCTATGGCAAGACGGAAGTCGCCATGCGCGCAGCTTTTAAGGCCGTGCAGGACAATAAGCAAGTAGCGGTGCTGGCGCCGACGACCGTTCTGGTCTTCCAGCATTTTGAAAACTTCAAGCGCCGCTTTGCCGCTTTCCCTATCACCATTGAGATGATGAGCCGCTTCCGCAACGCGAAGCAGCAGAAAGAAACGGTGGAGCGGATTGAGCAGGGCAAGGCGGATGTCGTGATCGGAACGCACCGCATTCTTTCCAAGGACATCAAGTTCCAGGACCTGGGGCTGGTGATCGTGGACGAAGAACAGCGTTTTGGTGTGCGGCATAAAGAACGGCTCAAGCAGCTCAAAAAAGAAGTAGACGTGCTTACGATGTCCGCAACGCCGATTCCGCGTACGCTGCACATGTCCATGGTCGGCCTGCGGGACATGAGCGTGATTGAAACGCCGCCGAAAGACCGCATGGCCATACAGACAGTTGTCGCGGCCTACGATGAGAAGCTGGTGAAGTCAGCGCTGGAACATGAGCTGGAACGCGGCGGGCAGGCGTATTTTGTGCACAATCGTGTGGAGACGATCTACGAGATTGCCGCCAAGCTGCAGGAGATGCTGCCAAAAGCGCGCGTGATTGTGGGCCACGGACAGATGTCAGAGGGCGAGTTGGAAAAGGTGATGTTCGCTTTTGTGCGGCATGAAGCCGACATTCTGGTGGCGACCACGATCATTGAAAACGGCCTGGATATACCGCTGTGCAACACGATCATCATCAATCGTGCGGACCGTCATGGCCTCTCAGAGCTCTACCAGCTTCGCGGCCGCGTGGGCAGGTCCAATCGCCGGGCGTATGCGTATCTGCTGGTGCCGGCGGAGCAGGAGCTTACGCCGGTGGCGCGGCGCAGGCTGGCGGCGTTGAAAGAATTTTCCGATCTGGGCGCGGGGTTCAAGATTGCCGCGCTTGATCTTGAGCTGCGCGGCGCGGGCAATCTGCTGGGCGGCGAGCAGAGCGGCAACATCGATGCCGTGGGCTTTGAGATGTATACCGGCATGCTGGACCGGGCGATTCGCGAGCTGAAGGGCGAAGAGCTTTCCGACAAAGTCAGCACGCAGTTGAATCTCGGCATTGATCTGCGCATTCCGCCAACGTATATTGCGGAAGAGAACCAGCGCCTGCGGATGTACAAACGCGCGGCTGGCGTGGAAAGCGAGGCTGCACTGGATGACGTCCGCAAAGAGCTGCAGGACCGTTACGGCGAGCCGCCTGCACCGGTACGCTATCTGCTGGCGGCGTCCGCGCTCAAGCTGTTGTGTGAGCGAGTGGGCGTGCTAGCCATCGACCGCAAGCGCGATTCGGTAACGATTAAGTTCACGGAGCAGGCGTCAATTGAGCCGGAGCAGCTGGCGCGGTTTGTGGCGCAATCACGGGGCGCGCAGTTTTCACCGGGAGGCGTGCTCAAGTTCAATATAAAATCTACGCAGCCGGAAGCGGTGATTGACCAGATCAATGGCCTGCTGCGCGAGTTAAGTCCAGAGGTAGTGGCGCAGACGTGGTTGCAGGCGAAGTAGTCTCTTGTCGTCTTTTAAAAATGAACAGCCCGACTCCATTCTTTTGTGACATGACAGCGCTCTCCAGCGAGCAGAGAGCGCGTCACCATGCGCTAGGGGCTTTGTTGCAGTCTTCGCTGGCAGCTATTCGGGAATTGCCGGATGGATATGACTTTGAATTTCCCTGGCAACCTGCACTCTATGCCGCGCTGGCTGAAATCACGCCGCTGGAGCACGCGTGCTGCCCGTTTTTCAATATCAGCATTCGCATTGAGAGTGAAACCAACAAGCTCTTCTGGCGACTAACTGGGAGAGACGGCGTCAAGCTGTTCATTCGCGCGGAGTTTGGGGCATTGTTTGACTCTTAAAGAACAGGCTGGCGGAGCTGAAATGGTTTGGAAGACATCGAGCAGCTCAAAGGGTTGGCGCGCGCATTGAACCCCCAGACGCGCCACAGACGAAGCACGCGTCCTTATATCCAACGATTCGAGATGCTTCTTCTACATTAGGTCGACCAATGATATTTCTTTGAGTAGAATAGTCCGCGCTGAGGCTCACTATGAAATCCAAACTAGTTGCCACCCTCGTCATTTTTTCGTTGCTGCAGGTGCTCCACGCGCTTCCTATACAAGCGCAAGCTAACCCTCCTGGTCCGGGCGAGCCCGGCTATAAACCTGGCAGCGGTACAACCATATGCATCGACGTGCCGCGAGCCCTTGATGCCAAGAAGCTGAAGGCCGATGAGGAGATCACCGGGCGCGTGACGCAAGACCTAGTTTATGACGGCAAGATCATTGTTCCGCGCGAAGCCAAAGTCATGGGCAAGGTGGCTGAAGTGAAAGTCGGCGTCAAGGGTGATCCTGAGACGCGACTTTTGCTGGAGTTCCAGAAGATCGTTACCAAAGACGGCCGCGAGTTTGAGTTTGAATATCCGGCATTTATCCAGGCGCTGGCGCCGGAACGCCGTGCCGCTGCCAACAGCACCAACCTCAACAATCTCCCGGTAAAAGCCGAACTGGGCAATGCCACGGACCGCGTGAGCGTGATGCCGGTTCTTCTCGGCGATAAGAACAGCGTCACCTATGGAGTAATTATTCCCACGGCCAGTGGAGTTTTCGGATTGCCTAATCTCAAGCTCAGCGACAGCCCCAAAGGCGTTTACATTGTGGCGCCGAAAGGGAACATCAAGCTTGAGTATGGCGCGCAAATGGTGTTGCGCGTGGCAAGTCCGGCGAAATAACTGGCCTGAGGACAAGGCGTTCTCAAGAGAGAAAACTCAAGATGAGTGCACTGGATCGGATGTGAGCTAGCTCAACCGGCGCGTGAAGTTGATCAGGTTGGAGCCGTGTTGGCGAAGCTGCTGCGTGCCGCGACTCACGCCGTCGAGGGTTCGACGGTAGCCGAAAGCAAGCGCATTACGCAGCTCGCGGCCCGTGGACGGAGTCAGCAATAGAGCAGCGGCAGCGCCGATCCCTATTCCCAGTAGGAGCCAGCCCACCGCAGTCGAGATTTGGTTGCGTTGATGTCCTTTTTGCGTCTCCCACCACGGACCTTCATAGCGTGCGTACTCTCTCATGCTTCCTCCTTGGGTTTTGACGGCAGCTCGCGAGCGGCAAAAAGACCCTGTCTTTAGAGTTAGAAAACCGAGGTCATTATGGTGTTGTCCCAAAAGGCCTGAGACACCGGAAATCGCCGGGAATGGCCGGAGGCATGCAGAGGAGGACGTATTTGAGGTAAAATTTTTAGTTCGTCTAAAGGCCGCTGCGCAACAGCAGGTTTGGCCGCCTGTTTCGCTTTATCCCGCAAGAGAGCAGGCAAGACTCACCAATCAGCAATAGTTCTTAGGAGAGAGTTGAACACATGGCAATTCCAGCAACCCAGATGCGTCCGGGGATGATCATTAAACACAACAACGACCTTCATCTCGTTTTTACCGTGGAGCACCGCACGCCCGGCAACCTGCGCGCCTTCATCCAGGCCAAGCTGCGGAACATCCGCACGGGCGCCATGTTTGAACACCGCTTCCGCTCCAGCGATCCCATTGAGAAGATCACGGTGGATGAAATCCCCATGGAGTTCCTGTATCAGGATGGCGACAGCTATTGCTTCATGAACACTGAGAATTACGAGCAAACGCACCTGAGCAAAGACACGCTGGGCGACTCCGTCGACTACCTGACGCCGAACCTGCAGATTAAAGTGGAGTTTTACGACGGGAAGGCCGTGGGCATCGAACTGCCGCAGACTGTCACATTAACTGTCGTTGAAACTGAGCCGGGGTTGAAGTCCGCCACGGCATCCAGCGTGACCAAGCCGGCCAAGACTGAGACCGGTCTGATAGTGCAGGTTCCGCCGTTCATCAATGAAGGTGAAAAGATCCGCGTGGATACGGCTGAAGGTGCTTATCTCTCGCGGGCGTAGTCTTTCCAGGAGCAATCAACATTCCGCTAAAGATTTCACCGCAGAGGGCGCGAAGGACGCAAAAAGAGAACAGGTATTTGGTATTTAGTATTTGGCTTGGTTGGAACACCAGATATTTCGGACTTGCAATGGAGCGACAGTCTTGCAACCAGATACTAAGTACCGAATACCTATTGCGATCTTTATGCCCTTGCGGTGAATTCTGGTTTTGCTGAGTGCTGAGTGCCTGAATGCTGATAGCTGAGTGCTGACTGCTTTTTATGATTGCCAAACGTTACATTGTTCGCGGACGTGTGCAGGGCGTAGGCTTCCGCTGGTTTGTTGACCATGAAGCGCGCACGCTGGGACTGGCCGGCTGGGTCAGGAACAACATTGACGGCACTGTGGAAGCGCTGGCCATGGGCAGTGACCAGCAGCATCTGGTGTTTGCCGGCAAATTGCGCCAGGGGCCGCGCGCGGCGCGTGTGGATGAAGTAACAGAACTGCCAGCAGAACCGGTAGATGGTCTTACAACTTTTCGCATTGAAGGAGCATGGTAGATGGAGCCGAAAGCCGCATTGAACTGCGAGCACCTGAAGAAGCTGGTCCGTGAAGTGCCGGACTTTCCCAAGCCGGGAATTTTGTTTTACGACATTACGACTTTACTCAAAGACAAAGTCGGTTTCGCCACGCTCATTGACGCGCTTTCAGAGCACTTCATTAACCACAATGTCGACCTGGTGCTGGGTATTGAGGCACGCGGCTTCATCTTTGGCCCGGCTTTGGCGTACCGGCTGAATGCCGGTTTTGTGCCTATTCGCAAGCCGCGCAAGCTGCCCGCTGAAACCGTAAAGTGGACTTACGACCTTGAATACGGCACGGATACCCTGGAGATCCATAAGGACGCCATCAAGCCGGGCCAGCGAGTGATTATCGTTGACGACCTGCTTGCCACCGGTGGAACGGCGAATGCCTGCCTGCAACTCTCGCAGTCACTGGGTGCCAAGGTTGAAGGCATGGGTTTTGTAGTGGAGCTGGATTTTTTGAGCGGACGCAAAAAGTTTGAAGGAACGGAAGTGTTCTCACTGCTGCACTATGACAAGTAAGAAGAATTTTTTGTGGATATTACCGCTCTGCCTTGGGCTGATGGCATCGTCAGCCGAAAAGGCTCCTGATCCGCAGCAGTTGTTGGATTCCGCGCACAAAGCAACGGACCTTTCGCAACTCGGTTCGTATGTCCTTACGGCGCGGGTCATCGTAAACCCGGGTGACAGCAAAAGAGAGCAGGCCGGCACGCTTACTATCTCTCGCGATCACGAGCTTTCCCGTGTGGAACTAAAGATAAACGGGAAAGATGAGGTGCAGATTCGTCGCAATCACGCCAGCTATATTGTCCCCAGCCAGACGTTGCTCCCCACCAGCGGTCTTGTCGGCTTCGACAAAAGCTGGGACCCCTTACATCAGAGAGAGACGGAAATAGGCGACAAGTACAAGCTTGGCAAAGTGCACGCTGAAAACATCGGTGAACACCGTGCCTGGTGTTTCGACAGGAAAACCGCGTACATGAAATTTACGTTAACCGAGAAGCTCTGCTTTGATGCGGCGCGACCGCGGCTGTCCCGCAGAGGCGCGAGCACGAAAAACCGGACGGAATTTATGGACTATACGCAGATGGGTGAACAGGAGTACCCACAAAAAGTCTCTATCATTCGCGAATACATGGCCCCCGTTGAGGTGACCGACGTTCACGTCGTCCCGGCTACCCTGTCTGAAGAGCTTTTTAAGCCGCCGGAGAACGCAATTGAAGTGGAAAGCTGTGCAAACGAACAACCTCCCGAACCCAAGCACACTCCTGAACCTTCTTATCCCGCGCGTGCGTCCGCGGAATCAAAAAAGGGAATGGTGGTTCTCAATGTGATTGTCGCGAAGGATGGGACCGTCCCAATGGCCCGGAGCCTTACCCCAGATAGTTACGGCTTTTCTGAAAGTGCGGAGCAAACAGTTCGCACATGGCAGTTCAAGCCCGCTACCTGCGATGGCCGTGCGATAGCAATGGAAATGAACGTAGAAGTAAATTTCAATCGCTTTTGATCGACTAGCAGTTAATTCCCACTTTTTCCCGCTCGGTATTCTTATAAGCCCAGGCCATGCGCGGCGTGTTGTGAGCGATTCCAAAGCGGCCGCGCTGATTCCCCATCAACTGTCAATAATTATTAACCCATCTTTACCCTCCAGCTCTCAATAATGGAGATGAAGGACAAAGGAGGGCGTCATGCAATCAAGCATGTATCTTCCTCAACCATGGATTCTGGCGACGGCGTTGCTACTCGCGGGTTTCTCTACAGTCGCCAAAGCACAGGACAAAACCACAGCAAATCCGGCGTTGGCGGAGATGATCGCCAGGTCCAACGCTCTCACGGATCTCTCCACTGCCGGGCCTTACGAGCTGCACGCGCGCATCACCGTCAACTCGGGCCCAAAAGACGCGCAGCAGGGAGAGATCACGATCGATCGCGACCACAAGCGTTCGCGGACAGAGCTGCGGCTCGGGGACTTTTACCAAATGGAGGTAGTCGACGAAAACAATCGTTACGTGTCCCGTTCGCGTGCATATCCGCTGGCTGGATTGAATGTGGTGGGCACGGTGGAGGATGCTGTGCAGCTTAGCAATCCATTCCCGACTGTCAAATTCAAAAACCATTCCCGAACGGTGGACGGGACAGCGGCCTCCTGTTTTGACGGCAAGCTTCCGTCCTTGAAGATAAGCTTCTGCTTTGATCAAAGCACGGGAGCAGTACTGGAAATGTCCGACTATTCAGGACTACATGGCACGTTTTCCGGGTATGCCGCGGCGGGAGAGAAGTTGTTCCCGACGACGATTGAACTGATGCAACCGGGTAAACCTAGGCATGTTGCGATCTCAGAAATTCAGGTGACCAAAAGGAGATTCGAGGACGTGAGTTTTGCTGTTCCGCAAGGCGCGCGTGCTTTCCCCGTCTGCGCCGGGCTGACCACAACTCTGACGGCCGCGCTGGACTCACACTGGGTTGGTTCGAATACAGGTATTGGCGAGGTTTACGTGTATGCCATTGTGGAAGCTGATGGTCGGCTTCACGATCTCACGGTCTATGGCGCGCAGCATAAATGGATGGAGAAGGATGTATCGAAGCTGGCTCGGAAATGGAAGTTCCTGGCCCCAGAGTGCGGAACCAGGACGATCGCCGCTGAGATCGTGCTGCCGCTGGTACACGTGACTCCTGTGGATTTTTCAGGAACGGATGATTCAGCCCCACTCCCCAGGCCTTCCTGGTACATAGATCCATCCCCTTTCGACCGCCCGTGATGTTTGTCCACCGATATAAACAACCATCCAAATACCTCTACACCATGATTCGCAAAATTGCGCAGCCACCTATTTTTGTGGCGATAAACGCGTGCCAAGTACGATATGCGTTCAGCAGTTAATTCCCGACTTTTCCCGCTCTGTATTCTTGTAAGCCCATGCCATGCGCGGCGTGTTGTGCGCGATGCCAAAGCGGCCGCGCTGGTCCAGCAGGATCATGCCGCCGTGTCCGTTGCAGCGATTTTTCAGATACTGCATTGCTTCCTGCGCCACGGCGTCTGGCGCTCCGCCGGTGCGGACGCGGTCAGCAGCCCACTTGGCCAGAACCAGTTTCATGATGGGCTCTCCCCATCCGGTGCAGGAACTGGCAGCGCTCAGATTGTCGGCGTAACAACCGCAGCCGATGAGCGAAGAGTCGCCCACGCGTCCGGGATCTTTGTTGAGCGTGCCGCCGGTTGAAGTTCCCGCGGCAATGTTGCCATTAACATCAAGCGCGACGCAGCCCACGGTGTCATGGCTGGAGAGTGGCCCGGCAAAGGTGAGGTCAGGATGGCCGGCAGCTTCTTTTTCCTGCGCTTCTTTCAGGCGCTGGATCTCGCGTTCGATGACCAACTCCTCATTGCGGCACAGCGGCATGCCAAGCTTCTGGGCAAAACGCTCCGCGCCTTCCGCGACAAAGTAAACATGAGGGCTTTTATCCAGTACCAGCCGCGAAGCGCGAATGGGATTGCGAATGCGCTCCACGCAGCCAACGCCACCGGCCCGCAAAGTGGCGCCATCCATCATCAGGGCGTCGAGTTGCACGCGGCCGTCGCGCGTGAGAAAGCTGCCGCGGCCCGCGTCAAAGGTTTCATCGTCTTCCATGCAGACGATTGCGGTTTCCACAGCATCCAGCGCCGAGCCGCCGCCTTCCAGAACGTGCCAGCCCTTATCCAGGGCAGCTTGCACACCACGAGTATGGGCTTCAACCATGTCGTCAGGGATGGCCCAGGCGCCGCCGTGGACCACGATTGCAGGGAGTTGTCTCAAAGTGTTTGGCCCCCTAGCGTGGATTAGTGAGTGTAACAAAAAAGCACCGGGCCGAGACCCATTCCCGAGCGAAGCATTTTTCCGTAAGGGGCAGCAAATGTCTGAGTACGACGAATTAACTCTTGACAATACGGCGATTCAGTAATAAATGCTTAGGGCACACAATTACCTGTTTTGTCGGTATAGGACCCTCGGCCCACCCCCTTGGAAGTTTTTTAGTTTAATCAAATCTCGTCTCCTCGGAGGCTACATGTTTTGCCGGAATTGTGGTCAAACTGTCCTTGAAACCACCCCTTTTTGTGGTCAATGCGGCACGGCGGTTGTGGCGCCTGGAGCATCGGTGCCTACAAGCGGAACAGGCGCGGCTGCGGCAGTCGCCCCTGCTGCGGTGAATCTGACCAAAAGCATCCGGGATGAAGTGCAGTCACGCACAAAAGACGCATGGCAGGGAATCAAGCTTTTCATCAAGAGTCCTGTAGGCGGTTTGCAGGAATCGTTTGAAATGTTCGAGCCCTCGCGGGCAATGAGCGTGGGAGTTGTGTTTGCGTTGCTCTACGAGACCATGACTTTTTTTGGCATCTACCGGCTGGCGTCCACCGCATCATCGTCTCTGGGCATGGCGCTACCGGTCGGAGACTTGACAGCAAAACAATTGTTCCAATTGGCCTTTGTGGGACTGGTGCCCTTTGCCACTCTCACCGCCTCTAGCGCGATTGCACGCAAAGTTTTTCGCGGCCAAGGGACACTGGCGGGCGACGTGTATACCGCGGGGGCATCGCTTCTGCCACTGGGCTTTTTGGTGCTGCTGGCTTCGCTGCTGGGGCCGGCGAACGTTGAGGTGATTCTCGCTCTGGCCGTGTTTGCAGTGACCTACCAGATCTTGATGCTTTATGCGGGATGTTCTCGAATCGCCGGGATTCCGGAAGCGGGCGCGGCCCCGGCAGTACCGGTTATGTTGATGTTGTCAATGTGGTTGACCAAGGTGGTCATTGCCAGCATGTTCACCCTTTAAACATTATCTGGAGCGCAAGAATGAAATGCACTTGTGGAGTAGAAAACCTTCCCGACGCGAAATTCTGCGCGGCTTGCGGAAAGAAGATGGAGCCGGTGCAGATCGGGCAAGCGTCAGGCGGAGCTGCGACGGCGGCTATTGCACAGCCGGCGCAGGCGAGAGCTGCGGCACGGCCGCAGCCAGCAGCAGTTCGTTCCCCGGCCAGGAAGATGGGTATTTTGCCCAAGATTGTGCTGGCTATATTGATTGTGGCAGCAGGCGCGGCGTACTGGTGGTTCAATCGACCCGAGCCGGACTACGTCGCCGAGCAAAGCGGCCTGTTTCCGGTAGCGGAAGGCAATAAGTGGGGCTACATCGACAACACGGGAGCAATGCAAATCCAGCCGGTTTATGACGGAGCCAGCAGCTTTGGCGAAGGACTGGCTCCGGTGCTGCAACAGGGGAAATACGGGTTCATCGACACACACGGCCAGATGGTGATTCAGCCGCAGTTCGATGCCGTGCGGCCGTTTGTTCACGGGCTGGCGGCGGTGAAGATCTGCTGCGGCCCCAGCACGACGAACAACGATCAGTGGGGCTTTATCGGCAAGGACGGAAAATATGTGATCAATCCTCAATTTCAGGCGGTTTGGGATTTCACCAGCAGCCTGGCCCCAGTGAAGGTGAATGGCAGTTGGGGTCTGGTAGATAAGCAGGGAAACATCGCGGTGAAGCCGGCATTTGCGTCTATGTACGATTTTTCCGAGGGATTAGCGACCGTCAGCGACGGTGGGCGCTGGGGATTTATCGGTAAAGACGGGACATTCGTGATTAAACCTCAATTCGAGAGCGCCGGAATGTTTCGCGAAAACCTTGCATTGGTCCGGATGGGGGGAAAGGTCGGCTACATCGACCATTCGGGAAAGATGGTGATCAACCCCCAGTTCGAGACCGGCATGAATTTTCATCACGGCTTTACGGCTGTCACCATTGGGGGCAAAAGCGCGACCATCGACAAAAACGGGAAATTCCTGATGAACCCGGGCCAGATTTTGCTGAGCAGAGAAGAAATCGGCGATGATATTCTGCCCGGCCGAAACGGGAACGGCTGGGGCTACGTGGATCGCAACGGCACCTGGGTGATTCAGCCGAGCAAGTCATTGGATTATGCCGGACGGATGTCCGGAGGGGTTGCCAGCGTGAGCGTAGCCGGGGAATCTGGAATGATCGACAGGAACGGCACGATCATCTGGGGCGCATACAAAGGGCAGTCACTCTCCAATATCGCCAAGACACAAGAGTTTGAGAATGCCGCTCTGGCTTCATTGCGAACGATCATCACAGCGCAGGTAAGCTATTCCACGTCGTATCCCGATGCGGGTTACGCCAATCAACTGACAAAGCTGGGAACGATGCCAGAAGGCGGGCAAGCCAACAGCACTGCCGCTTCGCTGATCAGCGCGGGCCTAGCCCAAGGCGATGATGCAGGCTATCATTTCGCGCTCTCGGCGCCAGCGGAGGGCGGTATCACCAGTCGCTACACGGTTACTGCAACTCCGGCGAGCGGCCAGGGCAGAACCTTCTGTACAAACCAGTTGGGAATCATCAGGGTTGTGAAAGCGGGAGAAACCTGCGATCCAGACGCGTCACCGGTGTTCAACCGGTAGCAAGGTGCAAGGAGTGAACGATGTTGCGAAACGCAGAAAAGGTAATGATCGCTTGTCTCTGCGTAACGGCTGCTGCTTTTGCCGCAGCGCCAGCCAAAAATACCAGCCTAAATACAGAGCTTACCCAGGAATTTGTCGGCAAGACGTTCCAGTTGAAACTCACCATTGGCAGCTACGTGAACGGCGGCTCAATGCAAAACGGCCAGCAGTGTCTCCGCCTGATTGATACGGAATACCGTCTGGACGGGAGCGTCCGCTACCAGGGAAGACGAGGGTGCTTTTCGGCCAACGGAGATCTGATTGGGGACCTTTTCTCCTCCAACTTTTACGTAGAAGCAGGACGGCTGACGGGCTCCCTGTCCGCGGGCACCACTGTCTCAGTGGTAAAGCTGGAGAGTAAGGATGATCGAATCGAATTATGGCTGAATGCCGTGCCCAGCACGGGCACGGTTAACAGCTATGGCAAACTGAAGCTGTATGTGCCTAAAGGGGCGACGACTGAAGCTATCATAGAGGCGGCTTCGCACGCCTTTCGCATTGAAAAATATGAGAGGCTCATCATACTGGAAAGCGAGTACCAGCAGCTCTCCTCAACGCTGCCCAATCTACGAAGCGAATACGACGCAGAACAACACGCGAATCGGAAAATTGACCTGGCCCGCCGTATACAAGCCACATACCTCAGCATGGCGGAAAACCGGCGCAACGTGGATGCGGCCGGGGGCAAGGCCACCGTAAATACATACCAAACCGAAATCGAAGCCCTGGACCGCGATGTGGCAGGACTGGAAGGCGCGGCGCGGGGGCAGCTCGTTCCCCGAGATGGTGCCGAACCAGGACGGGGCGGGCGCTATCGACGCGGTCGGCGACGGTGTGGATGCGTCACGCGTCGTCGAGCGTGTGTGGCTG
>Ga0209060_10002223_pt1 | contig 18526 bp, 18 predicted proteins | sample Coa_R1_8_FD_187155 | JGI IMG/M metagenome (GOLD analysis project Ga0209060, IMG submission 187155) | Surface soil microbial communities from Centralia Pennsylvania, which are recovering from an underground coalmine fire - Coalmine... | ecosystem: Environmental > Terrestrial > Soil >...
GATATTTATAAAGGGTATTTTAATCCAGAGAGATTTAAAAGGCAAATAAAAAAAATTATTGCTGTTTTGAAAGTATCAAAAGAGAAAAATAATGAAAATCAACTTATTTATGATAAATATTATGTAAAGGAGTTGGAAGATGTAGTTGATGGATTGAAAGGAAAGGTTTTGAACATGAAAAAAGTAAATGCAAGGTTACTTTTTGTATCTAATAGATTTAATTATAGAACATTTTCAAAAAGAATGTTTGCGAAGCAAAATGTAAAAGCGTACAAGCGTAGAGAAGATGAGATTGTTAAAATGGTTAATTCACTTTATGACAAGGAAAATTTAAATCATCCGATTCAAATGGGCTCGATTCATTTTGACGGTAAGTTAGAACCAATAAGTTTGATAGGAACTTGTCCTATTTTTTGGTATCCAATTCGACCGGACATCATAAAAGAAATTTATTTTCAGAACGTATTTGTCTTATCACTATTTAATCCAACTGAACTTTTTTTAAATTTAAAAAAGTTAGGACTTGAGTTTTCAAAAGATGAGGATACTGGAAAATTTTACTTTGGAAAAATGATAGGAGAAAAAAGAATGTGGATTGAAAATATTTCCTATTTCTTAAGTTTAATTAAAGACCATTTGCAGACTGAAGAAGCAGTAATTGAAGCAATAAAGGGGATAGTCTCAATAACAGAGAATCAGAAAGATGCATCTACTGGTGTAAAAATTATGCCTGAAATATATCACATCTCCACTGCCTACAATCAGGATAACATAAAATAATCATTATGCTTTGCGAGTTTAAGGGATGAACGATAACAACCAATATAATTTTAATAAGAAAGAATTACAATGTCTAAACTAAAATTAACAGGAAAAGAATTACGTGCAATTGGCTATCCGGAAGGACCGGTTATTAGCATTGCTATGCATGTGATGGAAAAAAATTACAAGCATCACACAAAGGAAAAAGCGATGGAGATTTTGAAAAGCGTGTTGGCATCACCGTTAGAATATAAAAATGATGAAGTGCTGGGTTTGATAGCAGAACAGTTATTACCAAAAGAAGCCATAGAAAGTGCCGAGATATCTTTGAACAATCCAGGAATACAATTCAGCATTTTCGGGCAGGAACATATTGAAGAAGGAGCAATGCACCAAATGTACACAGCAGCAAAATTGCCAATAGCAGTTGCCGGTGCATTAATGCCCGATGCCCACAGCGGTTATGGATTACCGATAGGCGGCGTGCTCGCCACAGAAAATGCGGTGATTCCTTATGGTGTTGGTGTTGACATTGGCTGCAGAATGTGCCTGAGCATTTTTGATATCAACCCGAATGAGTTGGTGCAAAAAGAAAATTATTTCGCAAGAGAAATCAATGAAGCAACACTCTTCGGAAGTGGTGCACAGTTCGACCATGCATCCAATCATGAAGTGATGGAGCATGAATTGTTCTATCAATTGCCATTGCTGAAAAATCTGCATGGTCGTGCATGGAAACAATTGGGCTCATCCGGTTCAGGAAATCATTTTGTGGAATTTGGGGCAGTGGAAATTGCAGAGAAGGATGAAACGCTCGGCATTGATGCAGGAACTTATCTGGGATTATTATCTCATTCCGGTTCACGTGCATTAGGAGCTAACATCGCGAACCATTATACAAAAATTGCTATCAGCAAAAGACGTTTGCCACAGGATGCAAAAAATTTAGCTTGGCTTACGCTTGATGAAGACGAAGGAATGGAATATTGGCTGGCAATGAATCTGGCAGGTGATTATGCTTCTGCCTGTCATCATATCATTCATGCAAAAATTGCAAAACAGTTGGGAAGAAAAGCAATGAAGATGGTAGAGAACCATCACAATTTTGCATGGAAAGAAAAATGGAATGGCAAAGAAGTAATTGTTCATCGCAAAGGCGCAACGCCTGCTGGTAAAGATGTGCTTGGGATTATTCCGGGCTCAATGACTGCAGATGGATTTATCGTGAAAGGCAGGGGAGAAGAAGCTTCCGTGAATTCCGCATCACATGGAGCAGGAAGAAAAATGAGCCGCAGCAAAGCGATGCAATCCGTCACCGATAAAGATTTCAAGAATGAATTAAAAAAATTTGGCGTGAAATTATTAGGTGGCGGATTGGATGAATCTCCTTTTGCATATAAAGACATTCACGTTGTGATGCAAAGCCAGAAAGCATTGGTAGATGTTGTCGGAAAGTTCACGCCAAAAATCGTGAAGATGGATGGCGCGAAACACAGAAGCTGGAAGGATAAGAAAGGAAAAGGAAATGCTGTAGATGGAGAATAAATAAAAGCCTGCATTTTTTGCAGGCTTTTATTCAACATCTATGCCTATCTGCTATTTTTTGCTACGGTTAGAGAACTCGCTGTTTCGACCAGTTTGATAAATTCACTCCGATAGCCATTACTGTCATTTCCTTTTGACTGTTTCGCCATATTAATCACTTGTTGATAAGATGCTTTTTCCTTGTACTCTGAATTTCTTAATAACATTCCAAATTCTGCTACAGATGCGGAGAACCTGAAATTGTCTGATGAATTTACAAACTCAATATTTTTATCATTTACTGTTTTTGTAATCAGCTTGCTTGTTTCTTCATCAGGTTTTTTATAACGAAGTTTAATGGTCATGATTTCGTCGGATAAATTGCTGGCTATTTTTTTATCATTCGATTGGTATTTCAGGCTGTCGACGCTTGAAGTAAATTCATCTTTCACTCCGACAGGAATAATTTCATACAATGCAGTCACTCTGTGACCGGAACCAAGTTCTCCTGCATCTTTTTTATCGTCGTTAAAATCTTCTGATGCCATTATCCTGTTTTCATAACCAATCAGGCGATATGCCTGAACGTGAGTTGGATTAAATTCAATCTGGATTTTTACATCCTTTGCAATGGTGAAGAGCGTGCTGCCAAATTCATTCACCAAAACTTTTTTTGCTTCCGACATATTATCAATGTAAGAGTGATTGCCATTTCCTTTGTCGGCGAGCTGTTGCATTTTATTGTCTTTGTAGTTGCCCATCCCAAATCCTAATATACTTAGGTAGACTCCGCTTTTTCTTTCATCTTCAATCAGCGAAACCAATTCATCATCACTACTTGCGCCTACATTAAAATCTCCATCAGTAGATAAAATAATTCTGTTGTTGCCGCCTTTGATAAAATTTTCCCGTGCAATTTTATAAGCAAGCTTGATGCCTTCTCCGCCTGCGGTTGAGCCGCCTGCTTCCAGATTATCAATGGCTTCTTTGATTTTGGTTTTATTGTAACCACTTGTTGACGGAAGCACGAGACCTGCATTGCCGGCATACACCACGATTGCTACCTTATCATTTTCACGCAATTGGTCTGTGAGCATTTTTAGAGATGATTTCACCAATGGTAATTTATTCGGTTCATCCATTGAGCCGGAAACATCAATCAAAAAAACGAGATTAGCAGCAGGAAGGTTCGTCAATGGAATTTCTTTTCCCTTTAAGCCGATTTGAATTAAACGATGTTGCGGGTTCCATGGACATTCTGCCATTTCTGTGTTCACAGAAAATGGTTCATCATTTATTGGTTGCGGATATTCGTAGTCAAAATAATTAATCATTTCTTCAATGCGGACTGCGCCAGCGGGAGGTAATGAACCATTCTGAATAAAACGACGCACATTGCTATATGCAGCTTCATCAACATCAATGGAAAATGTTGACAGCGGATTTTGTACCGGAGAAAGAAATTTGTTTTCAATGATATGGTCATAGTCTTCTGTATTAAAGTCTTTGTTGTTCTTGATAGAATCAGCTGCTGCTAATTTGTTTTTTTCTTCTTCTTTTGTGATTTTGGGAGAAGTGAAATCTGGGATTTTTTCTGATTCTAAAGCATTTTGGCTTGGCGGAGCTGGAACATTTTGCGTTATTTTTTGTAGCTGCATGTCCTGCACATCTCGTTTCGAAGAAATTCTTGATGGGTTGTTACAGGCAATAGAATACAATAACAGTGACGCTGCAAGCGTCATGAGTTGGAAAGATTTCATGGCTATATGTTTTAGGTGATTGTTGCTAAGATGCAGTAAAATCAATTTTGCATATCATGCTCATTGATTTATTATTGATACTTTTTGCGACAAAAAAGTAACCTGAAAAAAAGTTAACGCAATGATAAAGCCTTTAAAATAAAAAAGCACCTGCAACCAAATGCAAGCGCTTTTTAACGTTGATATATATCTGCTATTTCTCGCCAGCCATCTCCATTACTATTTCCCATTCTTTATCAGTAACAGGCTGAACGGATAATCTTCCCAATCTGACTAATGCCATTTGAACGAGGCGTTTGTCTGCTTTAACATCAGCAAGCGTGACGGATTTTTTCAATTTTTTTACCGGTTTTAATTTTACTGCAACCCATGCATCATCATCAGTTGTCGGATCCTGAAAAAATTCTTTCGAAATTTTTGCAATGCCCACGATATCCGTTCCTTCATTGCTGTGATAGAAAAAAACTTCATCGCCTGTTTTCATCGATTTCAAATGCCCACGTGCTGCATAATTGCGAACGCCGTCCCAGGTTGTTTCTTTATCTTTTTGCAATTGCTCAAAACTGTAAGTAGAAGGTTCTGATTTGACAAGCCAGTGTGCCATGGTTTTAAAGTTTCGACAAATATATTATAAAAGTTTCCAGTTTGCAGTTGGCAGTTTTCAGTTCTTTTTAATGAAAAAGGTTTATTTTTTTTGTTTGATTTTTTGGTAACATACATTATCCATTGATTAAACATCCTCCCGCCGCGGCGGGCTCTTGTACAGTTAGGAATTCTATTCAGCAAAGTGTAATAGTCAATACTAATCCAATCTTTCCTTTTTTCAATTTTTTTTTGATTCAAAAATCTGCACTTAATCAATTACCGTAAGTAATGCAGAACGTTACATGTAACAACCTGTCTGAAAATTTTTAAATCATTTTTAATTCAATAAACAAATAGATTTTTATGAAATCAATTAAATCATTTGCGTTGATGCTGGCGGCAGCATTTTGTATGAACGCATCTTTTGCTCAAATGGAAAAAACAGTTGAGGTCGGCGGCGCTCCTATGTATCCTTCAAAGAACATTGTTGAGAACGCAGTTAATTCGAAAGACCATACTACATTGGTTGCTGCAGTGAAAGCTGCAGGTCTTGTAGAAACTTTAGAAAGCGCAGGCCCTTTCACCGTGTTCGCGCCAACTAATGAAGCATTCGACAAATTGCCAAAAGGTAGCGTTGAAAGTCTGGTGAAACCTGAAAACAAACAAATGCTCACTGGTATTTTAACTTATCATGTGGTTGCCGGAAAATTGGATTCAAAAGCGCTTGCTGAAAAAATCAAAGCAGGCAATGGGACAGCAGAACTGACAACAGTTGCAGGCGGTAAATTATGGGTGATGATGAAAGGAAATAAAATCATGCTGAAAGATGAGAAAGGCGGAATGGCATGGGTGACCATCAAAGATGTGTATCAGAGCAACGGCGTGATACATGTTATCAATGCGGTGTTAATGCCGAAGAGTTAGTTCTTAATTAATAGTTTATAATCTTCAAACCTGTCAGGTTTAGTTGAAGCGAAATGAAAGTTTCAACAAATAAACCTGACAGGTTTTTTGTTAAAATAAATCTAAGCAGCCATCCTTTTTAAATTATCTGCGTATTGAAAATTGAAAACAATAAAGCTATTAAGCATCTGGCGGCTGTGATTGGTGCAAGAATTAATGATGCAGCAAAGCCGTCAGATGCTATCACCAAAATAATTGACCTCGTTTAATCTTGCGACAGGTTGTTTTTAAGGGGTGGCCGCCTGCTTGTATTTATACAATGATGGGCGGCCTTTTTTTATTGGTAGTCACAGATTGCACGGATGAGCACAGATGAAATACAATAGGCAAATGATATTTGGTAAATGATGTTTAAATTATCTGTGTCTTCTGTGTAATCTGTGGCAAAAATTATTATGAATTTGCAAGTACATCCGCAATATGCATTGCCTTCAGTTTATGACCTTTGAACCGTATAACGCCGTCAATATGCATCAGGCAGGAGAGGTCTGTGGAGATAATATAATCAGCGCCTGTTGCGAGCGCATTCGTTACTTTTTGTTCTGCCATCGCAATAGAAATTGGTTCAAACTTTACAGCAAACGTTCCACCGAAACCGCAGCATGTTTCCACATCATTCATCTCAACAATTTCAAGGCCTTTCACATTGCTTAATAATTTGCGCGGCTCCTGTTTTATTTTGCATTCACGCAAGCCTGCACATGAATCATGATAAGTAGCTTTTCCATTCAGCGAAGCGCCAACATCTTCTTTGCCAAGAACGTTCACCATGAATTCAGAAAATTCAAACACTCTTTTTTGAACTTCTTTTGAAACATTATTGGTAGAAGAATTTTCAAATAGCTTGGTATAATAATTTCTCACGAAGCCAACACATGAAGCACTTGGCGCAACGATATAATCGCTCCCGGAAAAATCTTTTAGAAACTTTGTGCAAACATCTTTCGCATCATCCCAAAAACCTGCATTGAATGCCGGCTGTCCACAGCAAGTCTGATTGGTATTGTATTGAACAGAGCATCCTGCTTTCTCCAGAATCTTCACCATATTGAAAGCAGTCTGCGGATAAAGCTGGTCAACAAAACATGGTATAAAAATCTGAACGTTCATGATGTTTTCAATTTACAGATCATACAGAACATTAAATCCAATAGTATGAAGTTTGTCTTTTTCAAGGCCAATTTTATAAAATGCTCCTGCCGTAACAGCATGCCCATGCCAGCTTTCGTTAGAAGATCCAAACCTCATGCCTGCTCTGAATAAAGGGCCATAAGATGAACCATTAAAATTTGAATAGCTGCTTCCTGAAATGCTCACTTTGTTATATCCGAAACCTGCACCAAAATATCCGCCAAATGTCCTGTCGTTTTCCATAGTCGATTTGCAGCCGATATTATAATCGATTACCACAGGAAGGTCGTAAGAAAAAATTACTCCCGCATCATTCCCATATGTATTTGTGGCAATGCCTATTCCAACTCCAATCGGAGCACCAATGCTTATTGAGCTATTTTCATTCTCAACAAAATTATATCTTGGAAAATAAGTCAGGTTACTCTGCTCAAGTGCAAAGCTTTCATAATTGTTCCCACCTTCGTGAAGTGTTCCCTGCAGGACCGATAGTGTTAAACCGAAGCTATGCATCAATTTTTGAGCTCTTAATGTTGTTGTTGATAAAAAGAAAATACAAAGAATGAAAAGCAGTTTAATGATTTTGAAGAGTTTCATAAATAAAAAGGTTTAAAGTTGAAAATAGCTATTTTTTATATACTTATCATCTTCAAGGCTGTAATGGCTGCTTCTTCTCCTTTGTGACCGTGCTTTCCACCAATTCTTTCGTCAGCTTGTTGCTGATTATCTACCGTTAGCACACCAAAAATTGTCGGCACAGGAAGCAATAGATTTAGTTGAACGACACCATCTGTCACAGCTTTGCATACATAATCAAAATGTGGTGTGTCGCCGCGAAGCACACAACCTAAAGCAATAAATGCATCCGGCTTTTTCTTTTTTGATTTTTTATTCTTCTCCCAATATTTTTTTATAGCAAAAGGAATTTCAAATGCACCGGGCACATTGATCGATACAATATTCTTCACGCCGAGTTTTTCCAAAGTATTCTTGCAGCCCTCTTCCAATGCGCTTACAATTTGTTCATTCCATTCAGTCCGCACAATAACAACACAGGCATCCTTTGTGTTTGGGATGCCTGCGGTTTGTAATAATTTGCTGTTTATTATTTCTGCCATTTTAAATCAAGGTTCAAGTGACAAGGTTCAAGGAACAAGAAATCTCTAATATTTTTTACTGTTACACTCAAGACTTGAGCCTTGTTTCTTTCTTATTTCACAACTCCTAATCTTGCCAGATATTTATCAACTTCAGCACCATGCTGAGATGCAGGATATTTATCTTTTATTATCTGATACATTTCAATTGCTTCTTTGTTCTTGCCGATGCTTTCATATAAATATCCTGCACGGAACAAATATTCGGGAGAAAGCAATTCGTCTTTGTCAAAATAAGTCCCGGCTTTTTTGTATTCGTCTATTGCATCATCTTTTTTTCCTAACTCGGAATAAGCATCACCAAGCATGCCATAAGCTCTTGCCTGCAATTGCTGCGCCGGTGAAGAAAAATCTTTTAGGTATTTCACTGCATTATTGAAATCACCGAGCTTCAGATAGCATGATCCTGCATAAAACGATGCTAGGTTTGCGGCCTTTGTTCCGCCAAATTTGGAAATCACTTTCACAAACCCTGCATTGATATTATCTCCGTTCAATGCAAGCTTCACTGAATCCATGCGATAATATTCTTCTGCACGGTACATCGCTTCCGTTGCTTTCTTTTCATTTGGCTCAACAATGAAGTTTTTATATCCAAGATAACCTGCAATAAGAATCACAATGGCACCAACAGTATAGCCTATTATCTTGCCATTTTTTTCCCAGAACTGTTCAACGCCTGCTACCGCTTCTTTCTCAGCTTCAAGATGTGCAGGTTTTTTAATTTCAGACATTTTATTTTTGTTTGTTATTGAATTTAATTTCAGGATGATTAATCTACAATGAATGGATAGTTCTGATCGATATAAATATCTTTCAGCACTTCATCATCATTTGGCCATGGAGATTCTTCAGCAAATTTCACAGACTCAACAACAGTTTCATTGATTCTTTTATTAATCGCGTCAATATCTTCCTGCTTTGCAAATTTTTGCTTTAAGATCGTATCGAGCACTTGTTGGATCGGGTCACGCTGTTTGTATTCTTCCACTTCTTCTTTTGTGCGATATTTCTGTGGGTCAGAAATTGAATGCCCTTTGTATCTGTATGTTTTTATTTCTAATAATGTCGGCCCACCACCTTCTCTTGCTCTTTTCACAGCTCTTGCCACACCTTCATGAACGGCTTCAGCGCTCATGCCGTCAATTGAATCGCCGGGCATTTCATAAGCATCAGCCAGTTTGTAAATATCAACCACGTTGGATGTTCTTTCAACAGAAGTCCCCATCGCGTAGTTATTATTTTCGCAAATAAAAATTGCAGGCAGTTTCCAAAGCATCGCCAGATTAAAAACTTCGTGAAGCATGCCTTGCCTTGCCGCTCCATCTCCAAAAAAAGTGAGCGACACATTATCTGTTCCTTTATATTTTTCAGCAAAAGCAAGACCTGCACCGGTTCCGATTTGTGCACCAACAATTCCATGGCCGCCAAAGAAGTTAACATCCACGCCGAAAAAGTGCATGCTGCCACCTTTGCCTTTCGCAGCTCCGGTTGATTTTCCGTACAGCTCGGCCATACATGCATTAGCGCTCACGCCTTTTGACAGCGCAAGACCGTGGTCGCGATAACCGGTAACAAATTTGTCCTCGGGTTTCGTCGCCGTCATACAGCCTGCAGCAATGGCTTCCTGGCCGATATATGCATGGAAAAAACCGCGGATTTTCCCATCCATCTTATATTTTTCTTCTGCCATCAGTTCAAACTGACGGATGAGCTGCATCAGCTCGTACCAGTACAGGTATGTTTCCTTTGAAAATTTAGTCGCCACGTAGCTAAAATTTAGGTGGGCAAAGATAAGGGGTTCAGGGGAAATATGGAAAGAGATTGGGATTTGTCTGGAGGGATTAGGGATAGAGATGCGGGATGCGCGTTTCGAAATAAGAGCTCTGATTTAATCAGGGTAATAATTAGTATCGGCACCCACATCTCGAAACCCGTATCTCGTATCCCGAATCCCGCGCCTTATCTTTGCTCCGCCTTGCTCCACCTTAATTCCATATCGCTTTATCAGTTCAAAACCTATCTGCAATCATCTTTTTCTTTTGATGAAAGAATAATCGGCATTTGTGGGAACAATGGCGTTGGCAAAACCAACCTGCTGGATGCGATTTATTATCTCTGTTTCACTAAAAGTTATTTCACAAAATCGGATGCGCAGAATGTTCATTATGGTGCGCAAGGTTTCAGGATTGAGGGAAAATTTGAATTGAATGAACAACGGGAAAAGGCAGTTTGCGTTTTGCGCGAAACAGGGAAGAAAGAATTTTTCTGGAATGAAGAGTTGTATGAGAAATTTTCTGCACACATTGGAAAACTTCCATGTGTTATCATTGCACCCGATGATGTGCAGATTATTACTGATGGCAGCGAAGAAAGAAGAAGATTTATTGATGCTTTGCTTTGCCAGCTTGATGCAAAATATCTGCAAAGCCTGATGGATTATAATAAAACCCTGCAGCAGCGGAACAGTTTGTTGAAGGCGTTTGCAGAAAGAAAGCAGCATGATTATCATTTGCTCGATGTGTATGATGAACAGCTTGAGAAAACAGGCATCTATGTTTTTGAAGAAAGGAAAAGATTTTCTGAAAATTTGTTGCCGCTTGTGAAAAAATTTTACGTGCAGATTGCAGGCGCAGATGAATCAGTCGATATAAAATATGAAAGCCAGTTGTTCAGTTCGTCCTTTGAAAATTTGTTGAAACAATTCCGTGAAAAAGATCTGATGCTACAACGCAGTTCTGTTGGTATTCATAAAGATGATATTGATATTTCAATGAATGGACAATCATTCAAGTCGTTCGCATCTCAGGGACAAAGAAAAAGTTTGCTCTTTGCATTAAAGCTTGCAGAGTTTGAAATATTAAAAAATGAAAAAGGGTTTGCGCCACTTTTGTTATTAGATGATGTGTTTGAAAAGTTAGATGAAAGCCGCATGCAGAACCTGCTTCACTGGGCTTGCATTCAAAACGGTGGACAAATTTTTATTACTGACACGCACAGTGGAAGGATCAAAAATCATTTGGAAAAATTAGTGATAAAATATCAACTGATAAATGTTTAGAATGTTTTATGTCGGTTGAAAACTGTTAACTGCAAATTGCCAACTGCTGACTATCTTTGAATCATGGGCGAATACTCAATGGCAGATGCCATGAAACAATTTTTGAAACAGAGCCGCATCAAAAGCTCCATACAGGCTTTTCAGATTGAAGAAGCATGGGAAAAAATCATGGGGAAAACAATCGCCAAATACACTGATAAAATTCACATCCACGGGCAGGTTTTATATATTACTACAACAGTTGCACCGCTCAAAAATGAACTAATGTACCAAAAAGAGAAAATTCTTGAAAGAGTGAATGAAGCGCTTGGAGAAAAAGTGATTAAGGATGTTGTGATAAAATAGTCGGCAGTTGGCAGTTTTCAGTTGGCATCCCGAATTTAATGAGTGCTAAAAATGTGAAGTCGGTCATCAACCAACAGCTTCTATCATCGCTTTATCATTGCGCTGGCAATTCATTCATGGCCAAAATTGCATCGCCAAAATCAGGGCCAGCCCATTTTTTCAGAATGACACTCCCCTTTAATAAATATAATGTTGGGTTAACGCGAGATGCAGTTTTAATTGCAGTTGCGTCGCATTTTAAAACAGCAATATTTTCAGTCAGCGCATTTTTTTCAACAAAGGATTGCATGCTCTCAGCATCGGCAGTGATAAAATAAACAGGAACGTGTTTTGATTTTGCAAACGTATAAATAGCGCTGAATTCTTTGTTCCATGAAGGATTTGTTTCTGGCAATTCTTTCGCAAATAAAAATAGTTTATATCCTTTTTGTTCGAGTACAGCTTGTGTGCTATCTGTCCCTGATAATGTTGTTAGAATAAAATCTTTGATTGCAGGTTCTGCATTTCCTTTTCTGATTAGTTTGTCGTAGCGCTTTACAAACTTGTACGTGCTGTCAAAATCTTTCGGGAATTTATCCGCAGTGAATTCAATTTCTTTTCCTGATTTATTATATACAAACGAAATAACCGTGCTGTCCGGAATTGCGCCGGGCGGCGGTTTTGTCCCATCAATAATATTTGCACCGATTTTGTATGGCAAGCAATCCACCACAGGCAAATGCTGCAGCACAAACCATTGAAATGAAAATGATGCAACCGTCGCGATGATCAAAATCGCTATGCTCGGCATTTGCGAGACAATTGGTTTTATTTTATTTCTGTATGCGAACAGAAAAAGAATCAACACGAGCAGCACGATATCTTTTGTGAAAGATTCTCCTGCTGTTAATGGTATGCAATTGCCAAAACATCCGCACTCTTTTATTTTGCCGGAGAGATAAGCATAGCCCGTTAAGAATGTAAAAAAGATAATGAGCAATAAAAGCAGCCAACTGAATAATTTCATTCTCCACCCTAATAAAATAGCAACACCTGCAACAATTTCAAACACAATCATGATGACGGAAAATGCAAGCGTGTAATTATCGAGCAAATGAAAATTCCACACTTCAAAAAATTCCTGCATCTTATAGCTGAGACCAAGCGGATCATTTGCTTTAATCAGGCCTGAAAAAATAAATAAGACTCCAACGATAATCCTGCTAATATTCACGAGCAATTTCATAAAGAATCAATTAAGTCATCCCAATTATAAAAATCAGAAGTTATGTTTTCCTTCTTTGATCAGTATCAACGCGAACAACGAATAATTAATTATATCGACAAGGTTCGAATCAATTCCTTCGCTGATCAATGTTTTTCCATCATTAGCAAGTATTTGCCGAACTCTCAGCAATTTCATCAATATCAAATCAACAAAACTTTCCTGGCTCATTTCTCTCCATGCTTCGCCATAGTCATGGTTCTTGTCAAGCATCACATCTTTTGCGATGCCGATTTTTTTATCGTACCATTTTTCTGCTTCATTCAATGGCAAATCTTCTACCGACTCATTTTTGAAATCGAGCTGGATCAGACCAATGATTCCATAGTTTGCCATTCCTTTGAATTCGCTGGCAATGTCATCCCCAACGCGCTGTGTTTTTATCTGCTGAATATTTTTGATGCGTTGCGCTTTTATAAAAATCTGGTCTGCTATAGAAATCGGTCGCAGCACGCGCCATGAAGTACCATAATCTTTTGTTTTTTTAATAAAAATATCCTTGCACGATTGAACCGCTTCGTCATATTGTTTGTCCGTTCCTATCATTGCTTTAATTTCTCTATTTTCAATTTTATTAATGAATTTTGCCGCCAAATGTAAAGATAACAAAGCAATGTTCACGCTCAATTGCAAAGGCAGGTTATTAGTGATAGAAAGCCCGGTCGTAATGGGCATCATCAATGCCACGCCCGATTCATTTTACGAAGGCAGCCGTTTTATGGGAGAAAAAAATATTCTGGCGCAGGCAGAGAAAATGCTGAAAGAAGGCGCGGATATTTTAGACATTGGCGGACAAAGCACAAGGCCAGGAAGCCATCAACTGAGCGAGGAGGAAGAATTGAAGAGAGTGATTGAGCCCATCGTATTATTACAGAAAAATTTTCCTGAAGCAATTATTTCTATTGATACGTATCAGTCAAAAGTTGCTGTGGAAGCAGTTGCTGCGGGTGCGTCCATTGTGAATGATATTAGTGGAGGAAATTTAGATGCTGATATGCTGCAAACAGTAGGCACATTGAATGTCCCATATATCTGCATGCACATGCAGGGAACTCCGCAAACCATGCAGAAAGAACCGCATTATGAAAACGTGACTAAGGAAGTGCTCGATTTTTTCATCCACAAAATAGATGCATGCAAAAAAGCCGGCATTCATGATGTGATTATAGATCCCGGTTTTGGTTTTGGGAAAACGATCAAACATAATTTCGAACTACTCAAAAACCTATTTGTTTTCAAAATGCTTGAAAAACCTTTGCTATTGGGCGTTTCGCGCAAATCGACAATTTATAAAACACTTGGTGTAACTGTGGCTGAAGCATTGAACGGGACAACGGTTCTCAACACAATTGGGTTAATGAATGGTGCAAATATGCTGAGGGTACATGATGTGAAGGAAGCAAAAGAAGCAGTCCGGCTCTTTAATGCCATAGGTTGAATAAGTAAAAATATTTATTAATCACATCATTCCTTGGTGGGAAGATTTTCTGCTTATCTTAGAAATTCTTGTATTTCATCTTACAAATTTTTTCAATGCTTCAACCACCAAAACGCCTGCTATCTATAGATGTTTTTCGTGCTGTTACGATGCTGCTCATGATTTTCGTGAACGATCTCTGGTCAGATAAAGGTGTGCCGGCCTGGCTCGAACACGCCGCGAAAATGGAAGATGCACTGGATTTTTCCGATATTATATTCCCTGCATTTCTTTTTATAGTAGGCTTGTCCATTCCTTACGCTATTGCTGCAAGGATTGCAAAAGGCGCAACAAGAAATCAGGTTTTAACGTATATAGCTACACGTAGTTTGGCTTTATTGATCATGGGCTTCTTCCATGTGAACCTGGAGAATTATGATAAGGTAGGCGCTTTTCTTCCGAAACCTTACTGGCAGATTTCGATCACGCTTGCTTTTTTCCTGATCTGGCTTGATTATCCCGCCAAGATTGAAAAAAATAAAAAATATTTTTTGCAGGGTCTTGGCATTTTGATATTGTTCGTGATGGCTGTTTTTTATCGCGGGCTGAACAAAGGCAACCCGATCTGGATGCGGCCGCAATGGTGGGGCATTCTCGGGCTTATCGGTTGGGCATACCTGTTATGCAGCGTCGTTTATTTTTTTTCGAAGAACAAAATTTCGATATTAGTCAGTGCCATGCTTTTCTTTTTATTCTTTGATATCGCAGTGAATGCTGGCTGGCTCGATTTTCTGAAGCCTCTAAAATCTTATATCTGGATTGATGGAAATGGCTCCATGCCCGCGCTCACTATGGCAGGCGTGCTGATTTCTGTTTTGTTTAAAAAATATGTTGATGAGAATAAGCAATCTAAGTTGTGGACAACATTTTTACTGATCGCAATTGCAATGTTAGCCGGTGGGTTTGCCTTGCGGCCAATATTGGGGGGCATCTCGAAAATAAGAGCAACACCATCATGGGTAATGATCTGCACCTGCATCAACATCTTTGCTTTTACAGGATTTATTTATCTGATTGACATAAAGCAAAAACAAAAATGGTTTGCTGCGATTAAGCCTGCGGGCACGAGCACACTTACTGCTTATCTTTTGCCATACATTCATTACGCGATTTACAATATTTTTTATCCTGCTATTGTTTTACCATTGTTTTTGCGAACAGGCATTGTCGGCATCGCCAAATCATTTTTATATGCCATAGTGATTGTGCTGATAACCGGTTTGCTGGAGAAAAGAAAAATCAGGTTGAAGATTTGATGGAGAATTGTAATGAAAAATTTATTGTCTCAGCGGATTGTCGACAAACATCTCGAACCGATCAATCGCACCTGCATTTGAGATGTTTACAAACCAAATAATAAAAGCAGGTGAGATTATTAGCATTATAATTAGCCAAAATGAAGAACCAGTGGGAGTAGCTATCAGAAGTTCGAGTAAATATATAATAGCTACAATCAGGCTGATAATTGAAGCAATCAGACTGATAATTAATAAGATAACGAATGCAATGCTCGGCTTTGTTTTAATTTCAATTTGAGTTGATGAATCACTTGCCTGTATAATTCTTCCAATTAATGTTGAGCTATAGTTAACCCCATAGGTATTTGCCCCTAATAAAGGAGTAAAAGTTAATTCAAAAGTTTCATTACTCGTAAAAGAGCCGTAAATGCGTACTTCGCTAAAAAATTTTGACCTCTTTGCGAATACTTCGGCAATTTTTTCTTCAATTATTGTTTTTGGTTTATCGTAAGAATAAACAATAGCACGCGGTTTGAAGATTTTGTCGAAATATTTGAACATAGAATTGGTTGTTCCTTCTCAAATTTACAAAACCTCTTGTTCAAATTCTCACTCGCTCCTCAGGGTTTTTACCGGATTAACAAGCGCAACTTTGATTGCTTGATAACTGATGGTGATCAACCCGATCATGACAGCTATAAAGCCTGCAATTAGAAACATCCACCATTGCATGTGTATCCGATACGCAAAATCTTCCAGCCATTTATTCATCACGTAAAATGCAACAGGGCTTGCCAGAACAATGGCGATGATTACTAATTTCAAAAAATCAAAAGAAAGCATGGACGCAATTCTAGTGGTGCTTGCCCCGAGCACTTTGCGCACACCAATTTCGCGGGTGCGCACTTGTGCGGTGTAAGTTGCTAGCCCCAATAATCCCAAACAGGAAATAAAAATGGCGATGCCTGAAAAATAATTAAACAATGTTGCCTGCTGTTGCTCGCCATTATAAATATTGTTGAATACATCATCCAGAAAATGATAGCTGAATGGATATTGACCATTGAATTGCTTGAATTGCGTTTCCGCTGCTTTGATTGCTTTTGGAGCATCTTTGCCTGTGGTCTTGATGTAAACAGTGCCCCAATATTCAGGTCGGTAATAAAAAATTGCAGGTGATATTTTTTCGCGCATAGAAGCATGATGGTAATCTTTCACCACGCCGATGATGGTGCCTTTGATACCATTAATGGTAAAGCGCTTGCCCACAGGATCTTTAATTACTGTTTCCTTAACAGCAGCTTCATTCAATATATAATGAGCAGAATCATTGGGAACTCCTGTGAATGAAGATCCTTGCAACATTTTTATTTTAAAGAAAGGGATAAAATCTTTGTCAATCGAAATCACATGAGTAATCAGATTTTGTTTGGGGTCTTTACCGTCCCAATCGGCAGATCCTGTAAAGCCTGCAAACCGCACGATGTTCTGATTGGATCTTGTTACTCCTAAAATTCCAGGCTGTTTCATAAGCTCGCTCCTCACCGCATCATAATGCGGGCCCATATCGCGCATCCAGAAACTGAGCACATGTTCTTTATCATAGCCCAGGTCTTTCGATTGAATATATTTTAGTTGTTGCGTAATCACCAATGTGCTGATAATAAGCAGGATCGAAAATGAAAACTGCGCCACCACTAATATTTTTCTGAATCGTGCATTTCCTATTCCGGTAGAAATTTTTCCTTTCATTGCTTTCAACGGTTCAAACGATGATAGCAATAATGCCGGATAAATGCTCGAAGCTGCTAAAGTTCCGATGATAGTATATAATATCAGCAACCAGATATGCGAATCTGTTAAGTCGAATACTATTTGTTTTCCGGAAATAGAATTGAACAGCGGCATCAACGTGGAAGCAAGCCCGATTGCAAGAACTGCTGCTATCAAAAACAATACAGCAGTTTCAATAACAAATTGCAGGAACAACTGCGCTTTTTCTGCACCTACAATTTTGCGCATGCTGATTTCTTTGGTGCGCAACATTGCTCGGGCAGTAGATAGGTTCACATAATTGATACATGCAATCACGAATATCAATAAAGCAATCACCATGAATATCCTTACTGTTTTTATTCCTTTGTCGCTGAGATCGGCATTGTATAAATGCATTTTGGTTAATGGATATAGCAGGTAAGATGCATCTGTGTCATCCGGTTTGTGGCGAAGATGTATCTGCAATATTTTATCCTCAAGTGCTTTGGTGGAAGCGCCGGGTTTCACTGCTAAAAAAGCAGCATAATCCAGATAGCCGAAATTATTATTCATGTCCATGCCTTGCGCCAGCATGGCTTTGAAATGAAAACTCATTGGCAAAACCATGTCCAACTGGAAATCAGAATTTTTGGGAATGTCATTCATCACACCACTCACGACAAAATTCTGTTTATCGTCTGCGATGATCACTTTACCAATGGGATCAGTATCTCCAAAAAATTTTTGTGCAGTTGTTTTAGTGATCACGATTGAATTGTCGTCAGGAAAAGGCTTTGAAGCATTGCCTCTGATCAATGGAAAATCGAACATGGAAAAAAGTGAAGGGTCGGAAAACGCAACTTTCTCATCCGCAAAAACTTTGTCCTGGTATTTATAGATCGAGAAATTGACATCGTAGGTGATGCGCGTTGCTTCCGTCACTTCCGGCAGTTCCTGCTTTGCAAGCTGCGCGATTGGTGCAACACCAAAATTGAAGATCTGTTTTGTTGCACCGGTACCTCCCTGAATATCGAGGCGATAAATATTCTTTGCATTTTTATGAAAAGTGTCGAAGCTCAGTTCGTCCTGCACCCATAAAAGTATCAGTATGCCGATAGCAAGTCCCAGCGTTAAACCAGCAATATTGATAATGGAGTAAAATTTATTTTTTACCAGATTGCGCCATGCCGTTTTAAGATAGTTCCTTATCATATTGAAACCTTTTGGGTAGTTGTTGTTGTTCGAATGATTGAATGTTTAAATCAACCATAAAATATACCAATAAATCAATGCATGACAGTGAAATGATTAAAGTAGATACCGATTCATCAATGTTCACAAACGGACAGGCTGCGTACGGATTTGATACATACTTATAAAAGTTGATTCACCCGATTTATACTGCGTCTATCCTTAATTTTAAACTTTGTAAAACAGAGGCGGAAGCTATCAAATAAATTCTTTAATATCATGCATCAATCGCAGCGCAATATTATTGGCAGTA
>Ga0209060_10002224_pt1 | contig 18514 bp, 10 predicted proteins | sample Coa_R1_8_FD_187155 | JGI IMG/M metagenome (GOLD analysis project Ga0209060, IMG submission 187155) | Surface soil microbial communities from Centralia Pennsylvania, which are recovering from an underground coalmine fire - Coalmine... | ecosystem: Environmental > Terrestrial > Soil >...
TTCTCGACCGGGGAGGGCCGATCCGCGCGGCAGCGACGGCACCGCGGTTGCTACGCGGAGGCTCGTGCAAACGTCAGCCCTCCCCGGTCGAGAATCCGAGCTTCCATCTCCGACGCGCCCGAAGACCTCCTCGGCGCTGGCGCGGACGCACGTTCTGTACGTCCAACCGTCCGAGCTGTTCGGCGGCGCCGAACGTCAGGTCGCTGCCCTGCTGCCGCAGCTTCAGAACCAAGGTGTCGCCGTGACCGCCCTCGTCGGACCCGGACGCACCATCGTCGACTGGTTGCGCGACGCCGGCGTGAAGGACATCGTCCACTCGTCGGCGTTCCCGCGCGATCACTCGGACGCCCGCGGGTTCGGATGGCTCGCGCGCTCGCAGGAATTCGTGACGAGCGCTCGCCTCATCGGACGCGAGGTGGAGGCCCTGATCGACGGCCGTGGCATCGACTTGGTCGTCGCCGGGATGGCCTATTCCTGGGTGTCAGCGACGCCCGCGGCCCGCCGGAAGCGCGTCCCGGTGATATGGCGCGCGGGGGGGATGGAGCTGTCGGCCCTCGAGCGCCTGCTCCTCAAGGGTTGGGCGCGGCGCAATCCCCCGGACGCGCTCATCGCGAACGGCGAGGGTGTGCGCGCCATGTTTGCGCCTCTCATTCCGGCGCCCGCCCACGTGGTCCGCAACGGCGTCGATACCACCTTGTTCTACCCGGGCGCCGCGCCCGGCGCCTTTCGTCGCGGGAGTGACCGGGTGGTCGGGTTCGCGGGCCGGTTGGTTCCGCAGAAGCGGCCGCAGGACTTCCTCGCCATGGCGGCCCGGATCGCCTCGCACCACCCAGGCATCCGGTTTCTGGTGGCGGGCGACGGGAGCCGCCGCCGGCGGTACGAGAAGCTGGCGGCCAGGCTGGGCCTCGCCGGCCGGGTCGACTTCTTGGGGATGGTGCAGGACGTTCGCACGTTCTACGCGTCCTGCGATCTCCTGGTGCTGCCGTCGCGGTCAGAGGGCTCACCCAACGTCGTCCTGGAGGCGATGGCGATGAAGCTGCCGGTCGTTGCCTCGAACAGCACGGCGACACGCGAGGTGGTCAGTCACCTGGAGGACGGCTTCTTGTTCCCGGTCGGCGACGTCGATGCCCTGACCGATGCGGTGGAGCTCGCGCTTGGCGCTCCGGAATTGGGCCGGGCCCTCGCGGCGCGGGCCCTCGCCAAGATCCAGGGACCGCTCAGCGCCGGTGCCAGCGCGACCACCCTCTCTCGCGTCCTCGAGAGCGTTCTCAGACCGGCAGACGGCAGGCACCCGGCGCTCGCAACCGCAAGGGCGGGGGCCTTGGCCGCGGCAGGTGGCTACTAGAATTCCCATGGCCGGTGACGGAGATCGATTGCGGGCCCCGCTTCCCGTTCGCAGACCGCGCGAGGTGCTGGCCGTTGCATCCCTCCTGGTGGTCGCTGCCGCGGCGCTCGCTTCACGCCTGTCCGTCAAGGCCGATCTGACCCACCTGCTCCCGCCAGGGGCGGCGTCGGTGCGCGACCTCGACGAGGTTCAGCGCCGGGCGCAGGCGTTCGGTAATCTGCTGGTGGGCATCGACGCCGAGGACCCCACCGCCCGCGCCGAGGCAGCGCGCGGGCTGGCCTCGCGCCTGCGTTCGCTGGACCCGAGCCTGGTGGCCAGCATCGTCGCCGACGACGGAAGTCTTCGTCGCCACCTGTGGAACAGCCGCTACCAGTACATTCCGATCGAGGATCTCCAGGACGTCCGCGACGACCTGCGACGACGCATCGTCAAGGCGAACCCGCTCTTCGTCGATCTCTCCGATGACGCCGCCGACCAGGGAGATCACCTCGCCGCCCTGCGCGCCCGACTGGACGAGGCGGAGGCGCGCGTCCGTTCGCCCACACCGCTCGTCTCGAAAGACGGGCGGACGCAGATGTTCATCGTTCGGGCGACCTTCCCCTCGACGGACGCGGCGAAGTCGCGGCAGCTGAACGACTTCGTGCAGGCGGCCATCGCGGCCACCCGCGCGACCGCCCCGCCCGGCGTGCGGATCGGTACGACAGGCGACATCGCGACGGCCGTCGTCGAGCAGAACGCCATCGTGCGCGGGATGACGCTGGCCACCCTGATCACGACCGTGGTCGTGGCCCTGGCGCTGCTGCTCTACTACCGTTCGCTGGCGGCGCTCGCCGCGATCTTCGGGGCGCTGGGCGTGGGGACCGTCGCCACGCTCGCTTTCGCGCGACTCTCCGTCGGATATCTGAACAGCGCGACCGCGTTTCTGATCTCCATCGTCATCGGAAACGGCATCAACTTCCCGATGTTGGTCGTGGCGCGCTACCTCGAGGAGCGCCGTCGAGGGATTCCGGCCGCGGGCGCGGTGGCGCGGGCCACGACGACCACCCTCAGGGGAACGACGACCGCGGCGCTGACCGCCTTCGTGGCCTACGGATCGTTGATCGTCACCGACTTCCGGGGCTTCCGCGACTTCGGCATCATTGGCGCCGTCGGCATGCTGCTCTGCTGGGCCGCCGCCTACTCGGTCGCGCCGGCCCTGCTGACGGTCCTGAGCTGGCGGGGGCTGTTCGACCGGGTGGCGCCCGAACCGTCGCTCGGGCGGCGCCTGGCGGCCCTGGTCCCGCGGCGCTCGCGTCCGGTCGTCGGTGCCCTCATGATTCTGGGGCCCGTCATGCTCCTGCTGGCGGGGCGATACTTCGCGTCCGATCCGTTCGAATACAACCTGGGCAACCTTCGCGCCAGCAGCGCCGAGGCCCGCCAGGCGCGCTTCTGGCAGACCAAGCTGGATGCGGCGTTCGGGCAAGGTATCTCCGGCGGGTTCGTCGTCGCGGTAGAGCGGCCCGAGGACGCCCTCCCCCTGGCGAGCAAGCTGAGGGCGCTCGGCGGCACCACCACGCGCGGGAGTGGGCCGCTACTCTCGCGGGTCTCGTCACTGAACGACCTCTTGCCTGCCGACCAGGAGCGGCGGTTCGCGCTGCTGCAGGAGATCCGCCGGATCATCGATCGACACGCCGACGAGTTGCCGGAAGCGACCGCGGCGGAGGCCCGTCGCCTGCGTCCCCCGGACGGTCTGCGGCCGCTCGGCCCGGCGGACGTCCCGGCCGAGCTCGGGCTGCTCTACACCGAGAAGGACGGCCACCGCGGTCGACTGATGTTCGCCAACACCGCGCCGGCCGTGAACGGCTGGGACGGGCGCGACCTGAAGACGGTTTCCCAGCGGATTCGCTCGCTCGATCTCCCCCCCGGTACACGGATCGCGGGCAGCGCCTTCGTGTTCGCCGACATGATCGAGGCGATCCGGCGCGACGGGCCGACCGCGACCCTGGTCGCGCTCATCGGCGTGCTCATCGTGATCGCCCTGACGATGGGCGTGGGCCGCCACGGTCGCCTCACCGCGCTCGCCGCCGTCTTCGGAACGACCGCGATGCTGGCGCTGTCCTCGCTGGCGGGCGTGAAGATCAACTTCCTCGACTTCGTCGCCCTGCCGCTCACGCTGGGAATCGGGACCGACTACGCCGCGAACGTGCTCAGTCGCGCCCGCGAGGAAGCCTCCGACGCCACCAGGCGAGCCATGCTCACGACCGGCGGCGTCGTGGTGCTCTGCTCGTTCACCACGATCGTCGGCTACGCCTCGCTGCTGGCCGCCCAGAACGCGGGTATCCGTTCGTTCGGCCTGGCGGCGATGCTTGGCGAGCTGACCTGCGTCGTCGCCGGCGTTTGGGTTGCGCCGGTCCTGCTCGAGGTACTCGAGCAGCGGGCGGGATCGCGGCCGGCTCCGGCGGCCAGGAGATCGTCTCGGTGGCAACAGGCCCTGATGCTGGTGGGTGCCGTCTTCTTCGTGGTGATGGTCAGGTCGCTGCCGCGTATCGACTGGCGCGCCCTCATTCAAGTGGGTCCGGCGCTACCTCTCGCCGCGGCGGTCTCGCTCGGATGGATGGCGCTGTACGCGCGTGGCCTCCAGGTGGTCCTCGAGCGCCCGGTCCGATGGGGCCGTCTCGTCTACAACCGGGTCATCGGCGAAGCGTACAGCGTGATCACGCCGCTCGCCGACGTGGGCGGCGATCCGGTCAGGGTGATGGATCTCGCGGCCGGGGTCGGCACGTCGGCCGCCGTGCGCGCGATCGTCATCGATCGCCTCGTCTATTCGACGTCGGGGCTCGTCTTCTCCGGCCTCAGCGCGGCGGTGGCCGTCCGGACATTCGCCTGGGACGACCGCATCGAGCGGCTCTTGACCGTGTACTCGCTGGTGGCGCTGGCCGGGGCGACGCTCCTCGCGCTGCTGACGACCAGTCCCGCCGCCGCGCGCGCGATCGCGCGCGTCTTGCGCTTCGCGAAGGTGCACTTGCCCGAGGTCCCGTCCCCGCTGTCGCCTCTGGCATTCGGTCGCGCGCTCGGCTGGCATCTGTTGGGACGGGCCAGCGCATTGGTAGAGATCGCGCTTCTGCTCGTGGTGCTCGGGCAACCGCTCCGCCTCGCCGCCCTCATCGCCGCCGGCGCCATCGTCTCCATCGCCGGCATCGTCTTCTTCTTCATTCCAGGTGGCCTGGGCGTGAACGAAGGTGCGGCGGTCTTGGCGATGACACTCAGCGGGTACAGCGAATCCGTCGGGCTGGCGATAGGACTTGCCCGCCGCGTTCGCCAGCTCCTGCTGGCGGGCGCCGGGGTCCTCATGACGATGCTCTGGCGTCCGGGGCGGGGCGGGGACCACCAGGCGAGGCCGCCCGTCGACATCGCGAGCCGCGAGACCGCCACCGACGGCATTTGATCCGGGCACTTGAACGATGTCACTTGCGGAGTGAGCGCTCACTCAGTTAGATAATGCACATGGTCCGCGCGGCTCCGCTGTCTCCCGATGCGCGGCGGGCGAGCATCATCGCGGCCACGTTGCCGTTGCTGCGCATGTACGGGCGCGAGGTCACGACGTCACAGATCGCGCTGGCGGCCGGCGTGGCGGAGGGGACCCTGTTCCGCGTGTTTCCCGACAAGGAGGCGCTGATCAGCGCGGCGGTCGCGAGCGTGTTCGATCCGACCGCGGGCGAGGCCGAGGTCGCTCGGATCGATCGGGCGCTGCCGATGCGCGACAAGCTCATCACCGCGATCGAGATGCTGCAGCGTCGCGTCGGCGAGATCTGGCAGCTGTTCTCGGTGCTGGGCCTCTCGACGCCGCCCGAGGCGCGCCGGGCATCACCGGCGCAGGTGGACGACGCGCGGCTGCGCGCCGCGCTGGCCAGGCTGTTCGAGCCCCACCGCGACGAGATCCGTTGCGCGCCCGAGGAGGCGGCCAGGTTCCTGCGCGCGCTGGCGTTCGCGGGCACGCACCCGCGGCTCACCGACAGACCGATGACCCCGCACGAGATCGTGACGCTGCTGCTGGACGGCATCCGCGCGCGCGACGAGGAGGCCTGATGCTCTGGCGCTTGCTCCGTACCTATCTGGCCCCGTTTCACGCCCAGCTGGGGCTGGTGATGCTGCTGCAGCTCGGCGGCACCATCGCGTCGCTGTACCTGCCGAGCATCAACGGGCACATCATCGACAAGGGCGTCGCGACCGGCGACACCGCGTTCATCCTCGTGCGCGGCGGGATGATGCTGGCGATCGCGGCGGGCCAGATCGCCTGCTCGTTCGGCGCGGTGTACATCGGCGCACGGGTCGCGATGGCTTACGGGCGCGACCTGCGCGCCGGCATCTTTCATCGCGTCGGCAAGCTGTCGGCGCGCGAGGTCGGCAGGTTCGGCGCGCCGTCGCTGATCACGCGCACGACGAACGACGTCCAGCAGGTGCAGATGCTGGTGCTCATGAGCCTGACGATGCTGGTGACGGCGCCGATCATGTGCGTCGGCGGGATCGTGATGGCCTTGCGCGAGAACCTCGGGCTGTCGAAGCTCCTGCTGGTGTGCATCCCGGCGATGGCCGGCAGCGTCGGCCTCATCATCGGCCGGATGATCCCGAAGTTCCGGATCATGCAGCCCAAGATCGACGGCTTGAACCGCGTGCTGCGCGAGCAGATCACGGGCATGCGGGTGGTGCGGGCGTTCGTGCGCGAGCCGGCCGAGGCCGGGCGGTTCGCGGGCGCCAACGACGATCTCACGGCGACCGCGTTGCAGGTCGGCAAGCTGCAGGCGCTGATGTGGCCGACGGTGACGCTGGTGTTCAACGCGTCGAGCGTCGCGCTGTTGTGGTTCGGCAGTCGCCGGATCGCCGACGGCTCGCTGGAGGTCGGCGCGCTCACGGCGTACCTCGGCTACCTGATGCTGATCCTGGTGGGCGTGATGATGGCGTCGTTCATGTCGATCATGATCCCGCGCGCCGCGGTGTGCGCCGAGCGGATCGTCGAGGTGCTCGACACCACGCCGGAGATCGCGCCGCCGGCCGCGCCGGTGGTGCCCGCCGAGCTCACCGGCGCGGTCGAGCTGCGCGGCGTCGAATTCCGCTACCCGGGCGCGACCGCGCCGGTGATCGCCGACATCTCGTTCGTCGCCCGGCCGGGCGAGGTCACCGCGATCATCGGCTCGACCGGCGCGGGCAAGACCACCCTGCTCGACCTCGTCCCGCGGCTCTCCGACGCGACGACCGGCGCCGTGCTGGTCGACGGGGTCGACGTCCGCCAGCGCGAGCCCGAGGAGCTGTGGGCGCGGATCGGCATGGTGCCGCAGCGGTCGTACCTGTTCACGGGCACGGTCGCCTCGAACCTCCGGTTCGGCAACCCCGACGCGACCGACGAGCAGCTGTGGGCCGCGCTCGAGCTCGCGCAGGGCGCGGACTTCGTGCGCGCGATGCCGCAGCAGCTGGAGACGCCGATCGCCCAGGGCGGCACCAACGTCTCGGGCGGCCAGCGCCAGCGGCTGGCGATGGCCCGGGCGCTGCTGCGCGAGCCGGCCGTGTTCCTGTTCGACGACTCGTTCTCGGCGCTCGACCTGGCGACCGAGGCGAGGCTACGCGCGGCGATCGCGCCGCGGCTCGCCAAGGCGACCGTCATCCTCGTCGCGCAGCGGGTGGCGAGCATCCGGCACGCGCAGCAGATCCTGGTGCTCGACGCCGGCAAGCTGGTCGGCAAGGGCACCCACGCGCAGCTCGTCGCGACCTGTCCGCCGTACGCGGAGATCGTCGAATCGCAGACGGAACAGGAAGATGAGGTGGCGGCATGAGCGCCGACCGACCCTCGCCGCCCGCGCAGCGCCCGGCTGGCCCCATGATGCGTGGCCCAATGGGCGGGATGACGGGCCCGCCGCAGAAGGCGAAGAACTTCAAGGGCGCGGGGCGCCGGCTGCTCGGCCTGCTCGTGCCGCATCGGGGGCTGGTGATCGCGGTGCTCGCCTGTTGCACCGTCGCGGTCGCCTTCGCCGTGTCGGGCCCCAAGATCCTCGGGCGCGCCACCGACGTCATCTTCAAGGGCTTCCTCGGCACGCGCACCGCCGGCGCGAATCCGACCGCGCTCGCGCAGGTGATGCACGTGCGGGCCGGGCGGGGCATCGACTTCGGCGAGCTCGCCGAGGTGCTGGCGCTCGCCATGGCCCTCTACGCGGGCTCCGTCGTGTTCATGTGGCTGCAGGGCTACATCCTCACGCACCTCGTCCAGCGCGTCGTCAACCGGCTGCGCGCCGAGGTGGACGCGAAGCTGATGCGCGTGCCGCTCGAGTACTTCGATCGCCAACCCCACGGCGAGGTGCTGTCGCGGGTCACCAACGACATCGAGAACGTCGCCATGGGCCTGCAGCAGACGATGAGCCAGATCATGACGGCGACGATGACGGTGCTGGGCGTGCTGGTGATGCTCGTCGTGATCTCGCCGCTGCTGGCGGTGATCGCGCTGGTCACGGTGCCGCTGTCGATCGCGATCACCGCGAAGATCGGCAAGCGCGCCCAGAGGGGCTTCGCCGCGCAGTGGAAGCACGTCGGCGCGCTGAACGGTCAGATCGAGGAGGCGTTCTCCGGCCACGCCCTGGTCAAGGTGTTCGGCCGGCGCCGCCAGGTCGAGGAGCGGTTCCGGGCCAAGAACGACGAGCTCTACCAGGCCGGCTTCAGGGCGCAATTCGTCTCCAGCCTGATCATGCCGGCCATCACCTTCGTCGGGAACCTCAACTACGTGGCGATCGCCGTGGTCGGGGGCCTGCGCGTCGCGTCGGGCGCCATGCTGCTCGGCAGCGTGCAGGCGTTCATTCAGTACTCGCGCCAGTTCAGCCAGAACCTGTCGCAGCTGGCGCAGGTCGCGAACGTCCTGCAATCGGGCGTGGCGTCCGCGGAGCGCGTGTTCGAGCTGCTCGATGAGTCCGATCAGTCGCTCGATCGGAGCGCCGCGGAGCTGCCGGCGGCGACGCGCGGCGAGGTCCGGTTCGACGATGTCAGCTTCCGCTACAAGCCCGACGTGCCGCTGATCGAGCACCTCTCGCTGGTCGCGCAGCCCGGCCAGACCATCGCCATCGTCGGGCCGACCGGCGCCGGCAAGACCACGCTCGTGAACCTGCTGATGCGGTTCTACGACCTCGAGAGCGGCGCCATCCGGATCGACGGCGTCGACATCGCCTCGGTGCCGCGCGGCGACGTCCGCCGGCGGCTCGGCATGGTGCTGCAGGACACCTGGCTGTTCGGTGGCACGATCCGCGACAACATCAAGTACGGCCATCCATCCGCGACCGAGGATGAGATGCTCGCGGCGGCGACGGCGACCTACGTCGACCGGTTCGTGCGCGCGCTGCCGGGCGGATACGACACCGTGATCGACGAGGAGAGCTCGAACCTGTCGGCCGGCGAGAAGCAGCTGATCACCATCGCGCGCGCGTTCCTGGCCGATCCGGCGATCCTGATCCTCGACGAGGCGACGTCGTCGGTCGACACGCGCACCGAGCTGCTGGTCCAGCGCGCGATGGCCACGCTGCGCGAGCGCCGCACGAGCTTCGTGATCGCGCACCGGCTGTCGACGATCCGGGACGCCGATCTCATCCTGGTGATGGAGCACGGCAAGATCGTCGAGCAGGGAACGCACGAGCAGCTGCTCGGCTCGGGTGGCCCGTACCACGCGCTCTATCACGCCCAGTTCGCGGCCCCGGCCGCGGCCTGAGCCTGGCGCAGGCGCCCGTCAACGAACGAGCGGCCGCCTGGTTCCGGTGACCGCCCTGGCGATCTCGCGGATCTTGGCGCGCACGAACTTGCAGGGCTCGTCGTCGTCGGTGACGGCGGGCCAGAGCAGCTCGGCGTGCGAGCCTTCGATCTTCAGGGTGGCCGGCAGCGGCTTGGTCCTGAGGTGCGGCCGGGTCGCCAGGATCTTCACCGCGACCAGCTCGGGGACGGTCGCCAGCATCGCCGTCCCGTCGACGATCGCGCCGATGTTGGCGAAGCTCGAGACCGAGCAGCGGACCTTGCGGGTCTTGCCGTACAGGTCCTCGACGATCCCGCGCAGGTCGCCGTTGTACGAGACGACGACGTGGTCGTGCGCGAAGTACTCCGCCTCGGTCAGCGCCCGCTTCCTCACCTTGGCGTGGCGCGGGTCGTAGAGGCAGGTGAACTCGCCGTAGAACAGGCGCTCGCGCCGGATGGTGGCGGGCAGCTCGTCGGCGACGGTGATCGCCGCGGCCAGTCCCGAGGCCAGCTCCGCCGCGACGGAGCGAAACTGCACCGGGATGGCGACGATCCGGATGCGGGGGGCCTCCCGCTCCAGGGCGCGCAGCAGGGGCGGCAACCCCCACAGCTCGGCCGAGTCGGAGAGGCCCAGGCGCAGCGTCCGCTCGGCGGTCGCCGGATCGAAGGTCGCCGGCGCCAGCGCCGCCTCGACCAGCGGGCCGAGGTGCCCTTCCAGGCCGGCCCGCAGTCGCTCTCCCCGATTGGTCAGCGCGATGCCGCGGCCGCTGCGCAGGAACAGGGGCGCGCCCACCGCGGTGGTCAGCCGCCGCAGCGCCGCGCTGACCGCCGACTGGGTGAGATAGAGGCGCTTGGCGGCCTCGGTGACGCCGCCCGCCTCCGCCACCACCGCGAAGACGCGCAGCAGGTTGAGGTCGAGATCGCGCCCGAAGTCCGGCCCATGAATATTGGGCATGTTTCCTATATATCCTATTCACTGGATTGATGTGACGAGCGGACTCAGATTGGAGGCATGAAGACGACGACGACCACACCACTGACCAAGCTGGGGGCCGCGGGTCCCCAGGTATTTCCGCTCGCGCTCGGCTGCATGGGGATGGGGGCCGGCAACATGTACGGCGGCGGCGACGAGGCGGAGGCGATCGCCACCATCCACGCCGCGCTGGACGCCGGCGTGAACCTGATCGACACCGGCGACTTCTATTCGATGGGGAAGAACGAGCTCCTGGTCGGCAAGGCGCTGGCCGGCGGTCGGCGTGACCGGGCCCTGCTCAGCGTCAAGTTCGGCGGGCTGCGCGGCCCGGACGGGGCCTGGCTGGGCTTCGATACCCGCCCCGCCGCGACGAAGACCTTCCTCGCCTACAGCCTCTCTCGCCTGGGCGTCGACCACATCGACATCTACCGTCCGGCGCGCCTCGATCCCGCGGTGCCGATCGAGGAGACGATCGGGGCCATCGCCGACATGGTGAAGGCCGGCTACGTCCGCTACATCGGCCTCTCGGAGGTCGGCGTCGAGACGCTCCGGCGAGCCGCGGCGGTGCACCCTATCTGCGACCTTCAGATCGAGTACTCGCTCGTCAGCCGCTCGCCCGAGCGCGCGATCTTCCCGGAGCTCGCGGCGCGCGGCGTCGCCACCACGGCGTACGGCGTGCTGTCGCGCGGCCTCCTCACCGGCAGCCGGCCCACCGGGGGCAGCGACTACCGCGCCCACCTGCCGCGCTTCACCGGCGAGAACGGCGAGAAGAACCGGGGTCTCGCCGACGCCCTGGCGCGGCTGGCCGCGGCCCGCGGGGTCAAGCCGGCCCAGCTGGCCATCGCCTGGGTCCGGGCCAAGGCGGAGGCTCAGAAGGTCACGCTGATTCCCACCCTGGGCGCCCGCACCCGGGCCCAGCTCGCCGACGCGCTGGCCGGCCTCGAGGTCGCGCTCAGCCCCCACGAGGTGGCCGAGCTGGAGGCGGCCGTCCCTGCCGGCGAGGTGGCGGGAATGCGCTACGCCGCGCCGCTCATGGCGATGCTCGACAGCGAGAGGTAGCCGGCGGCGCGCGGGCGATCTCTACGGCCCGGCACCCCGGAGCATGTCCTCGGCCCTCTTCAGGTCGTCGCGCGCGGAGGGATCGTCGGGCTGCAGACGGACGGCGGTGCGGAATTCGGTGACGGCGTCCGGGAGACGCTGCGTCTCCGCCAGGACGATGCCGAGGCCTGTATGAGCCCCCGCCAGCGTGGGCGCGAGCGCGATGCACCGGCGAAAAGCGGCCTCCGCTGGCTCGAATCGACCGACCGCCGAGAGGGCGTTTGCCTGATTGAACAGGTAGGTCGGAGAGCTCGGCTCCAACCGGACGGCTGCCGAAAGGGCTTCCAGCGCCCGGGCCGGCTGGTCCATCTTCATCAGCACGATGCCGAGGTTCGAGAAGTCGTCCGACGTCCTGTCCGGCGTCTTCATCGCCTGTGCGACCGCCTCCTCGGCCTGCGCGGGCTGGTTCAGCGTGGTGTAGACCTCGGCCAGGCTGATGTACGCCTTCGTCCGCGTGGGGTCGTGCTCCACGCATGCCTTGAGGTCAGCCAGCGCCGAGGTCGGGTCGCCGTTCGCCAGCTCGGTGTCGCCCCGGTTGCTGTAGGCGAACGCGGCGTCGGGGTTGACGTCGATCGTGTGGGCCAGAAAGGCCGGGCTCGTGACCCAGTGCCGGCTCTGACTGAACGAGAGCACGCCCAGCACGGTGACCGTCACGACGACCGCGCGGAGGGCCAGCGTGCGCTGCTTCGCTTGCTCGACGGCCTCGGAGATCACGAGCCCGACCCCGATCAGCGCCAGGTAGGCATAGCGATCCGCGACGGTCGAATAGGCCTGGTACGCGAACGGGACCAGCCCCGAGGTCGGCAGCAAGAAGATCAGGAACGACAGCGCGCCGAGCCAGGTGAGCGGGCGGCGCTCACGGGCGCGGTGAGCGACCACCAAGAGAGCGACGGGAACGACCCAGGTCAGATACGCCCAGCCGTGCGACATCAACCAGCGGGGCGTTCGCCCGTAGTCGACGCCCAGGTCGACCGGGACGGCGGTCTTGAAGAGGTAGAACGCCAGCGAATCGCCCGCGACGAAGGGTCGCTGCCACCATGAAGACTGGCCGGCCAAAGGGATGCCCTGGGTCGAACGCGTGATCCAGACGAACGGCACGATGACGGCGAGCCAGAGCGCTCCGGTCGCGAGCGCCTTGCGCCAGGACGTCCGGAAGACGACGCGATCGATCGCCAGCGCGACGAGAGGCAGGGCGGCGGCGCTTGGCTTGCACAGCATCGCGGACGCGACGAGCAGCGGAGAAACGGCGAGCCAGGGGCGAGCCCGGGCCTGGTCGGTCGCCTGGCGCGAAACGACGAAGGCGTTCAAGGCCCCCAGAGCGAAGGCAGCGCTGGTCAGCCCCCGCAGCTCCGAGATCCACGCGACGCTCTCGACCTGAAGGGGGTGCAGCGCGAAGACGAGCGCGCTGATCCAGGCGGCGCGCGTCCGTCCGGTGAGCCGCCGCACCAGCGAGAAGCACAGCCAGGCGTTGGCGACGTGCAGGGCGACGCTGGCCAGGTGGAACGCGGCAGGGTCGAGGCTGACGGTGTTGCCGGTCGAGCCGTCCATGTGCGCGGGGACGCCCGCCACTCCGGCAATGACCGCGAAGATCGTGTAGGCGAGCGGCACGTAGAGTTGCTGGTAGGCGTGCGCCCAGAGTCGACCGACGCTGGAGAGCGTCGGAGGGTTGAGAAACGGGTTGGCGTAGACCTGAAAGTCGTCGTCGAAGGCCACGAAGCCGGCCGAGAACATTCGAGCGTAAGCGGCGGCGATGACGATCAGCAGAAGGACCAGCGGCCACCGCGAGAACCACGGCCTCCGCCCGTCACCGCCCCGCGAGGGCGGCGGGGTCCGAGCGCTTTTTCGCCTGCCACGGCGCCCCTTCTCGGTGTCGGCAGCCACGGGGTTCATTTTCGATTTTCGGCGTCGCCGTTCAAGGCGCCATCTCGATGCTGGACACCTCACGGTGATCGACTTCACGTCCGCGAAGGGAGAAGACTCGCGTCGCCTCGTCGCCCGAGAAACAGGCCGAAAAAGGAACTGGTAGGTCGACCCTCAAAAAACTTTCTGGCCGGTTCGGTCCATCCGAGCCGGCAGGCCTCGAACCGGGCAGCGTTCCGCGGGTACGTCGGTTGCAGCGCGCTGACGCCCGGACGCGCCCGCTCGACCGCCGGTTCTGCAAAGCGGGAAGCTCTTCGCCCCCCGGGAGTACTCCATGAAGCTCTGGCCTGGCTTTGGTGCTTGCTCGGTCGCTCTCCTGCTCGTCGCGAGCTGCGCCGGTGTCAGACAGAACGCGCCGACCGGCGCGGGCGGTGCCGGCGCCGGTGCGGGTGGGAGCGGAAACCGCGGAACCGGTGGGCGAACGGTCGACGCCGGCTCGATCGACCTTCCCGGCACGATCACCACCACGTGCGGGAACGGCAAGCTGGATCTCGGCGAGCAATGCGACGACGGAAATATGCTGGGAGGCGACGGCTGCACGCCTCTCTGCCAGATCGAGAAGGGCTGGATCTGCCCGACGCCCGGCGAGAAGTGCGTACGCGACGCCATCTGTGGCGACGGGGTGGTGACGCCCCCGGAGACCTGCGACGACGGGAACACGGCGAGCGGCGACGGCTGCTCCAGCACCTGTCAGGTCGAATCGGGCTGGCGCTGTCCGGTTCCGGGAAAGGCGTGCGTTCCGATCTGTGGAGATTGCGCGATCGAGGGCGACGAGACCTGCGATGACTGCAACACGACGAACGGTGACGGCTGCTCGTCGACCTGCCAGAAAGAACCGGGGGCCACCTGCCCGACGACGGCCTCCGGGGCCCCGGCGTCCGGGAGCTGCAGCGTGGCCGTCTGTGGCAACGGCGTCGTGGAGGCGGGAGAGGCCTGTGATTGCGGGACCAGCCTCACAAACTTCCCGGCGGGATGCACGGGCCCGAATGGGCTGTTCAACGGAGACGGCACCGGCTGCTCGAAGACCTGCACCAAGGAGCCGACCTGTCGTGATGCGCCCACCTCCTGTACGGCCGGGGTGGCCGGGACGACGCACGCCTGCAACACCGTCTGCGGAAACGGAAACGTCGAGGCGGGGGAGCAATGCGACGACGGCAACACCGTCTCGGGAGACGGCTGCTCGTCGACCTGCCAGATCGAGCAGGGGTTCACCTGCAAGAACGTCCCGGAAACCGACACCGTCCCCTGCGCGCAGACGGGGGACACCGGCAACTGCCTCGAGCTTCCGGTCAAGTACCGCGATTTCAAGAACGAGACCCTGAGCGGCGGGCACCCGGACTTCTTCTACCTGGGGGCGACCTGGGGCACGACCGACGCGCGCTATCAGTCGATCACGGGGGTGCAGGGGCAGACCGGCGCCACCGCCTACACGAAGCGCTACTGCGTCCCCAACTCGAGCGGTCCGGCGCGCCAGAACGACTCGACGGCGCGCGCCTGGGACATCGCCAAGGCCGACCTCGATTGCACCGGCAAGCCCGCGTTCAACGACAATCGGACCGGCTGCAACGGCGTGGCGACCCTGGCCGACTGCCAGTTCACCGACTACAGCCACGACACGAACGGGGGCCATGTTCCCGGTTACACCCAGGCGGCGAACGGACCCACCAACGGCCTGACCTATACGTCAGGTGCCTCGGGCCACCCGATGTACCACGGGTGTGCCCCGGTGGTGACGAGCAGCTCGACGTTCGCGCAGTGGTGGCAGGACGGCAGCTGGGAGAGCGACGGGACGGCCGCCGGGAAGCACGCGATCGGACAGATCGAGCTCGCACCGGTCACGGTCGACGGCACCACCGGCTATTACCGGTTCTCCAGCGCCCAGAACAGCGTCTACGGCGGCTTCTTCCCCTTCGATCCGCCGGCCAACATGTTCCCCCTCTACTACACCCAGGCCCAGCTCACCGCGACCAACGCGACGAACGGGCTGGTGAGCAACGGGAGCCCGAACGGCCCGGGGACGGTCTTCGCTCAACCGGCCGCCTGGAACGAGCAGCTGCTCTGCAATCTCTGGCCGTACTGGTACAGCCCGTACGAGAACAGCTCGGTCACCGCGTTCGGCGGAGGTGCCGGGTGCAAGGGAGACCAGTACCTGTTCCCCCCCAGCGTCTCGTTCGCGACCGAGCCGAACGGAAACTGGATCACCGGCATGCAGGGCTGGTACCACGACTCGTGGTTCTCGGTGGAGGCCCGGTACCTGTTCGCCTTCAACGGGGCCTTCGACCTGCAGTTCTACGGCGACGACGACACCTTCGTCTTCATCAACGGCGTCCTGGTCATCGACCTCGGTGGCGTGCACCAGCGCCTGCCCGGCAAGGTCCACGTCGACGCCGGCGGCAATGCGACGACCCAGGAGGGCGGCGAGGTGTATCTGCCCGGCCAGACGCTGCCGGCGGGCGCCAACGTCGGCGACCTCATCCCGTGCACGGGCTCGGACCCGGTCACCAAGGTGGCCTTCAATTCGACGGGGACGGGGAATTGCCAGACGGGCGAGACGACGTGTGACTGCCGCACCCGCTCCCTCAGCCTCGGACTGCAGACCGGGAGCACCTACGAGATCGCGATATTCGAGCGCGACGGGCACCCCACCGAATCGAACTTCCAGCTCACGCTCAGCGGTTTCACGACCACGCTGTCCCAGTGCGGCCCCCGCTGCGGCGACGGGATCGTGACCGGCGGCGAGGAGTGCGATTGCGGCGACGGCACCGTCCCCGTTCCGGCGAGCTGTCCGGGGCCGAACGACGACAGCACCTATAACGGCTGCACCACGCAGTGTACCTACGGCCCCTTCTGTGGCGACGGGATCGTCAACGGGACCGAAGCGTGCGATGCCGGCTCCCAGAACAACAACGTGGCCTACACCCCCAAGTGCAACAGCGGCGGCTGCACGGCCACCTGCGCGCTCCCGAGCTGTTGCGGCGATGGCGTCGTCGACGCCGACGAAGGCGAGCAGTGCGACCTGGGCAACGCCAACGGCACGCCGAACTCCGACTGCACGGCTGACTGCAAGATCCAGATCTGCCTGGACAGCCCCTGCAACGGTGGTGGCTAGGGCCTCGCCGGGCGCGACCTCCCCGGTCTCGGCCTCCTGTGGCATCCTGGTGGGTGGCATGGGATCGCGCGGGGGCTCGAGGCTCGGAGGGGTCCTGTTCGTCGCGCTCACGCTCGCCTGCGCGAAAGAGCCCCTTCGCCAGGTGCAGGGTTCGAAGGGCGCGGGCGGCACGACGGCGAGCGGCACCGGCGGCACCAGGGGCGCGCCGCTGCCCCGCGACGCTGCCGTCGATCGTCTGATGCCTGGCACCGGCACCACCGACGCGCGGCCGGCGAGCGGCGAAGCGGGGGCTGACGGTGCGGGAGGCGGGACGCCGCCCGGCGAGGACGGCGGAGCGGGTCAGGGCGGCGCAGGCCAGGGCGGAGCCGCCGGCAGCGCACCGGACGGCGGAGGGCCGAGGCCGCGCGTCCTGTCGCTGGTTCTCGACGGCGCGCCCTGGTACGCGACGCAGGCGACGCAAGGGATCGCGGCCGACGCCCAGGGCAAGGTCTACGTCACCGACAGCGGCCACGTCTTCATGGTCGACGGCGCCACGGTGAGCACGTACCTCACCGCCGCCGAGGCGGCCGGCGCCGCCGACGCCGCGGCGTCGACGCCTCGTCTCGGCGATCTCGACATCGGCCCCGACGGCCGGCTCTACTTCGTCACCTCGTGGTCCTCGACGACGACGGGGGCGCGGCTCGCCGTGATGCGCTCGATCGAGCCGCACGCCGCCCAGCCTTGGATCGACCTGACACCGACCATCTCTGACGCCCAGCAGATCGCCGTCATCGACGACGGTTTCATCGGGCTGGTCTCGCGGACGGGCTTCTGGACCTTCTCCGACGCAGGCGGGACGCTGATCTACCAGCCCTCGCAGGTCTACGCGGGGGGATGCGCTTGCGAGGATCTCGCCGCCGACCCCTCGGGCACGTTCCTCTACCAGTCCGGCTGCAACGGTTACCCGCTGCTGCGCGGTCAGGCCGACGGCAGCGGCGTGGGCATCCTCTACCAGGCGTCGCTCACGCAGCCGAGCACGATCGCCGCCAACAACTTCCTGTGCGTCGCGCGAGATCCGTCGGGCGGGTTCTACTTCGTGGTCCAGGATCCGACCGACGACGAGCCGCGCCTCTACCACGTCACCGAAGACGCGCAGGGCACGTCCGGCCTCACCTGGATCGAGACCACCCCAACGTTCGCCCAGGCCAGCCAGCAGCGGAGCAACGTGTTCGGCTTCGACTACTGCTCGCTGGCGACCGCCCCCGACGGCACCGTCTACTTCCAGAGCTACGCCCAGCTCTGGAAGGTCTCGCCCTAGGAGGACGACGTGTCGAGGTTGGCGGCTCTGGCGGTGTTGCTGGGAATTGGGCTGGCAGCCCCGGCGCGGGGGGGCGAGGTGGGATTGGACGACGGCCGCCAGCGACCGACCGACCTCTCCGTGGCGGGCGGCCTGGTGGCGGTCACGCTGGCGGCCAACGCCGAGCTGCAGACCCCCTGGGGCCCCGCCCTCGGGCTGGGGGTGGGCGGCAGGCGAGGCCCGGCGGTCAACGCCTACCTCGGCGAGGCGCTGCCGCTCACCGCGCACTGGTCGGTGCGGCCGGGATTTCGCTTCGTGCGCTGGTGGCAGGCGGTCGAGGGGTGTCAGGGGTCGTGCACCTTCGACGCGTACCTCGCCGAGGTGGGGTTGCGCTACCGAGGTCCGTCCGGGTTCCTGTTCGAGTTCGGCCTGCCGATCGTCGGGTGGCTCCCGGTTGGTCCCGCGGCCGGCGAGACGGAGCCCCATCTGCACTTCTACACGCTGGCCACCGGAGATCTGGCGCTGTTCCAGACGCTGCTCTTCGGGTACGCGTTCGATCTCTGACGCCAGGCCGCCGCGCCGTTTCCCCAGCCTTGGTCTCAGCTTCTCGTCGGCCGACGGTCGCCGGCAGGCGCACCGGGCGGCGGCGTCAGGACGGCGCGGTCGCCGGGACGTCGAGCGCCGGGTCGAGATAGCAGCCGCCCGCGGCGACCGCGCGGATGGCCCGCAGCACGTCGTCCGGTCGGCCCTCCTTGAGCAGATAACCGGCGGCCCCAGCGGCGAGAAGCAGCGGCAGGTAGCCACGCTCGGCGCTCCCGGTGAGGACCAGGACCTCCACGTCGGGGTACATCGTCTTGATCCATCCGGTCGCCGCGACCCCGCCCAGCCGCGGAAGCGCCAGGTCCATGATGACCACGTCCGGCTTCAGGGCGGCCACGCTCTCGAGCGCCGCCAGCCCGTCGCCCGCCTCGCCGACGACGTCGATGTCGCGGTGGCGCCCGAGCAGCGAGCGCAGCCCCTGGCGTAGGGCCGGGTGGTCGTCCACCAGGAACACCCGGATGG